>Ga0308175_100000116_pt1 | contig 60911 bp, 43 predicted proteins | sample PhyCR1_3_FD_203893 | JGI IMG/M metagenome (GOLD analysis project Ga0308175, IMG submission 203893) | Soil microbial communities from UC Gill Tract Community Farm, Albany, California, United States - DLSLS.C.R1 | ecosystem: Environmental > Terrestrial > Soil > Agricultural land | place: USA...
AATGACCGAGCCACTGCCTTCGTCGTCGGATGTCATGGCCGGCCGCCGCGCGCAGATGTTTCCGGTCCTGTCGGCGGCGCAGCTTGGCCGGATCACCAGGTATGGCGAGCTCCGCGACGTCGCCGCGGGCGAGCTCCTGTTCGACCAAGGGCAAGCCGACCTCCCGATGCTCGTCGTGCTCGAGGGTGAGATCGAGGTCGTCCACCCCTCCCTCGAGGGCGAGCGGCTGATCACCGTCCTGGGCCCGGGCGAGTTCACCGGCGAGATCCAGATGATCGCCGGGCGCCGCAGCCTGGTCCGCGGCCGGGCGCGCCCGGCCGCGCGGGTCGTCCAGATCGCGCGCGCGCGGTTGCGCACGCTGGTCCAGACCGACGCCGAGCTCGGCGAGCTCCTGCTGCGCGCGTTCATCCTCCGCCGCATGGGGCTGATCGCGCAGGGCGAAGGCGACGCCGTCTTGATCGGCTCGAAGCACTCCGCCGGGACGCTGCGGGTCCAGGAGTTCCTGACCCGCAACGGCCATCCGTACAGCTACGTCGATGCCGATACCGACCCCAAGATCCAGGAGCTGCTCGACGGCCTCCATGTCGGGTGCGGCGATATCCCGGTGCTGCTGTGCCGCGGGACGAAGACGCTCAAGAACCCGTCCAACGCCGAGGTCGCCGAGTGCCTTGGCTTCAACGCGGTGCTCGACGAGCACGCGATCCGCCAGGTCGTCGTCGTCGGGGCCGGGCCGGCCGGGCTCGCGGCGGCGGTGTACGCGGCCTCGGAGGGCCTCGACGTCCTCGTGCTCGAAGCCAACGTGCCCGGCGGCCAGGCCGGATCGAGCTCGAAGATCGAGAACTACCTCGGGTTCCCCACGGGGATCTCGGGTGGGGCGCTCGCGGCGCGGGCGCTCACGCAGGCCGAGAAGTTCGGCGCCGAGCTCGCCGTGGCCACCAGCGTCAGCGAGCTGGGCTGCCAGCGCCGTCCCTACGAGCTCGCGGTCGCGGATGGCCGCCGCGTCCGTGCCCGCACGGTCGTGATCGCCACCGGGGCCGAGTATCGCCGCCCCGCCCTGGCGGATCTCGCGCGCTTCGAGGGGCTCGGGGTCTACTACGGCGCGACCAGCATCGAGGCGCGGATGTGCGGCAGCGAGGAGGTCGTGGTCGTGGGCGGCGGCAACTCCGCCGGCCAGGCCGCCGTGTTCCTGGCGCAGACCGCCGCTCACGTCTACATGCTCGTGCGCGGCAAGGGCCTCGCCGAGACCATGTCGCGCTACCTGATCCGGCGGATCGAAGACACGCCGAACCTCACGTTGCACCCGCACTCCGAGATCGTGGCGGTGGCCGGCGAGACCCGGCTCGAACACGTCACGTGGCAGGACACCGTCACCGGCGAGCGGACCTCGCGTCCGTTGCGTCACGTGTTCCTGATGATCGGCGCGATGCCGAACACCGGCTGGCTCGCCGGCTGCCTCGCGCTCGACGCGAAGGGGTTCATCCAGACCGGCGGCGACCTCACGCCCGAGACGCTGGCTGCGTTCGCGTGGCCGCTGGCGCGCAGCCCGATGCCGCTCGAGACCAGCCTGCCCGGCGTGTTCGCGGTCGGCGACGTGCGCGCGGCCAGCGTCAAGCGAGTCGCCGCCGCCGTTGGCGAGGGCTCGGCCGCCATCCAGCTCGTCTATCGCGTGCTCGGTGAATAGCGGCTCACGTTGGTGTGCAGCATTGACCATAAAACCATAGCCGAGCTGCAATTGGGGCCCGGCGGGCGCCCACGTCACTCGTAATTGTCCGGATGACCGCCGCAGCCCGCCCCGGCCCGATCGGGGGGGCCGCTCGGCGGTCCCGTCCGGGATCACCGGGGCATCGCCGGTGTTACGCGAACCGGACAGCGTGCTTTCAGAGTTGTTCGGGGGCAGGTCCGCCACGCCGCGATACGAAGCTGCCGGAGCGCAATGGCCGGCACCTGCGATGCATTACTAGCCATCATGCGAAGAACTATTCTGTCTCCTGTACAGCTGTGCGCATCCGCATCGCTTGTCCTCGCGCTGGTCGCGACGCCCGCCAGCGCTCAGACCATGGATCCCGCGGCTTCCACCATCCGCGTGACCGGCGAGGCATCGGTCACGTCTCGCCCCGACCGAGTCGAACTCGACCTCGGGGTCGTGACGCGCGCGACGGCGTCGCAGCAGGCCGCGACCGAGAACGCGCGGGTCTCACAGAACCTGTTGACGGCGCTGCGGACGGCGCTCGGGCCGAGAGCGACCATCGAGACCGTCACGTATGCGCTGCAACCCGATTATCAATTTCCGCAGAATGCTCCACCGAAGATCACGGGCTACACGGTGACCAACGTGGTCCGCGTGACCGACGACGATCTGGCGAGCGTGGGGACGGTGATCGACGCCGCCACCCGAGCCGGAGCCAATGACATCGAGCGCATCCGGTTCACGTTGAAGGACGAGAACGCGGCGAAGGCGAACGCCCTGCGCGTGGCCGCGCTCGACGCTCGCGCCAAGGCGAACGCCCTGGCAAGCGCGCTTGGCCTCCAGGTCACACGGATCCGCTCGGTCGATGAGACGAACCCGACCTCGCGCCCGCTGTTCGATCTGGCGGTGCGATCTGCCGGTGCGACCACGCCCATCGTGCCCGGGACGATCGAGACGACCGCCACGGTGACCCTCGTGGTCGAGTTCGCGAACCGCCGCTGATGCGCGCCCTGGGGACGATGCGTGACGAGAGCGACCGGGTACCGCCGGCCGCTCGACCAGATCGGTGAGTAGCCGATTCGGGCAGGCCATCACGTCCACCTGGCCAGATCGGCAGGTGCGCGCCACACCCTGGAAAGATGCCTAGTTGCGAAGGGCACCGGGTGTTCCCACGGTTAGGGGCAGAAAGGATCTTCCATGTCTGCCAATCTGCCCGTGATCCCGATGCGCGGCTCGGTGCTGCTGCCGGGCGTGACCCTGCCGATCTCGGCGGCGCGCCCCGGCACGCTGCGCGCGATCGAAGCCGCGCTCGCCGGCAATCGCCGTGTGTTCGCCGTTACCCAGCGCGTCGATAGCGAAGCGGTCGCGCCGGAGTCGCTCTATACGATCGGGACGATCGCCACGATCGAATCGGTCCAGCGCGGTCCCGGTGGGATCCGGCTGGCCCTCGAAGGCCAGGAGCGCGGCATCGCGCTGCGCGTGGCGCCGGTGAACGGCTACCTCGAGGCCGCCGTCGGTGAGGCGAAGGAGCTCCAGCCGCTGGACGCGCGCCACCCGGCGTTCGTCGCGATGTTCCGCGAGGCGCGCGAGCGGGCGGTCGACCTCGCCCGCAAGCTCGGCATGCCCGACGAGGCGATCCAGCAGGTGCTCGCGCCGATCGAGGAGCCCGGCCGGCTCGCCGATGTGGTCGCCGGCTACCTCGACCTGAGCGTCGCGGAGCGCCAGAGCTTGCTCGAGACCCTCTCGGTGGAGGATCGCCTCCGCCGGGTGGTCGTGCACGTCCAGCGCCAGATCGACGTCCTGTCGGCGCAGGCGGACATCCAGTCGAAGGTCAAGGAGGAGATCGGCGGCCGCCAGCGCGAGGTGTACCTGCGCGAGCAGCTCAAGGCGATCCAGCAGGAGCTCGGCGAGGGCGAGGGCGCCGCCGACGACTCGACCAAGGAGCTCAAGGCCAAGCTCGACGCGCTGCCGCTTCCGGAGGAGGCGCGCCGCGAGGTCGATCGCGAGTGGGCGCGGCTGGTCCGCGTGGGCCGCGAGTCGATGGAGTCGCAGGTGATCCGCACCTATCTCGAGACGGTCGCGGAGCTGCCGTGGGGCGTGCGCAGCGACGAGCACCTCGATGTTCAGGAGGCCGCGCGGATCCTCGACGAGGACCACCACGGCCTCGCCGACGTGAAGGACCGCATCCTCGAGTTCCTCGCCGTGCGCCAGCTCTCGGAGGCCAAGGCGAAGAGCGAGGCCGCCGACACGGACGTGGACGCCAAGCCCGACACCAAGCCTGACGGCAAGCCCGGCGGAAAGCCGGCGCGGGGCGTCAAGGGGCGCATCCTCCTGTTCGCCGGCCCACCCGGCGTCGGCAAGACGTCGATCGCCAAGTCGATCGCCCGCGCGATGGGGCGCAAGTACGTCCGCATCGCGCTCGGCGGCGCGCGCGACGAAGCCGACATCCGCGGCCACCGGCGCACGTATATCGGCGCGATGGCGGGCCGCATCATCACGGGCATGAAGCAGGCCGGGACCAAGAACCCGGTGTTCCTGCTCGACGAGGTCGACAAGCTCGGCGCGTCGTATCACGGCGATCCGGCCGCCGCCCTGCTCGAGGTCCTCGACCCGGCGCAGAACGATTCATTTACCGACAACTACCTCGGCGTGCCGTTTGATCTGTCCGAGGTGCTGTTCATCGCCACGGCGAACTTCCTGCAGAACATCCCGGCGCCGCTGCTCGACCGCATGGAGGTCGTCAACTTCGCCGGCTACACCGAGGACGAGAAGCTGCAGATCGCCAGGCGCTACCTGATGCCGCGCCAGCGCGAGGAGGCCGGGCTCGGCGACGACCAGCTCGCGCTGTCCGACGACGCGCTTCGCGAGGTCATCACGAGCTACACGCGTGAGGCCGGCGTCCGCCAGCTCGAGCGCGAGCTCGGGCGCCTCGCGCGCAAGATCGCCCGCCGGATCGCCGCGCGCGAGCTCGTGTTATCGAACGTGGAGCGCGCCGACGTGCGCGGGATGCTCGGCCGGCCGCGCGTGCACCCCGAGAAGAAGGCGCCGGTCGACGAGGTCGGCATCTCGACCGGCATGTACTACACCCCGGCGGGCGGCGACATCATGTTCGTCGAGGCGTCGCTGATGCGCGGCAAGGGCGAGCTGATCCTCACCGGCCAGCTCGGGGACGTGATGAAGGAGTCGGCGCGCGCGGCCTGGACGTTCGCCCGCGCGCACGCCGCGCAGCTCTCGATCGAGGAGCGCGCGTTCGAGCGCGACGTCCACGTTCACGTCCCGGCGGGCGCGATCCCCAAGGACGGCCCGTCGGCGGGCATCGCGATGGCGTCGGCCCTGGTCTCGGCCCTGTCGGAGCGGCCGGTCCGCCACGACGTCGCGATGACGGGCGAGATCACGATCTCCGGCCGCGTGCTGCCGATCGGCGGCCTCAAGGAGAAGGTGCTCGGGGCCGTGCGCGCGGGGATCACGCACTTCGTGATCCCCGAGGACAACGAGGCGGATCTCGAGGACCTGCCGGAGGACGTCCGCGCGCGCATCGAGGTCTCGGCGGTGGCCACGCTCGCCGAGGCGCTCGCGGTCACGCTGCGCGATACGACCCTGCGCGACGGACGCCTGCTGTACCAGCCGCTGCGCGGCCCGAGCGCCGGCGAGCGCCCCCTCGCGCACTGAGCAGGTCGCCGGGCAGCGGGCTAGCTGAGCAGGCTGGCCAGCCAGTCGGGGTGCAGGTTCCAGCCGGCGAAGCCGGCCAAGCCGAGGACCGTGCCGGTCGCCGCAAACGCGATCCCGATGCCCAGCAGCCATTTCTTCTGGGTCAGCGCGGTCACGCCGAACAGCGCGATGGCGACCGACAGGATCGCCTCGGCCATGTCGAACTGGTCGTCGTGCACGTTGAGATCGTCGTACTGCTTCTGGAAGCCTTCGGCCTTGCGCTTGATGTCTTCCTTCTCGGTCTCATACTTCTTCTCAAGATCGATGTACTCCTTGATCCGCTTCGCGAACACCGCCTGCACCTCGGGCGTCGGGTTCTGGGTCGTATCGCGCATGAGCTCGATCTGCGCCCGCGCGGCGATGGCCATGTTCTGCTTGGTCCCCTTGGCCTGGTAGTAGGCCCACTCGTCGACGCCGTTGGCCTGCGCCTGCTGCATCGCCTGGACGATGTTCCCATCCTTCACGTTGTTCAGCGCCATGAACGTTGCCGAGAGCGCCACGAACACCGCGACCGCCGTGTTCAGCCGCGACTCGCGCGCCTTCTCGACCGCCTCGGAGATCTCCTCATCGATTTCAGCCATGCCTCATCCTAGCGCGCTAGGTGTTCCACCGCGGCCCACGAGATGCTCAATGTCCATCGCTCGTCCTGTCTAATGCTCTCTTCACTTGCGCCGCGCGATCAGCAACACGCCGAGGCGTTCGCCGGACCTGCAAAAACTGCAGAACGCAAGATCTTGGGAACGTGTACCTGTCCCCCTTGACGGAGCCTGTGGCTTTCATAAATTTCCAGCAGGCCGGATGAAACGATCATTGCTGATCTCATTGTCGAGCCTTCAATGATTCCCTATGACTCACCTCCGCACACCAAGACAGCGAAGACCGTCGCGCGCGGTCGCGAGAGCTCCGAAGGCTCCGGACGGGCCTACGACCGAGCCGCCGGAGCCCGGCGTACCGGCGATCCCCGATGACGCGCGGGTAGTTGCGCCGGTATTTCCGGTCGTCGGCATCGGCGCTTCCGCCGGAGGAGTCGAGGCGCTCACCGCATTGTTGTCACACCTTCCGCCTGATACCGGGATGGCGTTCGTGGTGATCCAGCACCTTGCCCCCACCCATCCCAGCTCGCTGGTGGACGTGCTCGGGCAGACCACGAGGATGCCGGTCATCGAGGCGGTCCATGGCACGAGCCTGGTGCCGAACCATGTCTACGTCATTCCACCGGACACCCATCTCACGCTGCGTGGGGGCGTGCTCGAGGTCCTGGCGAGGACCTCGGAGCCCCGTTGCCCGTACCTGCCGGTCGACGTGTTCTTCCGGTCGCTCGCCGACGCTCGGAAGACCACCGCGATCGGGGTGGTGCTCTCGGGCTCGGCGGGCGACGGAACCGAAGGGCTCACGGCCATCAAGGCCCAGGGCGGTATCACCCTCGCGCAGGCCCCGGAATCGGCCAAGTATCCGATGATGCCCCAGAGCGCGATCGCGGCCGGAGCGGTCGATCGCGTGCTGTCGGTCGAGGCTCTGGCCGCCGAGCTGGGGCGGCTGGCCCGGCATCCTTACGTCCGGTTCGAACCTCCGGGGCCGGAGGCGCAGGAGTTGCCTGAAGCCGAGGACACCATCGTTGGCGCTATCTGCAAGTTGCTCAGGGTCCGTACAGGCGTGGACTTTGGCGGTTACAAGCGCAATACGATTCGCCGCCGGCTCGCCCGCCGGATGACCCTGGGCAAGCGTGAGCGGCTCGCCGACTACCTGACGCTCCTGCAAGCCGACCCATCGGAGCTCCGGGCCTTGAGCGAGGACCTGCTGATCCGTGTCACGGGCTTCTTTCGCGACCCGGCGATGTTCGCGGCGCTCGCGCACCAGGTGCTTCCGGAGATCCTCGAGCACAAGCTCAAGGACGAGACGGAGCTCCGGGTCTGGATCCCCGGGTGCTCGACCGGTGAGGAGGTGTACTCGATCGCGATCACCGTCGCGGAGGTGCTCGGGGAGGCGATGCGTCGCGGCTCGATCCAGATCTTCGGCTCGGACATCAGCGAGGCGGCCATCGACCGCGCGCGGAGCGGGGTCTATCCTGACGCCATCGCGGCCGACGTGACCGAGGCGCAGCTGCGGCGGTTCTTCACCAAGGTCGACGGCGGTTACCGGATCAGCAAGGGCATCCGGGACCTGTGCGTCTTCGTCAAGCACGATGTCACGCGCGATCCGCCGTTCACCCGGCTCGACCTGATCAGCTGCCGCAACCTGCTCATCTACTTCTCGGCCGAGCTCCAGAAGAAGGTGATCCCGCTGCTTCACCACGCGCTGAACGATCCGGGGTTCCTGGTCCTCGGCCGCACCGAGACGATCGGCTTCCCCCACCTGTTCGCGCTCGAGGACCACGCGAACAAGATCTACCGGCGCAAGCCGGCGCTCGCGAAGCTGGTCGTGGCGTTCCCCGCGGCGTTTCCCCGGACGGTGCATCCCGGCGCCGTACCGCCGAAGCCCCGCGAGGCCGCGCTCGCGCTGAGCGACCTGCGGCGCGAGGCCGATCGCGTGCTCCAGGCCAGGTACGGCCCGGCGGCCGTCGTCGTCAATGAGGCGCTGGACATCGTCTGTACCCGCGGTCGCACGGGGCCCTACCTCGAGCTGCCCTCCGGCGAGGCGAAGCTCAACGTCCTCGCGATGGCGCGCGAGGGCCTGCTCTACGATATCCGGCTGGCGCTCCACCGGGCGAGGAAGGAGGACGCCTTCGTGCGGCGCGACGCCGCGCACGTCCGGGTCGACGGACGGTCACGCTCCGTCCACATCGAGGTCAGTCCGCTCTCGCTGGCTCCCGCCACCCGCGAGCGCTACTTCCTGGTGGTGTTCAGGGACGTGGCCGTGGTCCCAGATGATCACGCTGCCACGGCAGGTCGCAGGCGCAAGCCGGCCCGGCGCGAGCCGAGCTCCGAGCTCCAGATCGTCCAGAAGCTGCGAGACGAGCTCGACGCCACCAAGGACTACCTGCAGTCGGTGATCGAGGAGCACTCCGTCACGAACGAGGAGCTCGCGTCGACGAACGAGGAGCTCCTGTCGTCGAACGAAGAGCTGCAGAGCACCAACGAGGAGCTCGAGACCGCCAAGGAGGAGCTGCAGTCGGCCAACGAGGAGCTGAGCACGGTCAACAACGAGCTGCACAGCCGCAACGCCGAGCTGAGCCAATCCAACAGCGATCTGTTCAATGTGATGAGCAGTATCGAGGTTCCGATCGTGCTCGTCGGGCCCGACCGGCGCATCCGCCGGTTCACGCCGCGGGCCGCCGACCAGATGAACCTCATCGCGTCCGACGTGGGCCGGCCGATCCGCGAGATCAACCTCGACGTGGGGATCGAGGAGCTGGACCGGTCGATCGCCCGGGTCATCGAGACGATGGAGGTCGAGGAGGCCGAGGTCCGCGACAGGACCGGTCGCTGGTTCCGGCTCCAGATCCGCCCGTACATGACGGCGAACCACCAGATCGACGGCGCGGTCGTGTCCCTGGTCGACATCGATGCCCCCAAGCGCGCGCTCGCGGAGCGCGACCGGCTGCTCGAGACGATCCGCCACGAGCGGGGCTTCCTCGAGGCCGTCGTCCAGCAGATGCCCGCCGGGGTGATCATCGCGGAGGCCCCGTCGGGCAAGCTGCTGCTCGCCAACCAGCGCATCACCGAGATCCTCGGCCAGCCCCTGGTGCCGTTCGCGAGCCTCGCCGAACTCGGCGCGGTGCGCGGGCTCCACTCCGACGGCCGCCCGTACAAGCCGGAGGAATGGCCGCTCGCGCGCTCGATCCGGCATGGCGAGGTCGTGGCCGGGGAGCAGATCGTCCTCCAGCGCCAGGACGGCAGCTACGCGACCGTGCTGGCAAGCTCGGCGCCGATCCTGATCGGCGACGGCAAGACCTTCGGAGGCGTGGTCGCGCTCGTCGATCTCTCGCGCGAGATCGAGGCGAGGGTGCGAACCGATCGCGAGCAGAAGCTCCTGGGAGACACCGCGGCGTTCCTGAGCGACGGCCTCGACCTCGACAAGACGCTCCAGACGACGGTGCAGCTGGTCGTGCCTCACATCGCGGACTGGTGCATCGTCGACCTGAAGGAGGGTGACAAGCCGTTGCGCCAGGCCGCGGTCGCGCATGCCGACCCCGAGAAGGAAATGCGCGCGCGCGAGCTCGCGCGCCGCCTGCCACCCGATCCCCAGCTCGAGCACGGCATCGGGTACGTCCTGCGCACCAGGAAGCCGGAGATCTATCCGCTGGTCACCGACCTTGCATGGGTTGCGAACGCGCTTTCGGTCGCGCACCCCGCGATCCTGCGCGAGCTCGGGGCGCGCTCGTATATCTGTGTGCCGCTCATCGCCCGGGAGCAGGTCATGGGCGTGCTGTCGTTGATCCGGGGCCCGGCGTCGGAACGCTACGACGAGCAGAGCCTCCGGTTGGCCGAGCAGCTGGGCCAACGCTTCGCGATCGCGATCGACAACGCGCGGCTCTACAGGACCGCCCTCGACGCCGTGCGCCTGCGGAACGAGTTCTTCTCGATCGCGGCGCACGAGCTGAGGACGCCCATGAGCGCGCTCCTGGGGCAGATCCAGGGCATGCGCCTGCTGGCCGAGCGAAATCAGCTGGCGCCCGACGACGCCCAGTGGAAGAGCTTGGCCGTGGCCGAGCGACAGGTCCGGCGCCTCGATCAGCTGGTCAACACGCTGCTCGACGTGTCGCAGATCGCGTCGGGGCGGTTCGCGTTGCAGCGCGACGACGTCGACTTCGCCGCCGTCGTGCAAGAGGTGACCGCGCGGTTCGAGGAACAGGCCCGTCGCGCCGGCTGCGTGCTCGAGGTGCGCGCCGATGGTCCCGTTCAAGGATCGTGGGACCGGCTGAGGCTCGAGCAGGTCGTGACCAACCTGCTCACGAACGCGCTCAAGTACGGTGCCGGCAAGCCGATCGAGGTGCGGGTCGACAGCGATGATACGACCGTGCGACTCGCCGTCCGGGACCACGGGATCGGGATCGCGGCCGAGGACCTCGAGCGGATCTTCGGGCAGTTCGAGCGGGCCGTGCCGGCGAAGCACTACGCCGGGCTCGGGATGGGGTTGTTCATCACCAGGCAGATCGTCGAGGCGCACGGCGGAACGGTTCGTGCGAGCTCCGAGCCGGGCAAGGGCTCGACGTTCACCGCCGAGCTCCCTCGCAGAGCCAGCACGGATGATAACCTGACCCCGGCCACGAGGCGCGTGTAGTCGCTTCGGGATCAGCGAGCCGATGAGTTCCGCCCCAAAACAGCTCCTCGTCGTCGAAGACGATCTGGATATCCTCGATACCTTCATCCAGGTGCTGGAGATGGCGGGATATGCTGCGACCGGCGCGATCAACGGCCAGGAGGCGCTCGAGAAGCTGTTGGGCGGATTCCGGCCGTGCATGATCCTCCTCGATCTCATGATGCCGGTGATGACGGGCTGGGAGCTGCACGCGAGGCTGGCCGCCGATCCGACCCTGGCAGCGATCCCGGTCGTCTTCGTGTCCGCGGCCGGCGATCTCTCCGGGATCGAGGCGCCGAAGCCGGTCGCGTACCTGCGAAAGCCCGTCGAGGTGAAGGTCTTGCTCGCGACGGTCCAGCGGTTCTGCGCATAGCGCCCAGCCCGGTCGAGGGGAGGATATTCGCGCGCGTTCTATCCCGCGTACGATGAGGTGGTGCCGGGAGCCAAGGCCGGCGGCGTCAGGCGTGCGTGAGGACGGACGAGCCCCTGATGCGCCTGACGATGGACGCCAGGCAGCATCGTTCTTTCTTCAGTACCGATGCTGCCATGCGGCAAGCGTGCTGCGGCGCAGACAGCGCTTGGCCGGTGAGTGATATGATGACTTCCGAGGAGCCGATGCCAGGTCAAGATCTCTCTGGACGTACGCTAGGCGAGTTCGTTCTGTGCGAGCGGATTGACGAGGGTGACCTGTACCGCGGTGAACAGAGGTTCCTCAATCGCGACGTGGTCGTCAGGGTGTTGCACCAGCAGCCCGACGACGTCGCACTGCAACGCTTCATGAAGGAAGCGAAGCTCGAACATCCCAACGCGGCGCATGTCTACTCCTTCGGAGTTTGCAAAGAGACAGGGGTATTCTGGGTTGCGACGGAGCTGGTCCATGGCGTCACGCTCGATCAGTGGCTGGCGACACACGGGCCGATGCCACCCGACCAGTTCGTGCCGTTCTTCGAGTGCGTCGCACAGGTAGTGCAGGACGCGCACGATCGCGGGATCGTGCATCGCGCGCTGAAGCCATCGAAGGTGATGGTGCTCGGGAGCGCAGGCCGGCCGAGCCCCAAGCTCCTCGGCTTCGCGCTCGACCAGCTTACCGGCGGCGATGCTGGAACGGGCTCCCCCGCCGCCGATATTCATGCGCTCGGCGTCATCGCCTACGAGCTCCTGGCCGGAGTGCCAGTCACCTCCGATACACAGGTTCCGCCGCTCGGCGGTGACACCTCGCCCGACGTCGACCAGGTTCTACAGCGTGCGCTCGCCAGGAGTCCGGAGGATCGACATGGTACCGCGCTGGAGCTGGCATCGGAGCTGTGCGCGGCGCTGCGCAGGAGTCCGCGCGAGCAGCTCCGATCTGCGGCGCAGCAGTGGGACGCCGGGGGTCGGGCGCCTGGATTGCTGTTGGGACCTGACGTCCTTGCAAACGCTCCCTCGAAGGGGCTCAGCGAACTTGTGTGCTCGTTCATCGCAGCGAGCCAGGGGCGCGCGCGGCGTGCCCGGCGGGTCCGGCGCGCACTCGTGGCGGTTGCCGCGATCGTCGCGGTGGGCGTGTCTTGGTACGTGTCAGTGACGCAGGCACATATGGCCGCGCAGCGGGCGGAGCATCAAACGGAGCTTGCGCAAGAGGAGGCCCGGGCGGCCCAGCAGGTGAAGGACGCGGTCATCGCGCGAGGCGAACTCGACCAGGGCGGCGCGGCGCTGCTGCATGGCGAGCCCGAGGCGCCGCTCCACCTCGGTCGTGCGTACCACCGGGGTGACCACTCATCGAGCACCAAGTTCATGTACGCCCGTGCCCTGCAGCCCAAGCTGGCCGAGCAAGCGCGCTTCGCGAGCTCGTTCGGCCGGATGTGGTCGGCCGCCTTCTCTCCGGATGGTCGGCAGATCGTCACCACCGACGACCGGGCCGCGCAGGTGCGGGACGCGCAAACCTACCGGGTCCTGTTCGTGCTGCCCCACGGCACCGAGGTCTATCAAGCCGTGTACAGCTCCGACGGTGCGCGGCTCGTCACCATCGCCCAGGATGCGGTCAGGATCTGGGACGCGGCCACGGGCGCGCTCGTGCGCACGCTGACGCAGACGCGCGACGACCGCCAGTCGCCGGATTACTTCGTGGGGGCGCTCTCGGCTGACGGCCGACTCGTCGCCGCGATCGATGCCGCGGGAGCGGTGGTGCACGTCTGGGACGCAGTGACGGGGGCCCCGCTCGCGAAGCTGCGCAACGACCCCATGGACTTTCCCGGGCTCGCGTTCAGCTCTGACGGCCGCTGGCTCGCGGCGACCGGGGGCAACGACGTGCGCGTGTTCGACACGCACACGTGGAGGTCAGCCTGCACCATTCACGGGCCTCGCATCCACAGCCTGGCCTTCGACCCGACGGGGCCGCATCTCATCACCGGGGCTGCGACCGGCGACGCGGCGGTCTGGGCGATCCCGAGTGGCGCGAGGATCCACCACCTTCGCGAGATCGGGGATCCGGTCGACGCCGTGGCGTTCTCGCCTGACGGTCAGCTCGTCGTCGCAGGGAGTCGCGACGGTGCGGAGCAAGTTTGGCAGGCAGGGTCAGGAGCGCTGCAGAGCCAGTTCAATCCTCGCCACTCTCAAATTCTCGCAGTGGAATTCGATCGGACCTCCAAGCTCGCGCTTGCCGCTGGCGCCGATGGAACTATTGTCGTCGCAGATGCCGTGTTAGGGATGCCCATCGCGGTGCTCGGGGGGCCGCAGAACATCATATGGGTCGCGCATTTCGACCCGAGCTCCCGCCGCGTTGTTGGTGCATCGTGGGATGGCACGGCCTGGGTCTGGGACGCGACTTCGCCGTATCGCCGCTGGAGCTCGCCACTCGTGAGCAACGACTGCGGGATTGTCACGAGCCCCGAGCCAGATCGCCGCTTCATCGCCGTCGGCTGCAGGGACCACGCAACCCGCGTTTGGGACACGGCGCGTGATCAGCTGCTCGCGGAGCTGCCGAGCGTGTCGCATGTCGACGGCGATTTTACCTCCGCATTTCCCGCGGTGTCCGACGCGGGGGACCGAGCGGCCATCGCCCGCGGCAACACGGTCGAGGTGTACGAGCTCCCAGGTGGCCGCTTGTTGCGCACGATCGCGCACGCGGCGCCGGTCAACGCGGTGGCCTTCGCGAGCACGGGGCACGACATCGTCAGCGGAGCGATCGACGGCTCCCTGCTGGTGACGCGCGCCAATGGAGCGATGCTTGCCCTGCCGAACGCCTCCGGAGGCATCGACGCCGCGGAGTTCCTGTCCGACGGCCGGGTGGTCGCGGCAGATGCGCACCGGCGACTCCGGGTCTATTCTCCCGGCGGCACGATCTTGGCGGACCTCGAGATCCCGGTGCGCGTCATGTCGCTCCGGATCGAGGGGACCCGGCTTGTCACCATCCCGATCTACACCGACAACGCAGCACCGCCCCTGGTGCTGGACCTGGAGCACTATCGGGTCGTCGCCAAGCTTACGGGCCACGTCGGTGGGGTGTTTTCGGCGCGCTGGGTTGCAGGAAACCAGATCCTCACCGCAGGCGGCGACGGCACGGCGCAGCTGTGGGATGCGTCAACGGGTCAGCTCCGTCAAGTCTACCGTGGCGGTTCGCGGTTCCTCGCTGACGCAACCCTCACGCCTGACGGCCTGGTGATAGCGGGCGGTGCCGACGGGTTGCTGCGCTTCTGGGACGCGACCAGCGGGCGCCTGCTCTGGGCGCTCCAAGCCCATAAGTCGCGGCTCATCGGGGTCCACGTCGAGGGCCGTGACATCGTGACGCGCGGATTTTCTGGCGAGCTCTCGCGATGGACCTTGCCGAGATCCGAGCAAGTGATCGAGGCGTGCGATGGCCAGGAGCGCTGCGCTATCATGCAACCATGAAGAAAACACCCCGAAAATTTGTACTGCGTAGCGAAACCCTTCGGACGCTGCCCAACATGGACCTCGTACGCGTCGGAGGAGGAAATGACTCGGGCGCCAACCAGTGCCTGGACGCCGCGCAGTCGGGCGCAAAACAGTGCGGGACCGGCGTCGACGCCGGCGTCATCGCTACATCGGCCTGCCACTGAACGCGGTCGTAGCCGCGTCGTCGCCAGCCTCCTTAGCCAGGGCGCTGCGCTTATCATGCAGCCATGAAGAAAACACCCCCGAAAACTTGTACTGAGTAGCGAAACTCTTCGGACCCTCGCTAACACGGACCTCGCTCGTGCCGTCGGTGGATTCGACTCCGGAGGCAACCAGTGCCTGGTCGACGCCCAAACGGGCGGCAAACAGTGCGGGACCGGCGTCGACGCCGGCGTCATCGCTACAGCGGCCTGCCGATAAAGCGCGAAGAGTCTTCCCATGTTGCCTTCTTGCCTTAAACGCACTCTTCCGGGGATCCCGTCACGCATTCGGGTGTCCTGATCGAATCGACCACCGCTGAAGTCGCGCTCAGCGACATCGCTACCAGTGCCGATCGCGTTCAACGGCAGACCACTGTAGCAACGATAACGGCCACGGACTCGCAGTATTTGGGGCCCGAGTCGGAGACGGCCGCGCACTGTTCAGCGCCGGAGTCGAATCCCCCGATAGCGCGAGATAGGTCCATGTTGGTCAGCGTTCGAAGGATCTCGTATCGCAGCACAAGTTTGTGACGTGTTCTCTTCATGGTTGTATGATAGCGTAGTGTTCCTGATCATCGCACGCCTCGATCACCTACTCGGAGCCCGGCAGCGTCCATCTCGACAGATCGCCAGAAACCGCGCGCCCTCAGCGGCAGGTCGCTGTCGCTGTAACCAGTGCATCTGTTTGGCAGCCTTTGTCGCCCGAATCGGCGACGGCCGGCGCGGGGCATTGTTTGGCGCCCGTTTGGGCCTTCAAGCACTGGTTGTCGGCCGAGTCAATTTCCTCCGACCGCCCGCACGAGGTCCATGTTGGTCAAGGTCCGAAGGTTTCACTACGCAGTACAAGTTTTCGGGGTGTTTTCTTCATGGTGGCATGATAGCGCAGCGCTCCTTGCCATCGCACGCTTCGATCACTTGATCGGATCTCGGCAACGTCCATCTCGAGAGCTCGCCAGAAAAACCGCGCGTCACAAGGTCACGGCCCTCGATGTGGATCCCGATGAGCCGCGACTTATGTGCCTGAAGCACCCAGAGCAGGCGACCGCTGGCCGCGTCCCAGAACCGCAGCAAACCATCGGCGCCGCCCGCCACCACCAACCCATCGGGCGCCAGTGTTGCATCAGCGAGAAACCGCGAGCCCCCTTGGTAGCTCTGACGGAGCTGGCCCGTCGATCCATCCCACAGCCGGGCTGTGCCATCGCCACCTGTGGTGAGGATCTGATCTCGTGCCACCCAGCGCGCCGAAAATACTCCGCCGACGTGACCTTCAAGCTGGGCAATGACTCGATGGCGCTCGACATCCAGCACCAGGGGCGGCGCTGCGTTGTTGGTGTAGATGGGAACAGTTACAAGGCGTGTTCCCTCGATCCGCAACGACATGACACGCATCGGGATCTCGAGGTCTGCCTGGACGGTTCCGTCTCGGTCGTAGAACCGCAGTCGCCGTTGCGCATCCGCCGCGACCACCCGGCCATCAGGCAGGAACTCCGCGGCATCGATGCCTCCCGAAGCCTTCGGCAGCGCCAGCGTCACACCGTTGTCACGCGTGACCAGCAGGGAGCCGTCGGTGGCTCCGCTGACGATATCTCGGCCCGTGCTCGCGAAAGCCACCGCGTTTACCGGTGCGCCGTGTACGATCGTGCGCAGTAACCGCCCGCCCGGAAGCTCGTACACCTCGACCGTGTTGCCGCGGGCGATGGCGGCACGGTCCCCTGCGCCAGATACCGCGGGAAACGCGGAGGTGAAATCGCCGTCGACATGCGACACGCTCGGCAGCTCCGCGAGCAGCTGATCACGCGCCGTGTCCCAAACGCGGGTTGCGTGGTCCCTGCAGCCGACGGCAATGAAGCGGCGATCTGGCTCGGCGCTCGTGACGACCCCGCAGTCATCGCTCACCGGCGGCGAGCTCCAGCGGCGATACGGCGAGGTCGCGTCCCAGACCCAGGCCGTGCCATCCCACGATGCACCAACAACGCGGCGGGAGCTCGAGTCGAAATGCGCGACCCATACGATGTTCTGCGGCCCCTCGAGTACTGTAATGGGCATCCCCAGCACGGCATCTGCGACGACGACGGTTCCATTGGCGCCAGCGGCAAGCACGAGCTTGGAGGTCCGATCAAATTCCACTGCGAGAATTTGAGAGTGGCGAGGATTGAGCTGGCTCTGCAGCGCTCCTGACCCTGCCTGCCAAACTTGCTCCGCACCATCGCGACTCCCCGCAACGACGAGCTGACCATCAGGAGAGAACGCCACGGCGTCGACCGGATCCCCGATCTCACGAAGGTGGTGGATCCTCGCGCCGCTCGGGACCGCCCAGATCGCCGCGTCGCCAGTCACAGCCCCGGTGATGAGATGCGGGCCGGTTGGGTCGAAAGCCAGGCTGTGAATGCGAGGCCCGTGAATGGTGCAGGCTGACCTCCACGTGTGCGTGTCGAACACGCGCACGTCGTTGCCCCCGGTCGCCGCGAGCCAGCGGCCGTCGGAGCTGAACGCGAGCCCGGGAAAGTCCATGGGGTCGTTGGGCAGCTTCGCGAGCGCGGCCCCCGTGACGGCGTCCCAGACGTGCGCCATGGACCCCGCCGCATCGATCGCGGCGACGAGTCGGCCGTCAGCCGAGAGCGCCCCGACGAAGTAATCCGGCGATTGGCGGTCGTCGCGCTTCTGCGTCAGCGTGCGCACGAGCGCTCCCGTGGCCGCGTCCCAGATCCTGACCGCGTCCTGGGCGACGGTGACGAGCCGCGCACCGTCGAAGCTATACACGGCTTGATAGACCTCGGTGCCGTGGGGCAGCACGAACAGGACCCGGTAGGTTTGCGCGTCCCGCACCTGCGCGGCCCGGTCGTCGGTGGTGACGATCTGTCGACCATCCGGAGAAAAGGCGGCCGACCACATTCTCCCGAACGAGCTCGCGAAGCGCGCTTGTTCAGCCAGCTTGGGCTGCAGGGCACGGGCGTAGATGAACTTGGTGCTCGATGAGTGGTCACCCCGGTGGTACGCACGACCGAGGTGGAGCGGCGCCTCGGGCTCGCCATGCAGCAGCGCTGCGCCGCCCTGGTCGAGTTCGCCTCGTGTGATGACCGCGTCCTGCACCTGCTGGGCCGCCCGGGCCTCCTCTTGCGCAAGCTCCGTTCGATGCTCCGCCCGTTGCGCGGCCATGTGCGACTGCGTCACTGACGCGTACCAAGACACGCCCACCACGACGATCGCGGCAACCGCCACGAGTGAGCGCCGGACCCGCCGGACATGTCGCGCGCGCCCCTGGCTCGCTGCGATGAACGAGCAATCGAGCTCGCTGAGCGCGCCCGTCACTCGGTCCTCGACGTTCGCGAGCACGTCACCTCCAAACAACAGGCCCGGCGGCCGGCCCTGATCGTCCCAGCGCCGCGCTGCAGATCGGATCTGCTCACCCTCGCTCGCCCGCAGGGCGGCCCGCAGCTCCGATGCCAGCTCCAGCACAGTGCCGTGGCGCCCGCTGGGCTCCTTGGCGAGCGCACGCTGCAGGATCGCGTCGAGGCGCGGCGATAGAATCGTCGGCACTGGGTCATAGAGGTGGCACGCGCGGTACTCGTCGTCCGAGTCCGCGACGAAGGGCGGATCTCCAGTCAGCGCTTCATAGGCGACGATACCGAGTGAATAGATGTCTGCGGCCCGCCCCACAGCGGCGGCGTCGGCCCACTGCTCGGGGGCCATGTACGCCGGGGAGCCGATCTGCGCGAACGGGGGAGTAAGCGGCTCCGGCGTTGCCAAGGGGCCGCCCGTGGCTGGCTCTGGCGTTGTCGCAAGGTCACGCCCGGGAAGTGGCGGCATGCTGGCGGTGAGGGCGGCGGCGAGGTCGTTCCGCACCTTGGCGATCCCGAAGTCGAGCAACGTGGGAACCTGCTTACCCGCGACCTCGAGCACCATGATGTTCGATGGCTTCAGGTCGCGATGGATGATCCCCTGATCGTGCGCGAGCTGGAGCACCTCCGCGATGCCCTCGAAAAACGGCACAAACTGGTCGAGCGGCATCGGCCCGTGCGCCGCCAGCCACTGCCTGAGTGTCACACCGTGTACCAGCTCCATCGCGATCCAGGCAGCCCTGCGCTGAGGGTCGACGCCGAAGGCGTAGATGTGAGCCGCGTGGGGATGATCGAGTCGCGATGCGAGCTGGGCCTCGCGCAGGAAGCGCTGCAGGGCCTCGTCGTCATCCTGCAGCTCCTCGTTCAACACCTTGACGACGACCTCGCGCCCAAGCGGTTCCTGGCTCCGGTAGACGTTCGCGGAGCCCCCTTGTCCGATCCGCTCGCCCAGCACGAACTCGCCCAGCGTATGCCCACAGAGGTCATCCAGATCGCGGTCTGCCATTGGCACCTTGGAGAGAATCTCAGCTAGCCGGAGTGCACACTTGGGGGGCCAGCAGGATCGCGAAGCGCGATCTCGAACGCAAGGGGGTGGTTCGATTTGCAGGGGGGTAGTAAACTCGAACCACTCCGGATCCTTGAGGTATTACGCAGCCTTGGATAGCATTTTCGCTTGCGTTTGGAACAGCTCACGAAACGGGTCCGGGCACCGGGTCTCGCGTTTGTGAAAAGTCACCGGCAATCCGTGAAGCATTCCAAGGAGTTTGCACCGATGTCGGGGCGTGGTTCGAAATGCTACTTGAGTGCCTGCACGTGACCGTGGTTTCTCACTCCCATGGTCCCCGACCTTACCAACACGTATCCGCGGGAGCGACGTCACTATCAGTCCGGAGTGGATTTGATCACCGCGCTGGGGGGCCTCGGGACCGACATCGTACTCCCGATGCTCTCGGCGCAGTTCGAGTTCACGCTGGGGCGCGCGGCTACGTGCGACCTGCGCGTGGACCGGAAGTACCTGGCGTCCATCCACGCGCGTATCGAGCGAATCCCCGGCAGCTCCCACGCGACCCTTCGCGTCACCGATGTATCCAGCGGAAAGAATGATATTGTGTACAACGAGGTCGCCGCCAAGGAGTTTACGATCTCGGCGGGGGAATGGTTCCAGATCGGCGAGACGAGGTACTATGCGCTCAACGAGGAGATGCGCCTCGCCTGGCCCAGGGTCATGGAGATCCTCGGCGTCCGAAACGTCGCCGCGACCAGCGATCTCCTGGTCGCCGCGGTCAGGGACTCGGCACGCCATGTCGTGCTGCTCGGCGAGCCCGGCTCCGACCAGGAGCGACTCGGCCGCCTCATTCATCAGGTCTCGCATCGTCGCCACAACCAGTTCCATGCCTTGCCGGAGCTGCCCAAGCTGAACGGCACCCGTCGCCAGGACCTTCGTGACGCCGGCGGCGGAACCGTGCTCGTCCCGCTGTACCGCCGCGGGAAGCTCGACGATCGCCTCGTCAAGCTGCTCACGCATCCGGGGGCTGATCTGCGCTTGATCATCTGCGCGCGGTCTCCCGACAAGGTCGATGCCAGCTTTCCCAGCGATCGGTTGCACGCTGTCAAGCAGATCAAGATTCCACCGCTCCGGCAGCGCAAGAACGATATCCCCGAGCTGCTAAATCAGTGGTTCATCGCGCGCCATTCATCCCTTCGCTTTCCGGCGCTTCGCCAGGAGCTACGCGATGGCATCATGGCCCACACGTGGCCCGAAAATCTTCGGGAGCTGCGAGAGCTCGCAGGCGTTCTCCTCCAGCTCGCCAGCTGTCGCTCGCCGGGCGAGGCCACGACAGCGTGTCAGGTCTCGCGTGGCACGCTTCGTGGCTGGGCGAAGCAGTTGAATACAGCCTTCGCGTTCCCACTCGTTGTCGACGAGGCCACCAAGCCGCCCCGTCGATCCCACGGGGCCACCAAGCCGCCCCGTCGATCCCGCGGGGCCACCGAGTCGCCCCGTCGATCCCGCGGGACCACCAAGCCGACCAGCCGCTCTCGGTGACTCCAGCCTGATCCAGGTCAGAGCTGCAGGTCAAAGCACCGGCATTCCAACGGCCTTTTTTGGCGCTCGCGCTGCGCGCCTGCCGGCATCACTGCGCGTGGGCACAGCCATTCTCGTTCGTCGAACGCGAACGAACATTCCATCCCAGGTAAACGACACGAACTGGAACCGGAACATCCATATGGAAGATCGATCACCAGCGGCGATCCCTCCCGATGACGAGGTCGCGCCCGAACCAACCACCGAGGTCGTCGACGCCAGGAATCCCGCGCGTCGGGCCCCGCGCGCGCCGGAGGATCTGACCGGGCGAACCCTGGGAGGCTTCACGCTGCGCGGACGGCTCGCCGAGGGCGGCTTCGGCGCCGTATATCGCTGCGAGCAGCCACTGCTTGGCCGAGAGGCGGTCGTCAAGGTGCTGCGCCCGGAGATGCGGCGCAGCGGCGTCGTCGCGCGGCGTTTCCTGCGCGAGGCCAGGCTCGCGGCACGGCTCGATCATCCCTACGCCGCCCACATCTATGCGTTCGGCGTCGACGAGCAAGACTGGGTGTTGTGGCTAGCCATGGAACGCGTGCAGGGGGTCACGCTCGCTGACTGCCTGAAGCGGCAGGGCCCGATGCCGCTGGGCTCATTCGTGCCGTTGTTCGAGCGCATCGCCGCGGTCGTCCAGACCGCGCACGAGCTCGGGATCGTGCACCGCGATCTCAAGCCGTCGAACGTGATGATCATCGAGCGCGCCGGCGAACTCCTGCCCAAGCTGCTCGATCTCGGCGTCGCCAAGCTCCTCGACAGCGCGAGCCCTCCGGAGGATCTTCCCGACATCCACTACCCGCCGCTGTGGGCGACCGAGGATCCCGCGGGCAGCCTCGACGCGGATCGGCCACCGGGCAAGTCGACGGTGAGCGACGATCCAGCGCCGCATCCTGACGATGGCAGGTTGACCCAGAACCATCACACCATCGGATCGCCACCCTATATGCCGCCGGAGCAGTGGGGCAATTCGGTCACGGTCGGCCCAGCGTCGGATCTCTATGCGTTGGCCGTGGTCGCGTTCGAGGCGCTGACCGGCCACCGCCCGTTCCAGGCCGAGACGATGGCGGATTACGCCGAGCTCCACTGCCACGCCCAGGTGCCGCCGCTCGGCGGCAGCTTTCCCCCGGCGCTCGACCGGATGTTTCAGCGCGCGCTCGCCAAGCGCCCCGAGGACCGCTGGAGCTCCGCGCTCGAGTTGGCCGCCGCGCTGCGCGCGGCCTCCGGGATCGGCACCACGCGCTCCGACCTGCCGCGGCTCGATCCCGACGTTCGCGAGGCCTGGCTCGCCGAGGCACCGCAGCCGCTCGCCGAGTCGATCGCGGAGCTCGGCGGCGCGCACAACGCGTACCAGGCGCGCGACATCGCCAAGGGACTGATCCTCACCCTCGTGCGCTACCTGCTCGCGATGGCGCTCGCGATGACCGCGCAGCGCCGTACCGGCCCCGCCGATCTCGCGTTGCGCGAGCTGCTGCGCGCGATGGACCAGCGCCCGCTCGGCATCGATAGCCGCATCCGGTTGCTCCGTCTACTCGTGCACCGCCTGTCCGGCTCCCCCGGCGCTCACCCCGTGCCGGAGCTGCTCGCGCTGTTGACGATGCCCCCGATGGCGCCGATGTGCTCGATCGGGTCCTCGTGCTGTACACGGCCACCGCTCACGCGACCACCGAGGAGATGGTGCGGCTGCAGCTCATGCGCTTGCTCCCCGAGCTGAGCCAGCTGCTCCGTCAAGCCGCGTTCGTCCTCGACTACTTGCTCGTGGTGCCGCACGACCACGAGCCCGAGCGGTGGACCGGGCGGCGATATCAGCCGCGCGCGCTGGCGTACATCACGGGCGGTGAGCTCATCGATGGGCACCCGATGCTGCTCGACCGCGAGGGCCGGGCCTGCATCGACCTGTGGCCGCTCGTGCAAGCCGTGCCGCCCACCCAAGGGGCGGAGCCGGAGCTGTTCCTGTTCGACGGCCAGGGCCCCCACGGCGCGCTCCTGGTCGCCGCGCCGTCTGGCCTCAAGTGCCAGGACATGGCCGCGGGAGACTGGGTGTCGACGCACGTCGTCGCGGCGCTCAAGCCCAGACCTCGCGTGCGCGACCTGTTCCGGATCGCGGTGCCAAGGTGGTGGAACCGAGACCAGCTGGACGCTTTGCCTTGGCGCGGCAAGCTCCTCGCGGTGGTGGTCGTGGCGATCGTGCTCGGGGGCGTGGCGCTGGCGCGGTGCGTATGATCGCATCGACGAAGACCGACATCGAGGCCCACGCGTGGTCGATTGAGGATCGCGTCCTGCGCCTGCGGGAGTGGGGGACCGCGACCATTCACGCGCTGCCACAGCCGCCAGAGATCGGCCTGGCCAACGTGGCGATCGGCTCTGCCGAGACCTGCTCGATCCGGCTCTCTGATCCCACGGGGCGCATCTCTCGCCTGCACGCCTCGCTGCTTCAGCACGGCGCGACTCGGTGGCTGCTCCACGATCTCGGCAGCAAGAATGGCACCCGGCTCAACGGCGCGCGCTGCCGCCAAGCCGAACTCACGGCCGGTGACGAGATCGGCATCGGCGGCATCACGCTGATCGCGGAGAATCGCCGCTCGATCGCGCTGCGCGGGTTTCTCGGGCGGCTCCTCGGATGGCGGGACGAGCGCATCCCGGTGGTCGACCAGGCGTTGCGCTGGATTCGCATGGCCGAGACCCGGCGCACCGCCCTCGTGCTGCGCGGCGACGGTGACCTCGTGCCGGTCGCGCGCGCGATTCATCGCCGGGCGTTCGGTGTCGATCGGCCGTTCGTCGTCTGCGATCCGCGACGCCGTCTGGGCAGGGCAACCGTCCGCTCGCCTGTAAACTACGAGACCGGCATGCCCGCGTTCGCGGCGGCGACGGGTGGATCGCTGTGCGTGCGGAGCCTGCGGCTTCCGAAGGACTTCCGCGCCGTGGTCGCCGCGCTCCGCGCTCCGCGCGCGCAGGTCCGGCTCGTGATCTGCGCCCAGACTGCCGAGAAGTGCGACGAGCACCTCACCGTCCCGATCGCCATCCCACCGCTCAGCACCCGGCCCGACGAGATCGATCAGATCATCACGGAGTACGCCGAAGATGCGATCACAGAGCTCGGCACGCCGCGCACCGGCTTCCTGCCCGCCGATCGCGCGTGGGTGCGGATGCACTCCGCGTCGTCCTTGCCCGATATCGAGAAGGCCACGCTCCGGCTCGTCGCGATCCGCGAGTCCCGCAACCTCAGTGCCGCCGCCGCCCGGCTCGGAATGGCACCGGTCTCGCTATCGCGCTGGATCGGCCGGCGCAAGCTGCCGATGCGCGTCGATCCATAACGCTGCCACCGCGAATGGAGTGAGTCGCTGGGCGGTTCCGAACGCTGTCGGGGACAGATGACGCTACGCGATACAGCGCCTGCCGAGCCATCCTCATTCAGTCAGCAGGGGCACGAGTTAACTGAGAGTTCGCACGCCGCCGGGAGCGCGAATGTGAGCGATCAGGTGAGGCCGTGTGCCCGGTGCGGCCGGGCGGACCTCGAGGTGGCGGTCGGCGCCGATCGAGGCCAGATCGCGGCGGTACGACGCCGGGTCCGGATGCATGGCCTCGAGCCGCTCGAGCGTGCACCCGAGGTCGCGCATACGGCCGGCGGGGTGGGCGCCCTGCGGCCACTGGATCAGCGACGGCATCATGCCGCCATCGACCAGCGTCCCGTCATTGGGGAAGGTCAAGAGCCAGCGCAGGTCGCCGCGCGCCATCGGCTCGATCGCGCCGAGCGGACGGCTGCTGGCCAGGAAGGTCTCGGCGATGTGGGGTGTGCGTACGACCCAGGTGAGGAGCCGCGGTGCGATCCGGAGCTCGGCTTGTAGCGCCGGATCATCGAGCTGAAACCATCGCGGGCGCGGCGGCGCGGGCGTCGCGGGATCGATCGCGATCACCTCGAGGAACAACGTGTCGCCGAGCCGCAGCAAGTGATTGTGGGTGCCCATCCGCGGATGCGCGCCGCCACAGGGGATTTCGACGCCGAGGATGGTCTGGACATGATCGACTCCCTGCCCCAGCGTGTGCGCCAGCACCGTGATGTGGTCGAGCTCGGTCATGGTGCATGCTGCCATCCTCGCAACCCGAAGGTCTTGTGAAAGTGGCGATCGTGGCGCGCCGGTGGATGGTGGCCGCGGTGACGACCGGCTGTGGTAGCGTTTCACTCCGATGGCCGTACCTCGCCGATGGCTATCGGCGGCTTTGCCGCCGGCTTCGTCGTCGCGCTGCCGATGCGTCGCATCGCGCCTTCGCGCTGGTTCCTCGATGTCGAAGCTCGCCGCGCGCAGCGCCTCGAGAGGAGCGCGGCATAGCGCTTGCGGCGCGACGACCGGGCCGGCTGGGTCGGCGGGGGCTACGGCTCGCCTTGCAGGAACTTCTCGATCAGCGGCCACACGAGGTCGGGCCGCTCGACATACGGGAAGTGCGACGCGCCCGGGATCTTGACGAGCTTTGCTCGGGGCAGCGCGGATGTCCATTCCTCGACGAGATCCATCGGGATCGCGTCGGCTTCGCCGTGGATGATCAGCGTGGGCGCGGTGACCGCGGCGAGGCCCGGCCGGAAGTCCCAGGCGCCCAGCGACTCCTGCGTGTGCGGGGCGGCCACGCCCATGCCCGACTTGATCGCCTCCGCGCCGGCGCTGCAGAAGTCGCCCGTGATCCGGCTGGCGAGCTCCGGGCTCGCGACCCGCGGCCTCACGGCGATCGCCCAGTACGCGCGACACGCCTGCACCGGATCGGCGCCGTGGAGCATGGCGTCCTCCTGCTTGCCGAGCTCGGCGTGCTCGCCGGGCGAGAGCCTCTGGTCGAGCGTGGCGCCGTAGCGCGCCCACAGGTCACCCGCGCGTGGGGGCACCGGGCCGAGGAAGATCATGCGCGCCACGTGGTCGGGATGCGCGATCGCATAGCTGGCCGCGATCGCCGGTCCGAACGAGTGCGCGACGAGCGTCATGCGCTCGAGGCCGAAGTGACGGCGCAGCGCCTCGAGGTCGGCCACATGGTGGGCCATGGTGTAGAGGGCGGGATCATCGCGCAGGAGCTCGGATCGGCCGCCGCCGCGTTGATCGTAGAACAACAGCCGGTGCCGCTCGGCCAGCGGGCCGAAGTCGGGCACCATGTAGCCCATGTCCATCCCCGGTCCGCCGTGAATCATCACCAGGACATCCGGGCCGGTGCCGACCATGCGATAGAACAGCGCCGCGCCGTCGCCGGGCACGCGGCCCTCGGTGGGATGGGCGCCGGGAGCCGGCGGCGAGGTGGCGCGACAGGCGGAGAGCAGCACCGCGATCCACGGTACCAGCAGGTTCGTGATCTTCACGATCGGGAACATCGCACGGATGGAAAGCCCGCTGCGCCGGCGCGTTACCAGCGCGCAGGTGCGAGCGCCGGCGTGCGATATGGGCGATATGGCCGATTTGGCCGATAACGGAGGCATGCGATGAGCTTGCATCGAAGGGTTGCGATCATCACCGGCGCGGGGCGCGGCATCGGCAAGGCGACCGCGCTGGCCTTCCTCGCGGACGGCTACCGCGTCGCGCTGGCAGGGCGTCACCGCGAGACCCTCGAGGGTACGGCCGCGGAGTCCGGCGCAGGCGAGCGTGCGCTCGTGGTCCCGACGGACGTGGCGGATCCTGGGTCGGTGGACGCGCTGTTCGCCGCGGTCCGCCAAGAGCTCGGCCGGCTCGACGTCCTGTTCAACAACGCGGGGACCGGCGCCCGCCCCGTGCCGATCGACCAGATCTCGGTCGACGAGTGGCGGAAGGTCGTCGACGTCAACCTGACGGGGATGTTCCTGTGCACCCGTGCGGCGTTCCGGCTGATGAAAGACCAGGACCCGCGCGGCGGCCGGATCATCAACAATGGCTCGATCTCGGCGCATGCGCCGCGGCCGAACTCGGCACCGTACACGGCGACCAAGCACGCGATCACCGGGCTCACCAAGTCCACGTCGCTCGATGGCCGGCCGCACGATATCGCCTGCGGCCAGATCGACATCGGAAACGCGCTGACCGAGATGACCGCGCGGATGACCCAGGGCGTCCCGCAGGCGGACGGCTCGGTGCGGCCCGAGCCCACCATCGACGTCGCGCACGTCGCGCGGTCCGTCCTGCACATGGCGAATCTGCCGCTGGACGCCAATGTCCAATTCATGACCATCATGGCGACCAAGATGCCGTTTGTCGGGCGCGGCTGACCTGCGCCTGGCCTCGGTGGTCCAGCCGTCGCCGGTGCTTCGTGAGATCGGCGCAATGGCTCGCCGCATCCTGGCAACAGGGGGACGACGGTGTTACCCGTGTCTTCTAACGATTGTTGGAGGACAGGATGCAGGATTCCGTCAAGGGCCACCTCGATGCATTGATCACGTTGTTACAGACGCGGGGGGTCGACATCGCCCTCAACCTGCTCGGGGCCATCACGGTCTGGGTGATCGGGCGGTGGATCATCCGCGGCACGCGGCGCGCGGTCGGGACGGCGCTGGACCGGCGCAACACCGATCCGACGCTCGCGCGATACACCCAGTCGGTCGTCTCGATCACGCTGACGATCGCGCTGGCCGTCGTCGTGCTCGGCTTCTTCGGGATCGAGACCACGAGCTTCGCCGCCCTGATCGCGGCCGGCGGCGTCGCGGTCGGCATGGCGTGGTCGGGCCTCTTGTCCAACTTCGCGGCGGGCGTGTTCCTGCTCATCTTGAAGCCGTTCAAGGTGGGCGACGCGATCACCGCGGGCGGCGTGGCCGGCACGGTGCGTGAGCTCGGCCTGTTCGCGACCACGATCGAGACGGACGACGGGGTCATCACGTTCGTCGGCAACAACAAGCTGTTCTCCGACAACATCCAGAACATGTCGGAGAGCAAGGTTCGGCGCGTCGATCTGGTCGCGCAGCTCGCGCATGGTGCGGACGTCGCCGATGCCCGCAGGCGGATCCTCGAGCGGCTGGCCACGATCCCGCACGTCCTCACGTCCCCGGCTCCCGTCGTCGAGATCCTCCAGTTCAACGCGATGGGCACGCTGCTCGTCGTCCGGCCGTTCGCCGACAACGCGCACTACTGGGACGTGTACTTCACGACCAACGCCGCGATCAGCGAGATCTTCGGCGCCGCCAAGTTCCCCGCGCCGTTCACCGTCCAGCGCGGCATCGGCGAATCCGCCGCGTGATCGCCGCGGCCGGGGAACCCGGTCTCGCGGCGGCTCACACCGTGAACCGGGCCACCGCCTGTTCGTTCCAGGCGACCCCGGTCCCCGCGCTCTGCGCGACGCGGGCCAGGCCGCCCTCGATCACCAGCGGCTCGGAGACGATCGGATTCCACCAGTCGGCGTATTCGAGCCAGTGCGCGGTCGGCGTCAGGCACAGGAGCTGCGCGCTGATCTCGGGCCACAGGTGGCTCGACACGGGGATGCCCTTGCCTTGGGCCAGCGCCGCGCCGCGCAGCCAGCCGGTCACGCCGCCGATCTTCATCACGTCCAGCATGATGAAGTCCGAAGCCTCGGCGTCGAGGGCGTGCTGCAGGTCGAGCGTGCCCCACCAGTTCTCGCCGCACTGGATCGGCGTCTTCGCCTCACGGGCGATGCGCGCATGGCCGGCGTGGTCGTGCGCCAGCGTCGGCTCCTCGACCCAGGTGAGGCCCTCGTCGTCGAGGATGCGGAGGCGCCGCACCGCCTCGACCGGCGTCAGGCACTGGTTGTAGTCCACCATGATCGCGACCTCGGGCCCGACCGCCTGGCGCATGGCGCGAAGCGTCGCGACGTCGTCGGCCACGGTGGCATAGCCGATCTTGGCCTTCACGCCGGTGAAGCCCCGGCGGGCCCAGCCCTCGGCCACCTTCGCCGAGCCGGCGACGCCGTCGAACCCGACCGCGCCATACGCGGCCAGGGGCTTCGGGGTACCGCCGAGCAGGCGCACCAGCGGCACGCCGTGGCAGCGGGCGAGCGCGTCCCACAGGGCCATGTCGACGCCGGCCAGCGCCATGCCGACCAGGCCCTGCGTGCCCAGCAGGCGAAACCGCCGGGCGAGCTTCTGCTCGAGCTCCGCGGGCGCGAGCGGCTCCCCGGCGATCAGCGGCTCGAGGTTGCGGATCAGCTCGGCGGTGGGCCCCAGCGCCGCGGGGGTGTAGGTGAACACGACGCTGTGGCCGACGGCGCCATCGTCGGTGGTAACGTCGGTCAGGACCAGCGGCGAGTCCGCCACGGTGCCGCCCGCGGTCTGGTGCGGCTGCGCCATCGGCACGCGAAGCGCGCGCACCTTCAGGCCACGAACGCGAGGAATTGTCTTGTCGGTCATGACGGTCTCCATGCACGTGAGGATGAAGGTGAAGCCATCGAGGCGGGCGCGGGCGTCACGGGCGGTTTCGCGGATCGGGCGGTGGATCGGGGTTACGCAGGGTCACGGCGGCCGCGAAGGCGGGGTGCTTCAGGTCTCGCGCGAGCCGGGCCGAGGCCTCGGCGCGCTCCTCGATCGGGGCGTCGTGGCGCTGGCACGACAGGAACCAGCCGAGGAGGACGAACGGATCATCGGGCGCGAGCGCGACGGCGGCGCGAAACGCCTCGAGCGACGCGTCGGGCTCCCGGCGGAACATCGCGCCGAAGCCCTGCATGAAGTATCGCTCGACGGTCTCCGAGGCCGCCATGGCCTGGAACCGCTCGACCCCGCCGTAGAGGTCCATGGCCCGCGTCGGCTCGTACAGGTAGAACGAGTAGGCAAGGAACTGGATCGTACGTGCCAGCCAGTCGCCGGGCCAGCCCTCGGCCTGGGCGACGGCCTCGGTGCCTTTGCCCTCCAGTAACGCGATCAAGCCATTCGCCAGCGCCGCGTCGCGATCGGACATGATCCGATTGTACGTCGATCTCGTTGCACGGGCTCCCGACGGCGACAACGTTACTTCAGGTCGCCGAACCGCTTGCCCTCGGCGGCGAGCTGCTTGAGCAGCGGCGAGATGGTGAACTCCTTGCCGAGCGCAGGGCCCAAGGCCTCGAGCTTTTTGACCACCTCCGGCAGGCCGACCGTGTCGGCGTAGAACATCGGCCCGCCGCGGTACACCGGCCAGCCGTAGCCGTTGATCCACACGATGTCGATGTCCGATGGCCGGATCGCGATCTTCTCCTCGAGGATCTTGGCGCCTTCGTTGATCTGGGCGTAGAGGCAGCGCTCGAGGATCTCCTGCGCGGAGATCGTTCGCTGCGGCCGCCCGGACCTGGCGGCGAAGTCCTTGATGATCTTCTCGGTGATCGGCGAGGGCTTGGCGTTGCGCTGCTCGTCGTAGTCGTAGAACCCGGCGCCGGTCTTCTGGCCGCGGCGGTTCTGCTCGCACAGCACCTCGCGGATGGTCGAGCTCTTCGACTTCTCGGCGATCCAGCCGATGTCGAGCCCGGCGAGGTCCGACATCGCGAATGGCCCCATCGGCAGGCCGAACTCGTAGATCGCCTGGTCGATGTCCCATGGCATCGCGCCCTCCATGAGCATCGCGTTGGCCTGCTGCGAGCGCGCGTAGAGGATCCGGTTGCCGACAAAGCCGGGGCACACGCCGACCAGCGCCGCGATCTTGCCGAGCTTCTTCGCGAGCTGCATCGAGGTCGCGATCACGGACTTGCTGGTGTGCTTGGCGCGCACCACCTCGACGAGGCGCATGACGTTGGCCGGCGAGAAGAAGTGCAGGCCGATCACGGCCTCGGGGCGCGTCACCGCCGTCGCGATCTGGTTGATGTCGAGCGCGGAGGTGTTGGTGGCGAGGATCGCGCCTGGCTTCACGATCCGGTCGAGCCTGCCGAACACGTCCTTCTTGATGTCCATGTTCTCGAACACCGCCTCGATGACGAGGTCGCAACCGGCGAGCTGCTCGAGATCCAGCGTGCCCGTGAACAGCTGCATGCGCTGGTCGACGTCGGCCATCGTGAGCCGGCCGCTCTTGGCGCTGCGCTCGTAGTTCTTGCGCACCACGCCCAGGCCGCGGTCGAGCGCGTCCTGCTTGGTCTCGACGATCGTGATCGGCACGCCGATGTTGGCGAAGTTCATCGCGATGCCGCCGCCCATCGTGCCCGCGCCGATGATGCCGACCGACTTGATCGGGATCGTCGGGGTCTCGTCGGGCACGTCCGGGATCTTCCAGACGGCGCGCTCGGCGAAGAACACGTAGCGCTGCGCCGCCGACTGCGTCCCGGTCATGAGCTCGATGAACAGCTTGCGCTCGACGGCCAGGCCCTCGTCGAACGGCTTTGCGACCGCCGCCTCGATCGCCTGGATGTTGTACTCGGGCGCGAGGAAGCCGCGGAACTTCTTCGCGTTGGCCTTGCGGAAGCCCTCGAAGATGTCCGGCTTGCCGCGCGCCGCCGCGAGCTTGTCGTCCTGGTCGCGCACGCGCCGGAGCGGCCGGTGCTCGGCGATCACCTTGCGGGCGAACGTGATCGCGCTCGCGCGCAGCGCGCCCTCGGAGGCCAGCTCGTCGACCAGGCCCGCGGCCAGCGCGGCCTTCGCGTCGACGTGCTTGCCGCTGGTCACCATGTCGAGCGCTTGCTCGACGCCGACGATGCGCGGCAGGCGCTGCGTGCCGCCCGCGCCCGGCAAGAGGCCCAGGTTCACCTCCGGCAGCCCGCACTTCGCCGAGGGCACGGCGACGCGATGGTGGCAGCACAGCGCGACCTCGAGGCCGCCGCCGAGCGCGGTGCCGTGGATCGCGGCGATGACCGGCTTCGCCGAGCCTTCGATCGCGTCCTCGACCTCGACGAGGCTCGGCGGCTGCATGGGCTTGCCGAACTCGGTGATGTCGGCGCCGGCGATGAACGTCTTGCCGTCGCAGATGAGGACGATCGCGCGCACGCCGGGGTCGGCGATCGCCTGCTGGATGCCGGCAAGGATGCCCGCGCGCACCTGCTGCGACAGCGCGTTCACGGGCGGATGATTGACGGACAGAATTGCGATGTCGCCTTCCGCGGCGAGCTCGACCACAGGATTGATGGCTCCCATGGGGCGCACTATAGGCCCAACGCGCCGTCCATACGCTGCGGCGAGGGATGAGATGGGAGGACCTCGCGATCGGCGGCTACTCGGCGGCGACGAGCCGTGCGCGCGGCGCCTCGACCCGGGCGCAGATCGCAACCGCGACGGCGATTGCGTTGGCGGCCCCGGCTCCGGCTCCGGTGGTGGACTCAAGGATCGACTGCCGCGGGCGGGGTCGTCGCCGGGCAAACGTAGTCGACGTAGAAGCAGGTCTCGTCGCTCGGGCAGTCGCTGCACGGGTCGGCGCCGACGTCGGGGGGCTGGGTGGTGGCGGCGAGGGGCACCTGGGCTGCTGGCGGATCGGCCACGTCCGCCGGGCCGCGGGGCTCGCTCAGCTGCGCGGCGACCGCCGCCACGACGATGGCATCGCGTGCGATCACCGGTGCCACCCGCGCGATCCGGAGCGCGATCGGCGCCGTCGCCCTGCCGACTCCCGAGGCCGCGCGCTCGGTGATCCGGGCGAAGCCCGAGGCGGCGCGACCGAAGCCCCTACCGGCGCCTCCCATGTGGTCGCATCCGGGGAGCAACATGAGCGTGACCGATACCGCAAGGGCGACAAGGCGCATGCCGGCATCCACAGCAAGTGGTGAGCCACGCGAGGATCGCTGAAGTTGCTACGAATTTCGACGGTCGGCTGTGGCACAGATACCACGCCGTTGCACGCCAACGACAGTTGGCTACATGCGGACATGGCGGGTGACTCGGTCCGCCGTGGAGCCACCGTCCGTTGGTGGAACAATCCGTCGCGGAGATAGGATGTCCGCGCGATCTTCGTCTGCGCTCCCGCCTGGTGCGCCGGTTACCCCGCGCCTACCCGAGTCACCGTAGTAGATCCACGTAGCCGCGTGATAGAAATGCTGGCAGGGAGGCAAGGGAGGTATGCGGACGATCGTGCTGGTTGGATTGTTGCTGGTCGGGCTCGCGGGCAGGGCTTCCGCCGGCCGCGGTCATGGTGGATCCCATGCCTCGCACGATCGGTCTTCCGGGATGTCCGGCACCGGGTCGTCGTCGCACAGCCACAGCGTGCGTGGCTACACGACGAAGCGGGGCACGTCGGTAGCGCCGCACCGACAGACGGACCCAGATCATACGCAGCGCAATAACTATTCGACGAAGGGCAACGTGAACCCATCGAATGGCAAGGTCGGCAAGAAGTACGCAAAGCGTTGACCTGCGCACCCGGTGCACGGTACGCGGTGGAGATCTACAGGCGCAACAAGGGGAGGCTCTGCGAAGATGATGTCGACTCAGGCAATGAAGCAGATCGACGATGACGGCGACGTCGATCCTGCGGCAGACTTCACGCTCACGCCGAGGAAGCTGGCGGTGGTCGCCGCCGACAAGCGCGCGACCTTTGGGTATGCTCCGTTCTTCTCCAGCATCGCGGAGACCGCGGCGGCTGCGGGGTGTGACACGGTCGTGTATGCCCTGGCGCCGCAGCCCGGGATTCCGCTCGTGACCCACTCGCAGCTGTTCGGGAGAGCTCGCAAGATCACCACGGTCGTCCTGGAGGTGACCGAGCCCGACGGCAGCGCGGTGGTCGAGGTCTGGCGCCAGGGCGTGCGGACCCCTCATCGCTTCCGCCAGCGCTTGGCGAGGTCGCAGGACAGTGATTGGCACAAACGCGCCCTCATGTGCAGCCTGCCGGCGCGCACCTTCGGGCCCACGATGCTCCTGGCCTGCGGTGAGGCGAATATCATCTCGATACAACGAGAGTCGTCGGTCACCGTCGATCGCTTTGGGTTTCTTCCAACGCTTGCCGGGCGTCGGCTGATCCTGAATCCGTCACACACATACATGGCCCGACCCGAGATGAAGGAGAAGCGCCGGCGTTACTCCGAGGATGGACGCGTGGTGGTCTCGGTGTGGAACCCCGGACATCAGGCTCGCGAGCCCAGGTCGCCCTGGCAGGCATTTGCCCACGGCGTCGAGGCGAGCGACTTGATCAAGCCAATCCCCTTCACGGAGCCCTTGATCCACATCGGTGTATACGGCCTCGGGATCGTGTGACGGTCACCCGGCGCTCACCGCCGATGCGAGCCTGGTAGATCGGTGGTGGTGATTCGTACGAGGGTGTACTGATCTGATTCGAGCAGGTGGCCCGGCCAGGGTCGCCGGCCATGGCGGGCCCCGATCGACGGGATGCGCCGGTGGGGAGGGGGCCGCTGCCTCACAACATCTTCGCGAGGTAGATCGCCGTTTCGCCCGGCATGTACGCTCCATAATACAGCTGATCGGCACCACACAGCGAGTAGCCGAGGCGGTCGTACGCCGTGATGCCCGGGACGTTGACATTGCTGGTCTCGAGCCAGACATGGCTCGCGCCGACCTCCCGCCCGTACGCCTCGACGCGCTCGAGCAGGCCGCGTCCGACCCCGCGGCGCCGCCACGCCGGCTCGATGTAGAGGAACCACAGCACCAGGCGCGCGTGCCACGGCTCGTGCTCGACGGTCGCGAAGCCGCGAATGCCGCCATCGTCCGCCACCCAGCCCGTATCCCACCGTGCCCATCCGGCGAACACCTCTCCGATCGAGTAGCGCTTCGCGATCGGCTTCTCGAGCCGCCGCTCGACGAGCTCGATGCGGCGCGGCGTCGTCACCAGGTCGAACACGGTCTCGGTCTCGAACGTGGTGTCGATCGCCTCGACGCCGCGCCGGTCGGCGGTGCGGTCGAGCTCGCGGAAGGTGATCGTCATGGTCGCACGCGCCAGCATACGCCGCCATCGCCGCAGGCAAGACGGACGATCGACGGGCACGTGGTCGAAGGCAATCGCGCCGTTGTCGGGCCGCCACGTGATGATCGGCGAGACCACGTGGGCGATCATCGTGTGATCGGGGCGGGTGAGCTTTGAGCCGATCGCCGCGCCGCTGTGCCAGCCGAGCGAGCTGGCGCCGCTGGTCAGCAGGCTGCCGGGGCGGGTCGGCCCGAGGTGGCCCCCCAATATGCCTCCGGGCGGCCGTCAGCGCGGCTTCGCTAGGATGTGCGTTGGTAAGGAGGAGCACGAGTTCACAGGGGACTATCCGATACACCCTGTGCTCGGCCCCCGTACCCGACGCTGCTCGGGCAGCTTGCTGTGGTTTCGGTACATGAACAGATGCGCACTATCGGGTGTGGCTAACGCCGGCAGGACCCGTCATTCACGATCTAACCACGAGGTAAAGATCTCGCCGATGCCGCGCCGGAACACATTTGACCGACAAAAATGACGAAACACAGGCAAACGTGGTTGACATGCGTGTACATAGGGCGGTACTCGTTCGAGATATGAACTACTGTGCGAATATCGCACAGGAAGAGGAGGCTGCTGTGCTCGCACTGTTCCGGAGTCGCGCTGCCCACGTGAGTCTATCGGTCCTCGTCGCCGTCTCGGTTTCGGCATCGGCCTACGCCGACGACGCTGCTGCGCCTGCCGCGCCGCCAGCGACACCACCACCAGCGGCCATGGAGTCGGGTACCCCATTATTCGAAGGCACGCACTTCGCGGTGCTTGCCGGCTTCAACGCGAGCTCGCCGGTGCTGTTCTTCGCGCCTGCAGTCAATTCGTTGTTGCTGGGGGTCGGGATCTCCTGGGAGCACAACGGCAATGGCCTCGCGCCCATGTCGACCGACAAGGACGAGGCCCTTGTGGTGGTCACGGCCGCGTACATGCTTCACAATCAGGTCCCGTTCGCGATGGGCCCCGAGATCGCTATCGCAGCGACGCTCGCCCCCGGTAGCCCCTTCGACACCACCGTGGTAACCCCAGGCTGGGCGTTCTGGTATGCCCCGTGGAAGGCCCCGATTGCCATCGGCACCGCGCTGGACGTTTCCTTCACCTTCCCCAAGTCCCCAGCGAAGGCCATCATCGCGACGACTACGCCCGCGGTGCGTATCGTGTTCGGGTTCAAGTAGCCAGGAGTCAGTATGAGCCGTAACGGCAAGGGTATTGATAGACGGACTGTGCTCGGCTGGTCGGTAGGCGGCGCTGTGGGGCTCGCGCTCCCCGGTTGCAAGAAATCTCCGGAGCCCGGTGGCACATCCGGCGGCGGTACCCGCGAGGTCGTGATCGGCTATGTAAGCCCACAGACGGGCCCGTTGGCCGCGTTTGCGGCCGCCGACGCCTTCATCGTAGAGCGCGTCGTGAAGGCGCTCGATGCCAAGGGCATCGTCGTCGACGGCAAGAAGGCCACGTTCAAGGTAAAGCGGGCTGATAGTCAGTCCAATCCCACCAAGGCCGGTGAAGTGGCGCGGGCCCTGATCGACGGTGACAAGGTCGATCTCATGGTCGTGGGGCACACCCCAGATACGACCAACCCCGTCAGCGCGACCTGCGAGACTGCCCGTATGCCTTGCATCTCGAGCTTGGCGCCGATCGGTCCCTGGTTGTCCGGCGGGCCCTATGAGTGGACCTTCCACTTCTTCTGGGATCTACCCGACATCATCAAGGTGTTCACGGGGATGTGGGACACGCTGCCGACCAACAAGGTCGTTGGTGGGCTGTGGCCCAATGATCCCGACGGTAACGCCTGGGCCGAAGCGTTCACCAAGGCGCTCACCGACAAGGGTTACAAGGTCATCGATCCGGGGCGTTATCCAAACGGAACGACCGACTTCACCGTGGTCGTGCAGAAGTGGAAGGAAGCGGGCGCCGAGATCATCACCGGTGTGCCGATTCCCCCCGACTGGGCCGCCTGCTGGCGTCAGTGCAACCAGCAGGGCTACAAGCCCAAGATTGCGAGCATCGGCAAGGCGATCTTGTTCCCCGCCGCGGTCGAGGCGCTCGGCGACAACCTCGCCGAGGGGTTGTCATCGGAGATCTGGTGGACCCCGGACCATCCGTTCAAGTCGTCGTTGACCGGAGAGTCCGCCGCCGCGCTCGCCGGCGCGTACCCGCAGCAGTGGGCACAGCCGCTCGGGTTCGTCTATGCGCTGTTCGAGGTTGCCGGTGACGTGCTTGCGCGCGCCCAGAGCACCGACCGGGAAAAGCTGAAGAAGGCGCTGGCGGCCACCAAGCTCGACACGATGGTGGGCCCGGTACAGTTCGACGACAAGCACGTCGGACGCACGCCGCTGGTCGGCGGCCAGTGGACCAAGGGAACCAAGTACCCCTGGGATCTGCGCATCGTCTACAACGAGACGGCGCCGGCGATCCGCAAGACGGCGGAGCTCAAGGCCATCGGGTGATCCATGCCGGCCATGCCGGGTGACGTCCGGCTCGCGGCTCGCGGGCTGCGCAAGTCCTTCGGCAGCGTGGTCGTCACCGATGATGTCTCCCTGGAAGCGCGCGGCGGCGAGGCGCTCGGTATCATTGGCCCCAACGGTGCCGGCAAGACGACGTTGTTCAACCTGCTCGCCGGCAGCCTCCTGGCCGACGCCGGCAGCGTGTCCCTGGGTGGGGTCGATGTGACCGGCGAGCCGCCGCATCGCCGCTGCCGTCGCGGCCTTGCACGGACCCAGCAGATCCCGCACCCGTTCGGCGATCTGAGCGTGTACGAGAACGCGCTGGTCGGCGCCGGTTTCGGGCGTGGCCACGCCGCGCCGCGGGCGGACGAGCGGGCCATGCAGGCCCTGTCGCGCGCGGGCATCGCCGCGCTCGCCGATCGGCCGGGACGCACCCTGGGGCTCCTGGCGCGCAAGCGGCTGGAGCTGGCGCGCGCGCTCGCGGCCGATCCGGTGGTGCTCTTGCTCGACGAGGTCGCCGGCGGGCTCACCGAGGCCGAGACCGCCGAGCTGTGCACCGTGCTGGGCGAGATCCGCGAGGCCGGGGTGGCGCTGGTCTGGGTGGAGCACGGCGTGACCTCGCTTGCCGGGTTCGTCGATCGCCTGCTGGCGCTCGATCGCGGGCGCGTGGTTGCGGTCGGCCGGCCCGACGAGGTGCTCGCCGATCCGGAGGTCCAGCGGACCTACTTTGGCGACGAGGCCAGCTCGGCCGGCGAGCCCACCGCGTGACCGAGCCGCTCCTCCGCGTCGATGGCCTGGTCGCCTACTACGGGCAGCTCCAGGCGCTGCGCGGCGTCTCGTTCGACGTCGGGGCAGGCGAGGCGCTGGCGGTGATCGGCGAGAACGGCGCCGGCAAGACCACGCTGTTCCACGCGATCTGCGGCCTGCACGACGCCGCGGTCGGCGATGTCGTGTTCGATGGCGAGCCGCTCCGCGGCACCGGGGCCCACGACATCGTGCGGCGCGGCATCGCGCTGGTGCCCGAGGGCCGGCGCATCTTCCCGAGCCTCACGGTCGACGAGAACCTGCGCGTCGCCGAGGATCAGCACCGCCGGTCGCGCTCGTCCGGGGCGCGCCGCTGGACGCGCGATCGCGTGTACGAGCTGTTCCCCGATCTGCGGGCGGCGGCCCGGCGCGGCGGTCACCAGATCTCCGGGGGCCAGCAGCAGATGCTCGCGATCGGCCGCGCGCTGCTCTCCGAGCCCCGCCTGCTCCTGTTCGATGAAGTCTCGCTGGGGCTGTCGCCGGCGGTGGTGAAGCTGCTCTACCAGGCGCTCGCGGCGATCCGCGCCGAGGGGATGACCCTGGTGTTCGTCGAGCAGGACGTGCGCCGCAGCATGGCGTTCTCCGATCACCTGATCTGCCTCCAGAAGGGTACCGTACGGCTGGCCGGACCTTCACAGGCGCGATCGCTCGACGAGGTCCGGCGCGCATATTTCGGGTGACGATGCAGCTGTTCGAGACCCTGCTCAATGGCTTGCTGCTCGGCGGCCTCTACGGCCTGATCGGGCTCGGGCTGTCGATCAACTTCGGCACGATGCGCGTGGTCCACCTGGCCCACGGTGACCTGATCGTCCTTTCGGCCTATTTCCTCGTCGCGGTGCTCGTGCCGGCCGGGATTCCCCCGCTGGCCGCCGCGGCGCTGGTCGTGCCGGTGCTGTTCGGCGTGGGCTGGGCGCTGCAGCGCTTCGTCGTCGGCAAAAGCCTCGGCCGCGGGGTGTTGCCGCCGCTGATCGTGACCTTCGGGATCTCGATGGTCCTGCAGAACGTCTTGCTCCTCGTGGCCACGGCCGATGCGCGCACGCTGCAGAGCCCGCTGGCGTCGGCCGGCGTGCGCCTCGGCAGCATCACCGTGGCCACCGTGCGCCTGGTCGACTTCGCGGTGGGCCTGGCCTGCCTGGGGGGGCTCCTGCTGCTGCTCGGGCGCACCGCGCTCGGGCGCGCCCTGCGCGCGACCTCGGACGATCGCGACACCGCACGCCTGATGGGGATCGATCCGCGCCGGATGTACGCGGTGGCGGCGGCGATCGCGGCGGCGACCGGTGGCGTGGCCGGGGTGCTGTTCTCCGTGACCTCCACGTTCTATCCGTCGACCGGCTCGGAGCTGCTCCTGGTCGCCTTCGAGGTGGTCGTGGTGGGCGGCCTCGGCAGCCTCACCGGCACCTTCGTCGGCGGCATCCTCCTGGCCATGGCCCAGCTCGTCGGCGCGCGCCTGTTCGGCCCGAGCTACCAGCTCGTCACCGGTCACGTGGTCGTGCTCCTGGTGCTGCTGTTCCGCCCTCAGGGCCTCCTGCCGAGGGTCGCGCCGTGACGCTGGCCGCACCGCCTGATCCTCAGCGCGGCACTCGGCTCGGCAGCCGCCTCGGTGGCAGGCTGCGCGCCGCGATCATGGCCGGCGGCGTGGTCGTGCTCGCGTCGTGCCCCGCCTGGGGCGGCGCCGGGATTCGCGACACGCTGATCTTGTTCGCGTACAACGCCGCGCTCGCGCAGATGTGGAACCTCCTGGCGGGCTACGCCGGCCTGGTCACGTTCGGCCAGCAGCTGTTCGTCGGGCTGGGCGGCTACACGCTGGCCGTCGGTTGCGAGCGCCTCGGGCTCGGCGTGTGGCCCTCGTTCGCGCTCGCCGCGGTGATCGCGGGCCTGGTCGCCGTGCCGGTCGGCGCGCTCACGTTCCGCCTGAAGGGCGGCTACTTCGCGGTCGGCAGCTGGCTGTTCGCCGAGATCTTTCGCCTCCTGTTCGGCACCTGGAACTTCGTCGGCAACGCGTCGGGGATGTACATCCGCCCGGCACGCACTGTCGACCCGTGGGTGAGCTACTACGTCGCCGTCGGCCTCCTGATCGCCATGGTGGTGCTGGTGGTCGGGACGCTGCGCTCGCGCGTCGGCCTGGCGCTCATGGCGATCCGCGACGCCGAGGACGCCGCGGCGGGCCTGGGGGTCAACGTCTGGCGCGTCAAGCTGCTCGCCTTCGTGGTCGCGGCGGCGGGGACCGGCCTGGTCGCCGCGCTGATCACGGTGCACAACCCGTACATCCAGCCCAACGCGGAGTTCTCGATCGAATGGGCGGCCTCGGCCAGCTTCATGGTCGTGGTCGGCGGCCTCGGGACGGTCGAGGGGCCGCTCGCCGGCGCCGTGGTCTACGTCGTGCTGCAGCAGTGGCTCGGCGCCAGCGGCGCGGTCCACCTGATCGTGCTGGGCGCCGTCTCGGTGATCGTGATGCTGGTCGCGCCGCGCGGGATCGCAGGTGTTTTGGCCGACCACCTCGGCTGGACCCTGTTCCCGGTGGCGCGCCGGCCGCCGCGACGGTGACGACTACTCGAGCTCGACGCCGGTCGCCACGAGGAACCGCGACGCCATGTTGTAGCCGGCGATGGTCCCGATGAGCTCGACGACCTGATCGACGGGGAGGACCGCGCGGATGCGCTTCATGGTGGCGCCCGTGACCTTGATGGTGCGGGTCATCTCGTCGGTCAGGGCGAGGGTGGCGCGCTCGGCCTCGGTGAACAGCTTGGCGTTCGAAAGCGCCGAGGCGACGTTCGAAAGCGCCGCCAGCTGCTCCTTGGTGCCGCCGGCGGCCAGGAACTCCTTCTCGTGCTGCGCCCACTCGTAGTCGGCCTGGTTCAGGGCCCCGACCGCCATGATGCTGAGCTCGCGCAGCCTGGGCGGCAGCGCCAGCTGGCCGCGGATGGCGCCGAACATGGCGTTCCAGCCCTTGGCGAAGGCGGGGCTGTGGAGGAGGACGCGGTCGAGGTTGAGCAGCTTGCCGCCGGGCCGGCGCGCGCGGATCGCGTCGACGACGTCCTTGGGGCCCGCCTGATCATCGTCGGGCTTGTACGGGATGCCGGCGCGGGACATGGTCTTCGGAGAGGAGCTTCCAGGCGCGTCGGAGAACGCCGGCACGGCACACAGGGCAACGGTCGTGACTACCACGGCAAACGAGATCTTGCGCATGCCGCGACTCTACGCCGCGGGCGGAACCGGCGGCGGGGTCGAGGAGCGTTGAGCGTGGCTATTCGCGCCGCGCCGCGCACCGCCGCGCCGCGCACCGCATCGCATCGTTACGGATAGGGGATGGCGACACACGTGCCGGCCTGACACTTGCCGCCCTGGATCACGTCTCCGCTGACAAAGAACTCGCACTCCGTGCCGTCGGCCGCGAACGCCGTGCCGTCCCAGCAGGCGCACGCCTCGTTACTGCCTCCGAGGCAGTACGCGCAGTGGTCGCGAGCATCGGCCCAGCAGGTGTGGGTCGCCTCGCACGCAACCTCGGTGTCGCTGCACGGCGCCTCGCACGCGGGGATGACCTCGACGATGGGCGCGAAGTTGCCGAACTCGGACGGATGGATATCGATCTGGAGCATGCGCAGGCGCACCGTTGCGTCGTGCAGCGTGATTCCGGCGCAGAGCGTGAAGTCGTACCACTGCTCGGGCCCGACACACTCGACACCTGCCATCGGCTCGCTCAGCCGGAACTTGACCAGTTTGCGGCAGTCGCCGCGGTCCTGGCAGGGTGCCGGCACCGCGATGCTGTCGGCTTGCACCGTCAGCGTTCCCGTCGTGAGGATGTTGTCCGACGACGCCAGGCATCCCGTGGTGTAGGGACCCTGGAAGACCCACTCGGGCGTTGCGTCGATGAGCGTGACGAGCTGGTCCGGCGCGGAGATCGTCGGACCCGTTGCGCAAGCCGACGGCTGGCACCGGTCGGGGAACGAGGTGTCCGGGGCGATGGGGCGAGGTGCGGTCGAGCAAGCAACCAGGCCAAGGCATGCGATCTCGACGCGCTTCATGCGCCGCGCTTCGTGCAAGCGATGATCCAATGAGGTTCCGCATGGTTTCCCACGGCCAGCTCGGGCCCCGGGCCCACAAACACGACATACGTGTCGCATCGTGGGCGGCCCGCGCAGGGGCACCCGACGATCATCGAGCGATCGAGGTCTATACGCGCGGCACCGGTGACAGCTGGCCGCGAACGCTCGATGGCCCCGGAAGACCGTGAACCTGCCGTCGATCGGCGTGCGGTTCACCGTCGACGCGCTCTACGACGCGGCCGGCGTCACTTAATTAACGCGGATTTGATCTGGGCTAGTATCGTAGTGAGGACCTTGCGTGACCATGCAGCACCAGGAGTTCGTAGCAGCGAATGTCCACCCGAAGTTGCGAATCGATCGCGTCATCGCCTCTGGTAGCTTTGGCGTGGTGTTCCGCGCGCGGCAGCTGGCCGTAGCTCGCGACGTGGCGGTCAAGGTGTTGCACTCGGGGCTGGGGCCGGACACCGAGCCCGGTCGACTGTTCCGGGACGAGATCCGCGCGATCGGAACGATCGACCATCGCAACGTGGTGCGGATCTTCGACGCCGACGAAACTCACGATGGGCGGCTTTACTTCGTGATGGAGCTGCTGGAGGGCATCACGCTGCAAGAGCTCGCAGACGGGGGGGCGATCGCAATTCCGCGCGCGATCGATCTCGTGGCACAGTTGCTCGACGGGCTCGTGGCGGTCCACGCTGCGGGGCGCATCCATGCCGACGTGAAGCCTTCCAATGCCGTGTTGTCGGGCAGTGGCAGCGACGAGCGCGTGGTGCTGATCGATTTCGGGCTGTCCCGGATACGATCAGCGGACCGACCGACGGATGCGGTCGGGGGCACGCGCGCCTACATGGCGCCCGAGCAGCTTCGCAGCTGGGAGGTCGACGCGCGCTCCGACGTGTTCTCGGCGGCGCTCGTGTTCGTGAAGCTGGTGTCCGGGCGACATCGCACCGGTGATGAGCTGGTACCGCCGCTGGACGAGATCACCGATCCGGCGATCCGCCGGGCGCTGGAGCGTGCGCTCGCGATCGATCCCGCGGCGCGGCCATCGGCGGCGGACTTCGCACGCGCCTTGCGCGGCGGAGATCAGGACGAGCCTGCGGCGCCGGGGCCCCCACCGCCGTATCACGCGCTGGCGCCGCTCACCGAGCGCGACCGCGGGCGGCTGCGCGGCCGCGAGGCTGACGTCATGCGCCTCGTGCGGCGCATCGAGTCGGGCCGCCCGATCGTGCTCACCGCGCCCGCCGGTACCGGGAAGACGTCGCTCCTGCGCGCGGGACTCATCCCGTACCTCGAAGCCGAAGGCACCGCGCACGTGTATCTCGCGTGCGACACGCACGCGAGCGCAGCGCTCGCAGCTGCGCTCGCCCCCGGATCGAGCTCGGTCAGCGATGCGCTCGCGAGCCGGCGCGCGCGAGGGCAGCGGCTCGTCGTCATCCTCGATCAGCTCGAGGTCGCGCTCGGCGGCGGCGATGGACCGGTGGTGCTCGACGCGCTGCTCGGCTCGGCAGGCGATGCCGAGATCGCTGTGGTGCTCGCAGTTCGCGAGGACTTCGTCGCACGGCTGCTCGCGGCCTCGCCGGCGCTCACCGAGGGTGTGCCGCAGGTGCGGCTGCGCCCACTCGATCTCGACGGCGCGCGCGCCGCGCTGATCGAGCCTCTGGCCGAGACGGTATTTCGATCGCCCCCAGCTTGCTCGCGCGCTTGCTCGACGACCTCGGGCGCGCAGGACGCGACCTCGGGCTCGAGCTCGGGTCGGGCGGCGAGCCAGCGGTCTACCCGCCCCACCTCCAGCTGACCGGGGCAGCGCTGTTCGACGCCCTCGACGACACGCAGCGCGTGCTGGAGCTCGCGCACTACGAACGGCTCGGCGGGTTCGACGCGATCGTCGGCGAGCACCTCGAGCGGACGCTGGGCGAGCTCGTCGACACCGATCGTGCGATCGCGCGCGAGCTGTTCCTCGCGCTCGTCACCTCGGCGCAGACCCGCGCGATCCGCGGCGAAGCCGAGCTCGTGGATGTGGTGGGCCAGCGTCACGGCGAAGTGGCCGTGCACCGCGTGCTATCTCGGCTCGAGACGCGCCGGGTGATCGCACGTACCACCGGGATCGACGGCGTCGCGAGCTGGACGCTCGTACATGACACGCTGGTGCCGCGCATCGAGGCCTGGCTCACGGTGCAGGACCTCGACCGCCGCCGCATCGCCGAGGTCGTCCGCTTCCATCTCAGGCAATCACAACCGGACGCACCAGCGATCTTGCCGCGGCGCCACCTCCGCCGGCTCGAACAATTTTCTGGGCTGATCGAGGAGCTGGACGCCGAGTGGGGCCGCCGGCCCGGCGCGGTGTGGACCGCGCGCACGCTGGTCCAGCGTTCGCGTCAGATCCTGCGCTATCGCCGTGGGCTCGCCACGGGGGCGATCATCGCCGTTACCGCCGTGACCTTCCTGCTCGTCGGTCGCTGGCTGGATGAGCGCCGGCTGCGCCAGCGCGAGGAGCTCCTGCGCGATCTCGACCTGGGCCGGTTCGACCTCGTCCTGGAACCGTTCGACTGGCGGACCGATCCAGGAACGGGAGCGATGGCGCCGGATCCGATCGATCCCGCGCACCTGCCAGACCTTGCATGGTCGCTGTACGATCCGGACACGGACGACCCCGAGACTCCGGGAAAACCCGTCGTCGCACCGCGGTTCCGCGCCGGCGCGCGGACGCGGAACGGCAAGGCGCTGGTCGAGACCGGCATCGAGGCGCGCGGTGGCGATACGTTTCTGCTCGTGACCGGGCGAGGTCGGGTGGGCGAAGCCTGCCTGTCGTCGGTGATACCGCTCCGGCATTTGCCCGGGCATGATCGCTACATGACCCCGCGCCAGATCCGGGTACGGGTCCCGAGCTGTCGCGCGACGCGGGCCGACACGATCCTCGTACCGGAGGGGCTATTCATCGCCGGTGGCGTCGGTGATCCGCCCACACGGTATGAGGTGCCGCGCGAAGAAAACGTGCATTTACCTGCGTTCGCGATCGATCGCACCGAGATCACGAACGCGGCGTTTGCGGTGTTCGCCGAGATGGCCGATGTCCACGGGATCGTGGCATCGGAGTATCCAACCGACCTCACCATGGCGAGCGGCCCGGCGTACCCGCGGGGCATGCTCGACTGGTTCGACGCGCGCGCCTACTGTAGGTTCCTCGGCAAGGATCTTCCGACCAGCCTGCAGTGGCAGAAGGCGCTTCGCGGCGGTATCGACCTCACCAGCGGTCCGAACCCGGCGCCGCGCCGCAATACCCCATGGGCCGGGACCCTGCCGGACGTCTCGAAGCGGGCGAGGATCGTGCCCGATGGTGTGCTGCCGGATACCTGCGCCGTGTTCGGACAGGTGTCGGACCCGCGTAGCCCTGCAGTGGTCGGTTCCTTTCCCGAGGATCGCAGTCCGTACGGGGTGCTCGACCTCGCAGGCAACGTCCAGGAGTGGACGCTCGATACGGAATTGGGCAGCGAGCAATTGCCGATGCTCCGTCGCCCCCGCATCACGCGCGGTGGGAACTGGTTCGACACCCCGTCGGGCATGCTGGCCGTCTACATGGCAATCCGGAACCCGCGCGACCCGCGCCAGCGGATCCCGTTCCTCGGTGCGCGCTGCGCGCTGTCGAACCCCTAGGATGCGAGGCTTACCGGACCAGCACACCCTCGGGGAAGTCCGTTGTATAGACGCGGACGAAGGCCGCGCCGCGGAACGTCGTCACGCGATGGAATACCGCCGTGCCATTCACGACTCCAGCTGGATACAGCTGCTCGGAGTCGGGGTGCTCGAGAAGCCCGGGCACCTTGAAGATGGTCCCACTGAGCTCGCTGAACAGGTCATCGATACGCGCGCCCGTACGGCTCTGTGTTACGACCCCGCGGTTCTCCGCCCACGGTTTGACCCTCGCCGCCTTGGCCTCGTCGAATGTCTCCGTACGAAGCGAGTTGAGGAGGGTTTTGATTGTGACCGCCGCGCTCACGGGTGGGAACCGCGCGAACCAACGGTCCACGACATCACTCGGGAAGGGCGGATCGATCGCCTCCGGCAAAGCGTCGACTTCCACAAGCTCATCGTCCGCATGGAAACCCTGAGGGCCGAAGTCGTTTGCAAACAACAGAGTCTTTGCACCATACACGCGCACGTCATTGTTTTTCTCGCTGAACACATTCTTGAGGTGTCGCATGGCAGCCTGCCCAGCTGTCGTGCGCGCGGTGTAGCAGCCGAGCAACCGGATCTCGCTCGGGGAGCGGTTTTTCCATTCTCCCTCGAGCATGATGCTGATCTGGTCTGTGCTGTTGATCTGCCACGTGCCAAACTCGAGAACGCCCTCGTAGGCGTGAGCGATCAGATCGATTGCGACGGGGAGCCCAGGCTTGTTCCTGCTGCTCACGATACCGAACACACCGGCTTTGTCATCGGTGGTGGGGAACGCGCCAGCGACGCGAGCTTCATCATCGATCTGGTCCAGCACCATCTCCAAGATGGGATCCGGATCGACCAGGCTGATGTTGATCCGCTGCGCTATTTTGTGCCCTTGGCCCGGGTTCGCCCGCACGTTGGGCGGCGGGTCTCCGCTTGGGGGTGGTAACGACCCGGAGGGGCCGGACGAACCAAGGCCGATCGGAACCTTGGGACAGATGAGACCGAGAGAGGCCGCGTAGCTTTGCTCCACGAACACCACGCCCAAGGTTCCCGTTGTCTCGTTGCCGATCATCAGGTGTGTGCCCTGTTCATAAGCCTCTGGTGGCGGAGTCTTTAGAAAGTGAATGTTGTCGAAAGTAACGCTTGTGATGACATTGCTGTTGGGATCCGAGAATGCTACCGTGAAAGGCGAAGATGGAGTGACGTGCGCCCAATACCCATGATAGTGTGTCACTGTGGGGGGGCTGCCATTGTCGCTAGAATTCAAGTACGCGATCGACGTGTGCTTGGCCAGGCTCCACCCGGGCAGCCAACTCTGAACAAAAGTTTGCGAATATTGTGTGTAATAATCGTGCTCGACGTACACCCATCCGATGATGGGCTGCGATGGGTCAAGTGGCTCACTAATTTGTCCAGGAACGATCGTCCCGTAATCATCGAATATGGCGTTATCCCAGTTCGACGCTGGACCCAGCGTCTGTTGGCTCTTGACATCGAATTGGCGATTCGGGTCAGCGGAGTCGATGGACCCGTCGGTCGTCGTACAAACCGAGAGCTCTGTTGCCGACTGAACCTCGGTAACGACCGCCGCCACAGCGTGAAAGACTTTGCATACGTCTGTCATGTTTTCTCCCGCACCGGCATCGCCGGCGTCTTGTGCGGGCAACCGAGTGCACATCCGAGGCCATCATGAACTATGACCGGGACGGCGCATCCCGAACGTCGCCATCAGCTCGTGAACGTACGGGCGGCTGAGGTCGAGCTCGGCCGCGGTGCGGGTGATGTTCCAGTCGTTGCGTTCGAGTGCCTCCTGGAGATAGCGCTGCTGGCTGCGGAGCGTGGCTTCACGGAACGTCGGAAGCTCGCGATCGTGCCGCTCGGCGCTCGGAAACACGTGATGCGCATCGATCGCCGGCGCGCGCTCGAACATGGCGCGTGCGACAGCCGCCTCGATCGCGTTGGCGAGCTCTCTCACGTTGCCGGGCCACGGCGCCTCTCGGCAGGTCCACAGCGCGCGCCGGGTAGGTCGCAGCGGCGCGAGCTCGTGGCGAGCGCACGCCTCGGCGCAACAGCGCTCGACCAGATCGGGGATGTCATCGCGCCGGTCGGCGAGGCTCGGGATGTGAATCGGCATCACCGCCAGGCGAAAGTAGAGATCTTCGCGGAAGACGCGTTGCGCGACGCGGTCTTTCAGATCTGCATTCGTCGCGCTGATCACGCGCACATCCGCCGCGACCGGGGTCGTCGCGCCGAGGGGGTAGTATCGCCGTTCCTGGAGGAGCTGCAGCAGCTTGGCCTGCGCTCCGAGGGAGAGCTCGGCGATCTCGTCGAGGAACAGCGTCCCACCGCGGGCAGCGGCGACCTTCCCTGGCATTCGCCGGGAGGCACCCGTGTACGCCCCGGGCTCGGCGCCAAACAGCTCGCCTTCCAGCAGCGCCTCGGGGATCGCGGCGCAGTTGAGGTCGACGAAGGGCTTGCTCGCGCGAGCGCTGTTGGAGGCGATCGCGCGCGCGAGCACCGACTTGCCCGTGCCCGACCCGCCGGTGATCAGCACGCTGATCGGCAGCGGCGCGACCTGCGCCGCCTCCCGCAACATCGCGGAAAAGGCCGGCGTGCGCCCGACGAGGTCGTCGCAGCGGAATCGCCGGCGAATCTCCGCCGTCGCGTCGACCTGCGTGACCTGGGCCCGGATCAACAGTCGGTCCGCCACGGTGGCAAGCTGTCGTGCGAACACCTCGATCGCGGACCGGTTGCGTGTCAGGAAGCTGTCACCAGCCTGCATACCCTGGAGGTACACGGCGCCTATTGGCGGCATGCCGATCGGCGCGCACAGCACGGCCTGGATATCGTTGCGCAGCACGCTGGCCTGGTCGCGGAACTGAGGATCCGAGACCGCCGACGGGGTCACGACGATCCGCCCCTCGGCGAGGGTGCGTGCGATGATCCCGCGCGAGATAGACGCCCGGATCGTCGCGACGTCCGCGTCGCTGCAGCCGTGCGCTTTCCAGTAGCGGGGGGAGCCATCGGTGGGATCGTCGAGGTCGCGTAGCTCGAGGTACGCGATGCGTGCGCCGCTCGCCGTCACGACCGTCGCCAGCGCCTGCTCGAGCAACGGCTCCGGTTCTGCCGCTGCACCGAGGTCGAGCAAGCGAAGATAGAAGTCCCGCTCTGCGGCAGGATCGTTTGCGGGTTCTGGACCATCAGCGCTGGCCATGGAGCCTCTGCGCACATGATCCATGCTGCGCGCCAGCCGAGCAATCTCCCGGAGGGCCCCATCGCGCGGTCCGGCTGTCGGATCTGGCGGACAGACGGTGACTGACTGTCGGCTTGTGTCGACACCGGGAACAGGTCGAGAACGGCTGGTCTAGCCAATCCCGTGGCGCGGCGCATGCATGTGCGCATATGCACGTAGATGCCGCTCGCACTCATTGACCGATCGGCGACGAGCAAGCCGCTCGTTCCACCGGTCCAGGAAACCGACCTGGACCGCATCCTCAAGCTGATCCCTACCGAGGTCCTGGCGCTCTACACCGCCATCGGCCCTCTCTCCACCCATGTCACGTGGACGTACTTACCGCTGGCGCTGTTCCTCGGCGGGGTGGCGCTGGTTCCGCTGGTGCTGTTGCTCGACAGCCGGGCGATGAACGTGCGCGCCAGGTGGCCTCAGTACGTCGTTCGCACGCTCGCGTTCGTCGCGTGGGCACTCGCAGCCTCGCGGCCGTTCGCGCCATGGTTGTCGAAGGACGACGTCATCTGGGTGAGCGCGCCGGCAGTCCTGTTAGTCCCTCTCGTCGGTGGACTGGTCCTTCGCGCCCGCAGCACACCGACCTGACGACCCGACTCACGTCCAGAACCGCGGTCTCAACCATTTGCGGCTGGCATATCGTCTGCAAGCCTCTCGTTTCGACCATGCGCTCACCGGGTACGCGGATAGCAGCTATCAGGGGACGCCGCTGCCCGACCCAGAGTACTCCGATAACGTGCGCGACGTCTACATCCGCCGAGCGTGCGAGCAGCACATCCGTGGGGACTTCAACGGCGATAGCTGCGAGGACGTGATGCTCGTGATGAACAGCGGATCATGTAAGTACCTTGACATCGCAGGGGATGGCTTTACTTCCGATGTGTGGACTCGGAATGATCTGACCATTGGCGATGTCACTTACCTCTGCGAGACCAACAATACGGTTGTAGTGTAGCGCATCGTGGAGTGCCTTTCGGAGAACACGATCCAGGAGCTGGTCGCCGGTGCGCTCTCCGGCGATGTGCGCGTGCGGGCACATCTGCACATCGAGACGTGCGCGGCGTGTCGCGTGCTCGTGATCGAGCTCGCACGTGGCGGTGACATGGAAGGGATCTCGAGCCGCGGCGAACGGCTCACGGCCGACATGGCGGTGGGCGGCATGTCCACGGAAGCCCTGCTACATCCAGTCGAGCGCATCGAAGACGGCGTCCTCCCTGCATGCGATCTCGATCGGCCGGGCGTTCTCCTCGGGCCCTACCGGATCGTGCGGCGGCTCGGGCGTGGGGCGACGGGCATCGTCTATGAAGCCGCGGATCCGCAGCTATCGCGCAGCGTGGCGGTCAAGGTGCTCGCCCCGCTGCGCGCGAGCGATGGTGAGCGCCGCGAGCGATTCCGGCGCGAGGCGCGCGCCGCGGCTGCGGTCGTGCACCCGAACGTCGCCGCGGTGTATGGCGTCGGGCACGACCGCGGTCTGGATTACCTGGCCATGGAATACGTCGCCGGCGAGACGCTGCGCGAGGCGATGCGGCTCCGGGGCAGTTCGTTCGGGATCGCGGAGGCGGTGCGGATCGGCGAGGCCATCGCGAGCGGGGTGGGGAAAGCTCACGAGCTCGGGATCGTGCATCGCGATCTCAAGCCGGAGAACGTGATGATCACCGATGCGGGCGCGGTGAAGGTCCTCGATTTCGGGCTGGCCAAGCGCATCGCGCCGCCTGCTGGCGCCCGCGACGAACTGCCCTGGTCGCGCCACACCATCACGCTCGACGGGAACATCCTCGGAACGCCGGCCTACATGTCCCCGGAGCAATCGAAGGGACGCCCTGTCGACGCACGCACCGATGTGTTCGCCCTCGGCGTACTGCTCTACGAGCTGGTCACGGCGAGGCGGCCCTTCCACGGCGAGACCACCGTGGAGCTGTTCATCGCGATCGACCGCGAGGAGCCGCCTCCGCCCTCCGCCCTGAACCCGCACGTGCCGCTCGCGCTGGAGGCAATCGTGCTCCGGTGCCTCCGCAAGTCGCCCGGCGAACGGTTCGCGAGCTGCCGCGAGGTCGCCGATGCGCTCCACCGCGTCGTGTCGGGCGAGGATGCGGCGCCCGCGGCCGTCGCATTCGGCGCCGGGCTGCGACTGGCAAGCGCCGTACGCGTAGCGCTTCCACCCGGTAACTGGCCGCAACCGCCGCGGTGCCCGAAGAAGAGTGTGCCCTGGCGGATGTACTCGCGGGATAGGGCGCCCAGGCGGAGGTGCTCACGGATGGCTCCCTGGTGGCGACGTTCCTTCTGGGGCCCACGGGGGCGCCCGTGGCGACGGATCTGGCCGTCCAGGCCGCGCGCTACGCCTTCGTCGTGCGGGACGCGGTCCCGGATGCGGCGATCGTGATCGTCTCCAGGATGCGATCCGCCGAGGGTTACAGATGCTCCAAGCCAGGCGAGGCTCATGGGGCGTCGCGCGTGGGCTCGGCAGGATGCCTGAGCAGGTAGCGCTGGATCTTGCCGGTGGCGGTCTTGGGGAGCTCGGCGATGAAGTGGACGTGGCGCGGGAACTTGTACGGCGCGAGGTGGCCCTTGCAGTGCAGCATCAGCTCGTCGGCCAGGGCATCCGAGGGCGCGTGGCCGGTGCGCAGCACCACCCAGGCCTCGGGCTTGATGTTGCCGTGGACGTCGGGGATGCCGACGACCGCGGCCTCGAGGACGCTCGGGTGGCCGACGAGCCGGGACTCGATCTCGGTCGGCGAGCACCACAGGCCGCCGACCTTGAGCATGTCGTCGCTGCGACCGCAGTGATGGTAATAGCCGTCCTCGTCGCAAAAATAGGTATCGCCGGTATCGAGCCAGTCGCCCTGCATGGTCTGGGCGGTCTTCTCGGGGTTGTTCCAGTAGCAGGCCGCCGTCGAGTCGCCCTTGACCTGAAGCCGGCCTTGCTGGCCGGGCGCGGCGAGCGAGCCGTCGGGAGCGAGGATGCGAACGTCGTAGCCCGGGACCGGGCGGCCGCTGGTGCCGGGCCGGATATCGTCGAAGCGGTTGGAGACGAAGGTGTTGAGCGCCTCGGTGGAGCCGATGCCGTCGAGGATGGCGAGGTGGGTGCGCGCCTGCCAGCGCCGGAACAGCTCGGCCGGCAGGGCCTCGCCCGCCGAGACGCACAGGCGCAGCGAGCCCAGATCGTGGGGCGTGGCGTCGAGCTCCTCGAGCTGCGAGGCGTAGAGCGTCGGCACGCCGAAGTAGACCGTGGGGCGGAATCGCGCGATGGTCTCGAGGGTGTTCTTCGCGGTGGGCCGGACGTCGAGCAGGACCGTCGTCGCGCCCGCCCACAAGGGGAACGTCATGGCGTTGCCGAGGCCGTAGGCGAAGAACAGCTTGGCCGCCGAGAAGATCACCTCGTCCTCATGGATGCCCAGGACGCCGCGCCCGAACAGCTCGCTGGTCACGACCATGTCGCGGTGCCGGTGGACACAGCCCTTGGGCCGGCCGGTCGAGCCGGAGGTGTAGAGCCAGAAGCACGGGTCGGTCGCGTCCGCGGGCACCGGCTCGAGCTCTGGTGACGCCTCGGAGAGCAGCGCGCGCAGGCAGCGCGGGGCGCCTTCCACCGGGAGCGCGATCGACGGCCCGCCGGGTGCGGCCAGCGCGGGCAGAAGCTCGCCGGAGAACTCGGGCGAGAAGATCACGGCAGAGCAGGCGGAGTCTTCGAGGATGATGCGGTAATCCGCGGCGCGCAGGATCACGTTGATCGGCACCGGGATGATGCCGGCCTTGATCGCTCCCCAGAACAGGTAGAAGAACGCGGGGCTGTCCTTGACCAGGATGAGCATCCGCTGCCCGGGCCGAAGGCCCAGGCCGAGCAGGGCGTTGCCGCAGCGGTTCACGTTCCCGGCGAGCTCGGCGTAGCTGACGTCGCCGGCCGCGCAGCGGATCGCGATCTTGGCGCCGCGGCCCTCGGGGACATGGCGATCGATGAAGGGCGCGGCCACGTTGAAGCCGGGCGCGAACCGCAAGGTGGACGGCGATCGCGATCGGTCGACGGTCAGGCGCGGCAGGTTCATGGCGATTCGCTCGCGCGCCGGCTATGTGGGCGCGGTCAGCTCGCGCAGGGCGCGCGCGGCGTACGCGCTCGCCACGCTCTTGCGCCAGCTCAAGGTGAAGTCGGTGTTCTGCATCGGCTTGGCGACGTGGGCGATCAGGCCCGCGGCCTTCTGGATGGCGTCGTCGTCGAGCGCGCGGCCGATGAGCAGCTCGGCGGCGGCGCGCGCCTCCTTGGGCCGCGAGCCAGAGCCGCCGACGAAGATCCGCGCCGCGGCGACGGTGCCATCGGCGGAGATCCGCGCCCGCACCGCGACGCCCAGCACCGGAAAGTCGAACGAGCCGCGCCGGCGCAGCTTCACGTAGGCCGAGCGCTCGCCGGCTTCGGGCGCCGGGACGTGGACCTCGGCGAGGATCTCGTCGGGCCGGCGCGTCAGGTGGACGATGCCATCGTCGGCGAACAGGTCGCTCACGGCGATGCGCCGCTCGCCGGCGCGCGAGACCAGCGTCACCTCGGCGCCGAGCGCGCACAGCACGGGCGCCGTGTCGGACGACGACACCGCCCAGCAGCGCTGCGAGCCCGGCGCGACCCAGCAGACGTCGCCCTCCTTCTTCATGCAGTAGCCGATCGCCGTGCGCCACTCGTGGCTCTGGTCGTAGTAGCTGCAGCGAGTATCGAGGCAGAGGTTGCCGCCGATCGTGCCCATGTTGCGCAGCGGCGGGGTGGCCACGAGCGACGCGGCGCGCGACAGGGCCGGCCAGGCGGCGGCGATCGTGCGATCGTGCTCGAGCGCCGACAGCTGGGTCAGCGCACCGAGGGTGAGGCCCCGCGCTGGATCGACGGAGCGCGCGCGCAGCGCCGCGATGCCGCGCAGGGCGACGACCGTCCGGGGCGTCTGTTGCCGCCGCTTCATGTTGGGGAACAGGTCGGTGCCGCCGGCGAGCACGGTGGCCTCGGGGCCCAGATCGGCGAGCGCCGCGGCGGCTTCGGAGAGCGAGCTCGGCGCGAGGTAACGGAAGCGGGGGAGCCGCATCATGGCTTGGCGACCTCTGCGCGTTGGTCGGGCCGTCGCGCGGGCTTTTCGCGGCGCGCCGGCTCGTTGACGGCGTTGCCGTCGCCGCCTTCCCACGGCGGCGGCACGATCAGCGGCTCGGGCCAGGGGACGTCGGGGAACCGCTCGGGGCCCGTGCGGCGCGAGGCGGCGCGCAGCGCGTCGAGCACCTTGTCCGGCGTGATGGGCACCTCGTCGACGCGCACGCGAACCGCGTCGTAGATGGCGTTGGCGACTGCCGGCGGGATCGGCAGGAGCGGACCCTGGCCGACCTCCTTGGCGCCGAACGGGCCGTTGGGCTCCGGGTTCTCGATCAGGATGCTCTCGATCTCGGGCATGTCGAGCGAGGCGAGGCTCTTGTACTCCAGCATCGACGGCGTCTGGTGGACGAGCGCGCCCGACAGCCGCGGCGGCAGCCGGCGAAACGCCTGCTCCTCCATGAGCGCCTCGCCGAGGCCCATGTAGACCGAGCCTTCGATCTGCCCGCGCACCAGCACCGGGTTCAAGGCGCGCCCGATGTCGTGCGCGACCCAGACCTTCACCACGCGCACGTTGCCGGTCGCCTCGTCGACCTCGACCTCGACCACCGCCGCCGAGTACGAGTAGGAGGGCGATGGCCCGACGCCGGCGCCCTTGTAGCGGCCGGGCGCTTTCGGGGGGCGGTAGCTGCCGACGGTGCCGACCGTGCCGCCGTGGGCCTCCGCGAACTGGACCGCCGCGGCGAACGTCAGGCTCTGGTCCGGATCGCTGACGTCGAACACGCGGCCGTGGCCGAAGCCGACGCGCTCGGCCGGAACATCGAACTTGGCGGCGACCGCCTCGGCGAGGCGATCGCGGGCCCGCTGGGCGGCCTCGACCGCCGCGTTGCCCATCATGAGCGTCACGCGCGAGCTGTAGCTGCCGAGGTCGACCGGCCCGAGTGACGTATCGCCGGTCACGACCTTGACGTCGAGGATGTCGATGCCCAGGACCTCGGCGACGACCACCGCGAGGACGTTGTCCGAGCCCTGGCCGACCTCGGCGGCGCCGCAGAACGCCGTGACGCCGCCGCTGCGATCGAGCAGCAGCTGGACGCCGCTGTGCGGCATCTCGTTCCAGTAGATCGGCAGCCCGGCGCCGCACAGGTACGACGAGGCGGCGATGCCCAGGCCGCGCCCGCGCCCGAGCTTGCGGAATCGCGACTTCCAGCCCGAGGCTTCGACGACGGCCTGCAGGCACGGCACCAGGCCGATGGTCCGGATCTTGAGCCAGTTGGCGGTGAGGCTGTCCGGCGGGACGGCGTTCTCGATCCGCCAGTCGGCCGGATCGCGCCCGAGCTTCTCGCAGATCTTGTCGATCTGGACCTCGAGGCCGAACCGCGGCTGCGGCGTGCCGTGGCCACGCTTGGGCCCGCACGGCGGCTTGTTGGTGAAGGTGCGGCAGCCGCGAAACTGGTAGCGGGCCATCCGGTAGGTCACCGTCTCCAGCGCGCCGGTGTAGAACGTCGAGGCGACGCCGTAGCTGCCGTACGCGCCGCCGTCGAGCAGGGTCTCGACAGAGTGCCCGACGATGTGGCCGTCGCGATCGACGCCGGTCCGCATGCGCATGAGCACCGGGTGGCGGCCGCGATGGCAGTAGAAGACTTCCTCGCGGGTGAGCGCGATCTTCACGGGCCGGCCGGTGAGGAGCGCCGCCTTGGCGGCGACGATCTCGTGGTTGAACGGATCGGTCTTGCCGCCGAAGCCACCGCCCTGCGGGGGCGCGATGATACGGATGCGCGACGCCGGCAGGCCGAGCACCTTGGCCGCCGCGCGATGCAGGTAGTGCGGGGTCTGCGTGCTCGAGGCGATGGTCAGCCGCCCGTCGGTGCCCATGTACGCCAGGGTCGCGTGCTGCTCGAGCGGCAGGTGGGTGTTGCCCTGGTAGAAGAAGTGATCCTCGACGACGAGGTCGGCGCCGGCGAGCGCGGCCGGCACGTCGCCGAAATCGAGCGCGACCGCCTTGTGGATGTTGCCGCTGTCGCCGTAGTCGTGGATCCGCGGCTCGTGGACCCGGAGCGCTTCTTCCGGCGATCCGATCGTCGCGAGCGGCTCGTAGGTCACCTCGACCAGGCGCGACGCTTCTTCGGCGGTCAGCTCGTCACTGGCGATCACCGCCGCCACCGGATCGCCGACGAAGCGCACCCGGTCCTGGCACAGCGCGTGCTCGTCCTGCGAGACCGGCAGGATGCCGAACGGCACCGGGAACGCCTCGCCCGTCAAGACGGCGCGGACGCCGTCATACCCGCGGGCCTTGCCGGCGTCGATGCCCAGGATGCGCGCGTGCGGCACCGTCGATCGCACGAGCTTGCAGTGCAGCATGCCCGGCATGGCGAGATCATCGGCGAACCGGGTCTCGCCTGTCACCTTGCCCAGCGCGTCGACCCGGCGCAGCGGCTTGCCGAGGACGCTGAACGAGCGCTTCGCGCGATCGGCGGCCAGGCGCTCCGAGGGCTGACCGTTGCCGGCTCCCGCCGCGGTGGGATCAGGCTTGCCGGCCATGATCGCCTCCTGGCTGGACCGAAGGCAGCTGCGGCGCGGGCGCCGGCTCGCCGCGCATCATGCAGGCGGCCGCGGCCACCGCGTCGAAGATCTGCAGGTAGCCCGTGCAGCGGCAGATCTGCCCCGACAGCGCCTCCGCGATCTGCTCGCGGCTGGGGTCGGGGTTCCGCTCGAGCAGGCACTTCGCCGCGAGCAGCATGCCGGGCGTGCAGTAGCCGCACTGCGCCGCGCCGTGGTCGGCGAACGCGTCCTGCAGCGGGTGCAAGTTCGGACCTTCGCGCAGGCCCTCCACGGTGATGGCGGTTCGCCCCTGGCATTCGACCGCCGCGACCAGGCAGGACAGCACCAGCTCGCCGTCGAGGATCACCGCGCAGGCACCGCATTCCCCCAGCTCGCAGCCGTGCTTGGTGCCGGTGAGCCCGAGATCCTCGCGCACGACCTCGAGCAACGTCTTGTACGATTCGACCACCACGTCGCGCGCCTCATCGTTGACCGTGAACGCAAGTCGCAGCTTCTCGCGCGGGGCGGTCGTCAGGGGGACCAGCGGTACGTCCATGATTCCTCGTCGAGTCGACGATAGGCGATCGCGCTCAGGCGAGCCAGCGGCTTTCCCGCGCCGCAGCGTGGAATTCATCGTTCGGGACGGGGTGGCGCGCAGGCCAAGGATCGCTTCGCCGAAACTCCGGTCGAGGGCGTGAAAGTTCCGACGGGAGCAAGTTCGCACCACAGTCGCGCGCGCCCAAGGGCGGCATCGATGGCTTGCGGCTTCACCGGCTGGAGGGCTGGCCGCCCGGCATCTACGAGGGCCCGCCCTTGCAGTCGGTTGGCACGTAGAGTAGGCGCCCGGCGCCGTGCCCGGCTCAACGCCGGGTCGGTTTCCGGGCGCCCCTCACCGAACCCGGCGTGCGCCTTTCGTTACGCACCGGGCTCTCCGTAGACGTTGCCACGAAGGAAGGGGGCTTCTGCCAGGCCAGGCGGAAGGGGCGGACTTTCGTCGGCGACTGCGCCACCAACTTGGTGTCGCCGTCGCACCAGCGAATCATCCGCCCTCGCGGCTTGCGCCAGCCATAGCGCTTGTAGATCTCCCGCATGCGGGTGTTGGGATACTTCTTGCGGAGCCATCGGTGGATGGTCCACCACACGTAGTGGTCGTTCGCGACAAAGACTCGCTTCGCCCCCCACGCGTGTCGATAGAAGTTCGCCCAGCCTCGCAGGATGGGGTTCGCCAAGCGCAGCCGGCTCTCAAGACTCTCGCCACAGGTTGACCTGCGAAAGAGGTTCTTGATCTTGCGGCGCAGCTGCTTCGAGCGCTCCTTCGGGATCACCGCTCGCGGCACGAAACCACCGTTATCCGGCAGCTCCCGCACGCGGATGTGGTGACCGAGGAAGCGCATCGTGCTCGTCACCGGTGTGACGAGTGTCTTCTCCTCGGAGAGGGCGAGCCCAAGCTTGCACTGGAGCTCGTTCGCCAAGGATGCCTTCTCGGTCTCGGCCACCGCACGGGTCTCCTCGGGATCCCCGTCGGTTGCCACGAGCACGATGAAGTCATCAGCATACCGGATCGGCATGAAGGCGGGACGGCCGCGTCGCTTGTCGTTGGCGCGGTTCTGGTACGCTCGACGAGCAATCGCCTCCGGATCGGTACGTGGTTCGCTTGGACGTCCCTCGCGGGACAGGCGGGTGCCCGTTCCACGCGGCCAAGCGTGCCGTTCGTACTTCTCCTCGATGATGCTCAGCGCGATGTTCGCCAGCAGGGGGGAGAGGATCCCACCCTGCGGTGTACCGCTGTCGGAGCGCAGGAACTGCGCCTCGGACAGAACGCCAGCCTTCAGGAATGCCAGGACGAGCCGCTCGAGCTTCGCGTCACCGACGCGTCGCCGCACGCGCTCCATCAACCCGTGGTGGGAGATGTTGTCGAAGCATCCCTTGATGTCGCCCTCAATCGCCGCCTGGAAGGGGAGCTTTTCGCCCCGCTTCCAGCGCTTTCCGCCCCGTGAACGCATCAGCACCTTGAGGTGCGCAATGGCTCCGTGGACGGACTTCCCCGGTCGGAAGCCGTACGAGACGGGGTAGAAGTCCGCCTCGAAGATCGGCTCCATGATGTTCTTCACCGCGGCCTGCACGACCCTGTCTTTCACGGTCGGGATGCCCAGGGGACGAAACTTCCCCAGTTGACCTGCTTTCGGAATGAGTACGCGCCGGACGGGAGCCGGCCGGAACGTACCTCCTCGCAAGTCCTTGCGGATCTCGTCGAGGAACGGCATCACTCCGCTCTGCAGGACCTTCCTGACCGTGACCCGGTCTATGCCCGCCGTCCGCGCGCCGCGGTTTCGCTGCACGCGGACGAAGGCGATTCGGAGGTTCCGGAGGTCCGTGACCAGACCCCAGAGCTTCTCGAACACGTAGTCCGGGAGTTCCTTACTTCGCGTGTGCAGTGCGCGTTGCACGTTCTGGAGCCAAAGAGTGTCCTCCTTGGTTGCCACATACATGGCTTGCTCCAGCGACCCCAGCGCTGCCCTCATCTACTGCCTCCCTTCGCCATGTGCACGGCTCTCCCGTGCTCGGACTACTACGAAGGCTCCGCCCCTCGGCCGAGACGTTGCCGGGCTTGGCGGCTTGCCGGGTGTTTCACTCCCGGCGCTCGGCTCGAAGTTCTTACGTTCCCGAAGAAGACCCTTGGTGCGGTAGGTGGTCAGCTTTGCCCCTGGCAGCCCTGGCCGTCCGTCGCTTCGGAACCAGACGGGCGGCGCGCCGGCTACACCGGCGCTCCAGATCGAACGACATGACAATCCGGATCGCGCTGCATATCCCACCTCCACATCGAGGTGGATCGCTTTTCGTACAGAGGGATCGAACGCTGACTTCAACTTCAACCGTGTTGGCTTCACCGTGGCACCTGTGGTAGCTCATCGGTCGAGGACTCTCGTCGTCGCCATGAGCAGTTCACGCCGCTCGGCTTTTGCAGTCCGCCATTCCAACCTCGGCGGAGTTCGCGGCGCCCTTACGCGCTCGATCCGACTCGAGCGGTGATGACGTTAAGGTACTGATTTCAGGTCATCGGTCTCCTCCAAGCTTCGTAACGCACGAGTCGTGAAACGCGGCTTACGTCAACTCGGCCGCGAGCCGGTTCCACTGGTGAACGCCCACCGAGCTCGCAGGCCTTATCGCGTGTGTCCATGCCGAACTCGCACGCGTCATGGTGTCGCCGACATCGCGCCGCGAGCGCGGCGCGGGGCGCGGGCTTGTTGCGTGTGTCCATGCCGCGCTCGCGCGTCCATGGTGCTGCCGACGTCGCGCCGAACTCGCGCCACGCGCCGAACTCGCGCCACGCGCCGAACTCGCGCGTGTCATGGTGCCGCCGACATCGCGCCGCGAGCGCGGCGCGGGGCGGGGGCTTGTCGCGCGTGCCCATGCCGCGCTTGCGCGTCCATGGTGCTGCCAATGTTCTCGGCGATTTGATCGGCGCAGCGCGCGCGGCAATGGACTACTGCAGACGGTGCGCCTCCCAGATGTCGAGGCCACCGACGCCGCCAGGTCGATCGCTTGAGATGTATAGCACGCAGCCATCGTACGTGAGCGCGACCGGGATATCATTCGTCATACTGTTGACGTTAGCGACGGCGGTTCCGATGCCAAACGTCTCTGTTTTGTTCGTGCGGGTCGCCATCATCACGTCAGAGGGGTGTGAGCTGTCAGCCTTGAGGTAGAACATCGTCAGTTCATCGGCAGATAGGATCCCTGACCCTTGCACGTTCACAACGATGCGCTGGTTGCCAAAGGTTATAGCGTTCGTTAGACGTGTAGCCGAATTCACAGCCGTGAAGCCTTCGTCTCCGAAGTAAAGCGTCTGTCCATCGGACGAGATCACGGGCGAAAGCAAGTCGTTCATCCCGGTCCCATTGAGGGTGGCAAGCGTTCCGGCATCGAAGCTGGCCCCGACATCCCCACGAATTGCCACAAAGATCCCGAATTGGATTCCTGTTTGTCGGGAAATATACAACGTCAGGCCATCGGAACCGGACGAGACGCTCCACACGTTGCCAACCGCATTGATCAACGAGGTCAAGGTCGTGTTCGGGATGCCGAATACACCACCTGCCGACGCACGCTGCGTCGATAGTAGCGTTCTGACCGGACCCGACGATATCTGCTGGTAACGTGTCACGAATCCGGTGGTCTCGTCCCGCGTCATGGAGAAGCTCTCCTCGTCCAACGACGAATTTATATTCGGGACGAGCGTCGGCGCACCAAACGGCTTCGTGGGGTCGCAACGCGCTTGTGTGCCAGGTGCATCGGCTGGACCTTCGGCCGTATCGGCCATACCTCTAGCCGCATCGGTCGGTTGTTCAGTGACATTCCCACATGCGACGAGAACCAGTGACATCCAAATGTGTATCGGCTTCACCATGACCTCCACTTGCTCAATAAGTACACGAAGTGGAAACAAATGACACAGGGCTTGTACACGTTTGAACCCGATGACGACGCAGCTCATAGCGGGCTATGTCGTGGGTGAATGTATGCTGTGTCGTAGCACTCGGAACTTCCGCTACACCTAAAATTCTGCACCTTGCTCCTAATCCACCAATTCCCGACAGGCTCCCAGGGTAGCGCCGTCATTCACACGGTGCACACACGTCCTAGCCTAGTTAGTTCTCACGTCAAAATAGCGGTTCGCGCCTTTGCACCGACGAGCCTCCCACGCGGTACTGGCTCCGGAACTTGTCCGGTCTGACCAATCACGCGCCCGAACCTCGTCGGGCTGGTTGAAAAGCTCGAGAGCGG
>Ga0308175_100000117_pt1 | contig 60842 bp, 45 predicted proteins | sample PhyCR1_3_FD_203893 | JGI IMG/M metagenome (GOLD analysis project Ga0308175, IMG submission 203893) | Soil microbial communities from UC Gill Tract Community Farm, Albany, California, United States - DLSLS.C.R1 | ecosystem: Environmental > Terrestrial > Soil > Agricultural land | place: USA...
ACTCGGCCATCCGCGCACTGTCGACCAGCCAGCGGGTCTGCAGCTTCGTCTGGTGGCGGTGAATCGCGTCCTGGACCGCTCCAGAGAAGTCCTGCACCCCCATGCTCAGCGAGCGGAACCCCATCTTGGCGAGCACGTCGACCTGTGCCGGGGTCGTCGTCCGCGGATCGAGCTCGATCGAGCGCCGCGCCTCGGGGGCGATCGTGAAGTAGCCCTCGAGCGCCGCGACCAGGGCGCGCAGCGAGGCGGGCGCCAGGAAGTTGGGCGATCCGCCGCCGATCGCGATCTCGGTGACCGGCGCGCCCTGCAAGGGCTCGGCGAGCAGCCTCATCTCGGTGGCGAGCAGGTCGAGGTACGCGACGCCGCGGTCCGCATTGCGCGTGGGGATCACGTTGCAGCCGCAGTACCAGCACAGGCTCCGGCAGAACGGGACGTGCACGTACAACGACACCGGCTCGCCGCGCGTGCCGATCACCCATAGCTCGCGCGCCACGGGATCGAGCCCCACCGGCCCGAACTCGGTCGCCGGTGGATAGCTGGTGTATCGGGGGCCACGGCTCGCGTACTCGGCCAGGCAAGCAGGATCGATGTCGGACATGCCCCATGACTCATCAAGCTGCGTGCCGAGCTTGGCCCGGCGAGGCCGAGGTCAACCCCGCAAGGTTCGCGCCGAGGGGCGCCGATCGCGTCGATCAGCGCAGATCCTGCGCGAACCCCTGCGGCTTCCGGTGGCATGTCGGCTGCTCGTCGCCAAGCCATGACCACCTACACGAAGCGGCCGAGCGAGGCCTGGACCGTCCCCTTTCATATCGTCGTCTGGACGACGATCACGGTTGGTTTCATCATGGCGCTCGTTGTCCTGATGCTGCACTGATCCCCGCCCGGCCGAGGCTGCCGCGCCTCACCGGCGTGAGCTGGTCACGCGTTTGCACGATCCGTTCATCATGAGTCGCATCCTGATTGCCTACGCAAGCTCGTATGGCCAGACGCGCAAGATCGCCGGGGCGCTGGCTGCAGATCTTCGCCGCCACGGGCACGTCGTCGAGCTCGCGGCCGCGCTCACCAGCCCGCCACCGCCCGTGCAGGACTACGACGCCGTGATCCTCGGCTCGCGCGTGCAATTTGGCACCCATGCTCGGCCGATCATCGACTACATCATGGCGAATCGCGTCGAGCTTCAAGAAACCCCGAGCTACTTCTTCTCGGTCAGCATGAGCACGGCGGGCGCCCACGCGCTCGATCCGAACGACTACCTCGAGAAGCTGTTCGCGGCCACGCAATGGCGACCCCAGGAAGCGATCGCGATCGCGGGGGGCCTGCCCTATCGCCAGTACGGCCTGCTCTTGCGCGCGGCCATGAAGCTGATCAGCCGGTACAACGGCCACGCCACCGATACCAGCCGTGATCACGAGTACACCGACTGGGCACAGGTCAAGCGCTTTGCCGCCTGCATCGCCGTCGATCTCGTCACCCGGAACGTGCTCCCGATGTCCCACGCAAGAACGAATGCGGAGGTCTGACCGCAATCGCATGCATCATCGAACGCCGAACGCCGAACGCCGCGCACCGTGACCTACCGCCCGGCGCGCCGCGAGATGTTACCTGTCGGAAACGGGCCCCTCGGAGCGCGGGATCGCGCCCGATACAGCGCGCCTGGTAGCATGAGCCATGCAAAAGCTCGGCTGGCTGCTCGTCTTGCTCGTCGGATGTTCGAAGCCCGCCGACAAATCGCCGGCCGAGAACCCGACCGACAAGCCGGCGGCTACCGAGGGCAGCGCGCACCACCGCAAGCACGAAGACCGCCGCGAGCCGGTGATCGCGGATGCGCCGCCGCTCAGGCTGGACGTCACGGCGAAGGGCACCACGGCGACCTGGCACCAGGACTCGTTCGACAAGGTCGCGCGCTACACCAGGGGCAACGACGGCGAGGCCCGCGACGTGTGGTCGTTGCGCGAGCTGGTCCATCAGCTCGTCGGCCCGACCGCCAGGGTGGCCTCGGTCACCGGTGATGATGGCACCAAGACCCTCGAGCTCGCGGCCTGGGACGACGCCACGCGAACCCCGCTGCTCCACACGACGCGGCGTGGCACGCTCAAGTTCCGCTGGGCCGACGCCAACGGCAAGTGGGGCGAAACCGAGGTCAAGGACGTCGTCCGGATCGATCTCGCGCCGTAACGCACGTCCCCGGGGCAGCTCCTGACTGCGAACACGCTTGCTTGCGCCGCGGGTCCGGGCTCGTCGCCAGGACGAAACAACACAGAAGCCTGCGGAACGTTTCATCCCACGCGGGTGGGGCAAACCCATGCCCACCTGCTACGAAATAGCCGTTCGCGTTCTACTCCCGCGTGCAGTTCCTGGAGACCGCGCACACGCTTGCTTGCGCCGCGGGTCTGGGCCCGTCGCTCGTCCGTTGACGGCCGTATTGCGAGTGACCGGCGGTGCCATCTCCACGACCGACCGGCGCTTGACCACCCGGCCGTGCAATTTATCTCGCGCCGAACCCAGCCCGCGTCGCTGCGCGGCGCGTTGTCGTCCTCGCGGAGCAGATAGCAAGACGGCTCGCGTGCTTACCGTATTTTCGCTCAAGGCTGGTCGAGCCACCGGCTAGGTTGCGAGGTGGACTCGCACCAGCTGAGTGAGCTCGATGCCGCGCAGAGAGCATCGTCGCGCTACTTGCGCGGCCTGGGAGTGTCGTAGCCGCCGAGCTCGTCGGTCAACCTCACCAGCTCGTCGAGCTTGTCGTCGCGATCGCGATCGCGCTTCTGCTTGTACGCTAGGACGTCCTCGATCTTCAGGCGGCGATGCTTGCCGGTACGGTCGTGAGGAAGATCGCCGCGGTCGAGCAACCGGACGAGGTACTGGCGCGAGACGTTGAGCAGGTCAGCCGCCTGCTGGGTTGTCATCTTGGCGCCCACAGGAACGATCGTGAGCGCGTCGCCGCGAGCCAATACTTCGGCCATGCGAGCGAGCCCGTGCACGACGGCTTCGGGAATCTGGTGCCGCTGACCATCAGGCCCGACGAGCTCGTAGTGCGCTTCGCTCCCCGTGCTGGAATCATGCAGCGCCGTCAAGAGCTCGGCAATCTGCTCTCGGTCCTCGCGCCGCGCCCGCACCGGCTGCAGACGCCGGCTTCGCTCGGGGATCACTGCGGCTACCATCGTTTATAGTGTAGCTATAAACTCGACCCAAACGCAACCATCTGAATATCCAGCAATATCTATGAGTTGGGTCATAGTATCGTGGCCGTCCCCACTTGAGAGAGCACCCAAAAACCCTTGCTGCGGGTGATCCGCAGCAAGGGCTGTTGCATCACGACCGGGTGCCGCCGGTCAGCCGCGTGCTGTCTTCACGGCACCCGCCGAGGCCGGCACGATCCGCACGCTCGAGATCGCCACCCTCGTGGCCAGCTCCGCCGAGACCTCGAGCTCGCTCAAGGTCCCTTCGATGGTGACCTCGCACTGCTCCTGGTTGCCGCACGCCTGGGCGAGCGCGTCGTATTGCCCAGGCGCGAACGACAGGAGCGGCATCCAGCCCTGCTTCGCCGGCCGCTGGATCGGAAACGCCGCCACGTTGCGAGGTCGCCATCGGCTCGCGGTACGATGGCGCGGCATGGCGATCGCGAGGCGAACGATCCTGGAGGCCCTGACAAGGCCGGAGCTATTGGCCATTGCAGAGGCCTACGAGTTGCCGGTCGAGGACCGGCGGGTGCGTGACCAGCTCATCCATGCAGCGGCCGCGTCGCGCAAGGTCGACCTCGGCGCGGTGCTCGGCGACTTCTCGCGTGACCGGCTGAAGGACCTGTGCCGGGAGCTCGGACACGACGACAGCGGCAAGGAGAAGGCGCCGATCGTAGCGCGGCTGCTCGGCGTGGCGCCGAGGCCAGATGAGGGCGAGGATCCGGAGGACCCCGAAGAGGACGACAGCTTTGAGGCAGCACCGCCCGAGCAGACATCCGGCAAACGCGGCAAGCGCTCGGCCAAGAAGGTGGGCGGCGGTGATCTCGGCTTCGAGGCGACCCTGTGGCAAGCAGCGGACAAGCTGCGCAATAACATGGACGCAGCGGAGTACAAGCATGTCGTCCTTGGCCTCATCTTTCTCAAGTACATCTCCGATGCGTTCGAGGAGTTGCACGCGCGGTTGGTGGCGCAGGCGGCCGATGGCGCCGACCCCGAGGATCGCGACGAGTACAAGGCCGAGCGGGTGTTCTGGGTGCCCAGGGTGGCGCGCTGGTCGGCGATCCAGGCCCGCGCCAAGACCCCGGCGATCGGCCAGCTGATCGACGAGGCGATGATCGCGATCGAGCGCGACAACCCAGGGCTCAAGGGGGCGTTGCCCAAGAATTACGGCCGCACCGGCCTCGACAAGCAGCGGCTCGGCGAGCTGGTCGACCTGATCGGCACGATCGGCCTGGGCGGCAAGGAGCAACAAGGCAAGGACGTGCTCGGCCGCGTGTACGAGTACTTTCTGTCGGAGTTCGCGCTCGCTGAGGGCAAGAAGGGTGGCCAATTCTACACGCCACGCTCGGTCGTGCGCGTCCTCGTCACCATGCTGGCGCCGTACAAGGGCCGGGTCTATGACCCGTGCTGCGGCTCGGGCGGCATGTTCGTGCAGTCGGAGAAGTTCGTCGAGGAGCACGGCGGACGGATCGGCGCGATCAGTGTGTACGGCCAGGAGTCGAACGAGACGACGTGGAAGCTGGCGCGGATGAACCTGGCGATCCGCGGCATCGAGGCCAACCTTGGCACCGAGCACGCCGATACCTTCCACCGCGACCAGCACCCCGATCTCAAGGCCGACTACGTGCTGGCCAATCCGCCGTTCAACGACAGCGACTGGGGCCAGGACCGGCTGACCAACGATGTTCGCTGGAAGTACGGCACGCCGCCCGCCGGCAACGCCAACTTCGCCTGGGTGCAGCACTTCATCCACCACCTCGCGCCGACCGGCTTTGCCGGCTTCGTGCTCGCCAACGGCTCGATGTCGTCGAACCAGTCGGGCGAGGGCGAGATCCGCAAGGCGATCGTCGAGGCCGATCTGGTCGACTGCATGATCGCCCTGCCGGGCCAGCTATTCTACTCGACGCAGATCCCCGTGTGTCTGTGGTTTCTGGCCAGGGACAAGAAGAACAACCGCTTCCGCGACCGCCGCGGTACCGTGCTGTTCATCGATGCGCGCAAGCTCGGCACGATGATCGATCGGACCCAGCGCGAGCTGACCGACACCGATATCGCGCGGCTCGCCGGCACCTACCACGCCTGGCGTGGCGACAAGGGTGCCGCCGCATACGCCGACGTGGCGGGGTTCTGCAAGAGCGCAACGCTCGATGAGGTGCGGGTCCACCAGCACGTGCTGACGCCGGGGCGTTACGTCGGGGCCGAGGACGTTATCGATGATGGCGAGCCGTTCGAGGAGCGGTTCCCGAAGCTGGTAGCGAAGCTGGAAAGCGAGTTTCATCAATCTAACCTCTTGCAGGCCACGATCCGCCGACGTCTGACCAACGTGATGTATGAGTAGCTGGCCTGAAGTTCGCCTCGGCGATCTCGTCGGCTTCAAGCATGGCTGGCCGTTCAAGAGCGAGCTGTTCTTTGACGACTTGACTGGACGACCCATCGTCGTGGCAGTTGGGAACTTTCGCTACACCGGTGGATTCCGTTTCAAGGAGACCGCAATCAAAGAGTACCGGGGTGAATATCCGCCCGAGTACGAGCTGCGTTCTGGCGATATCTTGCTCGTGATGACCTGCCAAACGGCCGGCGGTGAGATTCTCGGCATTCCGGCGCAGATTCCTGATGACGGACGCACGTACCTTCACAACCAGCGCCTCGGCAAAGTCGTCGTACGCGCTCCGGAATCCGTCTGTCCGCGATTCCTTTATTGGTTGTTCTTGACCCGCGAGTTCAACGGGGAGCTGTTCGCGAGCGCTACGGGAACCAAGATCGTTCATACCGCCCCGTCGCGTATGGAGGCGTTTCGGTTCCGGCTCCCAAGCGTGACACAGCAACGTTCCATTGCCGGCGTGCTGGACGCACTCGATGACAAGATCGAACTAAACCGAAAGATGAACGAGACGCTGGAGGCGATGGCGCGAGCGCTGTTCAAAAGCTGGTTCGTCGACTTCGACCCCGTGCGTGCCAAGATGGCAGGCCGCACACCGTTCGGCATGAACGCCACCACTGCCAGCTTGTTCCCCGCGAAGCAGTCGCCGGACAGGATTCCCAACGGCTGGATCCGACGGCCACTCGGTGAATGGGTGGATGCACTCTCCGGAGGCACGCCTTCAAAGGGAGATTCGTCGTTGTGGGGTGGCGACGTTCCATGGATCAGTCCGAAGGCGATGACTGAGATCTTTGCCGACGAGGCCGAGTCGTTCGTGACCCCAGCCGCTATCGGCAACGGAACGCGCCTGGCGCCATCAGGTGCAACGCTCGTGATGGTACGCGGCATGGGGCTACACGAGCGCGTGCGCGTCTCGCAGGCGCGCCGAGAGGTCACGTTCAACCAAGATGTGAAGGCGCTTGTTCCACGCCACATCGCACCATCGTTACTGTTATTGGCCTTGCTTGATGCCCAGGCCGAACTGCTACTGAAGGTCGAGAGCTCCGGTCACGGCACCGGGAAGTTGCCGAGCGAGATTCTGCTCGCTCATCCGATCACAATGCCCACGCTGGACGCGCAGCATCGACTCTCGGCAACGTTCGATACGCTGCTCGACCGGATCGCGCTAGCCAGGCAAGAATCCCGCACCCTGGCCGAGATGCGTGACCTCCTGCTTCCCAAGCTGTTATCCGGCGAGTTGCGCATCCGTGGGGCCGAGAAGGCGGTCGAGGCGGTGCTGTGACCGGCCGGCGCAGGCGCTCCCCGCAGTCTGCGGCGCCGACCGGGCCGGAGCAATCCGAGCTCATCCTCTACCAGACCGAGGATGGCCTGACGAGGATCCAGGTCCGCCTGTACGAGGGCACCGTCTGGCTAACCCAGAAGCAACTCGCGGAGCTGTACCAGGTGCGCGTGCCCTCGGTGAGCGTGCACCTCCGCAACATCTTTGCCGAGGGCGAGGTCGACCCGGCGGCAACTGTTAGGAATTACCTAACAGTTCGAACCGAAGGAAATCGCTCGACTTCTCGGACGATCGAACACTACGCCCTGCCGGTGGTGATCGCCATCGGCTACCGGGTCCGGTCGCTGCGCGGCACCCAGTTCCGGCAGTGGGCCACGGCGCGCCTGGCCGAGTACGCGGTCAAGGGCTTCGTCATGGACGACGAGCGCCTGGCCAACCCCGGCGCGCCCGGCAGCCCCGACTACTTCGACGAGCTGCTCGAGCGCATCCGGCGGATCCGGGCGTCGGAGCGGCGCTTCTACCAGAAGCTCACGGACGTGTACGCGCGCTGCAGCGTCGACTACGACCCGAGCGCCGAGATCACCAAGACGTTCTACGCCACCGTCCAGAACAAGCTGCACTGGGCGATCCATGGTCACACCGCCGCCGAGCTGGTGCGGGCCCGCGCCGACGCCGGGAAGCAGCACATGGGGCTCACCACCTGGAAGACAGCGCCCACCGGCGTGATCCGGAAGAGCGACGTCACCGTGGCCAAGAACTACCTGTCCGAGCCAGAGCTCACGGCGCTCGACCGGATCGTCGTCATGTACCTCGACTACGCCGAGGATCAGGCCCGGCGTCGCCGGCCGATGACCATGGCCGACTGGGTCGCCAAGCTCGACGCCTTCCTGCAGTTCAACGAGCGCGACATCCTCACCCACGCTGGCAAGGTGACCATGAGCTCGCCGCTGCGCACGCCGAGGCCGAGTTCGAGCGCTTCGATGCCGAGCAGCGGCACCTCGAAGCGACCACGCCGTCGTCCGATTTCGATCGCCTGCTGGAAGCGACGAACGCCCTCGTAGATTCGCACACCAAAGGCAAGTCATGAGCTCCGGGGGTGCCAGCACGCGCAAGGTCGCCGAGTCGGACGTCGAGGAGCTGGCCCTGCTTCAGCTCACCCAGCTGGGCTATGAGTGCATCCACGGCCCCGACACCGCGCCCGAGGAGCCAGCCGCCGAGCGCTCGAGCTTCGGCGACGTCGTACTCCGCGGCCGCCTCGAGGAGGCGATCTACCGGCTCAACCCCGACCTGCCTGAGGCCGCCCGTCGCGATGCGCTGCGCAAGGTGCTCGTGCCCGAGTCGGCTTCTACCCTGCAGAACAACCGCGCGTTTCATCGCATGCTGCGCGATGGTGTCGAGGTCGAGATCGCCGGCAAGGAAGGCGAGGTCGCGACCACGCGCGTTCAGCTCGTCGACTTCGCCGACCCCGACCAGAACGACTGGGCCGCCGTCAACCAGCTCACGATCATCGAAGGCCACGTGAACCGCCGGCCCGATCTGATCGTGTTCGTGAATGGCCTGCCGCTCGCGGTGTTCGAGCTCAAGAACCCCGGCGACGAGAACGCTTCGATCGTCGACGCGTTCCAGCAGCTCCAGACCTACCAGAAACAGCTCCCCTCCCTGTTCATCTACAACGAGATGCTGGTGATCTCCGATGGCACGACCGCTCGCCTCGGCACGATCAGCTCCGGCCTCGAGCGGTTCGCGCCATGGCGCACCGTCGATGGCCAGGAGGTCGTGCCGCCTGGCGCGGTCGAGCTGATCACCCTGCTCCAGGGCGTGTTCGACAAGTCGCGGTTCCTGGATCTGGTGAAGAGCTTCCTGGTGTTCGAGGACGCGCCGAACGGCATGATCAAGAAGATCGCCGGCTATCATCAGGTCGGCGCCGTGCGCGAAGCGATCGCCCAGACCGTGCGCGCCACCCGACCTGACGGCAATCGCAAGGTCGGTGTGGTGTGGCACACCCAAGGTAGCGGCAAGTCGCTGACCATGACGTTCTACGCCGGCAAGGTCATCGACGAGCCGGCGATGGCGAATCCGACCCTGGTCGTCATCACCGATCGCAACGATCTCGACGACCAGCTGTTTGGCACGTTCTCGCACTGCCGCGAGCTGTTGCGGCAGACGCCGGTCCAGGCTGCCGACCGGGAGCACCTGCGGCAGCTCTTGCAGGTCGCGTCCGGCGGCGTGGTGTTCACCACCATCCAGAAGTTCCTGCCCGCCGAGCAGGGCGACAAGTTCCCGATGCTATCCGACCGCCGCAACGTGGTGGTCATCGCCGACGAGGCCCACCGCAGCCAGTACGGCTTCCGGTCCAAGCTGGTGCGCACCGCCGACGGTGGCTTGCTGGTGCCTGGGTTCGCCCAGCACATGCGCGACGCCTTGCCCAACGCGTCGTTCATCGGCTTCACCGGCACCCCGATCGCGCTGGCCGACAAGAACACCCGCTCCGTGTTCGGCGACGACATCTCGGTCTACGACATCCAGCGTGCGGTCGACGACGGCGCTACGGTGCCGATCTATTACGAGAGCCGGCTCGCCAAGCTGTCGCTCGACCAGGACCAGCGCGCGGTGATCGATGACGAGTTCGAGGAGGTCACCGAGGCCGAGGAGGCCAACCGGCGCGAGCGCCTGAAGTCGCGGTGGGCCGCGCTCGAAGCGGTGGTCGGCGACGACAAGCGGGTGCGGCTGATCGCCGAGGACATCGTCAAGCATTTCGAGAACCGACTGGCCGGCCTCGAAGGCAAGGCCATGGTCGTGTGCATGTCGCGGCGGATCTGCGTGGCGATGCACGACGCGATCATCGCGCTGCGGCCCGCCTGGTGCGGCGCTGGCGACGAAACGGGCGAGCTCAAGGTCGTGATGACCGGCTCCGCGGCCGACGGCCCGGTATGGGCCGAGCACATCCGATCCAAGCCGCGGCTCGAACGCTTGGCCGATCGGTTCCGCGATCCAGCCGATCCGCTAAAGCTGGTCATCGTACGCGACATGTGGCTCACGGGCTTCGACGCGCCGTCGATGCACACCTTGTACGTCGACAAGCCGATGCAGGGCCACGGGCTCATGCAGGCGATCGCACGCGTCAACCGGGTCTACCGCGACAAGCCGGGTGGCCTGGTGGTGGACTACCTGGGCCTGGCCGAGAACCTGCGCCGCGCGATGGCCACATATACCGAAGCGGGCGGCAAGGGCAAGACCGCGGTCGATCTCGAAGAGGCAGTCGCCGTGTTCCTCGAGAAGCTCGAGACCGCGCGCGACTTCTTCCACGGCTTCGACTACGGCAAGTTCCTGACCGGCAACCGCTTCGAGCGAATCATGATCTTGCCGGCCGCGCAGGATCACGTGTTCGCGCAGGACGATGGCCGCGATCGCTTCGTCGATCTCGTGGTGGCGCTCGAGAAGTCGTTCGGCCTGTGCGGCGCACGCGACGAGGCGGTAGCGGCACGCGACGAGGTCGCGTTCTTCCAGACCGTGAAGGCGATGGTCGTGAAGTCGTCGGTCGCCGGCGGTGGCCGATCGACAGTCGACATCGAGGCGGCAATCCGCCAGCTCGTTTCCAAGGCGCTGGTTGCCGAAGGCATCATCGACGTGTTCGAGGCTGCCGGCCTCAAGAAGCCCGATGTGAGCGTGCTGTCCGACGACTTCCTGGCCGAGGTCAAGGCCATGCCCCACAAGAACCTTGCCGCCGAGCTACTGCGCAAGCTGCTCAACGACGATCTCAAGGCCCGACGCCAGAAGAACGTCGTCACGGCCGAAGCGTTCTCCGACAAGCTCGAGAAGACCATCGCCCGCTACCGTAACCGCGCGATCGAGACCATCGAGGTCATCGAGGCGCTCCTGGCGCTGGCCAAGGAGATGAAATCCGCCGGCGACCGAGGTCCAGCGCTGAACCTCACCGAGGACGAGCTGGCGTTCTACGATGCGCTCGGAACCAACGACTCGGCCGTCGCCGTGCTTGGCGATGCCGTGCTGACCAAGATCGCGCGCGAGCTCACCCAGGCGATCCGATCATCGGTGACCATCGACTGGACGGTCAAGGAAGGCGTCCGCGCCCGGCTGCGCGTGCTGGTCCGCCGCAAGCTACGCGCGCATGGCTACCCACCCGACAAATCCGAGAAGGCGGTCGAGACCGTGCTCAAGCAAGCCGAGCTCCTGGCTGCCGATTGGGCGACGTAGCTCGAGCCGGAGGCTCACGGGACTTGACTACCTGTTGTGCCGATCGCGGCTCCAAACTCGGATCAGATGGGACCGTGGCTGAGCCAGCGGCCACGCCGGACAAAAGAAAATGCCCCTGCGGCGGACCATCCGCAGCAGGGGCTGTTGCATCACGACCGGGTGCCGCCGGTCAGCGGTGCGCCGTCTGCATGTGCCCCGCCCGAGCCGGCACGAGCCGCACGTTCGAGATCGCCACCCGCGTGGCCAGCTCCGCCGAGACCTCGAGCTCGCTCAAGGTCCCCTCGATGGTGACCTCGCACTGGTCCTGGCTGCCGCACTGCTGGGCGAGCGCGTCGTACTGCCCCGGCGCGAACGACAGGAGCGGCAGCCAGCCCTGCTTCGCCGGCCGCTGGATCGGAAACGCGGCCACGTTGCAATCACCGGCCGAGCCGCACAGGAGGCGCTGGCGCGTCACCGTCCACCGCACGGCCTGGCCTTGCCAGCGGTGCTGGAGCTCGCGCCACGTCCCCAGCCGGTCGGCCTCCGCGATCTCCCGGGCGAGGTCGGTCTGCGAGGCGTGCTCGAGCGCCGGGGCCTTCACCGGGGGAGGCGGCGGCGTGCGGTCGGCTTTGCCGCAGGCGCAGGCGAGGATCACGAGGGGAAGGATGCGGTTCATGGCAGGCTCCTTGGGGGCGTGGGCTCAGGGGGTACCGGCGGACCGGCTCAGGGGTTACCGGACGTCGGCGACGCGAGGAACGGGAAGGTCGTCGTGAACGGCTTGTCGTTGCCGTTGACGCCGTCGCTGATCGTCGCGCCGTTGTTGCAGGCCACGGTGAGCAGCGTGTCGGTCACGTCGTCGGTGAGCGCGCGGCCGTTGGGGAAGTGCGACATCGCGTTGGTCTGGCCCTGGTTGATGTTGATGCGGAGCAGGTCGGCGGCCTTGGTGCCGTTGGGCGACAGGAGGCCCACGATGTCGGTGCGGCCGCCGGCCGGCGTCGCCGCGCAGTTCGCGTGGAGCACGGCGTTGAGCAGCTTGGGCACCTCCGGGTCGAGGAAGTACGCGCCGAAGTTTGAGACGTCGTCGCGCGGGCTCGTGCGGTTGAACTTGTCCTTGTCCTGCAGCGGGATCAGCACCTCGTTGACCAGCGGCCAGCCCAGGCGCGAGACCTGAACGAACCCGCCGTAGTCATCGTGGTCGCGACCGCCGCGCAGGAACCGGACGCGCGGGCGGCTCGCCGACGCGAAGATGCCGACGACCGAGTCCTTAGCGGTCGCGCCGGCCTGCGGGCGCACGCCGTTCGAGGCGATCTCGCTGATCGGCACCTCGAGCACGAGCGACATCACGTTGACGCCGTCGGTGGTATGCGCGCCGCCGACGCCGAGCAGGTCGAAGATGTGCAGGTCGACGAAGAACGGCTCGTCGCGCGGACCGGCGAACGCCGTGGTGCCGTTGGCGGTCGCCACCGCCTGCAGCGCGACTTGCTCGTAGCTGCCGTTCGGGAACGAGTTCTTGCCGACGTTCCACGGGGCGACCGGGACGTTGTCCAGGATGATCTGGGTCGCGCCGGTCTTCTCGTCGAACTTCTCGAGCCGGTAGGTCTGGGTGACGTTGAGGTTCGGGCTCGACAGCGAATCGACCACCCCGGTGTTGTAGAGGAAGGTCGCCCCGTTCTTCCGGTGCGACGTGAAGGTCCAGCGATAGCCGACGTCGGGGACCGCGTCGCCGTTGTTGTCGATGTGGACCTCGTAGCGCGCGTTGTCCGAGAACTTGTAGAAGTTCGGGCCCGAGGTGGGCAGGAGCAGCGGCACGTAGTTCGCGACGATGTCCAGCTTGGTCGGGTCGGTGGGGCTGACGAACGCGTAGACGTCGGTGTTGTCGACGTACTGGTCCTCGGCGATGGCGGGGGCTTCGCGGTGAGACGAAGCGGAGGCGGTGAGCGTGCCGGCACCCAGGGTGAGGCCGGCGAGGGCGAGCGAGTGGATGAACTTGTTCATAGCGGAGGCTCCTTTCATTCTGCGCGGTAGATCTTGCCGGCTTCGGAATCGACGACGGCGAACACGCCGGCTTTGCGCGCGCTGCGAAGGCCGGCCGGATCCGACATGTCGGGGGCGGGGAGTTGCGTGACGGCGCCGGTCGCGATGTCGACCGACGTGAGCTGGGCGTTGCCATCGGCGTCGCGCGTCGGCATGACGGCGGTGCCGCCGCCCGCGGTGAGCGAGACGCCGCCCGGCGTGCCCATGCGGAGGCCGCTGACCACCACGGTGGCCTTGCTGCCGTCCGAGGGGATCGCGAACAGGACACCTTCACCGTCGGGGCCCTGTGCGTGGTGATCCATCACCCACGCGACGCCCAGGCTGTCGACGTGGAGGCCGGTCGGCGAGGTGAGCGGCGCGCCCTGATAGACGACGCGCGCATCACCACCGGCGATCGGCACCTGGAACAGCGCCGGGGTGCCGTCGCTGGCGAGGCCCGTGGCGAACAGCGACTTGCAGTCCGGCCCCATCGCGATCCCGCCGGGACGCACGATGCCGGTCACGGCGAGCGCGGTCGGTGCGCCGGCCGACGCGTCGGCCGCCAGGATCGCGCCGTCTTCGCCGCCCATGTCGGCGACGAACAGCGTCTTGCCGTCACAGGACATGACGAGGCCGATCGGGGCCTCGAGCGGATCACCCGTGGCGAGCGCCGTCGGCGTGCTGTCCGGTGTCGATGACACCTGGAACAGCGTGGGCTGCTTCTGGTCATTCCACGCGGCGAAGTAGAAGGTGCGGCCGTCCGGGCTCGCGACGGCGTCCGTCGGGGATTGAAACCCGCTGGACGAGACCTTGGTCACGGAAGTTGGCGGATCACTAGGCAAACCATCATCAGAGGAGTGGCATCCGATCAACGCCGCAGGCGTCGATACAAGCGCCACCAGTAGTCGTTTGGCCATTTGGCCCTCCTGGCTGTGTGCCGAGGTACGGGCGAGCCCTTCAAACGGATCAAACGAGCGAAAAATTTTCAACCGTCGAGAACCGCTGCGTTCACGCGGCTCGTCACGTGAGCCGCCGCACGGTCCGCGCCACCGCACGGCCAGCACCGCCGCGCGGTCAGCGCAGCAAGACGATCACGGGAACGCTACCTGGCCGGCGTTGATGACGCCCCAGCTCGAGGCGCTGGGGGCGGTCGTCCAGTCCGCGGCGCCGTTGGTATCGGCGTCGTTGAGCCGCTGGATCGAGGTCCCCGTCGCGGCCGTGCCCGTCGCGTTGAGGCCCGGCACCGCGACCGAACGAAACGTGGCGGCGTCATAGGTCGCCTGCGCCGGCGACCACTGGTTGGCGGCCCCGACGGTGCCCGCCGCCGTCAGCGTCGCGGCCGCGGCGTTGTTCGTGGTGTTGTCGATGGCGAACACCGCGTCGATGATGCTGCCCGCCGCGTCCGAGATGGTGAACACGTTGCTCGTGGCGGTCAGCCCGGTGTCGGTCGACCAGAAGTCGAACGCCGTGTCGAAGTTCCCGGCGAACTGCGCCGCCGGTTGATCGGTGACCGTGAGGAGCTCCTGCGTGGCCCCGTTCGGATTGCAGGTCGCGAAGGTCGAATTCATGTGGACGACGATGATGTCGTTCTTGTTGACGATGAAGGCCGGGAACACAAAGGCCAGCTCACCGCTCGCCACCGCGCCGGTGCGCTCCTTGACCGTGAAGGCGGTCATGCTGCCGGCGGCGATCACGCGGAGCTCGATCAGATCGCAACCGCCGGTGATGTTGGCGTTGACCTCGTTGATCCGCACCACCGCCGGGGTGACGAAGCCACCGAACGAGGCGGTCGCCGGCGCCGCGACCGGGGAGCCTTGCAGATCAAGGACGGTGTTCGCCACCGTCACCTGGTAGGTCGTGCCGATGGCCTGCGCGCTGGTGACGAGCGTGACGGTCCTGCCGGCGACGACGGCCCCGCTCGCCGTGAGGCCGTTGTCGAAGGTGAACTGCGAGCCGTCGGCCAGCAGGTAGTAGGGGTCGATGTTGCGGCTGAACGTGATCTTGAGCGAGGTCGGCGACAGCGCGGCGGCGCTCACGACAACCGGCGCCGGGCAGCCCGTCAGCGTGAAGTCGGAGGGCGTGAACACGCCGATCTCGGCCGCCGCGTTGAACCGGCCCACCGGCACCTTGGTCGCGGTGATCTGGCAGCTCTGGACCATGTCGATCGCGTCGACGAGCGCTTGCGGTGCGCGGATCTGGTAGTTCGGGTCGGTCAGCCCGGTGGTGTTGATGGTCGAGCGCTGGAACCCGGCGCCGCTCGCCGCGAACGTCTGGCTCAGCGTCCCGGTCACCGTGACGAGCTCGCTGTCGTAGCTGTCCACGGCGGTGACGATATCGCTGGCCGCGGTGATGTTCTGGGTCAGGGCCCCGACGTTCGCACCGGTCGACGTGCGCGTGTAACTGGAGATCGCTTGTGCGCGGGGTTGCGCGGCGACCGTACCCTTCGTCGTGATCGTGAAGTCGACGACGTCGCCGACCGCGGCGGGCGGCGTGAGCGTCGCCGGATCGACCGAGACGAACAGCGCCGGGCCCAGCTTCTGGGCCTGGATCGTGAAGCCCGCCGGGTCATTCGTCGTGCTGGCGCCGGCGATCTGCGGCTTCAGGTACGTGATCGTGACGCCGTGGATCGCGAGCGACAGACCGGTGCCGTCGGCGGCGGCTCGCGCGGCGGCGATCCCGTCGGCCACCACGGCCGGGGCATCCGGTGCCGCATCGGGGCTGGGCGCGGCATCGGGGCCCGCGGGGGGAGCGGCGTGGTTGTTGTCACCACAGGCGGCGGGGGCGAGCAGAACGGCGATGGCGACGAGAAGCGTTCGCATCAGGAGCTCCTTCTGTAGCCGCAGGAGCGGCCTTTCGCGTCGCTCTATAACACCAACCGTGCGAGAGGAAGTACAGTTGGTTTCCGGATGGCGCAAAGAGTCGAGACCGACGTCACTGTGCAACGTTTGGGCTTCTTCAGCGACGACGCCGGGCAGCGGTTGCGCTTCCCTCGCGCCGAGACCCACCAGATCGAAGGCTGGGCCGGGACGGTCGGCTACGGCGCCCAGGACTGCGTGCTCGACGATCTCGAAGGCCGGCTCGATACGCTGCGCTGGACGGCGGACGCGGCGTCGATCGGGGCCGCCTGGCTGCGTGACCAGGCCGGCCGGTTCGACATGTCGGTCGATCGGCTCGAGATGCCGCGCGGCCTGAGGCTGGTGCGCGCGGACCGCGGCGTCGAGATCGTCGCGCCCTATGTCTCGCTGTCGGACATGAAGCTCACCGTGCGGGGGCCGTTCGGTACGGCCGGCGACGCGCCAGCGCCTGGCCCACGGACCGGGGCGCCGCGGTCACCCGATCCGAGCTTGCGCCAGGAGAAGCTGCGGTTCCTCGACAGCTTGTCGGGCCGGATCCACGTCACCGTGAAGGTCGTGCTCGACCTGCCGGTGATCGGCGACCGCACGCTCGACCAGGAGCTCAACGTCCCGATCCAGGACGGCAGCCTCGACTACCGCGCGCTCGAGGACAGCCTCAACTGGCTCGAAGGCGCGTTCCTCGACATCAACCACGACGCCGACAAGCTGTCGCTGGTGTGGAAGGTGCCGATCTTCGGGTCGTCGCACGAGCTCATCACGTGGACGCTCGACCGCGACGCCCAGACGCTGGCCTCGTTCGGCCGCGTCCCGGTGCGCTCGCTGGCCGACTTCGTGATCGGCTCCGGCCGGCCCGACAAGAAGCGCAACACGCTGCAGTCGCTGTCGCTCGACGCGGTCGACATCGCGCTGTCGCTGCTCGCGCCGCACTCGGTCGAGGCCGGCGGCGGCATGATCATGTTCGGCGGCGACGATCAGCCCGGCATGGTCGATCTCAAGGTCACCGGGTCGATCAACGATCGCGGCCCCGGCGGCCTCAAGGGCGCGATCGGGAGCATCGACACCACGATCAAGGACGTCCAGCTCGGCCCGGCGAAGTTGACCGCGGACCGCCTGCACTTCGACGGGCTCGACGAGCTCGAGGTCGTGTTCGACGGCTTTCGTCCGGCGAGCCTGATGGTCGTCGTGCACCGCGTGACCGCGACGAACCTGTCGCTGCAGGTCGCGAGCAAGCCCGGCGCGCCTGATCAGCCTGCTCCGCCCGATCAACGGTGAGCCGGGGGCTACGCCGGCGATCCGGCGGACGGCGCGACCATCGCCTCGGGCCGCACCCACCGATCGAACTCGTCGCCGGTGACGTAGCCGAGCGCGAGCGCGGCGTCGCGCAGGAGCGTGCCGGTCGCGTGGGCGTGCTTGGCGACCTGGGCGGCCTTGTCGTAGCCGATGTGCGGCGCGAGCGCGGTGACGAGCATGAGGCTGCCGTGCAGCTTGCGATCGATCTCGGCCCGGTTGGGCGCGAGGCCCCGCGCGCAGTGCGCGTCGAACGAGGTGCAGGCGTCGCCGATCAGCCGGACCGACTGCAGCACGCCGTGGGCGATCAGCGGCTTGTACACGTTGAGCTCGAAGTTGCCGCTCGCCCCGCCGATCGAGATCGCGACGTCGTTGCCCATCACCTGCGCGCACACCATCGTCATCGCCTCGCACTGGGTCGGGTTGACCTTGCCGGGCATGATCGAGCTGCCGGGCTCGTTCTCGGGGATCACGAGCTCGCCCAGGCCGCTGCGCGGTCCGCTCGCGAGCCAGCGCACGTCGTTGGCGATCTTCATGAGGCTGGTCGCGAGCAGCTTGACCGCGCCGTGCAGCCCGACCAGGGCGTCGTGTGAGGCGAGCGCCGCGAACTTGTTGGGCGCGGTGACCAGCGGCAGGCCGGTCAGCTCGGCCAGCTTGGCCGCGACCTTGGCGGCATACGCGGGGTGCGTGCCGAGCCCGGTGCCGACCGCGGTGCCGCCGAGCGCGAGCTCGTACACCCGTGGCAGCGCGCCGCCGATCGCGGCGACCCCGTGATCGAGCTGCGCGACCCAGCCGCTGATCTCCTGGCCGAGGGTCAGCGGCGTCGCGTCCTGCAGGTGGGTGCGGCCGATCTTGACGATCTCGGCGAACGCGTGCGCCTTGGCGTCGAGCGTCTCGCGCAGCCGCGCGACCGCCGGCAACAGCTGCGCGGCGACCCGCTCGGCGACGGCGACATGCATCGCGGTGGGGAACACGTCGTTCGAGCTCTGCGACAGGTTGACGTCGTCGTTGGGGTGGATCGGCCGCTTGGATCCACGCGTGCCGCCGCCAAGCTCGATCGCGCGATTGGCGATCACCTCGTTGACGTTCATGTTGGTCTGCGTGCCGCTGCCGGTCTGCCAGACCACGAGCGGAAACTCGCCGTCGTGATCGCCGCGGACGACCTCCTCGGCCGCCGCGACGATGACGCGCGCCTTGTCGTCGGGCAAGAGGCCGAGGTCGCGGTTGACCAGCGCCGAGGCCTTCTTGATGATCGCCAGCGCGCGGACGATCTCGCGCGGCATGCGCTCCTCGCCGATGCGAAAATTCTCGAGCGAGCGCTGCGTCTGCGCGCCCCAGTAGCGCGCCGACGGAACCTCGATCGGCCCCATGCTGTCGGTCTCGGTGCGAGTGCTCATGCCCCGCTCTTAGCACCTCGAGCACGAGATCCCACGCCGGAGGCCAACCGAGTCGCGTGGCTGCCACCATGGCCGGGCCGAGCCAGCTGCGGCTCTTGCCGTGTGATCGCCCGCGAGATCTGAGGCACCTGGGGCCGAGGCCGTCTGCTAGGATCGACCGCAGGTCAGCCAGGTCATGCCAGAGGCGTTTGTCAGCTACGAGGACTACCTGGCCGCCGAGGAGACGAGCGAGCTCAAGTTCCTCCCGGTGACCTTCACGGCGCGCGAGGGCGCCTCGAAGGCCCTCCCGTCACCGGATGAGCATCCGGCTACCGGACCCGATAGGGATTCGTTGCGAGCGGTACCGGCGTGAGGAGCATCACCCAGATGCGCGAACAGGGGGAAATCGGACGGGCATCGATCGCATGGAGGCGACTTTTTCGGCCACGCTGACATGCAGGAACCCGCTCGTGCGGTGTTCGGTACCGCTGGTGCCGGTCACCTGCAACGGATGAATCATCCGGGCTAGCTCGGCTACCGTGGTGGCGGCGGAGTCCGCGTCGACGATGCGTAGCATCTCGCCCGAGGAAACCGGAGACGCTTCCCCCGGCGCCGCCACGAGCACGATCGGGATCGGGATGCCGAGGTCGCCCAAGACCAGCGGCGATCGTCGTGCCCGCGCAACCTCGAAGCCCTTGCCGCCGTGACGCCGCCAAGGAGGCCAGCTGCCAGTACGGCTAGCCGAACAGGTTTCGGTCGGTGCAGTGCAGATCGTCCGGATCGAAGTAGGGCTCGGTCCACTTGTCGCTCGTCGCCAGGAACCAGCCGGCCTGGACCGCCGCGTGCTGCTTGTTCGCGGGTGGCTTGCGTGCCCCTGGGCTGGTCGCCCCCGGCTTGCCCGTGGCCGACCGGTTAAGGAAGTCGAAGTGGTCCACGAGGCCGAGCGCCTCGATCGCGAACACCGTCGCGACGCCTCGATCGTGAATCACGAGCAGGTTGTCACCGTTGGCCTCCTCGCCGCCCTGCGCCAGGTTCGACGAGCCGCAATAGACCACCGGATCGTCCCCGTTGAACCCGCAGACGACGAACTTGTGATGAATCTGGTGACCGGCCACGCTGGGCACCTGGTCGAACGGCGGTGGAAGCTTGGTCTGGATGGGCTTACCGGTGACGAGCACGCCGGATTTCTTGCCGGGCGTGTAGAGCTGGATGCCACCCGGCGTATCGGAGATCCCGTAGCTGAACAGCTGCTGGCTGGCGTGCAGCTTCTGGAGCGCGGGGAACACCGAGCCCGAGCCCTTGTCGAGTTGCATCACCGCGAACAGCACGCTGCCGCGGTCCTTGTTGGCTTCTTCCTGGATGCGGGACACCACGCCGTTCAGGATGGCCTGGGCGAACTCGGACGTGTGCGGCGAGAACGTGATCTCCACCTTCGGCGTCTTGTCCGATGCGAACGACGCGGTCGTCGACGACAGCCGGGACGCCGCGAACGCATTCGTACGGACCTTCCCGTCCCAGGCCACCTGGAAGACCTCGGCGTAGGTCGCGGCGACGGTAGGATCGTTGAACACGAGGACGTGGTTCGAGTTGACGTAGAGGCCTGTCACCGAGAAGTTCGTCGAACCCGTGAGCACCTTCACGGCGCTGTCGCCGCGCTTGACGATGAGCACCTTGTCGTGTGCGTAGCGGTTGAACTTCCCGCGCAGGATGCCGGCGCCCTTCCTGGCGGCCAGGGTGAAGGCCTTCTCGAACTGGTCTTCCGGGGTCGGAGCCTTGGGGTTGTGGTGCAAGGTGGCGTTGTCGAGGATGATGCGGATCCGCCCCTGCTTGGCGAGCTTGAGGAGCGCGGTCATCACGTCGGGCTCGTTGAGGTCGTACGCGAACATGTCGAGGTGCAGCGCGCTGTCGCCGAGCACCTCGTCGAGGAGCGCCATGATCTTGGCGCGCGCCGTGAAGCCGAGCCACGCGTACTCGTCGGCGAAGGTGAACTTCTCGCCGGCGGCGTTCTGGCCCGCGACCTCCGACGTGTCGTGGAGGAGCTGCTTGTCCTTGGGCCGGATGACGGCGTCCTTGCCGAAGTGGTTGACGAACGCCTGGGACTGCGTGAAGCCGCGCGTGAACCCGAGCTCGAGCCCGTTGATCTGGAACGGACCGACCTCGATGGCGATGGAGGCGCTCAGGCTCGGGTCCAGCGCCTGTAACGCACCATTCTTGAAGTAGCGCGGTGTCGCCGTGTACGTGTAGGGCCCGAAGAACGGCCTGGTCCCCTGGTGCACCGTTCCGGGCACGTGGATCCAGCGGAACTTGTGAATCGGGGCATTGATGCTGGAGTTCGGCGCCTCCTTCTCGTCCTGTGCGTGGGATCCGGGGTGTTCGAACCGTAGCGTGTTGTGGATGAAGTACGGAGCCTGGCCCTGGGGCTGGCACTGGATCGTGAAGCCGGCGAGGTCTCTTGCGGCGGCCTTCGGCACGTTGAACGCCAGCAACGTCCGCGCGTCGCCTCGATAGGCCTTGAGCGTGAACTGGCCGTTCGCCGCCGCCTGAACGCCCTGGTCCGGCGCCGCCGGGCGCTTCGTTCGAGTGGCGCTGGTCCGCTTGTTTGCGATCGGCTTGTGGGATCTTATCGTGAGTCGTTTCTCCACCATCACTTCCTCTCTCTCTTCCTTGATTGCAGCTGAGCGTGTCGTCGTCATGGCCACCGGAAAGCCAGCGTCATTGAGCGGGGAGCGGCGTCGCCCACGAGGGCTCGTCGACAACGCGCTCGGCGCCGTCGTGCAACCGATACCGCGTCGCGCCCGCATTGCAGCGCAGCAGCACCCTCACCCGACCGACGTCCGCCATGCCCCTCCTGCCCCTGTAAGATGTAGCAACGGGTAGCCTTGCATGCGTCGGCGCGTGTTGTCAAACGACGACTCCCGCACGACACGGCGCAAAGCGCCTGCAGCTATTTTACCGCCAGGGTGTCGGACCCTACTCGGTAGGAGGTCTCTTCACCGTTGACGCTTTGGGGAGCTTGGCCGGATGGGAGCTGGTGGGCTGGCCTTGCGTCGTGGCGGCCGCCGCGGCCCGGCCGAGCCGGCTGCTGTGCTTGCCGTAGAGGAAGTAGATGACGAGGCCGATCACGAGCCACCCGACGAAGCGGATCCAGGTAATGACGGGCAGCGGGATCATGAGCCCGACGCAGCAGACGATCGACAGGATCGGCACCAGGGGCACACCCGGGCAGCGGAACGGGCGCGGCCGGTCGGGATCGATGTAGCGCAGGACGATCACCCCCGCCGAGACCAGCACGAACGCGAACAGCGTCCCGATGTTGGTGAACTCGATGGCGTCGTTGATGTCGACGAACATCGCCACGCCGCCGACGACCACGCCGGTGATGATGGTCGTCACGTGGGGCGTCCCGAACCGGGGATGGACCTTGGCGGCGAACTTCGGCAGGAGGCCGTCACGCGCCATGGACAGGAAGATGCGCGGCTGGCCCAGCTGGAACACCAGGAGCACCGCGGTCATGGCGATCACCGCGCCGAACGCCAGGAGGCCCGCGGCGTTCGGCAGGCCGGCGTCCTGCAGCGCCGCCGTGAGCGGATCGGCCACGCCGAGCTTGGTGTACGGCGTCATGCCGGTCAACACCACGGTGACGGCGATGTACAAGATCGTGCATATGATCAGCGAGGCGATCATGCCGATCGGCAGATCGCGCTGCGGGTTCTTGGCCTCTTCAGCGGTCGTCGATACGGCGTCGAAGCCGATGTACGCGAAGAACACCAGCGACGCGCCGGTCATGATCCCGGAGAACCCATTGGGCACGAAGGGGTGCCAGTTCGCGGGCTTGACGTAGAACGCGCCGACGGCGATGAAGCCGATCACCAGCACCACCTTCAGGAACACCATCACCGAGTTGAACCGCGCGCTCTCCTTGATCCCGACGACCAGGAGCACCGTGAGCAGCGCGACGATCGCGAACGCCGGGAAGTTGAAGACGATGACCGCCCCGAACAGGTGCGGCGCATGCGCCGACAGCTCGGGCGTCAGGTGGTTATAGTTGGTGACCATCCAGTCCGGCAGGTGGAGGTTGAACCCGGCCAGGAGATCCTGGAAGTAGCTGGACCAGCTGACCGCCACGGCGATGTTGCCCACCGCGTACTCGAGGATGAGATCCCATCCGATGATCCACGCGAGCAGCTCGCCCAGCGTGACGTAGGCATAGGTGTAGGCGCTGCCGGCGATCGGGATCATCGACGCCAGCTCGGCGTAGCAGAGCGCGGCGAAGCCGCAGGCCACCGCGGTCACGACGTACGACAGGATGAGCGCCGGCCCCGCCCCCGGCCGCAGCATGTGCCCCGCAGCATCGAAGTTGCCCGCCGCCGCCGAACCGGTCGCCGAGAAGATGCCGGCGCCGATGATCGCGCCCACCCCGAGCGCCGTCAGATCGAGCGCCCCGAGCGTGCGCTTGAGGCGCCCCTCCGGGGCCTCCGCGTCCGCTGAGGCCTCGTCGATGTTTTTTCGGCGTAGCAGCTGCGCGAGCATGGTAGCGGCTTACCATCGTACGCGCTCGAGATTCAATGCAATCGTCGACGATGACACCGGGCCGCTCGGCCCGGATCCGCTTCAGATGTCGTCGTCGGGCGCGTGCCCCGCACGACCGCCGCGCGACCGGAGGCGCTCGGAGCGCGCCGCGGCGTCGGCGAAGCCCGGATCGCGCTTGCAGACCATCTCGAAGAAGTAGAGCGCCTCGGAGTCGTCGCCGAGCGCCTCGTAGGTCATGCCGATCTCGTAGTAGAGGCTCTGGCGCTCGCGCTCGCTGGGCTTGGCGTGCAGGCCCTGCTTGAACTGCTGGATCGCCTCGGACGGACTGCCCATCTCGCGGAGGCACATGCCGATCATGACGCGGCACTGGATCTCGCGGCCGGGGGCGCGCAGCGCCTTCTCGAACGCCTTGATCGCGTCGTCGAGCAGGGCCATCTCCTTGTACGCGAGGCCGAGATCGTAGTGCGTGTCGGAGTCACCCTCGTCGACCGGCCGCTCGAGCATCACCGTGGGCTGGCGCTTCTTGGGCGTAGGGACCGGCTGCGAATCGGCGTCGAGCTCGACGAGATCCTCGACCCCGACCTCTTCGATGTCGTCGAGGTTGATCGCGTCCGTCGCGCTCGCCGCGACCGCTTGATCGAGCGCGTCGGCGCCGTCGGGGTCGAGCGGGATCGAGCCGTCACCGCCGGCGGCGAACGACTCGACCTCGCGCAGCTTCGCGAGCACCATGCGGTGACCGGGGTAGCGCGCGAGCAGCGCGTTCAGGCACTCGGTCGCCTCGGCGTACATGCCCTGGCCGGTGTAGAACTCGGCCTCGTCGAGCTCGTCCTCGATGCTCGTCTCCGCACGCGGGTCGTCGCCACCGGCCATGCCGAAGTTCGCGGGCACCGCGTGGGATGCGGTCTGATCGGCGAACGACGACGGCGTCTGCACGGACTCGGTGCCGTACGGATCGTAGCCGCTCGAGATGCTGAGCGAGTCGTCGGTGGCAGCGCCGTAGGAGCTGGTGTCGGCGGCGTGACCCGGCTGCCCGGTCTCATCGAACCCGCTGACGTCGATCGCGTCGGTCTGGACGCTCGGCTTGGCCGCCTTGACCGGCCTGGACGCCCGAGGAACGGCCGCATCGAACGCGCGGGCCTCGTCGGGATCGAACGGCAGATCTTCGCCGGCGGTGTGCTGCGCCATCTCGCGCGCGACGTGCTGATCGATGTCGTCGCCGAGCGCGGCGTCGTCGAGCTCGGCGTCGAGCGCGCGCGCCCCGTGGAGCTTTGCGCCCCAGCGCGACGGCGGTGACTGGCTGACGATCGCCGGACCGTCGAGATCGTCCAGCTCATCGCCGTGCCCCGCGGCGAGGGCCTCGGCGTCCTCGGGCGACAGCTGGCGGGTAGCCTGCGAGGGCGACGGCTCGAACTCGAACTCCTGCTCGTGCGCGTAGCCACCGTTGGGCCGCTGCGGCGGCCGGCCGGGGGCCGGGCTGCCCTGCGCGAGCGGGTTGCCGATCAGCTCGTCGGGATCGAACTCGTCGATCGAGTCCCGCGAATCCCGCGCGCCGCGGCTCCTGGCGCGCCCGATCCCACCGGTCGGAGACCGCGGCGGCGACACGATCTCGAGATCGTCGAGATCGTCGTCGACGATCGAGATCGCGCCCCCGTTATCGTGCGAGACCTCGACCTCGGCGCTCGACGACGACATGCGCGCCACGCGCAGCCGGAACCGCCGCGCGAGATCGAACGCGCCGGTGTGCGTGCCGTTCATCGCGAGCAGCTCTTGCAGGTAGGCCTCCGCGCGGTCCGGATCGCTCGGCGCGACGACCTCGGCGAGCCTCAGCAGCTCGACCTCGGCCTCCTGCTCGCGGCCCTGCGAGACGAAGATGTCCTTCAGGCGCTCGTGGGCCTCGACGTTGTCACCATCGAGCATGAACACGCGGCGCAGGTGATCGATGGCCTTCTGGTGCAGGCCGTACTTCACGTAGACGTCGGTCTCGGCGAGGATCTTCGAGATCTCCTCGGCGTGGCGCTCGCCGGCCGCCGACGTCGTCCGCGGATCCGGCGGCGGCTCCATGTCGGCCGAGAAGTCGGAGTCGTCGTACTCGGGCAGCGCGAAGTCGACGCCGGACAGCGCCTGCTCGTCGATCAGCGGCATCGATCCGGTCATCCGCGCCGACGCGGGCTCGTAGTGCGGCAGCTCGCTGGTGAGGTTGAACCGGGCGTCGCTCGCCGCGCGCACCTGGGCGGGCATCGGCGTGGCCGCGCGCGCCGACGACGGCATGAGCGAGACCGACGACGGGCGCACGGGGGCCTGCTGCGCCGCCGGCCCCAGGAACGCGAGCGCGTCGGCGTCGCTGGGCACCAGCTCGTAGATCCGGCGGAACACGTCGCCCGCCTTGTCCCTGTGCTTGTTCTCGGTGTGGATCCGCGCGAGCTCCTTGAGCACGCTGACGGTCTTGGCCTTTTGCTCGAGCGCCTGGAACGCCTGGGCGAGCAGGCCCAGCGTGTCGACGTCGCGCGGATCGGCCTTGAAGCACGCCTGGAGCTTCTGCAGCGCGCGCCGCGGATCATTGCGCATGAGGTAGAGTCCCGCGAGCTCGCGGTTCAGCACGTGGTTGTCGGGCTTGTGCCAGAGCAGGCGCTCGGCGACCTTCAGGAAGTCGTCCTGGCGGCCCTGGCGGCGCAGCTGCTCGCACGCGACCTTGAACTCGGTCGCGGCGTCGTCGACCAGGGTCTCCTTGGAGTACAGCTCCGCGAGCTTGATGCGGGTCGCGATGTTCTCGGGATCGAGATCGACGAGCTTCTTGACCGTCGCGAGCGCTTCCTTGGTGTTGCCCTCGCGATGGAAGTGCGCCGCGACCGACTCGAAGTGCTGCATCGCATCGGACATGAGGCCCAGCTGGCGATACAGCTCCGCGAGCTTCAGGATCACGTCGACCAGCCGCGGATCGAGCTTCAGGATCTGCTTGTAGACCGCGACGGCTTTGAGGAAGAAACCCTGGTCGTGATAGAACCGCGCGACCTTGAGATAGGTCTCGATCGCGTCCTGCTTGGCGCCCTTCTTGGCGTAGAGATCGCCGATCTTCAGCCAGACCCGAACGTCCCGCGGATCTTCCTGGACGATGCGCAGGTACTCCTTGACCGCCTTGTCGATCTGGCCCTTGTCGACGAACTTCCTCGCCGCATCCATGACCTTTTCTTTGTTAAAGGCCACGGCGCTCGGAAACCTCTGGGTGCGGTTCATCACACCAACGTGCTTGCACGCGGGCCATCGGTCGACGGCAGTATGCCCCGCCCATCTCGGAAAGGGTACGGCGTTGCCGGAGGATGGGTCAAGGAAATCCACGAGGGAATCCCGAGCGTTACCCGAGTGGATTCCTCACATCGGATCACTGGTCGGCGGGGTCGAGCGTCACTTGTCAGAAGCGCCGAAACTCGTCAGCGCGCTGACGCTCACTGGGCGATCAAGCGCCCGACAAAGCCGGTATCGAAGTTGCCGTTGATGAAGTCGGGGTTGTTGATGATCCGCCGCAAGAACGGGATGTTGGTGCGAATTCCCTCGATCACCATCTCGTCGAGGCAACGCCGGGCTCGTCGCAGGGCCGCCATCCGATCGACATCGTGCACGATCACCTTCGCGAGCAACGAGTCGTAGTTCGGCGGGACGACGTATCCCGCGTACACGTGCGTATCTACCCGCACACCGAGGCCGCCCGGCATGTGCAACGCCGTGATCTTCCCGGGCCACGGGGCGAACGTGTTCGGATCCTCGGCGTTCACCCGCAGCTCGATCGCATGACCGCGGGCGCGGCGCTCGTCGGAGAACGACAGCGGCTCCCCCGCCGCGATCCGGATCTGCTCGCGGACCAGATCGATGCCGGTGACCAGCTCGGTGACCGGATGCTCGACCTGCAGGCGGGTGTTCATCTCCATGAAGTAGAACTCGCCGTTCTCGTCGAGCAGGTACTCCATCGTGCCGACGTTGGTGTAGCCGATGGCCTCGATCGCGCGGACCGACGCCGCGGTGAGCTTCTGGCGCGTCGCCTCGGGCAGCGCCGCCGACGGTGACTCCTCGAGCACCTTCTGGTGCCGGCGCTGGATCGAGCACTCGCGCTCCCCTAGGTGCGTGTAGTGGCCGTGCTTGTCGGCGACGACCTGGATCTCGATGTGGCGCGGCTTCTGGCAGTAGCGCTCCATGTACATCTCGGGGTTGCCGAACGCGGCCTGCGCCTCGGTGCGCCCCGTCGCCCACGCATCGATCAGCTTCTCCTTTTCCCAGACGATCTTCATGCCGCGGCCGCCGCCGCCCGCGGACGCCTTCAGGATCACCGGGAAGCCGATCTTGTCCGCGGCCTCGAGCAGCTGGATCTCGTCGTGCAGGCCCGTCGAGCCGGGCAGGGTCGGGACCCCGGCGGCGTTCATCGCGGCGCGCGCCCGGATCTTGTCGCCCATGAGGCGCATCGCGTCGGGCGGCGGGCCGATCCACGTCAGCTTGCACTTGCGGCACACCTCGGCGAACTCGGCGTTCTCCGACAGGAAGCCGTAGCCGGGGTGGACGGCATCGGCGCCGGTGATCTCGGCGGCCGAGATGATCATCGGGACGTTCAGGTAGCTCTGGCGCGACGGCGGCGGCCCGATGCACACGGCTTGATCGGCGAACTTGACGTGCAGCGCGTCGGCGTCGGCGGTCGAGTACACGGCGACCGACTCGAGCCCCATCTCGCGGCACGCGCGGATCACGCGCAGCGCGATCTCGCCGCGATTGGCGATCAAGACCTTCTTGAACATGGTCGTCCGTTCGCTCGCTCGCTCATGGCAGGCATGTCAGACGGTGATCTTGAACAGCGGCTGGCCGTACTCGACCGGGGCGCCGTCCTCGACGAGGATCGCGATGATCGTGCCGGCGACATCGGCCTCGATCTCGTTCATCAGCTTCATCGCCTCGACGATACACAGCACCTGGCCCCTGTCGATCTTGTCGTGCACCGACACGTAGTTCGGCGAGTCGGGGTTCGGCCGGCGATAGAACGTCCCGACGAACGGCGAGGTCACGAGGTGCGCCTTGTCCTCGACCGCCGGGGGAGCGGCGGCGGCCGGGGCCGCGGGCTGCGGGGCCGGCGCGTACATCGACGGCGGCGGTGGGGCGATCTGGGGAGCCACGGCGACCGCGCCGCCGCGCTTCACCGTCAAGGTGATCTCCTTGGTGTCGAGGATCAGCTCCGAGAGGTTGTGCTCGGCGACGATCTCCGCGAGGCCGCGCGCCATCGCGACGAGCGGATCTCCTGGTTCAGGACCTTCGACCTTGGGTTTTCCGCGGGATGCCATCGCGAGCCGTAGCTTCCACGTGGTCAAGCGCCGCGTCCAGTCCCAGGTAGTAGCTTTGTGCACCAAAGCCGCAGATCTGCCCGAGGCACCTGGCCGCCGTGAGCGACCCGTGGCGGAACGGCTCGCGCGCATGGAGGTTCGATAAGTGAACCTCGACCGCCGGGAGCGCGACCGCCTCGAGCGCGTCGCGGATCGCGACCGACGTGTGGGTGTAGCCGCCGGGGTTGATCACGATCGCGTGCGCCCAGCCCTTGGCGCGCTGGATCAGCTCGACGAGCTCGCCCTCGAGGTTAGTCTGGGCGCAGCGGACGGTCGCGTGGCGGAGCGCCGCGCGCCGGGCCAGCTCGGCGTCGATCTCGGCGAGCGTGGTCGATCCGTAGATGGCCGGATCGCGGGTCCCCAGCAGGTTGAGGTTCGGTCCGTGCAGGACCTGGACGCGGAGCTCGGCGGCTGCTCGAGCCTTGGGGACCTTCGCGTCCTTGGGTCCGGGCTTCACACGCTAGAGCTGGGCGACGAGCGCCGGCTGGGCGAGCCGCGCGAGGTAGCGCGCCTTGCCGAAGTTGCCTTCGGGCGCCATCACGATCGCGATGAAGTACTGCGGCGAGATCATCCGGCACACCAGCAGGAGCCGCTGCGCCTTGACCGAGAGCTCCTCGAGGCTGCCGACCGAGAGGCTCTCGCCCGCCTTGCGGACCTGGCTGAGGATGAACGAGAACTCCATCGCCACGGTGTTCACGTCGACACGGTCGGCGAGCTTGATATAGGTATCGACGGAGATTCCGTCGAGGCCCATGACCACCGCGGCGATGCCGCCTTCGACGTTGTCGATGACTTTCTTGAGCGTTTCAGCGAACAAGTTTCACCTTGCCGGTCAACGTACTAGAGGCGCGTGAGGCGAGCCAGCGCACGCGCCAGCGAATCACAGGGTCGAGACGATCGCCGGGCACGTGAGGGGGGCGCCGAGGGTGCCGCAGCAGTCGACGATGCCGTCTTGCCCCGGGTTGCACGCATAGCCCGGGCGCGGCGTCGCCGAGCCCTTCGCCAGCGGACAGGTCCCGAGAAGGTTCACGGTCAGCTTGTTGCCGATCGTGACCGGGAACGTGAACGCCTGGCTCGACACGCTCTGGCCGGACATGTCGCCCACGACGGTGAACGTCGCCACGGCCTGGACGCTGAACGACCTGGTCGGATCCGTCTTGGCGGCGATCCGCGCGGCGAGATCGGTGGTGATCAGCTCGAACGGGGCATCGACGATCCCGCCGTTGGGCGCGAGGGACGCGGCGAACGGCTGCATGAAGTGGGTCAGGTGGCTGGCCTTGAGGTCGGCCAGCTCGGCGGCGGTGAACACGGCACTGTCGGGAAAGGTGATGTCGATGTTCGCGCCGCGCGTGATGATCGTCCGCTGATCTTCCTGGCCCGTGACCGCGGTGATCCGGCTCTTCAGCTGCGCGATGAAGAGGTACCCCCCGCCGGGCGACAGCAGATCGAGGTTGCCGGACGCGACCGAGGTCTCGGTCTCGCTCGCGCTGGTCATGCAATTGCTGTCGGCGTGCACGTTCCTCAGCACGAGGATGCCGCCGTCGCTGCCATCGGCCACGCAGCCGCCTCCGAGCGGGGCGAGCGACGCGACCGCGACGAGCGCGAGCCCAGGGCCGAGGCCGGCGATTGCGCGTTGCATGGTTCCTCCGAGGAAGATCGTATCAAGCCGCATGGTTCGAACGCAAAATTCTTCGTAGCTCGGTGATGGCGATCTCGGTGGGCTCACACGCGCCCACCTCGCGGATCACGATGAACCGCAGGTTGGTCCCGAGCCGCTTCTTGTCGACCGCGAGCCGGGCCAGGACGTCGTCGGTCAGGTACGGATCGAGGTCGCCGGGGAGGCCGCTCGCCCGCAGCGCCGCGACGACCGCGTGCTCGAGATCGCGCCGGGTGCCGGCGACCGCCGCCGAGACGCGGCACGCCGCGATGAGCCCGAGGCCGACCGCCTCGCCGTGCAGGAGGCCCGTGGCCGACTCGATCGCGTGACCGACGGTGTGGCCGAGGTTGAGCAGCGCGCGCTGGCCGGTCTGTTCGCGCTCGTCCCGCCCGACGATCGCCGCCTTGAAGGCGATCGAGCGCTCGATCACGGTGCGCAGCTCGGAGGGCGGCGGCGTGGCGGCCGGCTCCGCGGCCCAGCCGGCGCAGGTGACGACCGCGCTCCACAGATCGCCGCCGTCGAGCAGCGCGTACTTCCACAGCTCGCCGAACCCGGCGCGACGCTCGCGCGCCGGCAGGGTCACGAGGGTCTCGAGCGCGCAGGCGACCAGCCGGGGCTGCCAGAACGCGCCGACCAGGTTCTTGCCCGCGGGCAGATCGACCGCGGTCTTGCCGCCGATCGCGGCGTCGGTCATCGCGACGATCGTCGTCGGGATCTGGATCACCGGGATGCCGCGGTACAGCGTCGCGGCGACGAAGCCCGCGAGGTCGCCGACGACCCCGCCGCCGAGCGCGATGATCGCCGAGCCGCGATCGAGGCCGGCCGCGACGAGCTGCTCGCAGATCCGCTGGTAGGTCGCCAGCGACTTGCTCGCCTCGCCGGGATCGATCGCGATGGTCTCGGCGCCCGGCCACGCCGCGGCCAGGGGCGCGAGCCAGTGGCGCGCGACGCTGGTGTCGGTGACGATCGCCAGCTTCGACGGCGTGCCGAGCGCCCCGCGGATCGCCGCGAGATCGAGGCGATCGCCGACGCTGATCGGGTAGCTGCGCGCGCCGAGCGCGACGATCGTGACCTCGCGGTGCGCCGCGCGGCGCCAGGCTTCTTCGACCGCGCGCACGTCCGCGGCGACCTCGGCGATCGACCGCCCGGTCGTGTCGACCACGGCGTGGGCCCGGCGGTACACCGGCGCGCGCCGGGCCGCGAGCTCGTGCGCCCTGGCCAGGAGCGGCCGGCTCGCCGCATGCTCGGCGCTCGCCCGGCGCGCGGCCTCCGCGACGTCGACCCCGAGCGCGACGACCAGGCCCGCCGCCCTCATCCGCGCGAGGTTGTCGCCGTACGCCGCGGCCCCGCCGCCGGTCGCGATCACCGGCCCATCACCGCCCTCCGCGATCACCTGGCCGAGCGCCGCGGCCTCGCGCCGGCGAAACTCGGGCTCGTCGCCCGCGACCAGCGCCGCGACCGGGGTCCCAGCCTGCGCGATCACGTCATCGAGATCGACGAACCGCCGGCCCGTCGCGCCGGCGATCGCGCGGCCGACCGAGGTCTTGCCCGCGGCCATGAACCCGATCAAGAACAGCGGCGCCACGGCCCGATCACTATGACTCACTTGCCGCAGCGTAGCAGGGCGCGGTTGGTGATCTTCGGCGTGATGAAGACCAGGAGCTCGGTGCGATCATCCTGCTCGCGGCGGTTCTTGAACAGCCAGCCGAGCACCGGCAGATCGCCGAGGAACGGGATCTTCCGGTAGGCCAGGCTGGTCGTGCGGGTGTAGATGCCACCGAGCACGCTGGTCTCGCCATCGGCGACGAGCATCGACGTGCGCGCCTCGCGGCGCTGGATCGTCGGATCGCCGCGGGCGCCGAGCTGACCGAAGTCGGGCGCGTTCTTGCTGACCGACAGGTTCATCGAGATCGCGCAGTCGCTCTGGGAGACCGTCGGCGTGACGTCGAGCCGGAGATCGGCCTGCACGAACTGGGTCTGGGTGCCGGTGGCCGAGACCGTCGAGATCGGGATCGAGACGCCCGACGCGATGCTCGCCAGCTTGTTGTTCAGCACGGTGACCTTGGGCGACGAGATGATCCGGACCGAGCCGGCGTCCTCGAGCGCCGACAGCCGGAGGTTGATGTTGAAGTTGCCGCCGATCGAGCCGAGCGACAGGCCGAGCGCGCCGCCCTCGCCGCTGCCGGTCGCCGCCGGCAGGTTGACCGCGAAGTCCGACGGCGACGCGACGCCGGTGCTGACGGTCTGGGAGTCCACGTTGCCGCCGATCACCGAGATCGACGATGGCCACACCAGGCCCGTCGCGTTGCCGCCGGTCGCCCCGGCCAGCGCGCGACCGCCCCACTGGATGCCGATCTGGCGCAGGAACGTCGAGTTCGCCTCGACGATGCGGGCCTCGATCGAGATCTGCGGGGTCTGGGTGTCGAGCGACAGCGCGAGCCGCGCGATCTGCTCGCGGTTGCCCGAGACGTCGGTCACGATCAGCTGGTTCGTGCGCTCGTCGACGGCGATCTTGCCGTGGGGCGACAGCATGGGCTCGAGCTTCTTGGCCAGATCGGCCGCCGACGAGTAGTTGAGCGGGACCAGCTGCGGCCGGGGCGCCTCCGCCTTGAGCGCGGCGTCGCGGCGCGCGGCCTCGGCTTCGTCCTCGGCGTCGAGCTCCTTGCGCGGCGCGATGCGGTACAGGTTGCCCTCGCGGCGGTACCACAGCTGGTGCGACGACAGGATCACCTCGAGCGCCTGGTCCCACGGCACGCGCGTGAGATCGAGCGTGACCCGGGCGTCGATCGTATCGGGCACCACGATGCTGACCCTCCCGGTGTCGGCGATGAGGCGCAGGAGATCGCGGATCGGCGCGTCCTTGAGGTGAACGTCGACGGTCTGGCCGTGATAGACCCGCCGGCGGCTGCCCTGCGGGGGCAGCTGCGCCACGGACTGCTGGGCGACCGGCGTCGACGCCGCCCCGAAGCCACCGACCTTGGGCGACGGGACGTCCTGCGTGTGCGCCGCCACCGGGCGCGCCGTCACCGGGCGCCTTGCCGGATCCGCGCCGGCGAAGCTCCATCGGACCACGCCGGCGTCGCGCTCGAAGGTCGGAGTCGCCGGCGACGCCAGCTCGGCGATCAGCCGGACCCGATCGGGGGTGCGGCGATCGCGGAACGACGCGACGGCGCGCACCGGGCCGCCGAACCGGCTGACGTCGAGCTTGCGCTCGAGCTGGGGGCCGAGCTGGGCGTGATCGATGAGGAGCTCTGCCGCCGCCTGGGTAACCTCGCCGAGGGTGACCGTCGCGTCGCCGGCCAGCGCGATCGTGACGCGGCCGGTGGCGGCGTCGCCGGTGAACGCGATGTCGCGCACCTGCGCGAGCGGCGTCGCCCTGGCGGGCTTCGCGGCCGCCGGCGCGCTGGTCACGGTGCCGGCCGGCGGGTTCGCCACGCCGGGCTTCTGCGCGGTGGCCGGCGCGCTGGTCGCGGGGCCGGCCGGCGGGTTCGCCACGCCGGGCTTCTGCGCGGCGGCCGGCGCGCTGGTCGCGGTGCCGACCGGCGGGTTCGCCACGCCGGGCTTCTGCGCGGTGGGAACGGACGGCGTCCCGCCCGACGATGCCGCCGTGGCCAGCGTCGCCAGCGGCGTCATACCGGGATGGATCGCGGTCGTGAGGCTCAGCGGCCCGACCGGCGACGCCGCGGTAGCCACCGCCGGCCCCGTCGCCACGCCGGGCTTGCTCGCGATCGCGACGGCCGCTGCGCCGGCCGGCGGGAGCGCGACGGTCATCGTCGCCGGACCCACCGCCACGCCGGGCTTGCTCGCGGTCGCGGCAGCTGATGTTCCGGCCGGCGGGAGCGCGACGGTCATCGTCGCCGGACCCACCGCCACGCCGGGCTTGCTCGCGGTCGTGGGGGCCGGCTTCCCGGCCGGTTGCGTCGCCGCGAGCTCGGCCGCGGCCTTCTGCGCCTTGATCCGTGCGAGCGCCTGCTCCTCGGCCGCGCGCTGCTCCGCGAGCGTGGCGCGCCGGGCCGCTTCGCGATCCGCGGCGTCGCGCGCCTGGGCCGCCGCGAGCCGCAGCCGATCGGCCTCGGCCTTCTGGGCAAAGGCCGCCTTGCGGCGATCCGCGAGCTCGGCCTCGGCGTGCTGGCGCTCGCCGGCGAGCCGGCTCGCCTCGGCCCGCGCCTGTGCGAGCTCGTCGGCACTTGCCTGGCGCGCCCTGGCCGCGACGACCTCTGCTTGCGCCTTGGCCTCCGCCTTGCTGCGGGTCTCGAGCTCGGTCGCCGCACGCTCGGCCGCGAGCCGCTTCGCCGACAGCTCGGCGAGGCCGCCTTCCGCAGCGCGCTTCGCCGCGACCGCGGCGTTCGCCGCCTCCTCGGCGATCACGCGCTGGTGCTCCGCGGCGTCCGCCGCCGCCTTCGCCGTGCGGGCCCGAGCCTCCGCCGCCACGCGCCGCTGTTCGGCCGCCGTGCGCTCGGCTTCCGCCTCGCTCTTGCGCTGCGTGGCCTGGCTGGCCGCGAGCTCGGCCGCCGCGCGTTGCTTCGCGGCCGCCGTCGCGGCGGCTTCGGCGGCGCTGCGCCGGTGCGCGGCTTCATCCGCCGCGGCCTCGGCTTCGCCGCGCTGGCGCGCGGCCTGGCTGGCCGCGGCCTCGGCCGCCGTGCGCTGCTGCTCGACGCTCGCCAGCGCTGCCCGCGTCGCTTCGAGCTCGTGCGTGGCTGCCGTCGCCGCCGCTTCCGCGGCCGCGCGCTGCTGTTCGGCCGCGAAGGTCGCCTGGCGCGCCTGGGCCAGCCGCGCTTCGGCCTCGCGGGCGTCGCTGATCGCCTTGTCGCGGTCGGCGCCGGCCTGGCCAACCAGGTGATCGCGGGCTTCGGCCGCCGCCCTGGACGCGGCCTCGGCCGCCGCGCGCTCGCCGGCGACGCGTGCGGCGATCGCACCCGCGGCCTCTTCGCGTGCCTGGGCGGCGGCGTTCGCGGCGCGCGCCTTGTCCTCGAGCGCCTGCGCCGCCTGCGCCTTCTTGTCGAGCGCGGCGACCTGTTGCTTCGCCTCGCGGAGCAGCTTCTCGGCGTCGCTTCGCGCCGCCTCGGCCTCGAGCTTCTCGTGGGCCGCCTGGCCCTTCGCGGCCTCGGCGTCCTTCCGCGCCGCCTCGGCCTCGGCGCGCATCCGGGCGGCCTCGGCCTTCGCGGCCTCGGCTTCGCCGCGGACGCGGCTCGCGTCGGCATGCATGCGCGCGTTGTCGTCCAGGAGCTTCGCGGCGTCCGCCTGCGCGGCGGTCGCCTCGGCGCGCTCCTGCGCCGCGGCGCGCTCGGCGACCTCGGCCTTGTGCCGCGCCGCCACAAGCTCGGCCGCCTTCTGCGCCGCGTCGGCCTTCGCTGCCTCCGCTTCGGCTCTCCGCTGGGTGGTCTCGGCCTTCGCCGCCTCGGCCTCGCGGCTCGCCGCCAGCTTGGCCGCCTCGGCCTCGGTCTTCGTCCGCGCGAGCTCTTGCTTGGCAGCCGCCGCCTCGCGTGCCGCGGCTTGCTTGGCCGCCTCGGCCTCGCGGCTCGCCACCAGCTTGGCCGCCTCGGCCTCGGTCTTCGTCCGCGCGGCCGCCTCGATCTCACGCGCGGCGTCCTGCCGGGACTTCGTGGCCTCGGCCTGCGCTGCCGCGGCTTGTGCTCGCGCATGCGCCGCCTCGGCCTGCGCCACCGTGCCCGATTTCTCGGCCTGGGCGCGGCCACGCTCGGCCGCCTGGGCCGCCTGCCTGGCTTGCTCGCGCTCCGCTTGCGCCGCGGCGAGCGTCTCGGCGCTCACCACCTTGGGTGCCGGATCGCGCGGCATGACCATCACGACGAGATCGTTGCCCACGGTCTTGACGTCGTAGCGACCGGGCCGGGCGAGCGTGACGATCACCCGCACGACGAGCCCGCCGTCGTCGAGCTCCTGCGCGGCGATCGTGCTGACGGCCCAGGTGTTGGCCGGGAGCACCGCCGCGCCCTCGTGACCGCGCAACGCCTCCCCGAGCCGCGCCTGCGGGACATCGATCACGACGCGGCTCGGCCGCTCCAGCTTGTAGACCGTGAACGTCGGCGTCTGCGCCCCCTGCACGTGCACGCGCGTCGTGCCAGCATCCTCATCGAACGTCACCGCGCGGATTTCATTCTTGCGGTCGGCGCGCACCGGCGACGGCGTGACTGCCGCCGCGACGACGACCGCAGCGATCCAAAACCTGGGTTGGCTCATGTGCACGCTCCTCGGGCGCCGAAAATGGTCGCCCGCCTACCGCGCGATCACAAATTTCAAGCGATCCGGTACCCCTGCGAGCACGGCAACGCCCGGCGATCATCTGCGGCACGATCGGTTACATAAGTGCATGCGCGCCAACGAGCACGACCGTCACCTCGCGGCACCAGGGAATGGCCATCGCCGAGCGTCTCGGGGAGATCTGCGCAAACGTCCCGGATCTGCACGCTTGCGTTGACGCATCGCTTCGCCGGGCCTGGCTTCGAGGTTCACCACGGGCCCGGCGCCGCCGGACGCCGTGGTCCTGCGCGGACGACTACGGCTTCTTCGGCGCGACCGGTGGCGGCGCGAGGGGTGGTGCAGCTGCCGAGCCCGCAGCCGGCGGAGGCGCCGGCGGCGGGACCGCGGGTGGGGTTGCAGGCCGGGCCGGCACCGGAAGCTCGGAGTCGCCGGCGGTGAGCTGCTTGGGGTTCAGCTGGACCGAGTACTCCTCGGGGCCGCGCTGGCCCAGGTTCGTCGGATCCGGATCGACCAGGAACGTGATGTAGCCGGCGCCGATGTCCTTGACGACGGCCTTCTCCTTGCCGACGCAGTCGCCGCGCTTGATGATGTAGCCGAGCGGGCCGCCCATCATGAGCACCTTGCGCTGGGTGCCCTGCGCGACGATCCCGACCAGCTTGAGCTCGGCGTAGCTGTAGCTCGTGGCGACCATCTGGTCCTTCTTCAGGCACTTCTTCGTGGGATCGAGCGGCACGGGCGGCGGGCGCTGGCTGGTCGAGACCTGCGACCACAGGCTCGACTGGAACGGATCGCGGTTCTGCTCCGGGGCGAAGTCGCGATCCTTGAACACGTGGCGGATGCCGTCGCGCTCGGGGCACGGCTCGCAGAAGTAGCCTTGCGTGAGCTGGAGGCAGTAGAGGTGCTCGGCGCAGCTGGGGGCCTTCGGATCGCACGCCCCGTTCCTGGGATCGGTCGGCTGGTCGGGGACCGCGCAGCTGACGCGGTCTTCGATGTGCAGCTTGTCGGGCAGCGGCTGGGTCTTGGCGTTGGGGCCGGCGGGCCCGGCGGGGGTCGGCGTCGCGGGCGGTCGCTGGACGACGACGGTGTCGTCGCCATCGCATCCGGCAAGCACGAGGCTCGCGCCGAGGCCCAAGCCCACGGCCAGGGCACGCGCCAGCCCGCGCGCCGCCATCACAGCCCTGCCATTGCACCGCCCGGCGCGGCGGCGGGCGCCTTGTCGGCGGGGCTGGCTCCCGGGCGTGCGCTCGGCAGCGGCGAAGGTGCGCTCGGCAGCGGCGGGGGTGCGCTCGGCAGCGGCGGCGGCGGCGTGGTGGCCGGCGTGGCCGGGGGCCTCGGGGCCGGCGGCTTTGCGGCGCCCGCGGCGGGCTGGCCGTTCGGCGACTTGTCGGGTGCCGCCGGCGGATCCTCCTGGCGAAAGGTCACCGCGATGAACTTCGCGGTCAGGATGAGCTCGCGGTTCCGGAACGTGGGGTTATTGAGCGAGAGGTTCTCGACCGAGACGATTCGCTCGCGCGGCTCGTTGGCCCGGTCGTCGGTAGACTGCGACAACCGGACGTCCCGCTGGATCAGCGACGCGAAGAACCGCTTGATCTGCATGAACGTGCCGGTCAGCTCGATCTCGACGGGCACCTTCACGAAGCTCTCGATCGGCTCCTCGTTGCGCTTGCTCCACCGGTGGATCTCGACCCCCGACTCGGCGACCTTGTGCTGCAGCGTCTCGAAGAACGCCGGGACCTCGGCCTCCTTCGGCAGCGCGGTCTGGTTCTTCTCCATCAGCTCGCGCAGCTTCGCCATGTGGGTGTGGAGCTCTTCGTACCTGGCGAGGTCACCGGCGAGCCGCTTCTGGGTCTGGAGCTTCCGGTCGTGCTCGGCGGCGGCCGCGTCGACCTGGTCGTCGAGCGGCTTGTAGACCAGCTTCCAGTAGCCCAGGCCGATCACCAGCGCGATCAGGACGAACACGAGCGCCTTGCGCGAGGGCGGCAGCCGCGCGAGCTCGGCGATCGCGCCGGAGCTCGCCATCAGTAGGCCACCTTTCCGGTGATCGTGAACTTGTAGTAGCTGGTGCCGGTCAGGGCATCGACGACGCGCTCGCCGCCGGCCGGCGTGACGTCGGCGAAGTAGACCGACGCGGCGAGCCGCTTCGCGAGCTGGGTGACGTCGGACTCCGATTGCGCGCCGCCCTCGAGCTTGAACAGCCCCCCGGTGTCGGTCCACGCCGACAGCCAGACGTGCGACGCGTCCCAGGCGGTCAGGAATCGCTTGTTGGGATCGCTGTCCGCGCCGCTGCCGGTGCGCTGCTTCATCTCGTCGGTCATCTTCGGGCGCTTGCCCGTCGAGAGGATCTCGCCGAGCTCGTGCAGCACGTGCGCCGGCACGACCTTGGCGGCGAGCAGGCGCTTGATCGCCTTGTAGCGCTCGTCGGCTTCGTCGGCCGCGCTCTTGAGCTCGGCGTAGCCCTCGAGCTGCTTGGTCCTGGCCGCGATGACGCGCGAAAGGCTGCGGTTGGCATCGGTCAGCTCGGCGAGCCGGCTGCGCCTGGGCAGGTCGACCGCCAGCACCACCGCGGCGGCGGCGGCGACCAGCCCGATCGCGCCGGCCAGGAGCTGCTTCGACGAGGCGTCCGCGGTCGCCCCGCGCTTCTTCGCGCGGCGCTGCGGCAGGAGGTTGATCTTGATCATGTCACTTGTCTCCCGCCGCCCGCATCGACAGCCCGACGCCGATCAGCGCCTCGGGCGAGTGCGCCCCGAGGTAGCCTCGATCGAGCGAGCTGTCGATCTCGACCTTGCGCCACGCGTCGGCGAGCTCGAGCGGCAGCCGCGAGCGGCGCTCGATCGCCCGGTGCAGCGACCCGACCTTCGAGCTGCCCCCCGCGAGCACGATGCGGGAGACGTTGGCGTCGCTGGTGGTCGCGAGGAAGAAGTCGAGCGAGCGCTGGAACTCGCCGGCCATCACCTCCGACACGCCGTCCATGACCCGCAGGACCTCCTGCGGCACGACGCCGTCCTCGGTCTGGGTGCCGCCGACCTTGTAGGCCTCGGCCTCGTCGGCGGCGATCCCGAGCTGCTTCTGGATCTCCTCGGTGAACGCGTTGCCGCCGATCGTCACGTCGCGGGTGAACAGCGAGACGCCGCTGCGCACGATGTTGATGTTGGAGATCGCCGCGCCGATGTTGATGAGGACGATGGTCTCGCGCGGATCGAGCGTGTAGTTGGCCTCGAACCCGTTCTGGCCCGCGAACGCCGCGACGTCGACGACCTGCGGCACCAGGTTGGCGTCGCGCACGACCTGGACGTAGTCCGAGACGACCTCCTTCTTGGCGGCGACGAGCAGGAGCTCGGTCTGGCCGCTCGCGCTGGCAGGGTTGGTGACGTGATAGTCGATCTCGACGTCGTCGCGGCCGAACGGGATGTGGTGCTCGGCCTCGTTGCGGATATTGGCGGCGAGCTGCTCCGCGGTCATCTGCGGCACCGAGATCTTCTTGATGATGACCGAGTGCCCCGCGATGGCGATCGCGACCTCCTTCTGCTTGAGCTTGAGCCGGCCCCACAGCTGGCGCACCGCCTCGGCGACGGCGCCCTGGTCCATGATCGTGCCATCGACGATGGTCTGCGGGACCAGCGGCTGCATGCCGAACGCCTGGAGCGCCCAGCCCGAGCCCTTTCGGCGCAGCTGGACCGCCTTGACGCTGCTGGAGCCGATGTCGAGCCCGATGCACTGTTTCGCCATGAAGCCTCTCGCGACTTGATCTCCTCTGAGCTCCCCGGGACGCCGCCCCTACATCGTAGGGTGTTCCGGCCAGATCTCCAAAAACCCGTGATTCCGGGGCTCAGCTGATGCCGTACTCCTTCATCTTGTAGAGCAGGGCGCGGTGGCTGATCTCGAGCAGCTTGGCCGCGTTCGTGCGATTGCCTTGTGTTACGCCGAGCGCCCGGCGGATCAGCTCCTGCTCGATCTCGCGGGTCGCCTTCTTGATCGATAGCCCGTTGGCGTCGGTGATCACCGGGGGAGGCGCCTGGACGTTCATGACCGTGCCCAGGTAGTCGAGATCGATCACCCGCGCGCGGCGTCCGGGGCTGGGCGCGTCGGCGAGCACGACGACTCGCTCGAGCACGTTCTCGAGCTCGCGCACGTTGCCCGGCCACGGCTGCCGGACGAGCGCCTCGATCGCGACGTCCGACAGCTCGACCTCGCCGAGGTGGTGGCGCGCGGCGTGGCGCCGCGCAAAGAACCGCGCGAGCTGCGGGATGTCCTCGGTGCGCTCGCGGAGCGGCGGGATCGTCACCGGCAGCACGTTGAGCCGGTAGTACAGATCCTCGCGAAACCGCCCGTCGCGGACGTCATCGACCAGATCGCGCAGCGTCGCCGCGATCAGCCGGACGTCGACCTGGATCGGCGCGGTGTCCCCGACCCGGCGGATCTCGCCGTCCTGCAGCACGCGCAGGAGCTTGGCCTGGAGCGCGAGGGGCAACTCGCCGATCTCGTCGAGGAACAGCGTGCCGCCGTCGGCGTCTTCGAACAGCCCGCGCTTGTCGCGCACCGCGTCGGTGAACGCGCCGCGGCGGTGGCCGAACAGCTCCGACTCGAGCAGCGCCGCCGGGATCGCCGCGCAGTTGATCGCGACGAACCGCCGGGTGCGCCGGGGCGACGCGTCGTGGATCGCCCGGGCGACCAGCTCCTTGCCCGTCCCGCTCTCGCCGAGGATCAGCACCGTCGACCGCGTCCCGGCGACCCGCTCGATCGTCTCGCGCAGCCGCTGCATCACGTCGCCGTCGCCGATCAGCGCCGGGGGGGCGACGATCACCGTCCGCCGCGGCAGCGTCGCGACGTGGCGCAGCGCGAGCGCCAGCGTCAGCTCGTCGATCGGGTCGGTCACGACGTCGTCGACCCCCGCGGCGAGCAGCGACATCGAGATCGTCACGTCGCGCGGCCGGACCACGGCGATCACCGGCGGCGTCCCGCCTGCCTTCGCCAGCACCGCGGCGAGCTCCCCCGTCGCGATCACCGCGTCGCACTCGGGATCCTGGCGGAGGTAGCTGCGCGCCGCGTCGAGCTCGGTCACCGCCGCCACGTGCTTGCCGATGCGATCGAGCATCACGTGCAGCGCCCGGCGCGCGTCGTCGTCGGCCCCGAGCAAGAGGACGTAATGCACCGACCTCGAGGCGCTGGCGACGTCCGTGATCCCGCTCGTCACGACGATCGAAGCTACCACGAGCATGCACTGCATCCACGCGCGCCTCGACGGTGCGAGCGCCCACCGCCGTCGGAGAATTCGTGAACAGATCGGCACCGCGCCCCCTTGCGAACCGCCGCGCCCTGCGTGGTACCCCCGCTTCACCGATCACCCCTGCCAGCACCTGCGCACGGCTGACCAGACGCTGCGCCATGCGCGTCCATGTGCCCACGATCGCCCACGTGGCGGCCTTCGTTGCTAGCGTCAACTCCTTGGGACTCCTCCAGAATCGCACGCCAACGCCGGATCCAGATCGCCAACCGAGTTGGCGGTCAGGCGGCGCAACGGAAAAGTAAGCATCTGAAACTCCTGAAGACTCAACTTGGCCGTCGAGTTGCTCTATGCTCACGGAGCTTTCGTGAAGAGCTGTCATGCGCCACTCCACCGTAAGCTTCGCCGGATCGCGTCCGCCCACCTCCGGGGCACGTCCCCGCTCGTGGCAACGCCGTTGGCGATCGCCGAGGGCTTCGGTATATGGTCGTCTGGAAGCGCGGACCTCGATCGCTTGATCCGGACCAGCAGCGCGATTGCTGTGACGGAACGTCTCCTTGCCCCGCACCAACGCCCCGAGGATATATCCCCATGAAGCGCACCGCTCTCGTTGCAGCCCTGTTGCTGATGGCAGCATGCCCGGATCGTTCAATCAGCGAGGTCGTGCCTCAACAGCAAGGCGCGGTTCGCAAGCACATCCCGGTCAGCGCCGACATCGACATCCTGTTCGTGATCGATAACTCGGGGTCGACGGGCGACAAGCAAAAGAACTTCGCCGATAACTTTCCGAAGTTCGTGGCGGCCCTCGATGCGTTCCCGAGCGGCCGCCCGAACCTCCACATCGCGGTGGTCGATACGACGGTCGATATCGGGGTGCAGGGCTTCTCCGGCTGTCCCTCGCCGGACCCCAACGATGATGGTGTGTTTCAGAACACGCCACACGGCACCTGTACAGCCCCGAACGGGAAGTTCCTCAGCGACATCAAGAATTCGATGACCGGGGTGAGGACGACAAACTTCACCGATCCGCTCGAGGTCGAGCTGCCGTGTATTGCCCAGATCGGTGCGAATGGTTGTGGGTTCGAAGCGCCGCTCGAGGCCATGCGGCGGGCGCTGCTCCCCATGGGCACGCCCGGCGCGCGGCCCGAGAACGCCGGCTTCATCCGCGACGGCGCGTACCTCGCGGTCATCTTCCTGACCGACGAGGACGACGCCTCGGTGAAGGACAAGACGGTGTTCACCCTCACCGACTCACAGGTCGGTGGCCGGTTCGATTTTCGGGTCCAGCCGCTGTTCGCGTACAAGTGCGATCAGCCGATCTCGGCCACCCAGGGTGGCACGTACACGAACTGTACGCCGCGAACCGATTCCTACCTCCAGGACCCAAACTTTTATGACCAGTTCCTGAGCTCCGTGAAGGACCCCGCCCAGATCGTCGTCGCGGCGATCGCGGCCCCGCCGCCGGGCTTGAAGACGAACGACGTCCCCACCCCCCAGACCGCCATGCCGGCGGATAGCATCTCGACCGGTCAGCTGATCCTGAACGGGGTCACGCAACCCCTCGCCCTCCAGCCGTCTTGCTCGACGACGATCAACGGCAACCCGGCGATCGGCCGGCCCGCCGTGCGGCTCGGCAGCTTCATCAAGAACTTCGGTGATCGCGGGAAGTTCTACACCGTCTGCCAGGGCGACTACTCGGCGGCGCTGACCGACATCGGCAATACGCTGTTCAACGCGATCAGCCCGTGCCTCGAGGGCCCGGTCGACCCGGCCGACGCTGATCCGAAGAACCCGGGCACCCAGCTGCAGTGCACGGTCAGCGAGGTGCTCAACGCCGGCACGACCAAGGAAGTCGCCACGGCGATGCCGACGTGCCAGATGCAGGACGCGACGACCCCGGCGACTGGTACCCCGCAACCCTGCTGGTGGGTCCGTCAGAACCCGGCGAGCTGCCCCGCGCCCGACACCGGCTACGAGCTCAACTTCGTGCGCTCCGCGGCGCCGGCGGCCGGCACCACCGTCGAAGTCGAATGCGCAGTTACCGCGAAGTGAAGTGGGCGCTGCTGTGCCTGTGCTTCGTCGCCGCGTGCGGCGAGGGCGGGGGGTTTGCGGACGCCGCCGAGCCTCTCCCGAACAACCCCGGCTCGTTCCGGATCTCGTGGTTGCTCACGACGCCGGCCCAGCAGGCCCTCACCTGCGCGCAGGCCAACGCCACGACCGTCCTCGTCCACATCGTGGACGCCGCGACCGGCGAGCGCTCCAACGTCTCGTTCACTTGCTCGCTGGGCCTGGCCATCAGCGGGGCGCTGTTTGCCGCGACCTATCATCTGACGTTCGAGCTGGTCGGCGCCGCGGGGACGATCGCCACCGCGCCCCCCCAGACCATCGTGGTGCTCCCGAACCAGACGACCCAGATCGGCGTGGTGGTGTTCTTCGTCTCCTGACGCCGGCAGCGTGTGCTCCCGGGCCGCGGCGGCGCGGCCAGGTGACGAACGGACGAACAAACCAGCACCGGGCGCTGCCGGCGCCATGCCACGAGGGTCGAAGCCGCGCCCGGGCATGATAGGGTGCGTCCGTGTCCGGCGCCGGTCGCCCGCTGATCACCGCGAACCAGGTGACCCTGGCGCGGCTGATCCCTATGCCGTTGCTCAGCTGGCTGATCTACCGCGGCGCGGATCTCGGCTACAAGAACAACGTCTACATGTGGAGCGCGCTGATCGCGGGCACGCTGATCGGCTGCACCGATTGGATCGACGGGCTGCTCGCCCGCAAGTACGGCCCGACCGTGCTCGGCGGCCTGCTCGACCCGATCGCCGACAAGATCTTCATCGCGTTCGCGTACACGCCGTTCGTCGATGGCCGGATCCCGCTGGTGCCGTGGTGGACGGTGGCGCTGATGTTCCAGCGCGAGTTCTTCGTCACCGCGCTGCGCTCGGCGTACGAGCAGCGCAGCCTCACGCTCAAGACCAGCTACCTCGCGAAGGTCAAGACCTGGAGCCAGATGCAGGGCATCGGCATGATGCTGCTGTTCCCGCTGGTCGATAACCCGAGCTTTCTGACCTGGCTGCTCGTCGTGGGCGTCGCGAGCCCGCTGCTCGCCATGGCCGCGCTCTGGGTGATCCGCCGGAAGCTGTGGCGCGGGGCGTTCGTGATGTCCGGCTCGTTCGTGCTGATCCTGGCGTTTCACCTCCACGGCGACCCCGAGCTGACGATCCAGCTGATCATGTTCTACATCGTCGCGATCACCTGGTTCAGCGGCCTCGACTACCTCGTGGTCGGCTGGAAGCAGCTGCGAGGGCGCGGCGACTTCGCGCGCGCCGACGCGGTGCGGCTCATCGGGGCGCTCGTCCTGCCGATGGTGCTCTACAAGGTTCTCGTCGGGCCCGGCCCGGCCTGGCCGATGTTCACCATCCTGGCGTTCGAGCTCGCGGTCGGCGGCCTCGACAACCTGATGTCGCACCACAAGCGCGCGACCAAGGCGCTCGCGTGGGGCGGCCGCGTGCTCGGCGTGTGCGTGCTGCTCGGCGCGGCGCTCCTGGTCCCGTCCCTGGCCGAGCCGCTCTCGATCCTCGCCGCCGCGGTCTCGGTGGTCGGCGTGTTCGCCGAGTTCTGGCGCGGCCGCGACTACTTCCTCGACAAGCGGATCCGCGAAAAGGCGCTGCGCGAGGCCGCGGCGCAGAACCCCTGAGCGGCGGCCGGGCTACTTGGGCTCAGCGTGGACGGCGCGCTCGAACCGGCGATCCGGCACGAGCCACATCATCGCGACCAGCACGTAGAGCGCGACCGAGATCCAGTGCGCGACGTACGCGAACCCGACCCCGGTGAGGTACGTGGTCGCCGAGATCTTGCCCTTGAGGTCGCTCCCGAGCGCCTTGGCGAACACCGAGTCCTCGCCGTGGAGGCGCAGGAGCGCGGTCTGCAGGATCAGCCACGCGACCCCCGACGCCAGGCAGACCACGCCGTACAACGCGGTCGGCGTGGCCGCTTCGGGGTGCTCGCCGATCCAGCCGGTCGCGAACGGCAGGAGCGAGAGCCAGAACAAGAGGTGCATGTTCGCCCACAGCACCTTGCCGTTGACGTGCTTGGCGGCATGCAGCATGTGGTGGTGGTTGTTCCAGTAGATCGCGACGAACACGAACGAGACGGTGTAGCTGCACAGGGTCGGAACCACCGGCCCCAGGGCGGCGAGATCGACCGCGCGCGGCACCTTGAGCTCGAGCACCATGATCGTGATGATGATGGCGATCACACCGTCGGAGAACGCTTCGAGTCGGCCTTTGCCCACGCCGTGATGCTAGCCGACCTGATGGGCGCGATGGGCGCGATGGGCCGGCCTCGCGGCGGGCGACGCGGGTTATAACGATCGGGTGTTCGGCGAGTACGCGGACGAGCTGCTCTGGATCCTCGGGCTGTCCCTGGCGGTCGTGGTCACCGCGGCGCTCGTCAACCGGTTTCGCCCGAACCAGCGCCCGCGGCTGCGCCGGCTGGTCACCGTGTTCCTGTTGTTCGCCACCGCGAGCGCGACCGCCATCGGGTTTCGCGCCGCCGACCTGACGAGCTGGTCGACGGGCTGCCTCGTCGCCGCGCAGATCCTCCAGGCGTTCACCCTGGTCAGCCTGTCCGCGACGCTGGTGTTCGGCGTCCTGTTCCCGGCCGTCGGCGTCGAGCTGCCGATGATCGCGAGCGATCTGATCGTGGGCCTGGGCTACGTCGTGGTCACGCTCGTCGTGCTGTCGCGCCACGGCGTCAACCCGACCGGCGCCCTGGTCTCGGGGGCGGTGGTCAGCGCCGTCCTGGCGATCTCGCTGCAGAGCACGCTCGGCAACGTCGTCGGCGGGGTCGCGCTCCAGCTCGACGGCTCGATCCACGAGGGCGACTGGATCCAGCTCGAGAACGGCAAGCAGGGCCAGGTGCGCTCGGTGCGCTGGCGGCACACCGTGATCGAGACCCGCGACTGGTCGACGATCATCGTCCCGAACGCCCAGCTCCTGGGCACGAGCATCACGATCCTCGGCAAGCGCGACGGCCTGCGCGTGCCGCAGCGCATGTGGGTGTGGTTCAACGTCGACTTCCGGTTCGCGCCGAGCCGGGTCATCAAGGTCGTGACCGAGGCGCTCCACGCCTCGAGCATCGAGAACGTCGCCGGCGATCCGAAGCCCAGCGTCGTGTGCATGGACTTCACCAAGGACATGCGCGAGAGCCTCGCGACCTACGCGGTGCGCTACTGGATCCACGACCTCGCGGCCGACGACCCGACCAGCTCGCGGGTGCGCGCGCGGATCTACGCGGCGCTGCAGCGCGCCCAGATCCCGCTCGCGGTCCCGGCCCACACCGCGTTCGTCGAGCTCAAAGACGAGGCGCGCACGGCCAGGCGCCTCGAGCGCCAGCTCGACGAGCGGTTCGCCGCGCTCAAGACCGTGCACCTGTTCCGCACGCTGACCGACGACGAGCTCCGCACGCTCGCCGCCGGCATGAGCCACGTGATGTACGCCGCCGGGGAGGTCATCACGCGCCAGGGGGCGATCGCGCACTGGCTCTACGTGATGACCGCCGGGACCGCGGAGATCCGCGCGCGCGTCGATCCGGACGGCCCCGGCGGGAAGCCCGAGCAGAACATCATCGTCGCGAACCTGACCGCGCCCGACTTCTTCGGCGAGATGAGCCTCATGACCGGCGAGCCGCGCAGCGCCGACGTGATCGCGACCAGCGACGTCGATTGCTTCCGGCTCGGCCGGGACACGTTCAAGACCGTGCTGCTCGGCCGGCCCGAGATCGCGACCGAGCTCTCGGCCAACGTCGCCGTCCGGCGGGTCGAGCTGATGGCCGCGCGCGAAGGGCTCGACGCCCACGGCAAGCGCGAGCGTGAAGCCTCCGAGCGCGAGCGCATCCTGCGCGGCATCAAGTCGTTCTTCGCGCTGACCTAGCTCAGCCGACGACGCGGTTGCGGTCTTCGCGCTTGGCGCGATACAGGTAGTCGTCGGCCTGCTTGATGAAGGTCGAGACGTCGATGTCCTCGCCCTCGACCGTCGCGACGCCGACCGAGATCGTGACCGGGAAGGTATCGCCTTCGTACTCGAACGGCTGATCGCCGATGATGCGGCGGATCTGCTCGCCGAACGTGCGCGCGCCGGTCAGGTCGGTCTCGGGCAGGACCGCGGCGAACTCCTCGCCGCCGTAGCGCGCGAGCAGCTCCTCGCGCCGGACCCGGGCGAGCAGGCGGCGCGACAGCTCGCGCAGCACGTAGTCGCCGGTGAGGTGACCGTGCTTGTCGTTGATCGCCTTGAAGTGATCGATGTCGAACATGAGCAGCGAGAGCGGGCGGCGGTAGCGCGCGCAGCGGGCGATCTCGCGCTCGAGAAACTCGAGGAAGTAGCGCTTGTTGTGGGCGCCGGTCAGGGCGTCCACGATGGTCATCCGGTAGATCTCTTCGTGGTAGCTCGCCTCGACGCCGGTGCCCGACAGGAACTTGAAGATCGCCGCGCCGATCTTCAGGAAGTCGGCGTCGCGCAGGACCGACTTGGTGACCGGGATGTCGTTGACGTACGAGCCGTTGGTCGACTGGAGATCCTCGACCGACCAGGACTCGCCGCTGCGAAACACCCGCGCGTGCCGCCGCGACACGGAGTCGCGGTCGACCTGGATGTCACAATCGGCGCCGCGCCCGAGGACGATCTCGCTGCGCGACAGCGGGAACCGCTTGCCCATGTCGGGGCCGGGCGGATAGATGAGCACGAGGCACGCTTCCCCCGCTTCCTTGGCCGGCTTGACGACCTGGACCTTCGTGATGCGTGTCTTCCACTCGCTCATGTGCCAATCGAGCGCCAAGGCGATCCAAGCTGTCGTGATCGCGCTGCTTTCCGAGTCTCACCGCAAGCGTCGCTACCTGTCAATGTATATGGCGGTGTGATACGCAGGCGACGTGGGTGCTGGTGATCCGTTCGACTTCGTCGGCGATGGCGATGTCGGTGTGATCTGCGTCCATGGCTTCACCGGGTCTCCCTACGAAATGCGCTACCTCGGGGCCGCGCTGGCCCGCACCGGCGCCACCGTCCGCGGCCCCCTGCTCCCCGGGCACGGGACCTCGCCCGACGACCTCGAGCGGACCCGCTGGCAAGATTGGGCAACGGCCGTCGAGCGTGAGGTCGACACGATGGACCGGCGGTGCCGCCGGGTGGCGGTGGTCGGCCAGTCGCTCGGGGGCCTGCTTGCACTGCACCTCGCCGCCCGCCGCCCGGGGCTCGCCGCGGTCGTCTCGCTGGCCGCCCCGCTGTGGCTCGGCGGCGTGTCCGGACATGTCGCGCGATGGCTCACCAGCCCGAGCGGCGGCCGGCTCCAGCAGGCGGTTCACCGGCGGGTCAGGATGCTCCCCAAGCTCGCCGGCTCCGACGTCCGCGACCGTCAGGTCCGCGCCGAGAACCCCTGCTACGACCGGATCCCGGTCCGCGCGCTCGGCGAGCTGCTCGACTTCATGAAGGTCACCCAGGACGCGCTACCGCAGATCGTCGCGCCCGTGCTGGTGGTGCACGCCCGCCGCGATCACACCGCGCCGGTCGCGTGCGCCGCGCGGATCGCCGAGCTCACGCGGGCCCGCCGGGTGCGTATCCTGCCACGCAGCTTCCACCTGATCGCGAACGACGTCGAGCGCGACGTCGTCGCCGGCGAAGTCAGCGCCTTCCTCCGCCGCCACGCGGCCAGCCAACCTGGAGACCTACCATGCGTCATGTGATCGCGATCGACCAGGGCACGACCGGCTCGACCGTGCTCGTCCTCGACGAGAGCCTGCAGGTACGCGGGCGCGGCTATCAGGAGTTTCGCCAGATCTATCCCAGGCCCGGCTGGGTCGAGCACGACCCGGACGACATCTGGGCGTCGGTGTGCGCCGCTCTCGCGGCCGCGCTGGATCCCACGGGGGAGGCCCCCCGCCCCGCCGGTAACGCCGTCGGGGTCCCCACCCACCACGCTTCCGCGGGGAAAATCGACCCGCAGTCGATCGCGGCGATCGGCATCACGAACCAGCGCGAGACCACGGTCGTGTGGGACCGCAAGACGGGCAAGGCGATCCACAACGCCATCGTCTGGCAGGATCGGCGGACCGCCGATCGCTGCGCCGAGCTCACGGCCGCCGGCCACGCCGCCCGGGTCCGCGAGCTGACCGGCCTGACGCTCGATCCGTACTTCTCGGGCACCAAGCTCCGCTGGCTGCTCGACCACGTCCCCGGCGCGGCGGCCGCAGCGAGCGCCGGCGACCTGGCGTTCGGCACCGTCGACTCGTACCTCCTGTGGCGGCTCACCGGCGGGGCGGTGCACGCCACGGACGTCACCAACGCGTCGCGCACGCTGCTGTTCGACCTCCACGAGCTGGCGTGGTCCGACGAGCTGCTCGCGCTGATCGGCGCGCCGCGCGGCGTCCTGCCGAGCGTCGTCGCGTCGTCGGGGCCCGCCGGCATGACCAGGGGCGTGCCCGGGCTCGCCGACGGCATCCCGATCGCCGGGCTCGCCGGCGATCAGCAGGCGGCGCTGTTCGGCCAGGCGTGCTTCACGCCGGGCGACGCGAAGTGCACCTACGGCACGGGCGCGTTCATCCTGATGAACACCGGCGAGGCCCCGATCGCGTCCCGCTCGGGCCTGCTCACCACGGTGGCCTGGCAGCTCGCGACGGGCGAGCTGCGCTACGCGCTCGAGGGTTCGGCGTTCATCGCCGGCGCGGCGGTGCAGTGGTTGCGCGACGGCCTGGGGTTCTTCACGTCGGCCGCCGAGATCGAAGCGCTCGCCGCCTCGGTGCCCGACTCGGGCGGCGTCATCGTCGTGCCGGCGTTCACGGGCCTCGGCGCCCCGCACTGGCGGCCCGACGCCCGCGGCGCGATCACCGGGCTCACCCGGGGCACGACGCGCGCCCACCTGGCCCGCGCGACGCTCGAGGGCATCGCGCTGCAGAACGTCGACATCCTGCGCGCGATGGAGCGCGACGCCGGCCGCCCGCTGACCGTGCTCAAGGTCGACGGCGGCGCCTCGGCGAACGATCTGCTGATGCAGGTCCAGGCCGACGTGCTCGGCGTCGAGATCTCACGGCCCGAGCTCGTCGAGACCACCGCGCTCGGCGCCGCGTTCCTCGCGGGCCTGGGCACCGGCGTGTGGAAGGATCAGGCCCAGGTCAAGCAGACCTGGCGTGAGCAGAAGCACTTCCAGCCGACCACCGACCGGGCGCGCGTGGCCGAACACCTGGCGCGCTGGGACCACGCGGTCGCCAAGGCCTGAGCTCCCCCAGCGGCACCAGCTCGGCTTTAGGGGGATATTCCCCTACATGCCCGTCTGCTGGCGCCGATCGGAAAATCCGTGGAGGGAGAAAAACCGGGGAGTGGCTAGTACGGCCGGTTGGGTGGGGTTCTTCCCGAGCTTGGTCGAATTCACCAAGTAATGGTGGAGCGCACCGATCGGCCACGCCATCTACCAAGCAAAACCAGCTAGTTAGATCGTGGCATCCGGGTTGCTGCAGTGCCGGGCCGGAGGACATGCACATGGCTCTTCTCGCCACTCGCGCTTCGAAGAACCCAGCGGACTGGTCCGATCGGGAGCTCCTCAGGTGCGTTCTCCGCAACGACGCGCGCGGCTGGAACGAGCTGGTCCGCCGTTACCGCCCGCTGATCTACCGCTGCATCACCAAGGTCACCCTCAAGTACGCGCCGAGCCTGTCGAGCGCCGATCTCGACGAGATCTACGCCGACGTGATGATGCAGCTGGTGCGCGAGGACATGCACAAGCTGCGGATCTACAACCCGGCCCGCGGCACCAAGCTCGGCTCGTGGATCGGCATGATCTCGGTCAACGCGGCCTACGACTTCCTGCGCAGCGCCGGCCGCCGCCCGCTGCTCGACAAGGTCGACGGCATGCTCGATCCGCACGAGGAGTGCGATCGCACCCCGCTCGATCAGCTGATCGAGAAGGAGCGCTGGGAGCACCTCAACACGCTGCTCTCGGACTTCACCGACAAGGATCGCACGTTCGTCGAGCTGTACTACCAGCGCGGGATGGAGGCCGACGAGATCGCCGTCGAGATGCAGATCAGCCTCAAGACGGTCTACTCGAAGAAGCACAAGATCCGCGCCCACCTCGTGCGCTGCCTCCAGGGCCTCACGGGCGAGAGCCCGATCGCCGACCTCGCGATCGCCTGAGCGGCGTCCGACGACGCCTCGCGACGCCAGCTGGCGAGCCGCCGCCGACAATGACCGGCCGCCACAGGGCTCGCTGGTTTTCGGCGCTCGTGTCACCGGCCGATGGCCGTGACACTCGACGCGCTACTGCGAGGTTCGCCGGATCGGCGGCGCTGCAAACGCCGCCTTCGGTGAGCGGAGGCCGGTGTCCGCGGCTCCCGCGACGCGGTCACGGATCAGCGCTGCCGAGCGTGCACGCATGCTCGCCCGGCCGCGCATCGCACTCGGCCTGCGGGATCGGGTAGCGCACGTTGGCGGTGTCGGTCGCCCGATCGAGCGGGAGCGGCTTGCCGAACCGCCGCAGGTCGAGCCAGCGATGGCCGCCCTCGAACAGGAGCGAGTACCGCCGCTCGTAGAGCAGCTCGGCGACGAACGTCGCGTCGTCCGGGGCCGGGGCGAGCGCCGGGAGGCCGCCCGATTGCTGGCGCACGAGGTTGAGCTCGGCCGTCGCGCCGGTCTTGTCGCCCGTGAAGTACAGCGCCTCGGCCTTGAGCAAGAGGAGCTCCTCGTTACGGATCTGCGGCACCGGTGACTCCGGGGTGGGGTACAGCGTGAACGAAAGCGTCGAGCTGAGGCCCAGCTCCGCGCCGGGCCTGGGGTTCCCTTTACCGTCCACCGCGAGTTGGACCTTGCGCATCACCCGCGCATCGCCCGGTTGCGCGTCGGCCGCGACCGATGGGTGCACGTAGATGTTCTGGTTGACGAGCCCGTTGGGGATGTCGCCGCTCTTGGTCGAGAACGTGAAGTACACGCCGTAGTTGAACGGGATCACCATCGACGTGTCGTCGATGAACGACGCCGACAGGGCGGTCAGCGCGGGCGCGTAGTCCTTCGTGGCCATGGCCACGTACACGGCCACGCGGGCCCGCATCGCGCGGTTGAACTTGAGGAAGCCGGACGGTGTATCGAACGTGAGCTTCGGATCGTCGTTGTGGAAGCCGCTGGGGATCCCGAACGTGAAGCTGCTGCTGCCCGCGGCGAGTTCGGCCGCGCCGTCGTCGAGCAGCTTGGCGATCGCGGCGAACGTCGTGGGCTTGTCGACGATCTTCCCGAGCGGCTGCGCCGCGGGCGGCGGAACGATCGGCTGATCGGTGTCGATCACCGCGCCGTTGGTGTCGTGAGTGTCGATCACCTCGAGCAGGTCGATCGCCTGCATCGTGTGGGCGAACCCGCGGATCGTGGACTTGTCGGTGGTGGAGAACTCGGCGACCTTGTCGAGCCCGTCGAGGATGAGGTTGGCGGCCCGGATGTTGCTGTACGGCAAGGCCCAGAAGTTGGCGCCGAAGCTGGCCCCGCTGAGCGTGCCGGCGATCATCTCCGTGACGTAGCGCGGATCGGCGCTGTCGAAGTTGTAGGCCTCGCGGCCGAGGATGCCGAGCTCGGAGACGTAGCCGTTCTCGGTGGACACGTTGCGGCGGCCGCCGATCAGGAGGCCGGTGCAGGCCGCGTTGACCGTCGCCACGGTCGGCGTGTCCTGCAGGCCGTCGAGCCCGGGGTTGTTGAGATCAGGGACGTCGAGATCGCAGGCCGTGACCGCCAGCGAAGCAAGGAGCCCGAAGATCACAGTGACGGCGAGTGAATGGATGCGTTTCATGGGATTCCTCCTCAGATTCCCGCCGTGATCGAGAGCCAGTAGGTGCGGCTCGGTGGGTAAGGTGCGATGTCGTAGTTCCGGCCGATCGACTGGGTCCCGAAGTTCGAGACCTCGGGATCCAGGCCGGAGTAGTGGGTCAACGTGAGCAGGTTACGGCCGCTCAGCGCGAAATCAAGCGTCTTCAGCGGGGCGAGCTGCGCGACGACGCGCTTGGGCAGGTGGTACGTGACCGAGAGCTCCCGCAGCTTCACGAACGTGCCGTCCTCGATGTACGGGCGCGGATCGTGGTTCGCGAAGATCGCCAGCCGCTTGCCCGCCGCCTCGGTGTCGGCCGAGTTCGACGCCCCATCGTAGAGTAGCCGCGTGAGGTTGATGATGTTCGAGCCCTGCTGCCAGTCGAGCAGCGCGCTGAACGTGAAGTCCCCCGTGGTGACCACGTTCGACCAGCCGATCCGGAAGTCCGGCTCGCCGTTGCCGGCCACCCCGAGCGCGTCCTGCTTGTTGATCGTCGAGACGATCTGGGTCGCGCTCTTGCCCGGCTCGATGCGGAACGCCCCGAGGCCCGCGCCGAACCCCGCCCCGGGCGCGTTGAACGCCGGGATGCCCTCGGGCAGCGAGGTGATCACCGAGCGGTTGAGCGTCAGCGTCGCGCGCGAGATCCAGTCGACGAGCCTGGTCGACAGCGGCCGGACCTGGACCGCCGCTTCGATCCCGTAGTTGCGCAGGCCGCCGCCGTTCAGGAACTGGGTGGTGAAGCCCGACGATGGCGGCAGCGTGCGCGAAAGGAGCAGATCGGAGATCTCGCGATCGTAGCCGGTCAGCTCGACCACCGCGCGCTGGTCCTTGAGCGCGGCGTCGACGCCGAGCTCGAACTCGCGCTGGCGCTCGGGCTTGATGACCGCATCGCCGAGCAGCGCGCCCTGCGGCCCCTGCAGGACGACGCCCGGGACCCCATCGATGTTCGAGGTGAACAGCGGCGTGAACTTGTTGCCGTAGTTCGGCCGATTACCGGTCTCGCCGTAGGCGCCGCGCACGCGCAGCGAGTCGAAGCTGCCGGCCAGCGTGCTGGTCTTGTCGTTCGACCTGAGCAGCGAGTACACCGCCGCGGCCTTGGGGAAGAGGTAGTACTGGTCGGGGTTGCCGTTGAGGCTCGAGCGCTCGCCGAGGAGACCGCCGAGCACCGAGAGCTGATCGTCGAGCAGGCTCAGCTCCTCCTGGAGATAGAGCCCGCTATCCTTGATCCGCTGCCGGAACTGGGCGGGCTGGATCGCGGCCCCCGAACCGAGGTTCGGCTGTCCGGCGGTGAGGTTCTTGGCGACCACGGTGACCGAATTGGAGTCGGCGCTGTCGGCGGTGACGCCGCCCGTCAGCGCATTGTGAAATGCGCCGTTGTCGGGCTTGTACTCCCACACGGCGCTCGCGCCGAGGTTCCAGTTGAGGCTGGTGGTCGAGCCATCGATCGACGTGCCGGGCAGACCATCACCCGGCTCGAACGTCAGGTCGTTCGGCGACAGCACGTTGTTCTTCTGCGTGTACGCGTCGGCGCCGAGGTTCGCGAGCACGCGGACCTGGTTCTGCTTGTCGCGGTACGCGTCGATCGACAGGGTCGAGCCCGTGATGAAGCGAAAGACCTCCTCGCGGTTCTGGAACTCGTTCACGGTCTGCAGCGAGTTCGCGCCGCTGCCGAGCGCCGGGTTCCTCGGGTAGATCCCGTTGGCCGGCTGGAGGTTCACGAAGTTCGGCGTGCTCGACAGCACGATGAAGTTCGACACGCCGTTGTTGTCGTTGTTGGTGAGGCCGCGATCCGACAGCGAGTGGATGAGGTTCGCGGTGAACCCGAGGTGCACGTTCTCGCGCAGCCGCGTGCCGACGGCGATCCGGCCGGTCTGCTTGCGGTAGAACGTGCCGATGATGACGCCCGGGTCATCGGCGACGAGGACCGAGCCGGAGTAGTTGCTGCTGTCGTTGCCGCCCGACACGCTGCCGAGCGTCTCGCTCTGGAACGCCGTGCGCTCGATCTCGGCCTCGTGATCGTAGGTCTTGCCGCCGGCCGCCTGGGAGGCCAGGTACGCCTGCAGGAGCGGCGTCGCGTCGCACTCGGCGACGCTCTGCTTCTTGAGGTCGCAGAAGTCGCCGCGCACCTCGTCGATGTCCTTGAACGTGCGCGAGCCGAGGGTCCTCGACACCTGCGAGACGCCGAACCGCTGGGTCACCTCGGCGTGGTTCTCGCCGCCGTGGCCGCGCCTGGTCGTGATGATGACGACGCCGTTGGAGGCCAGCGAGCCGTAGAGCGCGGCGGACGAGGCGCCCTTCAGGACCTCGATGTTCTCGATGTCGTTGGGGTTGAGGTCGGCGATCCGGTTGACGGGGTTATCCTGGTTCGACGAGTTACCGCCGGCGGCCGCCGCGGTGATCGCGTTGGCGCCCGACGCGGTCGAGGCGTTCGAGATGATCACGCCGTCGATCACGTAGAGCGGGGACGACTGGCCGTTGATCGTCGAGATGCCGCGCAGGCGGAGCTGGGCGCCGCCGCCGGGCGCGCCGGAGTTGGATTGGAGATTTGCGCCGGCGAGCTTGCCGTTCATCGCATCGTCGAGGGTCTGCGCGCTGACCCGGTTGAGATCCTTGCCATCGACCACCGAGGCGCCGTGCGCGAGGTTCTGCTTGACGATCACCGGCGCGCGGCCCTCGATGACGATCTGCTCGCCCTTGGCGACCGCGAGCGGGACGTCGATCGTGGCCTGATCGGCGGGGACGTCGAGCAGGCGGGTCTCGTGCTCGGGAGCGCTGACGTCGAGCTTGACCGCCCCGAGCGGGGCGCCCTCGATCGTGAACGAGCCATCGGCCTCGGTGAACGCGACGATCTGGGTGCCAGCGACCTGGATCTGCGCCGCGACGATCGGCTCCTTGTTCCCCGGATCGATCACCTTGCCGCGGATCGTGCGGGTGGTCGGCGCGACCGGCGCTGGTAGCGGCGCGCCCACGACGACGGCGGCGACGGGCCGGTCGGCCGGCAGCGTGACGCTCGCGGGCGGCTGGTTCGGCGCCTCGATGTCGAGCACGACCTCGGCGACCGCGACCCCGGGCAGCGTGAAGGTGCCGTCGGCGGCGGTCAGCGTCTGGATCTGGGTGCCGTGCACGCGCACCGTGGCCCCGGCCACCGGGGCGTGGGCCGGATCGGTGACGACACCCCCGATGATGCGGGTCTCCACCGGGGCCGGCGGAGGCGGAGGCGCGGGCCTCACCAGCACGAGCTGGAGCTCGAGCGGCGTCGCCGCGCCGATCAGCTGGACCTGACGCGCGGTGAAGCCGTCGGCCGTGATCTCGGCGACGAGGTTGGTCGCCGCGACGGCCAGCTTGAAGCTGCCGTCGGCCCCCGTCGTGGTCGTCGGACCACCGCCGGCGATGGCCACGGTCGCGCCGGCGACCGGCTTGCCGTCGACATCGGTGATCGTTCCGGAAATGTCCCGCTTCTTCGCGCTCTGGGCGTGGGCGGTCATCGCGGACAAAAGGAGTGCGAGCACGCACATCGCTGGCCCCAATGGATGAGCGAACCGTCTTCTGAACATCGCGGCCTCTCTGGTGATCAGCGCCTATCTATGCGCCAGTGAGGGCGACGTCACAAGAAATTGGCGTCGCAGGGGTCGCGACCCGTGATTTGTAACTGGCCAAACCAGTCCGGCGGCCGAGCAAACGTTTGGTCGCGTGACGCCAGCGCACACCAGGCGAGCCCTCCGGAGATGCGCCGCCACCGAGCGTACCGACCGACATTCGTCGACCCGCGTAACACTTGCCCGCCCCGGCGGCGCCGTGGCTAGATGTCCGCCCGTGCACGAACCCGCCGTGAGCTCGATCGGCTCGGACCGAGCACGCGTGACGATCGCGAATCGTCGCGACGGCGGCCTCGTGTTCTGGCTGGTGCGGCTCTACGGCTTCGCGGCGCTCGTGCTTGTCGCCCAGGTCGCGCTCGCCGGGCTCGGCGTGTACAGCTACTTCTCGCTGCACGCGCCGGCCGTGCCCGATCTGCGCAACTACGCGCGGGTCGTGCCGGCCGTGTCGCGGATGTACGCCGCCGATGGCACGATGCTCGGCGAGTTCGCCAGGGAGTGGCGCGAGATCGTCCCGTTCGAGCGCATGCCGAAGCGGCTGGTCGACGCGTTCCTCGCCGTCGAAGATCACGACTTCTACCGCCACGGCGGGCTGTACTGGAAGGGCATCGCGCGCGCGATCTGGGCCAACGTCACCGCGGGCGACTTCGCCCAGGGCGGCTCGACGATCACGCAGCAGGTCGCCAAGCAGTTCCTCGGCGGCGAGAAGTCGCTCGCGCGCAAGGGCAAGGAGGCGATCATGGCGCGCCGCCTCGAGGCCCGGTACTCGAAGAACGCGATCCTCGCGGTCTACATGAACCACATCTACCTCGGCGCCGGCGCGTGGGGCGTCGCCGCCGCGGCGAAGCGCTATTTCCAGAAGGATCTCGATCAGCTGACGCTCGCCGAGTGCGCGCTGATCGCCGGGCTCGCCAAGGCGCCCACCGCGTACTCGCCGATCCGCTCGATCAAGCTCGCGACCGAGCGCCGCAACGTGGTGCTCGACAAGATGGCCGCGTACGGCCTCGAGCCGCCCATCGTGGCCCTGGCCGCCAAGCGCGAGCCGATCAAGCTCGACGTGTACCGCGACGTGTTCCCCGATCGCATGCCGTACTACGCCGAGCACGTGCGGCGCTACGTCGGCGAGCGCTACGGCGCCGACGCGCTCGCCGCGCAGGGCCTGCGGATCGAGACCGCCGGCGAGCCGGCGTGGGAGGCCAGCGCCTACGACAACGCCGACTTCGGCGCGCGCCACCAGGACAAGCGCGAAGGCTGGCGCGGGCCCGAGTGGCGGCTCGACGGCGCCGCGCGCGAGCTGTTCCTCGGCCGCCAGCGCGCGCTGTACGGCGACGCGCCGCTCGCCCCGGGCAAGCGCTACCTCGCGGTCGTCGACAAGGTCGACAGCGAGAAGGCCGAGGTCCTGATCGGCGATCGCCGCTTGCAGCTGCCGCTGCGCAACCTCAAGTGGGCGGCGAAGTGGCAGCCCGGCAACGCCGAGAACGACCTCGAGGTCGACAGCGCGGCGGCCGTGGTCAAGCCGGGCTACGTCGTGTGGGTCAGCCGCGAGATCCGCACGCTGCCGCGCTACCGCGACTGGACCCTGGGCGACGGCAAGAACCCGACGTGGCTGGCCCGCGATGATCAAGGCGAGTGGGACGCCGCGCACCCCGACATCGTCAAGCTCGAGCAGGTGCCGCACCCGCAGGCCGCGATCTTCACCGCCGATCACCACACCGGCTACGTCGTCGCGATGGTCGGCGGCTCGGACTACGACCGCTCGGAGTATAACCGCACCGTGCAGGCGTGCCGCCAGCCGGGCTCGACGTACAAGCCGATCTACTACTCGCTCGGCCTCGATCAGGGCTACGGGTTCGACACCGTGCTCGACGACGTCAAGGTCGACATCGTCGATCCGGTCACCGGCGAGACCTGGACGCCGACCAACCTCGAGGGCACGCTGGACGGCGACGTCACGCTCGAGTACGCGCTGGTGTTCTCGAAGAACATCCCGTCGGTCGATCTGTTTCGCCGGCTGGGCGCCAAGAACGTCCTTGCCTGGGCCCGCCGGCTCGGCTTCACGACCAAGATCTTCCCCGACGACGCGCTCGCGCTCGGCGCGTCGTGCTCGCGGCTCGACGAGATGGCGCGCGCGTTCACGCTGTTCGCCCGGCTGGGCACGTGGTGGCCGCGGCCGGGCAACGAGAAGGCCTGGGTCTACGTCCGCCGGATCCTCGATCGCAACGGCAACACCGTCGAGGACAACACGGTCGCCGAGGATCCCGGGCTCACGGCGGCCGACCGCCTCGACCGCGCGGCCCAGCTGGCCGGCGTGGCCGCGCCGCAGGCGATCGCGGCGCGCACGGCGTTCCTCATGACCAAGCTGCTCGCCCACGAGGTCGAGTACGGGTTCGCGAGCGTCCTGCGCGCGACCCAGCTCAACGCGGCGGGCAAGACCGGCACGTCGAGCGCGACGTTCGACAATATGTTCATCGCGTTCACCTCGAAGTTCACGACGCTGGTGTGGATGGGCGACGACAAGCGCGTGCGCGCGCTCGGCAAGAGCGACGCCGCCTACATGACGGTCGTGCCGCTGTGGGCGCGCTACATGTTCGAGGCCGCCCGGACCTACCCCAACCCGGCGATCCCGTGGATCGTCCCGCCGGGCGTCAAGGCCGACGACCGCGGCGATCACTCCAAGGGCCAGCACGGCCCGCAGATGGAGCTGATCTTCCGCCCGCCCCCGAAGAAGACCGACGACGCCGGCCGCCCGCCGGTGTGATCGACCTGGCTAGGTCAGGTGGCTGACCAGGCCGCTCGTGATCACCGCGCGCCCGACGTGGCGCTGCTCGATCTCGGACAGCCCGCCGCACAGCGCGCGCCGGCTCGCCTCGTGCCGAAGACCGCGATCGCCACCGCGATCGACGATCACGATCACCCCGCCATCGCGCACCACGCGCGCCCAGCCGCGGATCGTCGCCTCCCAGTCATCAGCGGTGGCGAGGCCCGTGCCGATCACCGCAGCGAGCGAAGCCGGCTCGACGGTCGCCAGATCCGCGATCGCCCCGGGCAGCTTCTTGGCCGCGCGGGGCGGCAGGGCGACCGGGATCACCTCGCGGGTGCCGCCGAGCGCGGTCGCGAGCTTGGCGTGGCCGACGACGGCGAGCTTGCCGGAGGCCTTGGCCGACGCGAGCGCCTCGGTGATCGCGGTGACCGCGGGCGTGACGAACAGACCGTCGAGCACGCGCGACACTACTGCCGTTCCTAGAGATCGCGCAAGTACTGGCAGCGCGGCGCCTCGACGTACGGCGTGATCCACGTGACGCCGAGGAGCTCGTCGAGCAGGAAGCGAAAATTCCCGTAGGTCACGACGAAGAAGTCCATCTTGCGGCCCTTGATGCCGCCGCCGGTGTCGTCGGCGCGCACGCAGCCGTCGTGGATCGAGCCGTCGGGCAGCACCATGCCGTCGAACTCGGGGATGTAGAGCGGCTCGCCGAGCTGGATCACCCGCGGGTCGACCGCGACCGACTTGAACGGGATCAGCGGGCGGGTGCCGGCGCCGCGGCCGAACGGGAAGTCGGTGATCTCGAGCTGCTCGAAGCAGGTGCCGTAGCCGAACTTGCACGGCCCGGTGTAGTTGACGACGCGGCCGTCGCGCATCAGGCCCGAGCCCTCGAGCTTGAGCGAGCACGCGAAGCGCTCGGGGACCCGGCCGAAGAAGTACCCCGCGGCGGTGTAGAGCTCGACCCAGCGGTTGGCGGGCAGGGCGCACGCGCCGCCGCGCGGGATGTTGGTCGACACCGACTCGGCGTAGTCGCCCTCGAGCGACAGCCAGTAGAACCGCAGCGCCCACTGCTGATCGTCGACCAGCGGGTAGCCGCAGCACCGCTTGTCCTTGCCGCGCATCGCCGCCTTGGA
>Ga0308175_100000118_pt1 | contig 60458 bp, 61 predicted proteins | sample PhyCR1_3_FD_203893 | JGI IMG/M metagenome (GOLD analysis project Ga0308175, IMG submission 203893) | Soil microbial communities from UC Gill Tract Community Farm, Albany, California, United States - DLSLS.C.R1 | ecosystem: Environmental > Terrestrial > Soil > Agricultural land | place: USA...
TCCGGCCTCCGGCTAAGCCGGCTGCGCCTGTCTTAGCCTCCGGCCCTTGTTCTTAGCGGGGTTCCAGCGTTTCGCAACTCGGGCGGAGCGTCAGCTCTTCGCCCGGAGGTCGACGACTTTGGGCTTGCCGGCGCGGGTGATCTTGAGGACGTCCCACATGCGGGCGTCCTCGTGGCCCGGGACGAGGCACGCGAAGCGGTAGACGCCCGTCGTGCTCGCGCGGAACGAGAAGCGCGCCGTGTGCCCCTCTTCGAGGCCGACGAGCGGCTGCGGCGTCGCTGCTCCTCGGAACGCCGGGTGCGTCGAGCCTGCGCTGTTCACCACCGCGCACGAGTGGCGGAGCGGGCCGCGGTTCTTGCACACGACGTCGACCGTCCAGCCGCGCGGCACCGTCCACATCAGCTCGCGGGAGTAGCCGTCGAAGTTGAAGCCGCCGTTCTCCCCGTTGTAGGACGCAACGAGGGTGATCGTCGCCCTGTGCCGCCGGGCGTCGACGGACAGGAACCGGCTCGGCGGCGGGGGCGTCGCCGCGAGGCCGAGTGCGACGAGGGCGACGGCTCCGATCACGGAGCCAGCATCGCAGAGCGAACCGTGCGGCGCCACGGGCCCCCGGGCCGTTCTTAGCGAACCCTCACGGGTCTCTCACGCTCGTCCTAGGGATAACGGGCACTCTGGGGAACACACGATTCAAGGAGACCGACTTCATGAACTTCCGCCCAGCCAGCCCGCGCTTGCGGCGCCTCCTCCCCCTTGCGGTCGCCGTCGCGGCCGGCGCCGGCGCGGGGGCGGGCGCCTACGCGCTCACGAGCAACGGCGCGAGCACGCCGACCACGTCCAGCGTCGTCGTCCCCGCGCAGCCCGCGTCGTCGACCTCCAGCGTCGACTCGCTCACGCAGCTGTACAACCAGGACGCGCCGGGCGTCGTCGACATCACGGTGACCTCGACGTCGAAGTCGGGCTCCGGCGGAACGAACCCGTTCCAGCTGCCCGGCCCGTCACAGCAGAAGCAGGAAGCGGAAGGGACGGGCTTCGAGATCGACTCGAGCGGCAACATCCTGACGGCCGAGCACGTCGTCGACGGCGCCAGCTCGATCGAGGTGGAGTTCCAGGACGGATCGACGGCGAAGGCGACACTCGTCGGGGCCGACAAGTCGACGGACACCGCGGTGATCCACGTGGACAAGTCCGCCTCCGAGTTGCACCCGCTTGCGCTCGGCAGCTCCACGGCGGTCCAGCCGGGCCAGAGCGTCGTTGCGATCGGCAGCCCGTTCGGGCTGCCCGAGACGATGACGGCGGGCATCGTCAGCGCGACGAACCGGACGATCACCGCGCCGAACCGGTTCTCCATCACCGACGCGATCCAGACCGACGCGGCGATCAACCACGGCAACTCCGGCGGCCCGCTGATCGACGTCGCGACGAACACGGTGATCGGGATCAACGACCAGATCGAGAGCGACACGAACGACAACGCCGGCGTGGGCTTCGCGGTCCCGATCGACGCGGCGAAAAAGGTCGCCCGGACGCTCATCGCGGGCGGCACGGTCCAGCACGCCTACCTCGGCGTGACCATCACCTCCGCAGCGGGCGGCGCCAGGATCACGTGCGTCGTCAACGGCGGCCCCGCCGCGTCGGCAGGTCTGAAGCAGGGCGACGTGATCACCAGATTCGCCGGCACGACGATCGACGACGCCGACACGCTGACCGCAGCGGTGACGCAGGCGAGGCCCGGCAGCAAGGCGACCGTGACTCTGCGGCACAGAGGCTCGACGAAGCAGGTCTCCGTGACGCTCGGCTCACAGCCGTCGTCGCTCGCCAACAACTGCACCCCCTAGCACGCCTAAACGCCGGCGGGCGCTTGGAAAGCCGAGCGCCCGCTTATCCCTCGGTGCTTGTGCCGCATCGCACTCGGTTCTACCCTCCGACTCAGCTCATCCGTTGGCGTCGATGAGCTCTACGAAGGGGAGGTAGTTCAATGGCTAGAAGGTTCGCGATCCTCGCTTGCGTCGTCGTCGCCGGAGGTCTGAGTGCGACCACGGCTCTTGCGGGCGAGGTCACCGGTCGTCCAGGGACTCCGGGCGTCGCGTTCTCGGGCTCCGGAAACCGCACGGGAGCACCCGCGCACGCAAGCTCGATCTGCGCCTACAACGGGCTCAACGACATGAACCCCGACCAGGGGCCGATCGACAGCATCGTGCAGACCCCCCACAACCAGGGATCCCCCGGCGAGGCCGGCGCAGGCCCGGCCGGCTCCGGCGTTCCGGGCTCGCCGACCTGCGGGCGCGGCAGCAACCCCGAACTGGGCTAGTTCGCTTGTCTGGCCCCGGCGCCTAGCCGGGGCCGGACGTTCCCCCTCCACGCCTCCGTAGGATCGAAGGATGGAGGGCGTCACGGGAGCTGTGGAGCAGCGCGCCGGCATCGGGCGCTGGACGCTCGTCGCGAGCATCCTCGGCTCGTCGATGGCCTTCATCGACGGTTCCGTCGTCAACGTCGCGCTGAAGGCGATCGAGGGCGACCTCGGCGGCGGCCTTGCCTCGCAACAATGGATCGTCGACGCGTACCTGCTCACGCTCGGCTCCCTCATCCTCGTCGGCGGCTCGCTCGGCGACATCTTCGGGGAGGTGCGGGTGTTCGGCCTCGGGGTCGCGAGCTTCGCGGTCGCCTCGGTCCTCTGTGCGGCCGCTCCGACCGCAACGACGCTCATCGTCTTTCGCGGGATCCAGGGGATCGCCGGCGCCCTGCTCGTTCCCGCCTCGCTCGCCGTGCTCACCGCAACGTTCTCCGGGCCCTCCCGAGGAGCCGCGATCGGCCAGTGGACCGCGTGGAGCGGGATCTCGTTCGTGATCGGCCCGACACTCGGGGGCTGGCTCGTCGACGCCTCGACGTGGCGCGTGATCTTCCTCATCAACGCCCCGATCGCCCTCGCCACGCTCGTCCTCTTGGTCCGGCTCGGGGGCATGCGGCAGCCCCGCCGCGAAGACCTCCGGGTCGACCTGCCGGGCGCCGCGCTCTGCACGGCCGGGCTCGGCCTGCTCGTCGGCGGGTTCATCGAGCAGCCCCGGCTGGGATGGAGCGATCCGCTCGTCCCGGGCGCGATCCTCGGCGGAGCCGCGCTCCTCGCCGCGTTCGTCGCGTACGAGATCCGCACGCCGATGCCGATGCTGCCGCTCAGGCTCTTTCACCTCCGGAACTTCTCCGTCACGAACGTCGAGACCGTCGCGGTCTACGGCGCCCTCACGGCGCTGACCACCTTCCTCAGCCTCTTCCTCCTCGAGTTCAGCGGCTACTCGGCGTTCGGCGCAGGCGTCTCGCTTCTGCCGGTCACGTTCGTGATGTTCTTCCTCTCGCCGCGCACCGGGCGCATGTCGATGCAGTTCGGGCCCCGGCTGTTCATGGCCGTCGGCCCGCTCGTCGCAGGACTGGGGGTGCTCTGGTACGCGCGGCTGCCGGCTCATCTGGACTACTGGATCGACCTCCTCCCCGCGCTCCTCGTCTTCGCCGTCGGGCTGTCCCTCACGGTCGCCCCGCTGACGACAACGGTGCTGTCGGACGCGACCGCCGGCGACGCGGGAGTCGCGTCGGGAGTCAACAACGCGGTGGCGCGGGTGGCCGGCCTCCTCGCCGTCGCCGTGCTCGGGATCGCGGCCTCGGGCGGCGGCGACCATCTCACCCCCCACGGGTTCCACATCACCATGGTGGTGACCGCCGTCCTGCTCATGGGCGGCGGTGTGATCGGAGCGCTCGGAATCCGCAACCCTTCCGCCTAGGCAATGCCTATGTGTATGCTCGGGCAATGCCCAAGCAGGCGTACACGGCGACCGAGGCCGCCCGCGAGCTCGGGATAAGCGTCGACACGCTCCGTCGCTGGGATCGCGCCGGCCGGATCCGCACCGAGCGGGATGCCGCGAACCGTCGCCTGGTGCCGCTTGAGGAGATCGAGCGGCTGCGCGGCGCTCCGGGTGCGCAGCACATGAGCGCGCGCAACCGGCTACGCGGCACGGTGACCGAGGTGCGCGTCGAGGGTCTCCTCGCCCAGGTCGAGCTGACCGTGACCGAGCCGGCGCGCGTCGTCGCCGTCGTGACGCGCGACGCGGTGGACGAGCTCGGGCTGAAGCCCGGAATGGCGGCAACGGCCGTCGTCAAGTCGACCTCGGTGATGGTGGAGGCTTGAGGCTGCGCGCGCTCTCGGCCGGGGTGGCGGCAACTGTCGTCGTCTTCTCCTCCATCCTCGCCGCCGGCGCGTTCGCCGGCGCTTCCGGCACGAAGGCGCCGCGCCTCACCGTCTTCGCCGCCGCCTCGCTCACGAACGTCTTTCCGAAGGTCGACCCGCACGGGCGCTACTCCTTCGGCGGCTCGAACATGCTCGCCGCCCAGATCCAGCAGGGCCTGCCGGCCGACGTGTTCGCCTCGGCCAACCCGAAGCTCCCCTACGCGCTCCACAAGCAGGGCCTCGTGACGCGGCCGTACGTCTTCACCTCGAACCGGCTCGTGATCGTCGTCGCCCACGGCAACCCGAAACAGATCCGCGGCGTCCGCGATCTCGAGCAGTCGGGTCTGCGGATCGTGATGGCTGCCGCGGGCGTCCCGGTCGGCGACTACACGCGGACCGTGCTCGCGAGGCTCGAGCTCACGGGCCTGGTCGGCAAAGCCGTGAGCCAGGAGACGGACGTCCGGGAGGTGCTCGCGAAGGTCGTGCTGGGCGAGGCCGACGCCGGCTTCGTCTACGCAACCGATGCGAAGACCGTTGCCGGCAAGGTCTCGGTGGTGCGGCTCCCCCCGTCCTCGCAACCGCGCGTCCAGTACGCGGCGGCCGCCGTGAAGTCGAGCGACCATCTCGCCGCCGCCAAGGCCTGGGTCAAGATGCTGCGCCGCAAAGCCGCCCAGACAAAGCTGCGTGCCGCCGGCTTCCTGCCGATCCCCCACTGAGGAGGGCGGATGACGCGGCGAATCCTCGCCGGTGCAGGGGTTTTTGCGGCTGCCGCAATCGCCTTCGCGTTCCTGCTGCTCCCGATCGTCGCGATCTTCGCCCGCGTCTCCCCGCGGACACTCGTGGCACAACTCTCCCATCCCGTCGTGACCGACGCGCTCGTGCTCAGCCTGAAGACGAGTGCGATCGCACAGGCGCTCGTCCTCCTCCTCGGCACGCCGGCCGCGTACCTCCTCGCGACGCGCCGGTTCCCCGGGCGCTCGGTCGCAGTCGTGCTCGTCGAGCTGCCTCTCGTCCTGCCGCCCGCGGTCGCGGGAATCGGGCTGATCGCGACGTTCGGCCGCCTCGGGCTGCTCGGCGGGACGCTCGACGCGCTGGGCGTCCGCCTCGGGTTGACGCAGGCGGCGGTCGTGATCGCGGTCGCGTACGTCGCGAGCCCGCTCTACGTACGGCAGGCGATCGCCGCGTTCGAAGCCGTCGACGCGGATCTCGTGGCCGCCTCGCGCACGCTCGGCGCAGGCCGGGTGCGGACGTTCTTCCGCGTCGTCCTCCCGCTGGCCCGGCGGGGGCTCGCCGCCGGCGAGGCGCTCTCGTTCGCGCGCGGGCTCGGCGAGTTCGGCGCCACGATCATGTTCGCCGGCAGCCTCCAGGGCGTCACGCAGACGCTGCCGGTCGCGATCTACCAGGAGTTCAACGTCCAGCCGGACGGCTTCACCACCGCGCTCGCGATGAGCGCACTTCTCGTCGTCGTCAGCGGAGCGTTGCTCGTGACGCTGAGGCTCATTCTCCAATGGCAACCCTCCAGGCCGACTTCACGCTTCCTCTTCGCGACTTCGCGCTAGAGCTCGCGCTCGACGTGTCGGGCACGGTCGCGCTCGTCGGGCCGTCCGGCGCCGGGAAGACGTCGGTGCTGCGCGTCGTCGCCGGCCTCGCCGACCCGCGCCGCGGTCACGTCGCCCTCGACGGGGAGCGGTGGCTCGACACCGAGCGAGGGCTTTCGCTGCCTCCCGAGCGGAGGCGTGTTGGGCTCGTCTTCCAGGACTACGCACTGTTCCCGCACCTGAGCGTGCGCGCGAACGTTGCCTTCGGCGCCGGCGGGCGAGACGTTGGCCCGCTGCTCGAGCGATTCCGGATCGGGCATCTCGCCGCTGCGCATCCGCAGGAGCTCTCGGGCGGCGAACGGCAGCGTGTGGCGCTCGCGCGCGCCCTCGCCCGCGACCCGGCCGTCCTCCTCCTCGACGAGCCGCTGGCGGCGCTCGACGCGCACACGAAGACCGAGGTGCGGCACGAGCTCGCAGAGCTGCTGCGGGAGCTCGGCCTGCCGGCGCTGCTCGTGACGCACGACTACGAGGACGCGGCGGCCCTCGCGGACGAGGTCGGCGTCCTCGTCGAGGGACGGCTGCGGCAGTTCGGGCCGCCGGCGGAACTCGTCGCGCGGCCGCGCGACGCCTTCGTGGCCTCGTTCACGGGTGCGAACCTCCTGCGGGGACGCGCCCGCCGCGGCGATGGCGCGCTCACCGCGATCCGGCTCGAGAGCGGCGACGACTTGTACTCCGCGGACGAGGCCGAAGGCGAGGTGGGCGTCGTGGTCTACCCCTGGGAGGTGTCGGTGGCCCGGACACACACGCCCGATACGGACTCGGCCCTCAATGTCGTCCGCGGCCAGGTCGGCTCGCTCGTCGAGGTCGCGAACCGCGTGCGCGTCCGCGTCGGCCCGGTGACCGCGGAGGTGACCGCCGCCTCGGCCGCGAGGCTCGACCTCGCGGACGGAGGCATCGCCTACGCGACCTTCAAGGCCACGGGCACACGCCTCGTCCCGCTTTGACCTTGTAACAAAGTGTTACTTGCTTGGACGGTGTCCGAAGGAGACGTGTCCTCGCGCTTGTCGAGCGGGCTCCTCGATCACCTAGTAACAGTTTGTTACTAGGAAAGCCATGTCCGGACGGGACGGGCGGTCAGGTGCGGGTCGCGCGGAAGGCGGCGACGATGAACGGCAGCCTGAGCTTGCCTCTTTCGCTCAGCGACGGGTCCGAGTCGAGGATCCGCGCGACGTCTGCGAAGACGCGGCCGCGCACATCGTCCGGCAGGCCCGCGACACCCGCGTACGACATCAGGTGATCGTCGAGTGCCTCGCGGGACAGCTCGTGCACGTGCTCGATGAGCGTGTGCTCGACGTCGCCGAAGAGCCCTGAGGCGGTCAGCTCCGCCGGCCAGTCGCGGCTCTGCCAATGGGGCCGGTCGGCGCGGCCCTGAGCGGCGTAGATCACCTCGCTCATCCGCGCAATCGTGGGATGGCGCGTGTCGCGGTGGTTCCAGCCGAAGCCGAAGCGACCGCCCGGCCGCAGGACGCGGTGGATCTCGGGCAGGGCCCGCCCGAGCTCGAACCAGTGGAGGCTGGAGCCGGCGACGACCGCATCCGCCACGGCGTCGTCGAGCGGCATCGCCTCCGCGGATCCCTCGACTCCCTCGAGACCGCGCTCCCGCAGCACGGCGAGCATTCGCGGGTCGGGTTCGACCGCGACCACGCGGACGCCGAGCTCGCCCATGGCTTGCGTCAGCTTTCCCGTGCCGGCACCCGGCTCGACGACGAGCTCCGCATCCTCGGGAACGAGCCACCTCGCAGCCGCCTCCGGCCACGCGGGCCGGGCCCGCTCGTACGCGTCGGCATGAGCGCCGAACGTGAGTCGACGGGGAACCGTGGCCACCAGGAGAACCTAGTCGGCGAACCGGCCGGCTGGAGGTTCAAACGTCCGGCTCCGGGAAGAAGGCAGCGTGACGAGCGTTTCGGAGACTCACCCGGTGACACGGCCCGGCCGGCGGCCGCAGCTCGTCTTCTTCTATTCGCCTCGTTCTGGACGCTGCCGCCGCGTCGAAGGCTTCGTCGCCCAGGTTCTGCAGCGACGGCGGAACCACGACACGTTCGATCTCGTCCGTATCTCGGTGGACGGGCGGCCGGATCTGGCCGAGAAGTTCCGGATCCAGCGGGTACCGACGATCTGCATCGTCGAAGGCCGCAGGCTGCTCCGGACGATCGAGACTCCGCGCGGCTGCCGCGAGCTGGAGCAGGAGCTCGAGCCTTGGCTCCGCTGACGGGCTCGTCAGTCCGCGACCTGGTCCCGAGCGGCTAGCGGGACAGCTCGCGCCGCCTTCGCCGCAGGCGCGTCAGCTTCGCCTCGAGCTCGGCGGCGAACTCCTCGAGCGTCTCCTGCCGCCCGCGGACGAGCGCGAGCTGCCGCTCGACGTGCGGGATCGCCTCCTCGACGATGCGGAGCCGCTCCTCGTCGCTCGGATCCTTCTCCCAGCGGCCCCTGAGCGCCGCACGAGCCTCCTCGGCCTCGGCGAGCTCGACAAGCTCCTCCAGCGTGAGACCGAGCAGGTCGCGGAGGCGGATCAGCTCCTGCAGCCGCCCGACGTCCGTCTCGGCGTACGTCCGGTGCGAGCCCTTCTCTCGCTCAGAGCCGGAGCCGAGCAGGCCGAGCTCCTCGTAGTAGCGGATCGTCCGCGGCGTGACGCCGACCTGCTTCGCGACCTCGCCGATCCGCAGCGCGGTCACGCTGCCGCCTCGATGTCGAGCGGATCGACGGCAACGGTGTCGACGTGGACGTACTTCCCGCCGCGCAGGAGCGAAGCGACCGCGGCGACGACGCACGCGACGATCGCGAAGATGAACGCGTAGACGAGCGCGGTGTGGAACGGGCCCGAGATGAGATGCGGGAAGAAGCTGCGGCCGGTCAGCGTGTGCGCGTTCGCCGGCGAGAGCTTGTGGAGCACGTGCGGGCCGAGCAGCGTCTTCACCGGGTTGTAGCCGAGGAACGCGGCAAAGAGCGTGGCGACCGGCGGCAGGTGCGAGATGCGCGCCGCGTCGGCCGGAGCCACGCCGTGCGCGACGAGCCCCGACTGCGTCGCATGCGGGAGGCCGCTCGCGAGTCCGATGATCATGAGCGTGAAGAAGACGCCGATCGAGAGCACGCTCGACGAGACGTTGAACGTCGCGAGCATCCCGGCCCCCGCGCCGCGCTGCGACGGCGGCAGGCTGTTCATCACTCCGGCGGTGTTCGGCGACTGGAAGAGCCCCATCCCGATCCCGTTGAGCAGCAAGATCAGGGCGAACCAGACATAGCCGAAGTCCACGGGTAGGGCGATGAGGAACGCGAAGCTCGTCGCCGCGACGAGCACGCCACCGGTCGCGAACGGCCTGGCGCCGAAACGGTCCGAGAGCCAACCCGACGCCGGTCCGGCGACGAGCAGCCCGAGGATCAGCGGCAGCATGTAGATGCCCGCCCAGAGCGGCGTGCGCGCGAAGTCGTAGCCGTGCTCGGGCAGCCAGATCCCCTGCAGCCAGATGATGAGGATGAACTGGAGACCGCCGCGCGCCATCGCCGCGAGCAGCGCGGCGAGGTTGCCGGCCGCGAATGCGCGGATGCGGAAGAGCTCGAGGTGGAACATCGGCTCCTCGACGCGCACCTCGATCACGCAGAAGGTCGCGAGCAGCGCGAGGCCGCCGAGAAGACACACGAGCACGAGCGGCGACGTCCACCCCATCGTGTGCGCGCCGTAGGGCTGGATCCCGTACGTGATGCCGACCATCAGGAGCACGAGCCCGGCGGCGAACGTCACGTTGCCCCACCAGTCGATCCTCCCCGGCTTGCGCAGACCGATCTCGCGCAGCGAGTGGTACGACCAGACCGTCGCGGCAAGGCCCACCGGGACCGAGACGACGAAGACGAGGCGCCACGCGAGCGGCGCGAGCACCCCACCCAGCACGAGACCGAGAAACGAGCCCGCGACCATCGAGATGCTGTTGATGCCGAGGGCGAGCCCGCGCTCGTCGTGCGGGAACGCGTCGGTGAGGATCGCGCTCGAGTTCGCGAAGACGAGCGCTCCACCGACTCCCTGCCCGACGCGCATCAGGATCAGCCAGAGCGCGCCGGCACCGCCGTGCATCCACGTGACCGAGAGCAGGATCGAGAACACGGTGAAGACCGCGAAGCCGAGGTTGAACATCCGCACGCGGCCGTACATGTCGCCGAGCCGGCCGAGGCTGACGAGGAGTACGGCCAGCACGACGAGGAAGCCGAGCAGCAGCCAGAGGAGGTAGCTCGTGTTCCCGGGCTGGAGCGGGTCGATGCCGATGCCGCGGAAGATGTCCGGCAGCGCGATCAGCAGGATCGAGCTGTTGATCATCGCGAGCAGCGTCCCGAGCGTCGTGTTCGAGAGCGCCACCCACTTGTAGTCGAGCTTCCGCAGCCGCAGCTGCATCGCGTACCCCCGATCCTCAATCTTACGTTTACGTAAGGTTATCGGATCTGGACGAGCTGGGCCGCGGCGTGCTCGACCTGGAGCGTCGTGTGCTCGAGCCCGAAGCGGTCGCGGAGCATTCCCTCGAGCTCCCGGCGGATGCCGTGGCAGTCGGCTCCGGGCTCGACGAGCACGTGCGCCGAGAGCGTCGGGAACTCGGTCGTCACCTCCCAGACGTGGAGGTCGTGCACCTCGACGACATGCGGGTGCGAGGCCATCGCGGTCCCGATCTCCTCCACGGGCAGCCCCACCGGGGCGATGTCGAGGAGGACCCGGCCGGAGTCCCGGAGCAGCCGCCACGACGCGCTCAGCATGAGCGCCGCGACGACGAGCGCCGCCACGGCGTCCGCGCGCACCCAGCCGGTGGCCAGGATCACGCCGCCGGCGATCGCGGTCGCGACGAACGCGAAGAGGTCGTTGAGTACGTGCTGGAAGCTCCCTTCCACGTTGAGCGAGCGACGGTTCGCGCCGGACAGCTGCCAGGTCGCGAGGAGGTTGACGCCGATCCCCACGAGCGCGACGACGAGGACCACGATGCCCGAGGCATCCGGAGGAGAGACGAGACGGCGAACGGCGCCGTAGACGATCAGGCCGGCGAGGACGAGGAGCGCCGCGCCGTTCGCCTGCGCGGAGAGGATCTCGGAGCGCCGCAGCCCGAACGTCCGGTTGCCGCCTGCCGGTTGAGCCACGAGCCGCAGGACGACGAGCGACATCGCGAGCGCGCCCGCGTCGGTGAGCATGTGCGCCGCGTCGGAGAGGAGCGCGAGCGAATGGCCGAGGATCCCGGCAACGACCTCGCCGGCCATGAAGACGAGGATCAGCGCGAGTGCGAGCCCGAGGCGGCGGGCGTCCTCCGCCCCGCCGTGCGTGCGCCCGTGCGCATGGTCGTGCACCGGCGAATCATGCCGCCGGGCTCATCACCTCGCTTGCGAGCGTCTTCGCCCACTCCCCTGCGCGTGCGAGCTCGCCGTCTTCGAGTGGGCCGGGTGTCCCCGCCACGAAGAAGCTCTCGGGCTCGGCGGCGAGCCGGTAGCCGCGCCGCCGTAGCCGACGCGCCATCCCGTGAGCGGCCGACCCGACGAGAAGCTCCGGCTTGTTCGCGCGGGTATCGAACACGGCGACCGCGGGACGGCCGAGAAGCGGCAGCGCCTCGAGCCAGCCGCGGACTCCGATCCCGCCGTCACCCTTCCGGCCCTGCTGGTCGAGCGCGCCCTTGCGCGACAGGCGGCTCGAGAGCCCATGCACGTGCGTCGGCGCGCCGACGACGAGAAGGTCGAACTCAGCCAGTGGCGGCAGCTCGTCGTCGACCGATACGAGCGTCACCTCACCGTCGGCGGCAAGCCCGTCCGCCACCACGTTGGCGATCCGTTGCGTGTTTCCGAACGATGACTCATAGACCACCAGCGATCTCATCGCGCACCTCCGCGTCTCGTTTCTGCACACGGTCGTCCACCCGTCGCCCGGACGCATCGGTGGACGCGCGGATCCGCTTGCTCGAATACCGCACCTAATCTACAATTTAGGCATGGCTCAACTTCCGCCACCGGAAGCACACGACCTCACCGCCGCGGTGCAGGACTACGCGAAGGCGATCTACACCCTCGAGTCGCGTGACGGCGCCGCCTCCACCACCGACCTCGCGGCTCTCCTCGAGGTCCGCCCCGCGTCCGTCTCGGGAATGCTCCGGAAGCTCTCCGCGCTCGGTCTCGTGGAGCACGAGCGCTACCGCGGCGTCCGCCTCACCGAGCGGGGCAGGCGCGTCGCGCTCGAGGTGATCCGCCACCACCGGCTCGTCGAGCTCTTCCTCGTGGAAAGCCTCGGCATGACGTGGGACGAGGTGCACGCCGAGGCGGAGGTGCTCGAGCACGCGCTGTCGGAGGAGCTCGAGGAGCTGATCGCGGAAAAGCTCGGCAACCCGACGGTCGACCCGCACGGCGACCCGATCCCGAGCCGCGAGCTGAAGCTCGCCGAGACGGAGGCGCCCGCGCTCGCGGAGCTCGAACCCGGCGAAGCCGCGACGTTCGTCCGGATCTCCGACGCCGAGCCCGCGATGCTCCGCTTCCTCGGCGAGCGTGGCATCGTCCCCGGGGCACGGCTCGAGCTCGTGGAGCGGCAGCCGTTCGACGGCCCCCTCTTCGTCCGTGCCTGCGGCGACGTCCACGTGCTCGGAGCGACGCTCGCTCGCGCGATGCACGTGCAGCGGGAGGGGAAGCGGTGACGGACGAGGCCCTCCGCCCCGGCACGAGCCCGTTCGAAGCGATCCTTGCGCGCGGCCGCATGCGCGCGACGCTCTCGATGCTCGGACCCGCCTTCGTCGCGTCGGTCGCGTACGTCGACCCCGGCAACTTCGCGACGAACATCCAGGGCGGCGCGAAGTTCGGCTACCTCCTGCTCTGGGTCGTGCTCGTCGCGAACCTCATGGCGATGCTGATCCAGTACCTCTCCGCGAAGCTCGGGGTCGTCACCGACCGCGATCTCCCGGAGCTCTGTCGCGACCACTACCCGCGGCCGGTCGCGTGGGGCCTCTGGATCCAGGCCGAAGGGATGGCGATGGCGACCGACGTCGCGGAGTTCATCGGCGCCGCCCTCGGCCTCAACCTCCTCTTCGGCGTGCCGCTCCTCCCGGCCGGCTTCATCACCGGCGCGATCGCCTTCGCGCTCCTCGAGCTGCAGCGGCACGGGTTCCGGCGCTTCGAGCTCGCGATCACCGCGCTGCTCGGGCTCATCCTGCTCGGTTTCCTCTACGAGACGCTGAAGATCGAGCCGTCGGCGGGCGGAGCCGCACGCGGGCTCGTCCCCGACCTGCACGGATCGAGCTCCGTCTACCTCGCCGTCGGCATCGTCGGCGCGACGGTCATGCCGCACGCGATCTACCTCCACTCGGCGCTGACGAAGGGGCGGACGCCGGTGCGGAACGACGCCGAGCGGAGCCGGGTGCTGCGCTTCGAGCGCGCCGACGTGATCGTGGCTCTCGGCCTCGCCGGCCTCGTGAACATGGCGATGCTCGCCGTCGCCGCGAAGCTCTTCCACGACACGCCCGGCTATGCGCACGTGGACACGATCCGCGCGGCGCACACCGGCTTCTCCCACCTCGTCGGCGGCACCGCCGCGCTCGCGTTCGCCGTCGCGCTGCTCGCGTCCGGCGCCTCGTCCTCGAGCGTCGGCACGTACGCGGGCCAGGTCGTGATGGCCGGCTTCGTCAACCTCCGGCTCTCGCTGCTCGCCCGGCGCGCGTTCACGATGATCCCCGCGCTCGTCGTCCTCGCAGTCGGCGTCAGCCCGACGAGCGCGCTCGTCCTCAGCCAGGTCGTGCTCTCGTTCGGCATCCCGTTCGCACTCGTCCCGCTCGTGCTCCTGACGAGCCGCCGCGACGTGATGGGCGACCACGTCAACCGCCTGCCGACGACGGTCGTCGCCGTCGCGATCGCGACGCTGATCAGCGCGCTCAACGTCTTCCTGCTCGCGCAGGCCGTCGGAATCCTCTAGCCGGAGTTGCGCGACCCGGCGATCACGCCGGTGTCGAAGCCCATCCAGTGCATGCGGCCGAGCAGCCGCGCATGCTCCACCTTGAGGCACCGATCCATCACGACCGAGAGGCCGCCTTCCTGCGCGATCCGCGCACCGTCCGGGGAGATGACGCCGAACTGGAGCCACAACGCGCCGGCGCCGGCGTCGACCGCCTCGCGCGCGATGTCGGGCACGGCGGAAGGGTCGCGGAAGACGTCGACCACGTCGATGTGCTCGGGCACGTCACGCAGGCTCGGGTACACCTGCTCCCCGAGCACGCGCTCCTCGTTCGGGTTCACGGGGATGACGCGGTAGCCGTGCCGCTGGAGGTAGTAGCCGACGAAGTGGCTCGCGCGCAGCTCGCTCGCCGAGAGCCCGACGATCGCCACTGTGCGGGCGTTGTGCACGATCTGCTGGATCGTGCGCCGGTCCTGGAACTCGTTCACGCCGTGACGGCCGAGTCGCGCGCCGCGCGGAGCCCGCGCTCGAGATCCCAGACGAGGTCGTCCACGTCCTCGAGTCCCACCGACAGCCGCACCGTCCCCGGCGCGACTCCCGAGGCGGCGAGCTCCTCGTCCGACAGCTGGCGGTGCGTCGTCGACGCGGGATGGATGACGAGACTTTTGGTGTCGCCGACGTTGGCGAGGTGGCTCCAGAGCGAGAGCGCCTCGATGAAGCGCCGGCCGCCCTCACGGCCGCCCTCGAGGTCGAACGAGAAGACGGAGCCCGCGCCGGCCGGCAGGTAACGGTCGACGAGCGGACGGTACGGGCTCTCGGGCAGCGCGGGATGCCGCACGGCACTCACGCCCGCCTGGCCGCCCAGCCACTCGGCCACGGCGAGCGCGTTCGCGACGTGCCGGTCCATCCGCACCGCGAGCGACTCCAGTCCCAGCAGGAGGAGGAAGGCGTTGAACGGCGCGAGCACGGCGCCGAAGTCGCGCAGCGTCTCCGAGCGGAGCTTCATCAGGAGGCCGTAGACGCCGAACGTCTCGTGGAAGCGGAGGCCGTGGTACGCGCTCGACGGATCCGCGATCGACGGGAAGCGTCCGTTCGACCAGTCGAACGTCCCCGAGTCGACGACGGCGCCGGCGATCGTCGTCCCGTTGCCCGCGATGAACTTCGTGGCCGAGTGGACGATCAGATCGGCCCCCCACTCGAGCGGGCGGCAGAGGTACGGCGTCGCGAACGTGTTGTCGACGACGAGCGGAGCACCGACCTCGTGCGCGACCGCGGCTGCGACCGAGATGTCGAGGACGTTGCCGCCCGGGTTCGCGATCGTCTCGGCGAACAGCGCCTTCGTCTCGGCCGTGACGGCGTGCCGCCACCCGTCGGGGTCGTCCATGTCGACCCAGTCCACGGTGATCTGGAGCTTCCGCGCGAGGTGGTTGAGCTGCGCGGTCGAGCCACCGTAGAGCGCCTTCGCGACCGCGATCCGGTCGCCCGGCTCGAGCAGCGCGAAGAAGAGCGCAGCCTGGGCGGCGAGCCCGCTCGCGAACGCGACGCTCCCGACACCGCCCTCGAGGCTCGCGAGTCGCTCCTCGAACGCGGCCACCGTCGGATTCATGATCCGGCTGTAGACGTTGCCGTACTCCTGGAGGTTGAAGTACGCCGAGGCCGACTCCGTGTCCTCGAACACGAATCCGGCGGTCTGGTAGATCGGCGTCGCGCTCGCGCCGGTGTACGGATCCGGTCGTTGCCCGGCGTGCACGGAGCGCGTGTTGAAGCCGAACTCGCGCGGCGCCTCGTCCATCGAGTCAGCGTACCCGCGAGCTGCGGGGCTGCTCTAGTCGAGCGAGGCCGCTCGCGAAGCGGCGCTGTGCTGCTCGGCCTCCTCGAGCCGCGCATGCGCAATCTCGATCAGGTCGTCGAGGACGAACAGGCTCTGGGCGAGCATCCGGCGAAACCGCTGCGCGAGGCAGCCGACCAGCGCCCCGGCGGCGGCGTAGCTCGCAAACCGCGTCAGCGCCGGGGCGTGCTCGAAGTCCGCCCACGCGAGTCCGCTGCCGTGGTGAATGCCGAGCTCGTAGAGGAAGAGGGCGCCAAGCCCGGCAAGCACGCCCTCGGGCGCGCTCGCCGCGGCCGCGGCGAGGATGACCGGCACGAAGAATCCTTCACCGATGCCGAGGCCGGGACGTCCGTAGGCGACGAGGAGCGTGAACACGCCGCCGTACGCGAGCGCCGACGCGATGAGCAGGCGCTGCGGAATCGAGATCTCCCACCACCAGAGCCGCAACCGACGCACCCGGGCATTTCACCCGGCGGACGACGGGGATGCAAGTAGGCCCACGATGGATCTCGGGCGGCCGTTCGCGTGACGTCGACGACGATCCGGATCCGCCGGCCGATCAGCTCCGCCCGTTCCGTAGTTTCCACGCTTCCCGGCCGGGCCGCCGGGGGCGACCATCAGGTCATGGCCTTTGCAGCGACCGTCTACACGCTGACGTCGCGGGATCAGATCCTGTGGGACAAGGAACTTGCGAGGGTCCGCGCCGAATGCGACACGATGAGCCCGGCCGTGACGGACGCCGTGCAGTCGGTCCTGCGCTCGGTCGCCACCGAAAGGACCTACGACGGAGAGATCGCGGCCTCCGCACTCGCCCTCCTGGACGACCTCGTGAAAAGACCCGCCTGAGCGGGCCTTTTCGATAGCGGGGGCAGGATTTGAACCTGCGACCTCCGGGTTATGAGCCCGGCGAGCTACCTGACTGCTCCACCCCGCGTCGCGGCGCGGATTGTAGCACCCTCGTTACCGTTGTCCCGATGTCGGAGCGCGCAGCGGTGACCCCTCGCACGTGATCGTCGCGGCGGTCGACCTCGGCACGAACACGACGCGCCTCCTCGTCGGAGACGTGGAGGACGGCCGCGTCGAGGAGCTGCACCGCGAGACGCGGATCACGCGACTCGGCGAGGGCGTGGACGCCCGGCGCAAGCTCCTGCCGGTCCCGGTTGCCCGTGTCCGCAACGTCCTCTCCGACTACCGCCGCACCGCCGAGTCGCTCGGCGCGGAGCGGACGCTGCTCGTCGCGACGAGCGCCGTCCGCGACGCGGAGAACGGCGAGGCTTTCCTCGGCGAGATCGAGTGGAGCTACGGCTTCGCCACTCGGCTGCTGTCGGGAGAGGAGGAGGCCGAGCTGATGCGGCGCGGGGTCGGAGAGGTCGGCCCGGGGACGCTGCTCGTCGACATCGGCGGCGGCTCGACCGAGCTCGTCCTCGACGACTTCGACGCAAGCCTCGCCATGGGATCCGTGAGATTCAGCGAGCGATACGGAGACGATCCGGCCGCCAGCACCGCGGCCGCACGCGATCTGCTCCCCGGGCTCGAGCCGCAGGACGCGGTCGGCGTCGCCGCGACGATCACGAGTCTCGCCGCGCTCGATCTCGGCCTCGAGCGGTACGACCGTGAGCGGGTGCACGGTCACGTCCTCACCCGCGACGGCGCCCGCGGGCAGCTGGAGCGGCTCGCGGCGATGCGTCTCGACGAGCGCCGGCGCGTGCCCGCCCTCGAGCCCGAGCGTGCCCCGGTCATCGTGGCCGGCGCGGCGATCCTCGTCGCGATCCTCGACGCCTACGGCCTCGAAGCGATCCGCGTGAGCGAGCGCGACCTGCTCGACGGGGCGGCACTCGCAGCCGCGGAGCTCCCGGAGCCGGAGGAAGGCGCGGCACCTCCGGGCGCCTACACCTGCTGCTGAGCTAGAGGACGAGCGAGCCGGATTCGGGTCCGCCTTCGGTCGGCTCGTCCTCGGCGAGCCGCCGCTGAACGACCGCGCGCGAGAGGACGCCGACGAGCCGTCCCTCCTCGACGACGGGCACGCGCTCGAGGTCCTGCGCCTCGAGGAAGCGGAACGCTCCGTCGAGCTCGAGCCCGGCGTCGAGCGTGTAATTCGGCGGCTCGGCGATCTCGCGCAGGGTCACGCTGCGCGGATCGAGCCCCGCCGCGACGACCCCGCGGACGAGCGTCTTCCGCGTCACGACACCGAGCAGCCGCCCACCGTCCTCCGTCACGAAGATCGCCCGGACCTCCCCGTTGTCGGCGAGGCACCGCCCAGCCTCCTGCGCGCTCGCGCCGGCGGCGAGCGTCGTCGGCTCGGGCACCATCGCGTCGCGGACCGTTTCGGCGGACATGGGAGCAATTCTCACGGATAGATGCCGCGCGCTTCCAATGCGCCGGCAACCTCGCGGATCGCGGCGACCATCGCCGCCTGGCGCAGCGTGATGCCCTTGTCCGCCGCGACGGAGTAGACGCGGTCGAACGCGTCGCTCATCTTGTCGGCGAGCTTGCGCCGGATCTCGTCGCGGTCCCAGAACAGCCGGCCGAGATCCTGCACCCACTCGAAGTACGAGACGGTGACGCCGCCGGCGTTCGTGAGGATGTCCGGCACGACCGGGATCCCGCGCTCGCCGAGGATCTCGTCCGCCTCGATGGTCGTCGGCCCGTTGGCGCCCTCGACCACGAGCAGCGCGTGCACGCGGTCGGCATTCGCGCTCGTGAGCTGGTCCTCGCGGGCGGCGAGGACCAGCACGTCGCACGGCAACTCGAGGAGCTGCTCGTTCGTGATCCGCTCGCAGCGGTCGAAGCCGGCGAGGGAGCCGTGCTCAGCGACGTAGCCATGGAGAGCCGGGACGTCGAGCCCGGCCTCGGCGTGGACGCCGCCGGAGACGTCCGAGACGGCGACGACCCGCGCGCCGCGTTCATGGAGCTCGGAGGCCGCGACGCCGCCGACGTTGCCGAAGCCCTGCACGACGCACGACCGTCCGGCGATCTCGAACCCCAGCCGCCGGCACGCCTGCTCGGCGACCATCACGACTCCGGCGCCGGTCGCCTCACGCCGGAAGACCGAACCGCCGATCGAGATCGGCTTGCCCGTCACGACCTCGGGGACGGCGTACCCCGTCTGCATCGAGTAGGTGTCCATCATCCAGGCCATCGTCTGCTCGTTCGTCGCCATGTCCGGCGCCGGGATGTCGGTCTGCGGGCCGATCTCGCGGATGAGCTCCGAGGTGAAGCGCCGCGTGAGCCTCTCGAGCTCGCGTTGCGACAGCGCGTGGACGTCGCAGCGGATGCCGCCCTTCGCGCCGCCGTACGGGAGCCGCAGGAGCGCGCACTTCCAGGTCATCCAGGTCGCGAGCGCGGCGCACTCCCCGAGCGAGACTTCCATGTCGTAGCGGATCCCGCCCTTCGTCGGCCCGAGCACGGTCGAATGCTGGACGCGGTACCCGGGAAAGATCTCCACCGAGCCGTCGTCGCGGCGGAGCGGGACGCTGACGATGACCGCGCGCTCGGGGAAGCTGAGCCGCTCGGCGACCATGTCCGAGACGCCCGCGTACGGAAGCGCCTGCTCGTACTGGGCCTTCGCCATCCGGAACAGCGGTGTGTCCCATTCGAGGACGGGTTCCGCCGGCGACGCATCCAGCTCGGACACGGGCGGGAGTGTACGGACGAACGAGGATCAGGCCGCGGGAATGCCGAGCCAGTCGGCCGCGGTTCCGGCCAGCTCCCGGGCGGTCACGCAGACGCCCCCACGCTCTGCGACCGCGTCGATCACGTCGAAGTAGAGACGGTCCCAGCCGCGGGCGCTCGGGGGGTCGAAACGCTCCGGATGCCAGAGGATCGAGAACCCGCCGCCGTGTTCCGCCGCCCAGTCGAGCAGCGCGAGGATGCGCGGCTTCGCGGCCGCCGCCGAGAGCCCCTCGTATCGTTCCTCGGCGAGTGTCGCGTCCATGACCGCGAGCGGCACCTCGACGAGGTCGGCCGGCTTCTCCTGCTCCAGATCCCAGGGGCGAAAGGGATGCGCGATCCCCGCCCGGAAGCCGAGCGCGTCGGGGAAGCCGAGCGACGTGTCGTAGTGGAAGCCGATCCGCGCGAGAGGCACGAGATTCCGCTGCGGGTCGACGCGGAGGTAGTGGTAGCGGTGGCCGATGATCGGGCCCTCGAGCTGCGCAAGCATCGCGCGTTCCGTCGCGAGCCGGTCGAGCTCCTCGGCCGCGAGGTAGCTGCCGTGGAGGCCGACCTCCGCCCCCGCTGCGACAAGCGTCTCGACGAGCCTCGGGCGGAGCCGCTCGTACGCCTCGGGCGCCGCACCGTCTGCGCGGTGTCCGTGGCCCGCCATGACGAAGAACGTCGAGCCGGAGCCGTGCTCGCGCTCCTCCGCGACGATCTCGGCGAAGCGCCAGTTCGGGTCGCTTCCACGGAGCCGGTGTAGCGGCACGCGCGCGAGTCCGCGAGCCTCCTGGAGCGCTTGACCTGCACGGCCCGCGAGCGCATGGCCCTTGAGCCGGGCCGCGGCGCCGAGCATGCCGATCCGCGTCCAGCGCCAGGGCACGTCGACGTCGTGGGTCAGCGCGACCACGAAGCGGGCTGTTCCGTACCAGGGCACCGACAGCCCGAGTTCGCGGCGCAGCCGCTCGACCGGCGGGTCGAGCGGGTCGAGACACGACGACGCCGCGAAGAACCGTCCGTGGCGGTCGCGCGGCGCGCCGATCTCCTCGATCCGGGCGAGGTGGAAGAAGGCGGCGGCGACATCGTCCCCCTCGGGCAGCTCGCCGCGGTCGACCTGCTCCCAGGCGTCGGGGCGGTACGGAACGTCCTCCCCGAGGCGAAGGTCGCGCGCTCCGAGCGTGTCGAGAACCCAGCGAGCGCGCCTCTCGACGCGCTCGGACATCGCGACGGCCCCCGTCATCGACCGCGAGTCTACGTACCCTTGCGTGCGATGAGCGACAAGCCCCACTCGCTCGTTTCGCAGCTGCGCGGGCTGACGCGGGATTCGTTCATCTACGGCATCGGCGGCCTCGTGTCGCGCTTCCTCGCGGTCATCCTGCTGCCGCTGTACACGAGCTATGTCTCGCCGGGCGACTACGGCCGGATCGAGATCCTCATGTCCGCGATGGCCGTCGCGGTCACCCTGCTGCGGGGCGGCGCCAACTTCGGCTTCATCCGCTTCTACTTCCTGGACAAGGAGCCCGACTACCGCCGCAGGCTCGTCCGCACCGTCTTCTGGGCCCAGATGGCGTATTCGACGGCCGGACTCGTCCTCTGCATCGTCCTCGCGCACGACATCGCCGGCTGGTTCGGCGTGACCCGGGACGGCCCGCACCTCCAGGGCAGCGGCACGAGCCTCGTCATCGCGACCGGAGTCCTCCTCTGGTCGAACGTCAACTACGCCCAGATGACGAACCTCTTTCGCGCGGAGCAGCGCTCGGTGGCGTTCTCGCTCGCGACGCTCGCGAACATCGCCGTCACGGTTCCGCTCACCGTCATCCTCGTGGTCGTCTACAAGGAGGGGCCACTCGGGATCATCGTCGGGAACCTCAGCGGCACGCTCGTCCTCTACGTGATCCTCCTGGCCTACCGGCACGAGCAGCTCGGCCTGGAGTTCGACCGCAAGCTTCTCCATGCGCTCAACCGGTTCGGGCTGCCGCTGATGGCGGCCGGGCTCGCGCTGTGGGTGACGAACTTCGGCGACCGCCTGATGCTGAGCAAGCTCCTGGACGGCCCTCACCGCCTCACCGAGGTCGGCCAGTACGCGCTCGCGAACAAGATCAGCTCGGCCATGGTGCTCCTCTTCACCGCGTTCCAGATCGCCTGGCCGGCGTTCGCCTACTCGATCGAGGACGAGAACGCGGCGAAGCGCGCCTACTCCTACGTCCTCACGTACCTCATGTTCATCGCCGCCTGGGTGGCGATCGCGCTCAGCCTCTTCGCACCGTGGATGGTGCACGTGCTCGCCCAGAAGCACGGCTACTGGCCCGCCGACTCGGCGATCCCGGCGCTCGCCTACTCGAGTGTCTTCTACGCGGGCTTCACCGTGGTCACGATCGCCACCGGCAGGACGCAGCGGACGCAGTTCAACTGGGTCGCCGCAGCGCTCGCCGCGGCACTCAACTTCGGGCTCAACCTCTGGCTGATCCCGGCCTACGGGATGCTCGGCGCCGCGTACGCGACCCTCGCCGCCTACGCGCTCCTGATGGCCCTGCGAACGTGGAACGCGCAGAAGATGTATCCCGTCGCGTACCAGTGGCGCCGGGTCGTGGTGCTGCTCCTGGCCGCCGGAGGCCTGACGCTCGCCGGAGAGCTGCTGCCGCGCTCGCTGCCCCTCGCGGCCGGCCTGACGCTCGCCTATCCGCTCGCTCTCGGGCTCCTCGGCTTCTACCTCCCGGTGGAGCGTCAGCGGCTCAGACGGCTCCTTCCGGCACACAACTAGACTCGCGCGGATGTCCGGTAGAGGCACGGCCGTGGTCGTCGAGGTCGCCTGGGTGAACGGTCTCGCGGCGATCCGCTCGCTCGGGCGCCGCGGACTCCGCGTCCTCGCGGTCGACCACCGCCCCTACGCGCTCGGCTTCCGGTCGCGGTACGCCGAGCCGCGCGTCGCCCCGGATCCGCTCGACGACGAGGACGGCTTCATCGCCGCGCTTCGCTCGCTCGCAGAGGAGACCGATGACGTGCTGCCGGTCTTCCCCACCCACGACGAGCACGTCAACGCGATCGCCCGCCACGCCGACGTTTTTGCCGAGCGCTACCGCTTCCCGTTCCCCGGCTGGGACGTCCTGGAGCGGATCCAGAGCAAGCGGCACCAGCTCGAGACGGCGGAGTCCGTGGGCGTGCCCGTGCCGCGCACGTTCTACCCCGGCTCGGCCGAGGAGGCGCGGGCCGCCGGTGAGGAGCTCGGCTTCCCGCTGATCGTCAAGCCGTCGGCGAACGTCGGCTTCCGCCGCAGCCACAAGCGCCAGCTCTTCCGCTGCGAGAGCGCCGACGAGCTCGAGCGCGCCTACGAGGCCGCGGCGTCGCACGAGCCGATGGTGCAGGAGCTGATCCCGAGCGGCCCGGAGGAGATGTACACGCTCGGCAGCTACCTCGACCGCGACGGGCAGGCGCTCGGCCTCTTCTCCGGCCGCAAATTGAGCCAGACCCGCGGCTACATGGGCAGCGCGCGCGTCGGAGAGGCGCTCTGGGTCGACGAGGTCGTCGAGCACGGTCTGGCGCTGCTGCGCGGGCTCGGCTTCCACGGGATCTCGCAGGTGGAGCTGATGCGCGACCCGCGCGACGGCCGCTACAAGCTGCTCGAGGTGAACCCGCGGCTCTGGCAGTGGCACAGCCTCGCTGCCGCCTGCGGCGTCGACCTGCCCTGGATCGCGTACCGCGACCTCGTCGGCGACCCGCTCCCGCCCGCGCGGATGCACGGCGACGGGAAGCGCTGGGCGATCACGCTGATGGCCGGCAAGCCGCTCGCGCTCGAGCGGCCGCCGTACGTCGACGCCGTCTTCGCCCGCGACGACCCGAAGCCGGCACTCGTCCAGCTCGGGCGCTTCGCGCACAGGGGAATCCACCGGCTGCGCCCGGCGGCGACGGCCTCGGGAGGCGTCGGTGGCGGCTGACCCGAGGGCGCTCCTCGGCACGCTCAAGCACTACGTCCCGATCGGGGTCAAGCGCCGGGTGCGGAAGGCGCTGCCCGAGCGCGCCCGCGGTCTGTGGGATCCCGACTGGCACCGCGGCACCGTCCGCGGAACCGACGCGTTCTGGGACTACCTCGGCAAGCTCCAGCTCGACTACCTCGTCGAGCAGGGGCTGAAGCCGGAGCACTACGTCCTCGACGTCGGCTGCGGGCCGCTGCGCGCCGGCGTCCACTTCATCGGCTACCTCGAGCCGGGCCACTACGCCGGCATCGACAAGCGCGGCGACACGCTCGAGCGCGCGCGCAGGGTCGAGCTGCCGCGCTACGGGCTCGAGGACAAGGCCCCGAACATCCTCGTGAACGGCGCCTTCGAGTTCAGCAAGCTCGGGATGACCTTCGACTACGCGATGGCCCAGTCGGTGTTCACGCACCTCACCGTGAACGTGATCACGCGCTGTCTCGTCGAGATGGCGAAGGTGCTGAACCCCGGCGGCCGCTTCTACGCGACGATCTACGAGAACCCGCAGGGGAAGACCTATCTCGGCGAGATCCAGCAGTCCGAGCGCGTCGTCTCCTACCCCGACCGCGACAAGTACCACTACGACCTCGACACACTGCGAGCCGCCGCGGCGGGCACCGGCCTGACGCTGTCGTACAACGGCGACTGGGGGCACCCCGACAACCAGAAGATGGTCGTCTTCACGCGCGATGCCTGACCGGTTCCGCATCCTCGGGATCGGCGACGCGAAGTCCCGCCACTTCGCGCGCTGGGCGAACCGGCTGGCCGAGAACGGCCACGAGGTGCACGTCGCCTCGGGCCGCGTGAACCCGCGCGGCGAGCTCGACGGGATCCACGTCCATCGGTTCCAGGAGCTCGACCCGCTGCTCCGCGTGCCGTTCCTGCGGCGCTTCCGGATGGTGCCGGCGCTCACGCGGCTCGTCGCGCGCGTGCAGCCCGACGTCGTCCACTCGCACTACCTGATGCCCTACGGCTACTGGACGGCGCGCGCCGGGCTCGGGCCGCTCGTCGTCAGCCCGTGGGGGAAGGACGCGATCGTCGACGCGTGGCAGTCGCCGGAGGCGGAGGAACGGGCGCGCATCGCGATCGCACCCGCGCGTGCGCTGGCCTACGTCGTCAACTCGCAGGCGCTCGAGGACGCGGCAGTCCGGCTCGGCGCCGACCGCGCGAAGTTCCACCGCGTCCTCTGGCATGCGCGCATCGACGCCTACTCGCCGGAGCGCGCCGACCGCAGCCGCTGGGGCGCGCTCGGCTGGCCCGACGACGCGATCGTCTGCCTCTCGCTCCGCAACTTCCGCCCGTACACGAATCTCGACGTCCTGCTCCGCGCGTTCGCCGCGGCGCGGCAAGAGGTGCCGGAGCTGCGCCTCTTCTCGAGTGCCGGCGGCGGCTGGACGCGCTCGGAGTTCGAGCAGCTCGTCGCCGAGCTCGGGCTGGAGCCGTACATGGCGGTGCAGGACGTGCCAGCTGCGGAGCTGCCGTCCGTGACCGCTTCGGCCGACTTCGCGGTGACGCTGGCGGACGTCGACTCCTCGCCCGCCTCGCTGCTGGAGACGATGGCGAGCGGCGTCCCGCTCGTCGTCGGGCGCGCGCCGTCGATGGAGGAGTGGATCAAGACGGGCGAGGGCGGCGAGGTCGTCGAGCGCCGCGACGTGGAAGCCGTGACGGCCGCGATCCTCAGGCTCGCGCGCGACCCCGAGCTGCGGCGGAGCTACGGCGAGCGGAACCTGCGCGAGGTGCACGCGCGCTTCGGCGATCCGACCGCGCAGCTCGAACAGGTCTACGCCGGCGTCCTCGGACGCACCTAGACGGGAACCGGCGAGCCGCCTGCCAGCGCGGCAGGAAGCTCCTCGCGCGAGTCGAGTCGGAGCTTTCTGAACACGTTCGTGAGGTGGCCTTCGACAGTGCGGGCGGTGATGAACAGCATCTGCCCGATCTCACGATTCGTGAGGCCCTCCCCCGCGAGCTGAGCAACGCGCCGTTCGCTCGCGGTCAGCGAGTCGAGCCCGGTCAGCGTCACGCGCCGCGGCCGTGCCCCCGTCGCCCGCAGCTCCGTCTCCGCGCGTTCCGCGAGACGGGAGGCGCCGAGGCGATGGGCCCCGTCGAGCGCTTCACGGAGAAGCTCACGCGCCTGCGCACGGCGGTTGCGCCGCCGCAGCGACGCGCCGAGGTCGGCCAGGGCGCGCGCTCGTTCCAGACTCGCGTCTCCGGCCGTGAAGGCGTCGATTGCCTCGCGCAGGAGGGTCTCTCCGCGATCGCCCCCGAACACGATGCCGGCGGCCCGCTTCGCGACGCCGAGCGCGCGGAGGGCGCCGAACGCAGACGCAAGCTCGACTTCCTCCTGGGCGAGACGGCGAGCGTGCTCGGAATCCCCGAGAGCGAGGTGCGCGAGAGCCAGTTGCGAACGCCAGGGAAGGAAGCTCGGAGAGAGGACGTTGCCCGTCCCAAGGACGCTGCCGACGGCGAGTAAGTCCGCGAGCGCCTCCCTCGGCATCCCCTGCTCCATACGTAGGCGAGCCCGGGCGAACCGGGCCATCGCCCCGATGAGCGATCCCCGTTCGAGCTCGGGCCCGAGCGGCTCGAGCTCCTCTTCGGCTGCGGCGAGCTCACCCCGCTCCACGAGCACGAGGACGAGAAGGTTGCGGTTCAGGATCCGGTACATCGGCGGTGCGGGCAGCTCCCTCGCGGCGAGTGCGGCACGGGCGTCGACTTCCGTCGCGCCGAGGTCGCCGCGTCGCAGCGCGAGCCAGCTGCGGTTGGCGAGACCGACAGCGAGCAGCCCGCTGTCTCCAACGGCGCGCGCCCGCGCGAACGAGGCTTCGAGCAGCGGCTCGAGCTCGCGGTAGCGCTCGGCCCAGAGCAACGAGAGGGTCATTCGGGCATACAGGCCGAAGGACGGGGTGAGCGGTGCGCGGCTCGCTGCTCCCGCGAGCTGCTGCGAGGCGAGCAGCGCGAACCTCGCTCCGGTGTGGGCAGGCTCGTTCTCCAGGACCGAGACGAACGCCGCTGCGCCGAGCACGTCCGGCGGAGCCTCCGGATCGTCGCGAGCGCGGGCCAGCAGCTGCCTGCGGCGGCCCGCCATGGAAGGCGAGAGCGCGAGGTCGTTCATCCCGATGACCACGGCCGCGGCTTCGAGCTGGAGCGCGAGCCCGGCGTCTCGAGGCTCGAGTGCTGCCGCAGCGCGATCGAGGACGTCGACGGCCTCGGAGAATTGCTGGGCTCGGTTGAGCGCGTGCGCAAGCGCGCTCGCTGCGAAGGCGGCGTCCTCCCCCGGCGGAGCGGTGTCCATCGCCTGCCGCAGATGCGCGTCCCAGCCCTCGACGCCGGCGCTCGCCTCGGCCATGCCGAGGTCGAGCAGCAACCTCGGCTGCCGCTCGGCGGCCGGAGGCTCCTGCAGCGCTCGGCGCAGGTAGGCCGCCTCGAGCTCGGGAGCACCCTGGCGTCGCGCGACTCGCGCGGCCTCGACGAGCCGCTCGGCCACCCGGCCGTCCGCACCCGGCGGACTCGCGAGCAGATGCCGCGCGACACGCTCCTCGGTCCCGGGCAGTTCGGCCAGGACGCGGGCGGCGCGGCCGTGGGCGTGCGCGCGCTCCGCCCCGGAGAGCTCCGCATGGACACCCGCGCGGACGATCGGATGGACGAACCTCAGCGGCAGGCCGGGCTCGAGGATCCCCGCCTCGACGAGCAGCTCCGCCGCCTCGGCCGCCTCCGCCTCGCCGAGCTCCGCGAGCTGCGCCGCCTGGAGGACCGGGCTCTCCTCGAGAACCGCCACCGCCCGGGCAAGGCGTGACGCGGATTCGGGCAGGCGCCGCAGCCGGAGGCCGGTCGTCCGGCCGATCGAGCCTGCGCCGATCCGCTCTACCTCGGTGGCGGACGCCGCCGTCGGTCGCGTCCCCTTCTCGCGCAGCGCCGCGATGAGCTCGTGCACGAGGAACGGCGTCCCGCCTGTCGCCTGCAGGCAGGCGTCGACGAACACTGTCTCCGGTGTCCCGGGCAGCGACGACTCCACGAGCTCTGCCACGGCGGTTCGCGACAGCGGCTGGAGCCGGACGATGTCGGCCGAGGAGGCAGCTGTCAGGGCCGCGAGAACCTCGGGATCGGTGCCCGCCTCACGCGGCCGCGTCGCGACCACGAGCGCGACGTTCAGTTCCTCGAGTCGCGTCAGCAGGAAGGCAAGGAAGTTCAGGGACGGCGCATCGACCCAGTGCGCGTCGTCGACGAACAGGCACAGCGGCTTCGAGGCGGCGAGGTTGGCCGAGAGCCAGTAGAGGCCGTGCAGGATCGCGAACGAGGAGTCGAAGCCCGAGCCGCGAGTGAGGTCCGGCTCCGACGCCCCTGGTAGGCCAAGCAGATCGGCGGCGACTCCGGCAGCGCCGTGGAGTAGCTCGACCCGCTGCGGCTCGGCGATCTCCGCGAGCACCGGCTCGAAGAGCTGCCGCACGACGCCGAAGGCGAAGTCGCGCTCCAGCTCCGTGCCGCGCGAGCGGAGCACGCTCATCGCGCTCTCCGCCGCCGGCGCACGCGCCGCCGCGAGCAACGCGGTCTTCCCGTAGCCGGCCGGCCCCTCGACGAGGAGAAACGTGCCACGGCCCGAGCGCGCCGCGGCCAGCGCCGCCTCGATGCGGGCCAGCTCGTCGCTCCGTTCGAGCAGCGGTGCTGTGGCCGCCACCCTCATCGGCCGAGCCTACGCCCATTTCGCCGAAAAGTCCGGGGGGTCGCCACGGTGCGAACGCGTGTCCGCCGGCTCGAACATCGCCGGGAATGGCAAACCGCGCCGACAGGCGCTCAGACGAAAGGACACGCACATGAAGAGCCTCATCCACGTCACGACGTGGCTAATGGAGCGACGGACACGCCTGGCCGCCGCGGCGGTTGCAGTGCTCGCCGTCGTCGCGACCACTGCGGGGTTCGCGGCGGGACAGGGCAGGGCCGCGCCCCCGCTGGACACGCCTGCCCGCGCGATGCTCCTCCACGGGACGCTCGTCGTCCGAGGGACTCACGCGAACGACGCCATCGCGTTGCGCCTGAAGGCCGGTGATCCCGAGACCCTGCAGGTCGACTTCGGCGACGACGGCTCGGCCGATCTCAGCTTCGCCCGCTCCGCGATCGTGCGGATCGCCGTCGACGCGAGGCGCGGCGACGACCGCGTGCGCATCGACAACGCCAACGGCGCATTCACGAACGCCATCCCGACGACGATCGTCGGCGGGGACGGAGACGACACGCTCAACGGCGGCTCCGGAGCGGAGACGCTGTTCGGCGGCGACGGGAACGACACGATCGACGGCAACGGCGGTGCCGACGTGGCGCTGCTCGGCACCGGCGACGACACGTTCGTCTGGGACCCCGGCGACGGCAGCGACGTGATCGAGGGCCAGGACGGCCTCGACACGATGGTCTTCAACGGCGCAGGCGTAGCCGATCAGGTCGAGCTCTCGGCCAACGGGAACCGGCTCCGCTTCTTCCGCAACCCGGGCGCGATCACGATGGACACGGCCGGCGTCGAGCAGGTCGACTTCAACGCTCTGGGCGGCGCGGACCTCGTGACCGTCGGCGACCTGAGCGGCACCGACGTGACCGCCTTCGACGTCGACCTCGCCTCCAGCCTCGGCGGGAGCGCGGGCGACGCCCAGACGGACCGGGTCGTGGTCAACGGCACCAACGGCGACGACGCGGTCGACGTCAGCGGCGACGACGCCGAGGTGAAGGTGAGCGGGCTGGCTCCGGTCGTGGCGGTCTTCCACGCAGAAGCCGTCGACCACGTCGAGATCAACACCCTCGCAGGAGCGGACACGGTCGACCACACCGGCCTGACCGCCGGAGCGATCCAGCTGTTCGTCAACGACGTCCTCACCCCCTGAAGAGCACGGACCGACAAACCCCACGGAAAGGACCAAGCATGAAACACAAGATCACGTTGTTCGTCGTCTCCTCCCTCGCCGTGATCGCCACGACGGCCGCGTTCGCCTACGGCAGCTCCGCGGGCGCGGTCTCGGCCAAGGCGGCGAAGCTCGGCACCGGGAGTTCGTCGCTCGGCCGCATCGTCGTCGACGGCTCCCGACGGACGCTTTACCTGTTCGAGCGGGACAAGGGCCGGAGCAGTGCCTGCTACGGCGGGTGCGCGATCTACTGGCCGCCGCTGCTCACGCACGGCAAGCCGATCGCGCTCGCCGGCCTGAGGAAGTCGCTCGTCGGGACGACCCGGCGCCACAACGGCAGCCTGCAGGTCACCTACGCCGGCCATCCGCTCTATCGCTACGCCGGCGACGCCAGAGCGGGCGAGACGACCGGCGCAGGCCTGCAGGACTACGGCGGAGGCTGGGACCCGCTGTCGCCGGCAGGGAAGAAGATCGAGGCCGGTGACTGAACGACGGCCATCGCGAGAGCTGGCCCGGCGACGGACCGGAGACGTCGAGGTCCTGCTCCTCTGGCACCCCGACGCCGGCTCGGTGGAACTGGCCCTGCGGGACCGGTCGACCGGGGCGGGATTCCAGGTCGAGGTCGCGCCCGAGGATGCGATCGACGCCTTCTACCACCCGTACGCGTACGCCGCGCCCGAGGACGACTAGCGGCGGACGAGCCGCGAACGGCGCCGGGCTCTGTGCCGGCGCTGTTCGCCGGCTCTCGCGGTCATGTGCGTGGCGACAAGGTCGCCGCCCGCGTCGTGGCGAGCAGGGTGAGACCGGCGAGCCCCGCGAGCACGGCGAGACCGGTTTGGGGAGCGACGTCTCCCGCGATCGACGCGAGCAAGAAGGGCAGCGCGAAGCCGGTGTAGGAGAGCGCTTGATACGACGCGGTCATCCCGGCCAGCTGATCCGGAGGCGCGAGACGCTGCACCTCCAGCAGGCCGCACACCTGGCAGAAGCCGTAGCCCGCCCCGAGGACGAGCGCGGCGACGACGATGAGCGTGACGCTCGTCGCAGCGGCGGCACCGGCCGCGACGACCAGCCCGGCGGTGACGATTCCCAGCCCGGCGCGGAGCAGGTCGCGGCCGTCGCCTCGATCGAGACGGCGGGCGACCGACTGCACCGCGATGCCGGACAGCGCGGTGATCGTCGCCACGACCGCTCCGAAGATGAGCGCCCGGCCACCGAGCCGGCTCTGCACCAGGCCGGGGAGATACGCGAGCGGGATCGCCGCCGATCCGAACACCCAGGGAGCGAGCGGCACGACGACCCGCCGAAAGCGCCGGCTTCCGAGCACGGCGGCACGATGCCGGGCGGGCGCCATGCGCAGCGATGTCTCGGGCAGCTCGGCGACGAGCAGGATCGCGATTGTCGCGAGCGCCAGGTGCGGGACGTACGGCGTGATCGTGCGCGCCGGGGCCCACTGCGCGAGGAGGCCGGCGACGAGCGGGCTGGCGGCGAACCCGCTCGTCATCGCGATCGTGGCCCGGCGTGCTCCGGCCGCCTCGGGCGACAGCTCCTTGAGCCAGGCCGACCCGGCGCTGAACGCAGCACCGCTGGCGACTCCGGCAGCCAGGCGCCCCGCGAACAGCCAGCCGACGCCGTCCCCACCTGCCAGCAGCAGCCCACTCGCCGCGAGTGACGTGACCAGCGCCGCGAGGAGGACGAGGCGTCGGCCGTGACGGTCGGAGAACGGTCCGCCGATCAGCAGTCCCGGCGCCAGCCCTGCCGCGTAGAGCCCGAACGTCGCCTGGGCCGTCGCCAGGGAGATCCCGAGGTCGTCGCGATAGACGAGCAGCAGCGGGACGAACTGATTCGCGCCCCAGGCAACCGCGCTCACCCCCAGCCCGACGCGCAGCCAGTGCCTCACCGTCAGGCCGCGGGCATCGCGGCATCGGCCTCGAGAATCAGCTTCAGGGTCGCGAGGTTGTCCTCCACCCCCTTCTTCACCGCGCGGCGGAGAAGCTGCGCGACGAGCCCCCCGGCGGCGCCGAGCTCGACCTCGCCGTCGAGCAGGACGACGGTCTCGTCGGCGTCACCGCTGAACCGGTAGCGATAGAGAAACGGAGTCGGCCCGCCGGACGCGCGGACCGCGAACTCCCACGGCTGCTCGCGAACGACGATCTCGAGCCGGTTGGTCGCGCGACCGCCCGGCAGCTGCCGCTCCATCGAGTAGGTCGACCCGACGCGGTGAGGATCCGAGGAGGTCGGCCGCACGACCTGGACGGCCGAGTTCCAGGAAGGGAAGTTGGCGGGGTCGGAGACGTAGGCGAACACGTCTTCGACGGGCCGGTCGATCACGATGCTCGTCCGAAAGTCGATCACGTTGTGCTCCTTTTGTGCGTGTCGAATTGGCCTGCGGACGGCGCCGTCGGTGCGGCGCCGTCCGCAGTCTTTTGCTCAGGCCGCCATGCCGAGTGCCGGCTCCTCATCCACGCCTCCGGCGAGCGCAGGCTTGGACTCCACGAGAACGGTCGCGGCGAGCGCGGCGAGCGCGGCCATCCCGGCCAGCACGTAGAACGCGATCGCGAAGCCGTGCGTGAGCGCGGCGCCGTCGGTCGCGTGCGCACCGGGATGGGCCCCGAGGTAGCGGCTCGTGTACGTCGCCGCGACCGTGGTCGCCACGGCCACGCCGATCGCCCCTCCGATCTGCTGGCTCGTGTTGATCAACCCGGACGCGACTCCCGCGTCCGACGGCTTGACGCCGGCGAGCGCCCCGATCGTCATCGGGATGAAGGCGAACGCCATGCCGATCCCGCTCAGGACGAACGGCGGGAACAGATCCCAGAAGTAGTGGCCGTGCACGGGAAGCCGGGCGTAGAGGACGAGCCCGGCCGCCGCGAGCAGCAGCCCGACCGGCAGGACACGCCGGATCCCGACCCGCAGGGCAAGTGCCTGCGAGACGTTCGCGAAGAGGATGATGGCGAGCGTCAGGGCGACGTACGCCACCCCGGTCTGCATGGCCGAGTAGTGGAGCACCTGCTGCATGTACAGCGTGAGCAGGAAGAACTGCGAGAACAGCGCCCCGCCGAGCAGCAGGCCGGACAGGTTCGAGCCGGAAAGCGTCCGCAGCCGGAACAGCCGCATCGGCAGGAGCGGCGCCCGCGAGCGCAGCTCGATGACGACGAAGGCGACGATCAGCGCACCGGACGCGATGAGCAGCGCGATCGACTCAGCCGAGCCCCACCCGTGCTGCGCGGCACGCGTCATCGCGTACACGAGCAGCATGAGCCCGCCCGTGATCGACGCGGCGCCCGGCAGGTCGAAGTGCCGGTGGAATACGTCGGCGCGGCTCTCGTCGACGAGCCGCGGAGCGACGGCGAGGACGAGCAGCCCGACGGGGACGTTGATGAAGAAGATCCACGACCAGCTCAATGTGCTCGTGAGCGCGCCGCCGAGCAGGACGCCGGCCGCGCCGCCGCTGCCGGAGACCGCGCCCCAGATCCCGAGGGCGAGGTTGCGGTCGCGTCCTTCCTCGAAGGTGGTCGTCAGGATCGACAGCGCCGCCGGCGAGAGCATCGCCGCGCCGAGGCCCTGGAGTGAGCGGAACGCGATCAGCGAGCCCTCCGACCACGCCAGTCCGTCCAGGAGCGAGCTGACCGTGAAGAGTGCGAGCCCGGCCATGAACAGGCGGCGCCGGCCGAGCAGGTCGGCCATCCGCCCACCGAGGAGGAGCACGCCGCCGAAGAGGATCGAGTAGGCCGTCACGACCCACTGGAGGCTCTCCTGGCTGAAGTGCAGATCGGTCTTGATGGTCGGGAGGGCCACGTTCACGATCGCGACGTCGAGCACGACCATGAACTGCGCGGTGACGATCACCGCGAGTGCGATCCAGCGCCGCCGATCGGGAGGAACGCCGGCGGCGCGAGCAGCAAGTGCAGTCATGTCTGCCTCTCTCTCGTAGGTCATGATTCGTCTCTGCCGAGGCTGCCTGGCCCCCGAGCCGCTCGGCCCTACGGCGACCTGGCTTCCGCCGGTGCGGCTACCCGAACTCGTTCGCGCGGCGCCCGGGCCCTGAGTGCCGCCTCTAGGCGGGGCAGGAGCGCGCCGGACGCGAGAGCGATCCCGGCGACCGCCGCTCCCGCGGCCGCATCGAAGAAGAAGTGGTTGCCCGTCGCGACGATCACGAACAGGACGGCGACCGGGTACAGCGCGCCGGCGACGCGCCACAGCGGACGGTGCGCTAGGCGGGCCACGGCGACGCCGACGATGAGCGAGAAGCCGATGTGCATGCTCGGCACCGCGGCGTACGGGTTGTAGAGGCTGGAGACGAGCGACGAGTCGAGATTGACGGACGTCGCTGCGCTCACCGTGTCGCTGATGCCGAGCCCGGCGAGCCGCGGCGGCGCCGCCGGGAACAGCGCGTAGCCGAGGACGCCCAGCCCGCTCGCGAGCGCGAGCGTGTTCCGCAGCCGCGCGTACGCGTCGCGGCGCTTCCGGTACACCCAGGCGAGCACAGCGAGGGTGCCCGCGAGATGCACGCTCACGTACGCGTAGCCGAGCGATGCTGGCAGTCCCGCGACGTGGGTGACCGCCTGCTGGATCGCGCGTTCGTCGAAGAGGTGCAGGCTGCGCTCGAGCCGCACGATCGACGCGGCGTGGGCCTCGGCGGTCGGCTCGCCGCCGCGAGCGACGCCGCGCGCGAGCTCCCCGGCGAGGTACAGGCCGAGGAGCAGCAGCCCCTCGATCGTCCACCGAGGGAGGCGGCGGGAGCTCACGCCGCCTCCTCCCGGGGATGCGAGAGGTCGAGGAGCGAGCGGACCTCGTCGTCGAGGGCCTCCACGGCTCCCCGGTCGACGGTGCCGCTCTTCGCCGCCTGCGCGAGCTTCGGCAGCAGGCCGCGCGTGTACCAGGCCCGCAGCTCTGCGCGAGCCGCGTGCGCCTTCCCGCCGGACGTCGCCTTCATCACGGTCCCCTCCTCCGCGGACCTACGCCCGCTCCGCCGGCGAGACGTTCTGGTTCAGCCGGAAGACGTTGTCGGGGTCGTAGCGGCGCTTCGCCTCGGCGAGCCGCTCCCACGTGGAGCCGGGGTATGCCGAGCGGACGCGCTCTGCGCCCTCGTCGCCGAGGAAGTTCACGTACGCCGAGTCCTCGCCGTCGCGGAACGGTGCCGCGGCTTCCTCGACCCACGCGCGGTGAACCTCTTCCTCCTCCGCCGCTGCGTACGCCGCGAACGGGACGACGAGGAGCCGCCGCTGCCGGTAGACGAACGCCGTCTCGTCGGCCGGGACACGTGCCGCGGCGCCGCCGAGCACCCGGATCCCGACAGCCGCGATCTGCGCGGTGGACGCCTGCAGCCGCTCGAGGAGATCTCCGGCGGCGCGTTCGTCGAGCGCGTCGGCGAAGAGCGCCCGCATGACCATGCGCGGCGGGGGGACCTGCGTCTCGTCCGGGAACATCTCGGGGAAGGGCATGGCCCGGACGAGGTCGGCGACCGGGGCTGCGAGCTCCCGGAACGGCGCCACCGCCCGCGCGCCGTCTTCGAGCGGCCCCGCATGGACGAGCTGGACGAGCAGCAGCGGCTTTCCCACGCGCTCTTGCGGCACGAAGGGGAAGGGAGGCGCGAGCAGCGCGGTCGCGATCAGCGAAAGCTCCTCGGAAGCCGCCTCCGCCGCCGCGACGACCCCGGCGACCGTCTTCGGCGTCGCCGGAAGTGCCAGCATCCCGCCGGTGACGACGTCCACCGGATGCAGCCGGTAGTCGAAGCGGGTGACGACGCCGAAGTTGCCGCCGCCGCCGCGGATCGCCCAGAAGAGGTCCGGATGACGCTCTGCGTCGACCTCGAGCACCCGGCCGTCGGCGGTAACGACCTCGGCGCCGAGGAGCTGGTCGATCGTCAGGCCGTGCTTGCGCACGAGGTACCCGATCCCGCCGCCGAGCGTGAGTCCGCCGATCCCCACCGAGGCGGTGTCGCCGAACCCCACCGCGAGGCCGTGTGGCGCAGCGCCGCCGGTGACCTCGCCCGCGGTGAGGCCGCCCGCCGCGCGCACGATGTGCCCGCCGGGGTCGATCGAGAGAGCACGAAGGCCGCGCAGGTCGAGCGCGATCCCGCCTTCCGTCGCGCCGTGGCCGGCATAGCTGTGACCGCCACCGCGGACGGCGAGCTCGGCTCCCGTCTCGCGCGCGAGCGAGACGACGCGCGCGACCTCGCCCGCGTCGGCGGGGCGCACGATCGCGGCCGGGCGACGGTCGACCGAGGGCAGGAAGACGCTTCGGGCGGAGTCGTAGCCCGGGTCGCCGGAACCGAGAACGGGGCCGGCGAGCTCTGAGCGAAGCTGCGAGATCGGAAAACGGGGCTGCTGTGCAGTGGTCACGGGGACTCCTCCGTCCGGTTGCTTCCGTCCCTTTCAACCTGCCGGGGCGCAGCGGCCTGAGCCGTACGGCGTTCAGGCTTTCGCGGGTGCGGCTAGCCGCACTCCTGAGGCGAGGAGGGCGGCTAGGAGCCGAGAAAGCGGAGCGCCGCGAACACGTGGCGGCGTTCCCGGGCGACGGCCGGGCGCCGCTCGCCCGGCCGTGTGTCGTCGTGTTGCCGGCGTGCTTGGCGGGCGAGCTTGAACCGCTCGGCCTCGGCGAGACGGTCGCGCTGAGTGGCTTTGGCGAGTTCGTCGGCGAGGATCGGGTGCACGATGTTCTCCCTTCGTACGATCACGATTCGAGCGTGCCTGGGCGCGACTGCGCGCCGTCTACGGCGAGCCGACGAACGCGGGTGCGGCTAGCCGAACTCGGGCCGCGGCGCTAAGAGCCGAGGAAGCGGAGCACCGCCAGCACGCGGCGGTGATCCTCCGGCGCGGCCGGGAGCCGCAGCTTGGCGAAGATGCTCGTGACGTGCTTCTCGACCGCGCGCGGGGAGATGAACAGGCGCTGGCCGATCGCCTGGTTCGAGCGGCCCTCGGCCATCAGCTCCATCACCTCGCGCTCGCGTGGCGAGAGCCGCTCGACGGGGTCGTTTCCCCGCCTGCGGCCGACGAGCTCCGCGACGACCACGGGGTCGAGGGCCGAGCCGCCCTCGGCGACGCGGCGCACCGCGGCGGTGAACTCCTCGATGTCCGCGACGCGGTCCTTGAGCATGTAGCCGAGGCCCTCGGCGCTGTCGGAGAGGAGCTCGACGGCGTACGTGTGCGCGACGTGCTGGGAGAGGACGAGCACGCCGGTCTCCGGATGCCGCTCCCGGATCTCGCGCGCGGCCCGGATCCCCTCGTCGGTCTGCGTGGGAGGCATGCGGATGTCGACGATCGCGACGTCCGGGTGGTAGCTGCGCACCTTGAGCATCAGCTCGTCCGGGTTTCCGGCCTGGCCGACGACGTCGATGTCCGCCTCTTCGAGCAGGCGCGCCAGCCCTTCGCGCAAGAGCGTCGAGTCCTCGGCGATCACGGCCGAGAGGTTGCGCTCACGGATGCGCACGCTTCGCAGGGGCGGAAACTCGTCCGGCAGGTCGTCGGCCACGAGCTGGAAGATCCTCTCGGGCTCGCGCAGCCCGCGGAACTCGAACTCTCCGAGCTCCTTCGCAGGCGCGTCGATCTGGGACACCGCCTCCTTCGAGGCGAGCACCTGGCCGCCGTGCCCGGCCTGGCAGATTCGTGAGGCCCGGTGCACTTCGATGCCGACGAGGCCGCCGTCCGTCCGCTCGGCCTCGCCGACGTGAAGGCCGATGCGGACGAGCACGCGCTCGTCCTCGGGCCATGCACGCGCGGCGAACGAGCGCTGGATCTCGAGCGCAGCGCTGGCCGCCGCCGTCGGGTCGGAGAAGACGCTGAAGAGCTCGTCACCGCGGGAGTCGATCTCCTCCCCGCCCGCCCGCGCGACCGCCTCGCGCTGCACCTCGCGCACCTCGGTGATGACGTCCGCGTAGTCCAGGCCGAGGCGCTCGGCCAGGCCGCTGGAGTCCTCCAGGTCGCTGAAGAAGAAGGTCAGCGTCATACGGCCGGCTCGACGGCGGCGACGTTGGGGGCCCGAACCGGGAGCTCGGCGCGGACGACCGTGCCGCGCCCCGGCGGGCTCTCCACGAGCAGCTCGCCGTCGAGCGCATCAAGCCGGTCCCGGAGCCCCCGCAACCCCGACCCCCGCTCTGCGTCGGCGCCGCCCAATCCGTCGTCGACGATCTCGACGACGATCTGGCCTTCCTCGCACTCGACCCGGACCGCGGCGGAGCACGCGCCGGCGTGCTTGACGATGTTGGCGAGCGCCTCCGAGACCGTGTAGTAGGCGGCCGTCTCGACCGGCTCGGGCAGCCGCTCCGGCAGGTCGAGCCCGAGCTCGACGTCGACCGGCGCCCGCGCGGCCAGGACCTCGAGCGCCGGCCCGAGGCCGCGCTCCGTCAGGACGGCCGGGTGGAGGCCCTGCGCGAGCTCCCGGAGCTCTGTCAACGCTTCGGCGAGCTCCTCGGACAGCGCCTCGAGAACGGCCTCGGCCTCGTCCGGCGACGTGCGCAGCTTCGCCCGGGCGAGACGCAGCCCGACCGACGCGGCGACGAGCCGCTGCTGCGCGCCGTCGTGGAGGTTCCGCTCGAGGCGGCGGCGCTCGGTGTCGCTCGCCTCGACGATGCGGAGTCGCGACGCCTCCAGCTCCTCACGGGCCTGCGCGCTCGCGACGGCCAGCGCGACGAGCTCGGCGAACGCCTGCAGGCGGTGCTTCGTCTCGGACGGCAGGACCTCGTCCTGCCGCAGTGCGACGACGAGGGCGCCCCAGGTGACGCCCGCGACGATGATCGGCACGCCGACGCTGCCGCGGAACCCGAGTGCCCGCAGCGCGGCGGCTCCCTCGCCCGTCAGCTTGTGGTAGTCGGATCGCGCCGGCGCGCCGGTCCGCAGCACCTGAAGCGCTGTTCCCTCCTCGATCGCGACGACGTTGCCGAGCTCGAACTGCGCCGTCAGGCCGCCGAACTTCCCGACGATCGTCGACGTCCCCTCGTTCTCGAACCGGTGCAGGACGCCGGTCCGCAGGCCGAGCAGCCGGCAGACCTCCTCGGTCACGATCTGGAAGACCTGCTCCGGCTGCGCGTCACCGGCGACGAACGTCGCGACACGCCGTAGCGCGGCCTGCTCCTCGGCGAGCCGCCGCAGCTCCGCGTCCGCCCGGCGCTTCTCGGTGAAGTCGCGGACGATCGACACGACCTCGTCCGCCCCGCTCGGCACGATCCGCGCCTCTCTCCAGTGGGCCTCGTCGTGGATGTTCAGCTCGTACTCGATCACCTGAATGCTTCCGCTCTCGAGCGCCCGGTCGATGCCGGCGAGGAAGGTGCGGGCGAGCTCGTCCGGGACCACGTCACGGATGTTTTCCCCCGTGAATTCGTGCTGGCGGAAGAGGTGAGCCGTGTCGGCGTCGGGGCGGGCGTCGAGGTACGTGCCGTCGCGTGCGTAGCGGATGATCGTGTCTGGGACCGCGTCCAGCAGGGCGCGGGTTTGCTGCTCTGCGAGCCCCACATTCAGGAGCGCGCGCTCGTTCGCGAGCGCGAATCCCGCGGCGGCGTTCACGGCGTCCAGCAGCTCCGGGCGGAGCCGGAGCGAGCGATCGTGCACGAGCATCCCGACCGGCTCGTCCTGGTGGCGGATCTCCGTCGCGACCTCCCACTTGCTCCGGACGGGAAGCTCGAGCGGAGCACCGGAGCCGTCGACGTAGCCCCCGTCGGGCGCGGGCCGGCCCAGCCGGAGCATCGGATCGCCGAGCGCGCGCCGCAGCGCCTCCTCGAGGTCGCCCGTCTGCGCGGGATCGCGGAGCTCGAGCAGCAGCTCCCCGACCGCGCCCCGCGAGAGGCGACCCTGCACGAGCGTGGCGAGAAAGGCGGCGGGCAGCGCGAGGGCGGCGAGCAGAGCCAGTCCGAAGCCGAGCAGGCCGGCCTTCGACGAGAGCGGGGCGAGCACCAGCCCGAGCGAGAACAGCAGCAGCGCGACGACCCCTCCGATCACCACCGGGCGGTACTGACGCCGGGCGGCCGGGGTGGCCACGCGGGAACCGCGCGTCAGCACCACGACCACGATCAGCGAGAGCGCCATGGCGATCCCGGCCTCGAGCTCGTAGAGGCCGGTCGCCAGCGCCGACTGCGAGTCGATGAGCACCAGATTGCGCGGATGATCGGTGTGGTACCGGGTCAGCGGGTCGAAGATCACCGCCAGCGCCTGCACCACGATGACGTCGACGTATGCGGCGACGAGCACCCGCCGGCCGATGACGCCGAGACGGCCGCTCGGGTACGCGAGCAGCGCGTGCACGAGCACCGCGAAGACGACGTTCGACCCGAGCACTCCGATCGTGTACGCGGCGGCGCCGTTCGCTTCGTGGAGGACGCTGACCAGAGAGGCGAGCCCGACCGCAGCGAGCAGCAGGCCGAAGTTCGCATACGGACGCAGCCGCAGCGCGGCCAGCCCCGACCCGACGAAGGTCAGGCAGACGAGCGCAGCCAGCACGGACTGAAGGACCGGGTTCGGCGCGATTCGGCTGACGGAGATGACGTACACGGCTCCGCTCGTCGCCGCAGCGGTGAGCAGGGACAGCGCCGCGCTCGTCGTCCGGAGACCGAATGCGGGTCCGGCCCGGGCGCGCACCGCGGCGCTCATCCGATCAGCCTCTCCAGGTCGACGCCCGACAGGTCGCCCTTCGTGACGAAGCCGATCGCGCCGCTCTGCTCGACGAGCGTCCCGTAGCAGGAGCGGTCCCTGCTCGAGACAAGGAGGATCTGCAGCCTCGGATCCCCTGCGAGCATCCGCTCGGCGACCGCGAAGCCGTCGATGTCCGGAAGCTGGATGTCGAGCAGGACGTACTCGGGCTCGAGCTCGGCCGCGAGGGCGACGGCCGAGCTGCCGTCGGCCGCCTCCCCCACCACGTCGTAGCCCTCCGACTCGAGCAATTTCCGGGCACAGCTGCGGAAGCTCGCGTGATCGTCGACGACGAGTACACGCCGGCCGTTCCGAGCTTGCTCACCAAGCTGCGACTGCTCCGCGTTCACCGAGCCCCCTCCCGGCACATTAGTCGGACTCCAGCGCCGGTGCGGCGTCCGGGGCGCGCTCGCGTCGTGGCCGGGTCCTCCCGCCGTCGCGGTCGAGATGCGGCAGCCACTCGAGCCAGCGCGGCAGGTACCAGTTCCACTCGCCGAGCAGCTTCATCACCGCCGGCAGCAGCACGGCCCGTACGACCGTCGAGTCGATGAGGATCGCCGCCGCCAGCCCGAAGCCCATCTGCTTGATGTCGAGCGTGCGCAGGGTGATGAAGATCGCGAACACCGCGACCATCACGACCGCCGCGCTCGTGACCGTGCCGGCAGTGCGCCGGATCCCGGTCGCGACCGCCTCCTCGGTCGGCATCCCGCCGTCGACGAGCTCCTTGATCCGGCTGAGGATGAACACGTGGTAGTCCATCGAGAGGCCGAACAGGACCACGAACATGAACAGCGGCAGCCACGACGTGATCGCGCCGTTCGAGTGGAAGCCGAGGATCCCCTCCGCCCAGCTGTGCTGGAAGACGAGCACCATCAGCCCGTAGGCGGCCCCGACCGAGAGCAGGTTAAGCAGCACCGCCTTGATCGGGATCACGATCGACCGGAACGTCACGAGCAGGAGCAGGAAGCAGAGCGCGAGCACGAACGCGAACACGAGCGGCGCGTGGCTCTTCATCTGCTCGTTGAAGTCGTGGGTTCCCGCGGTCTCGCCCGTGACGGCCGTGTCCACCCCGTCCACCGCGCCGAGCGTCGAAGGGATGACCTGCTGCCGGAGCGTCCGGAGCGCGGCGGCGGACTCCCCGTTGGTGCCGTTGCCCTGGAGCGAGACCGAGACGGTCTCGACCGTGTGCGCCGGATTGACCTCGGTGGAGATCGGCTCGAACATCTGCCCGGTCGCGAGGGCGCGCGAGTCGAAGCGCGAGATCGCCTGCTGCACCTGCGGGGAGCTCACGTCGGGCGCGGCGACGACGACCTTCGCCGGCGTCTGCGCTCCGGGGAACGCCCGCTGGATCGCCTCGTACGTGCGGACGATCGGAAGCGACCTCGGGAGGTCGGTGAAGCTCGGCAGCTCCGTGTGGAGCGTCAGCGCCGGCACCGCGAGCGCGACCAGGGCTCCACCCGAGAGTACGGCCGCCAGCGCAGGACGGCTGAGGACGCGGTCGAGCACGAAGCTCCACACCCTCGACTCACCGACGGCACGGCGGCCGAGCAGCGGGATCTTGCCCTTGTCGACCCTGTGCCCCAGCTTCGCGAGCAGCGCGGGCAGGATCGAGAGCGACCCGATCAGCGCCACCGCGACCATGAGCATCGCGCCGACCGCGATCGACGTGAAGACCGCGTTGCCGGTGAACAGCATCCCGGCCATCGCGATCAGCACCGTGAGGCCCGAGATGAAGACCGCGTGCCCGGAGGTGCCGGCCGCGTTCAGCAACGCCTCGCGCGGCGCATGGCCGCGTTCGCGCTCCTCGCGCTCGCGGCGGAGGTAGAAGAGCGAGTAGTCGACGCCGACGGCCATCCCGATCAGCAGGATCACCGACTGCGTCGCGTCGCCCGCCGCGACCACGTGGCTCGCCAATGCAGAGAGCCCGATCGTCGCGAGCACGCCCGAGAAGGCGAGCAGGACGGGCAGGCCCGCCGCGACGAGCGCGCCGAAGGCCACGATGAGGATCACGAGCGTCACGGGCACCGAGGAGTACTCGGCGCGATTGAAGTCCTTGCTCAGCGTGTCGTTGAGCTCGTGCGTCGAGCTCGCGAAGCCGAACTCGGCCACGGTGAAGCCCTTGTGTCGCGCCTGGACACCGGTGACCGCGTCGAGCACCGGCTGGATCTTCTCGTCCGCCTTGTCCTGGTCGCCCGCGATCTCGAACTGGACGAGCGCCGAGCGCCGGTCCTTCGAGAGCTGGCCCGTGTTGCCCGCCGTGAGCGGCGAGCGGACGCGCCGCACCTGAGGCAGCCCCGACACGGTGCGGACGACATCGCCGACGGCGGACCGGAAGGCGGGACTGCCGGCGGTCTGCGTCGACGACTGGACGAGAACGCTCTCACCGGCCCGGTCGGTGAAGCCGGCGTGCTTGAGCATCTGCTCGGCCTTCCGCGTTCCTCCGGCCGCGGTGTCCGCCTGCTTCAGCATGCGCGTGCCCGCGACCGAGCCGAGCGCGATCGCGACGACAGAGAAGGCGAGCCACGCCGACACGGCCGTCTTCCAGTGCGCCGCGCTCCACCTCCCGGCGCGCGCGGCGAAGTTGCCATTCATCGTGCCTCCTCACCTGTGGTTCTCATCAGCGGTTCAGGCTGCCTGGAGATCGGCGACCCGCCAAGCGGGCGCCCCGGCATGTCGTGGTGCGGGAAACCGCACTTTTGGCTACCGGAGCGGAAGAGCCACGCCGGCCTGTGGCCGGCGCAGCCGGCTGGACAAGCCTGCGCCCGCAAAGGCGCCGTCGACCTCGGCTCGCGACTCCGTGAAGTGCTCCCAACCCTCGAAGTGCAGGGGAACGATCGTCGCGTCGGGCATCGCGCGCGCGAGCTCGACGGCCCCGGCTGCGGTGAACGTGAGGGCCTCCGGACCGGCCGCGGCGACCCGTGCCGCGCCGAGGTTCAGGATCGCGACCCGGACCCGAAACCTCCGCGCGACCTCGGCGACGCCCTCGAACCAGACGGTGTCGCCGGAGACGTAGACGACGTCTTCCTCCTCGGGGAGGGAGACGACGAAGCCGATGACCGGCCCGCGGTCACCGCCGGCCGGGCCGTGCCTCGCGGGAGTCGCGGTGACCCGCGCAAACCCGGCTGGGGTGTCGAGGTCGACGTGCTCCCACGGCTCGAGGCCTCGCGCATCGCCTAGCCGCGTCGCTCCGTCGCGGGTCGTGATCACGCAGCCCGCCCGCGGGAGCAGCGCGCGGCCCTCGTGATCGAGGTTGTCGAAATGATGGTCGTGGCTCAGTAACACGGCGTCGAGACGGGCCAGCTTCTCGGGGGCGACCGCCGGCGACTGCGTCTTGCGGAGGGTGTAGCCCGGCGGCTCGTACGTCGTGCCGGCGGGATCGAACGTCGGATCGGTGAGTAGCCGACGCCCCCGCCACTCGAGCAGCGCCGTCGGCCCGCCGACGTAGGTCAACTCCATCCGTCCTCTTCCTCCTGCGTCACGCTGCGCGGGTCAACGCTCGAGCATCGCGACGCCGGCTGTAGCCGTACGGATGATTGAACGCCTCCAGGGCGTCTGCAGGATCGACCGCGAAATGGAAGCCGGTGTCCGTCCGCTCGTCCTCCACGCACACGAAGACCGAGCCGGTGCGCGTGCTCCACAGCAGCGTCACCTCCAGACCGTTCGCCGCGCGATGATCGAGCTCGCGCAGTCCCGAAGAATTGATCTCAGCGTGCATCCCCCGCCTCCTGGTCACTGGTTCGCGTGTGAGCGTGCCAGCCGCCGCTGCCCGCGCCAATGGGGGTGCCCGGCTTTCGGGGGTGCGGCTTTCCCGACCCTCGCCTCGGCCGCCGGAACCGGTCAGGCTAAGACGGATCATGCAACGAGTCCTCTGGGAAGGGGGAGTTCGATGACCGAAGCGAGGAAGGTCGACCTCGCCGCCGCGCTCGGCACGTTCACGGAGGCGTGGTCGCCCCGGATCGTCGCCCGCTACAACGAGAACAAGATCTTCCTGGCGAAGGCGAAGGGTGACTTCGTCTGGCACTCGCACCCCGACACCGACGACTTCTTCTTCGTCATCGAGGGGCGTTTGACGATCCAGCTGCGCGACCGCGACGTCGAGCTCGGGCCGGGCGAGCTGTTCGTCGTGCCGCGCGGCGTGGAGCACCGCCCGCGGTCGACCGAGGGCGCGTCGGTCCTGCTCATCGAGCCGGAAGGGACGCCGAACACGGGCGACCCGGACACCGCCGCGGCCGAGGTGGAGCTCTAGCCGCGACCGAGGTATGCCGGGGGCGGGACTTGAACCCGCATGGCCCGAGGGCCACCCGATTTTAAGTCGGGCGCGTCTGACCAGTTCCGCCACCCCGGCCGCCTGAGCGTACTTGCGGACTGCCTCGACGGATACCCTGTCCAGCCGATGGCGCTCGCCGCGATGTCGACGTCGATCCGCGACACGATCTACGCCTTCTCCGGGCTCGGAGTCGCCGGCCAGGTGCTCGTGGGCCTGCTCCTTCTCCTCGGCCTGCTCGCGGCTCTCGGCGTTCGGGCGCCGCTCGACGGCATTCGCAACCGGCTCTGGGGCTACGAGCTGTGGGGCGGGTTCGCCGTCGCCGCGCTCGCGACCGGCGGGAGCCTCTTCTATTCGCAGATCGCGAACTTCACGCCGTGCGAGCTGTGCTGGTTCCAGCGCATCTGCATGTACCCGCTCTCGATCCTCCTGCTGGTGATCGCCTGGCACGGCGACAACCGGGCGGCCCGGTACCTCCTGCCGCTCCCGGTCGTCGGCGCCGGCGTGTCGATCTACCACATGCTGATCGGCTACGGCGCGATCAAGGAGCCCTCGGGCTGCTTCGTCGGGGCGCCGGCGGGATGCGGCTTCAACTGGCTCGCAAACCCGCGAGCCGACGCCTCGTTTGGCTATCTGCAGATCGAGACGATCGCGCTGACCGGCTTCCTGCTTCTCATCGGATTCTTGGTCCTGGCGATGGTCGGGGAAGCCGAAGCGACCGACTCGACCGCTACCCTTCGGGCGCATGCCGAGCGGGAAGAGGGCCAGACAGCAGAGGCGTGAGGCAGCGACGGCGGTACGCACGCCGCCGCCGGTGCGCTCGAAGGGGGTCGGGGGAGTCCGGCCACGCCAAGCGTCCCCGCGCGCGCTCGCGATCGCCGGTGGAGTCGCGCTCATCGCCATCGTCGCGATCGTGCTCGGCGTCGTCCTCGGCAGCGGCGGAAGCGGCGGCGGCTCCGGGGTCGTCACGAAGTCGGACATCCAGGGCCTCCCCGCGGTCGGGAGCCAGACCGACGCCGTCGCCCTCCAGGGCGCAGCCGAGGCGAACAACCTCTTCAAGGGAATCCCGCAGACCGGACTCGTGCTCGGCAAGCCCTCGGCGCCCGTCGAGATGCTGATGTTCATCGACGTCCAGTGCCCGATCTGCCGGGACTACGAGGTCAGCAGCCTGCCGACGATCGTCCAGAAGTACATCCGCAACGGGAAAGTGCAGCTCCACGTGCAGCCCTGGGCCTTCCTCGGCCCCCAGTCGTTCACGGGGCGGCTCGGCCTGATCGCCGCTACCTTCCAGAACAAGGGCTACGAGTACGCGAAGGTGCTCTACGACAACCAGGGCGCCGAGGAGAGCGGCTGGCTGGACGGCAAGGAGATGGCCGCCATCGCAGCCAGCGTCACCGGCCTCGACCTCGCCAGATGGCAGAAGGACGCCAACGGCTCCGCCGCGAAGCAGATCGAGCACGCGGCCGACAGGCTCGCGACCACGTACAAGGTCAGCGGAACGCCGACGGTGTTCATCGGCAAGACGGGCGGACAGCTCCACGACATCGTCGCCCAGGGCCTCGCGCCGACCCTCCAGGACACCGAGCAGGCGCTCGACGCGCAGCTCGCCGGCGCGTAGCAACACACCCGCGCGCGAAAGTGCGCAAAGAGCGCGCTTTTCCTGCTTGACCACCGGCGGCACGTCCGAGTAGGCTCTCCGAGCCGGTTCCGATGGACTTACGGGTTCGTTGGGGCCGGCATTTTCGTGGTCCGTCCGACCCGGTCTCTAGGGTTCTGCGCCCCGAATGGTCATCGGACTCCTCATCGGTCTCGTCCTCGGCGGCGCGGCAGCCGCGCTCTTCCTCCGGCTGCATTACCGCAGCCGCCTCGCGCTGCTCGAACAGGCGCGTGACTCGTTCGGCGACACGATGAAGGCACTCGCCGCCGATGCGCTGGCGACGAGCAACCAGTCGTTCCTCGCGCTCGCCAAGGCGCAGCTCGAGCAGCTGCAGCAGCGCACGACGCAAGACCTGGAGCAGCGAAAGCAGGCGGTCGAGCACATGGTCCAGCCGATCCGAGAGTCGCTGCAGAAGGTCGACGGCAAGCTGCAGCAGCTCGAGGTCGCCCGAACGCGCGCGTACTCCGAGCTGTCGGTGCAGGTGCGGGAGCTGGCCGAGACGCAGAGCCAGTTGCGCAGCGAGACGGGAAACCTCGTCAGCGCCCTGCGTGACCGCCCGAACGTCCGGGGCCGCTGGGGCGAGATTCAGCTCCGACGGGTCGTCGAGATGGCCGGCATGCTCGAGCACTGCGACTTCGAGACGCAGGCACACGTCCCGACCGAGGATAGTCGCCTGCGGCCGGACTTGATCGTCAAGCTGCCCGGAGCGAAGACGGTGGTCGTCGACTCGAAGTTCGCCGGCCAGGCATATCTGGAGTCGCTCGGCGCACGTGACGACGACGAGCGCCTGGCGAAGCTGCGTGACCACGCGCGCCAGGTTCGGGAGCACATCGCAAAGCTGTCCGGGAAGAGCTACTGGTCCCAGTTCGACGCGACACCCGAGTTCGTCGTGCTCTTCATCCCGGGCGAGACGTTCCTGAGCGCAGCTCTCGAACAGGACCCCTCCCTGATCGAGGAGGGCGTCAACCAGCAGGTCATCCTCGCAACTCCGACAACGCTCATTGCACTGCTCCGCGCCGTCGCGTACGGGTGGCGACAGGAGACCATCGCCGAGTCCGCGAAGGCGATCAGCGACCTGGGTCGCGAGCTGTACGGGCGGCTCGCCACGCTGACCGAGCACTTCGCAAAGGTGGGCCGGGGTCTCGAGACCGCCGTCCGCTCATACAACGAGACCGTCGGCTCGCTCGAGACGCGCGTCCTGCCGAGCGCGCGAAAATTCCGCGACCAGGGCATTTCGCCGGCCTCGGAGCTCGCCGAGCTCCCGGCCGTCGAGCGAACGGTGCGGCCGGTGACCGCCCCCGAGCTGGCAAGCGGTGAAGACGCCACGGCCGACGCCGCGTAGAGCGCGCTAGAACCTGAGCAGCGCGGCGACGCCCCCGACCGGCTCGAGGTCGCGGTGCTCCTCGCCGATCACCTCGACCGTGCCGCCGTGCGTCAGGGTCTGGTGGACCGCGAGATCGAGGCCCGTGTCGGCCTCCTGCAGCCTCGTGCCGTCGAGCGGGCAGCTCCCGTCCGTCGCCTGCGCCCTTCCACAGGCGGGACAGACGTAAGCGGGCCGATCGGCGCCCTCCTGGACGAGCAGAAGCTCGACGCGGCCGTCGGACGCGGCCTGCAGCGTCTCCTCCCAGCCCGTCGCGGCGCGGCCGTGCCGCGCGGCCTCCTCGCGCCAGCGCGCAACCAGTTCCTCCTCCCTGCCGCTTCGCCAGTCGTCGAGCAGCGGCCCGGCCGCCTCGAGCAGCCGCGGCGCATCGACGTGCGCCTCGGCCGCAACCCATCCGACGAGCGCCGCGCGCACCTCGGGCGAGAGCAGCCCCTCGAACCCGGCTCGCGTCTCCTCCGGCCCGGCGAGCACGACGCGGACGTCGCCGAGCCGGCGGACGCACCGGTCGAGCGCGTCTGCGACGTCGCGCAGATGCCGGCCGACGATCGTCTCGATATGGCGCTCGTACCGCCCCTGCGACCAGCCGCCCTGGTCGTGGCGGCCCGGGACGTCCGACGACTCGTCCGCGAGCGGAGTCAGCTGCCCGGCCCGAAGCCTGTAGACGTCGCCGCGTTCCCGCCCGACATAGGCCACCACGGCGCCGTCGCCCCGCCCGACGAGCCGGACGAGCGGCGCGAGGTACAGCTGCTTCGCGATGCGGGCCTCGTCGTCGACCGGCCACGACAGGGGAAGCGGCAGGAACAGGTCTTCGAGCTCGGCGGAGAAGAGCGCGACTCCGCGCACGCCCTCGCGGCTGAACTCGCTCCCGAACCACGCCTCGACGCGTTCCAGGTCGCGCTCGAGCGCCTTCCGCTCATCGTGCGAGAGCGTCCCCCGCTGCTCGTCCAGCTTCCGCTCGGCGCGGGCGAGCAGCGACCGCGTGTGCGAGCCGAGATCGGCCGCAGTAGGCACGATGCTGGGATCGAGCCCGACGTAGAGACTCACCGCGCACCCCTGGCGCGCGCGGAAGGCGGCGAGGTCGCGCAGCTGCTCCCACGTAATCGATCCCGCCACCCCGCACGTGTCCCCGCGGAGCGCGATTTCATGCCTGGTTCGCGCGGGCAGCGGGAACGTCAATCCGGCCCGGATCGTTTAATACGAAGACACGTTTTGACGAGAGGGATCGAATGAGCGAGGTACGTGATCTGATCGTGATCGGCGGAGGGCCCGCGGGTTACACCGCGGCCCTTTACGCTGCGCGCGCGAACCTGCAGCCGCTCGTGATCGAGGGCTTCAGCTGGGGCGGGCAGCTCATGATCACCAGCGACGTCGAGAACTACCCGGGCTACCCCGACGGGATCATGGGCCCGGAGATGATGGCCGAGTTCCGGCGCCAGGCGGAGCGCTTCGGCACCGAGTTCCTCACCGACAACGTGACGCGCGTCGACTTCTCGGAGCGGCCGTTCCGCGTCTGGGTCGAGGACGAGGAGTATCGCGCCAGGTCGGTGATCGTCGCGACCGGGGCGAGCGCCCGCTGGCTCGGGCTCGACTCCGAGGACCGGCTCAAGGGCCGCGGCGTCTCGGCATGCGCGACGTGCGACGGCGCCTTCTTCCGCGACAAGCACATCTACGTCGCCGGCGGCGGCGACTCGGCCTTCGAGGAGGCCCTCTTCCTCACGCGCTTCGGCTACAAGGTCACGCTCGTGCACCGGCGCAGCGAGTTCCGCGCGTCGCAGATCATGGTCGACCGGGCGCGCGACCACGAGAAGATCGAGTTCAAGACGCCGTACGTCGTTGAAGAGGTGCTCGGCGAGGACTCGATCAGCGGGCTGAAGCTCCGCAACACGGAGACGGGCGAGTCCGAGGAGGTCGAGGCAGGCGCGCTGTTCGTCGCGATCGGCCACGACCCGAACACGGCCCTCTTCGTCGACCAGCTCGACCACGACGCGAACGGCTACCTCGTGGCGAAGCCCGGCACGACGGAGACGAACGTCCCGGGCGTGTTCGCGGCCGGCGACGTCCAGGACCACATCTACCGCCAGGCGGTCACCGCCGCCGGCAGCGGCTGTATGGCGGCGCTCGACGCGGAGCGGTTCCTCGCGGCCGAAGAAGGCCACGCAGCCACCGCGCTCACCGCGCCGCGACCAGAAGCCGAGCCTACGCAGGTCTAGCCGCCCCCGCGGCGAATCCGCGCCGCAGTGCCCGCAACTTGGATCGACCTGCTCGACCCGTCGCTCGACGAGCTCCGGGAGAAGGCTCCCCGCGAGCTCGAGGAGACCGCGATGGAGCGGCTCCTCGCGCCGCCGCAGCACGAGGACGAGCCGCGGCCGACGTTCCAGGGGCACGGCGACTACGTCTTCGGGATCTTCCTCATCGCCGTCGCCGACAGGGCCGAGGACTCGGTCTACTACCAGGAGATCGACATCGTCCTCACGCACGACACGCTCCTCACCGTGCGCAAGACGCCGCCGGGCGCCAGGCCCGCCTGCGACGTCGGCATCGTCCGCAACGGCGTGAAGGACGACGACTCGGCCGGGATGATGGCGTACCGGCTGATCGACGAGATCGCCGAGCGCTACCTCAGCCTCGTCGACGACCTCGACGAGGAGATCGACGAGCTCGAGGATCTCGTCGAGACGCTGCCGGCGGAGCGAACCCGCGGGCGGGTCTCCTCGCTCCGCCACGACCTGCTCCACATCCGGCGCACGCTGACGCCGATGCGCGACGCGGTCCGGCGCGTGATCGACAACACCGTCGAGGTCGAGGAGGGCGAGGAGGTCTTCCCGCACGACGTCGAGGTCGCGTTCAACGCCGCCTACGACAAGTTCCTGCGCGCCTCGGACGGACTCGACCTCGCCCGCGACCTGCTCGCCGGCGTCCGTGACTACAGCCAGGCGAAGATCGCGAACGACCAGAACGAGGTGATGAAGCGGCTGACCGTGATCGCCGCGCTGCTCCTCCTCCCCACGTTCATCGTCGGCCTCTACGGCCAGAACTTCGTCGACATCCCCGAGCTCCGCTGGCACCTCGGATACGCCTTCAGCTGGGGTGTGATCGTCGGCACGACGCTGCTCCAGCTCTGGTGGTTCCGCCGCAAGAACTGGTTCTGAGCGGGCTACCCTGAACGCCCGTGCCGAACTTCATCTGCCCGAACTGCAAGGAGCGCTCGGTCGACATCGACCGCAAGGAGGGGATGTTCGACCAGGCCGTCGCCTGCCACCACTGCGGCTTCGGCTTCCTGTTCGAGCTGATGGAGGACTACTACCCCGCTCCGACGACGGGTCTCGTAACGTGCGACCAGGAAGGGCGCATCCTCGCGCTCGGGCGCGGCGTATTCGAGCTCAGCGGCTGGAGCGAGACGGAGGTGCTCGGAGCGGACGTGATCGCCGCCTTCGGCCTCGCGGGCTTCGAGGAGGAGAAGAACCCGGTCAAGCTCTCGCTCGAGTGGGGCGTGCGCCGCCTGAACGAGCAGCTCCAGCTACGAACCCGGAGCGGCCAGATCAAGCGGGTCATCGGCGACTTCTTTCCGGCGCTCGACGACGACGGCGGCCTGCTCGTCGCGTTGACGCCTGCTCACGGCTAGATTTCCGGCCGGCGCCCGCCGGCGCCCGGGCGATGGAGCTCGCCGGAACCGCCGCACAAGGCTGATGGCTCCTACGATCGAGAGGAGCTTGCACGTGCGGACGATCGTGGCAATCGGCATTGCGGGAGCGCTCGGCGCGCTCGCCCGGTACGGCGTCGACGGGGCCGTCTCGCGGCGCCTGCCGACGTCGTTCCCCTGGGGAACGCTCGTCGTCAACGTCACCGGGGCGCTCGTCCTCGGGTTCCTCCTGACGCTGATGACGGAGCAGCTCACGACGGCGCCCTGGATCCGCTCGGCGCTCACGATCGGCTTCCTCGGCGCGTACACGACGTACTCGACGCTCTCGTACGAGTCGTACCGGCTGCTAGAGGACGGCGCGGTCGGGCTCGCCGCGGCGAACGTGCTCGGAAGCGCGGCCGCCGGCCTGATCGCGGTCTACCTCGGCGTCGTCGCCGGAAGGGCGCTGTGACCCCATGAGACTCGAGGGCGAAGGCAAGCTGTTGCGGCTCTTCATCGGCGAGTCGGACACCTGGCACGGGAAGCCGCTCTACCAGGCGATCGTCGAGCGCGTCCGCGCGGAGGGCCTCGCCGGCGCGACCGTGATCCGCGGCATCGAGGGCTTCGGAGCCGACTCGCACCTCCACACCTCGAGGATCCTGCGCCTCTCGGAGGACTTGCCCGTCGTGATCGAGATCGTCGACACGCCGGAGCAGATCGACCGCGTCGTGCCGATCCTCGACGAGATGGTCGGCGAGGGCATGCTCACGCTCGAGCGTGTCCAGATCGTCTCGTACCGGTCGAGCGACGAATAGCTCGCGCGAGCCACAATGAGACGGTGGACTCGCTTGCGGGACTGCTACTCGTGGCGTCGCCGGCGCTGCTCGACCCCAACTTCCGGCGTTCCGTCGTCCTCGTGACCGAGCACACGGAGGACGGCGCGGCCGGGCTCGTCCTCAACCGCCCGTCGCCCGTCGAGGTCGCCGGCGCTGTCCCCCAGCTGGAGCCGGTCGCCGGCGACGGCGACCAGGTCTGGGTCGGCGGCCCGGTGCAACCCGAGGCCGTGCTCGTCCTCGGAGAGTTCCTCGACCCGGACGACGCCGCTGTGCCGCTCTTCGGCGCGCTCGGCTTCCCCTCGCTGGCGGAGCCCGAGGACATCGTGCCGGCGACGACGCGGCGGCGGGTGTTCGCCGGCTACGCAAGCTGGGGCGTCGGCCAGCTCGAAGCGGAGCTCGCGGAGGAGGACTGGATCCTCGAGCCCGCGCTTCCCGACGACCCGTTCACCGACGAGCCGGACGAGCTGTGGCGCGACGTCCTCCGCCGCAAGGGCGGGATCTACGAGCTCGTCGCGCGGATGCCCGAGGATCCGCGCGTCAACTAGACGAGCCGCTCCGCGACGACGACGTAGGTTCTGATCGCGACGGTCTTGTCGTGCGCAGCCGCGAGCCGGCGGACCTCGCGATCGATCTCCACCTGTTCCTCGGTGGGAGCCGTGATCACGCGGCTCGTCGAAGCGACCCAGGCGGCGAGCTGGTCCGCGCTCATGGGGCGCACCTCGTAGAACGCCCTCTCCTCGAGCGGGCCGAAGCGTCGCGAGTCGTAGTGCTCGCGCCAGCGTGAGCGGCGCGCCGGGTCGCGCGGCCGCAGCAGGTCGTCGACGGCACCGAGCAGTGGATCGTCCTGATTGAGCTGGTTCCACAGCAGTGCGAAGCCGCCGCCGGGACGGAGCACGCGGTGCATCTCCGCCAGCGCGCTCTCGGTCTCGAACCAGTGGAACGCCTGGCCGACCGCGATGCCGTCGACCGAGGCGTCGCCGAGCGGGATCGCCTCCGCCCTCCCGGCGAGCGCCTCGACGCCGGGCAGCTCGTGCTCGAGGACCGCCCGCATCTCGTCCCCGGGCTCGACGGCGACGACGTCCAGGCCGCGTGCGAGGAGCTGCCGCGTCAGCTTCCCGGTGCCGGCTGCGAGATCGAGCACGCGCCCGCCCGGCGCGAGGCCGAGGCGGCCGAGCGCCCAGTCCACCGCCTCCTCCACGTATGCGGGCCGGGCCCGCTCGTAGTCGGCGGCGACCCGCTCGAAGCTGAGACGGAACCGGTCGTCAGCCATCGCCGACTCGCGCGAACGTGAACACGTAGGTGAGACGCGGGAACGGGAAGCTCTCGCCGTACCGGGAAGCCAGCTCGTGCACCTTGCGGAGGGATTTCTCCCGCTCCTGCGGCTCGGCCGTGAGGAACATACTCGCCGTCGACAGGTAGCCGACGATGGCGTCCGGGCTCGACTGCTCGACGCTCTCCACGACCGTCCGCCCCAGTTCCCGAAACCAGGGCGCTCCTGGAAGCTCGTCGTCTCGGTACGGCTCGAGCCCCGCGTAGCCGACGAGCTCGCCGAGCTCCCGCTGCAGCGGATCGCGCTCGTCCCACCAGTTCCAGAGCAGGGCGAGACCGCCTCCCGGCGCGATCACCCGGTGCAGCTCGGGTAGCGCCCGTTCGGGGTCGAACCAGTGGAACGCCTGCCCGGCGAAAGCCGCCGCGATGCTCGCGTCCGCGAGCGGGATCGACTCCGCGGCTCCTACGTGCGCCTCGCCCTGGGGCACCGCCATCCGGAGCTGCTCGAGCATGGGGGCTCCCGGCTCCACGGCGACGACGTCGAAGCCGAGCGCGACCAGGCCGCGCGTGAGCTTGCCCGTTCCGGCCCCGACGTCGAGCACTCGCGCGCCCTCGCCGAGCCCGATCTGCTCCGCGGCCCAGCGGAGCGCCTCCTCGGGGTAGTCCGGACGGCGCCGCTCGTACTCCGCGGCCACGGCGTCGAAGCTGCGGGAGCGTGCGGCGCGATCAGACACGGCTGGACGGACAGAGGTCGTTCACGACGCAATCTTCGCAGCGGGGCCGCCGTGCGTCGCACACCCTGCGGCCATGCCAGATCAAAAGGTGCGGGAACCGGCCCCAGTCGGCGCGCGGGACGAGCCGGACGAGATCGCGCTCGATCTTCACCGGGTCCTCCTGCCGCGTCAGCCCGAGGCGCTGCGAGAGCCGCCGCACGTGCGTGTCGACGACGACTCCCTGCGGCTCCCCGAGCTCGGCAGCGACGACGTTCGCCGTCTTCCGCGCGACACCGGGCAGCCGGATCAGCTCCTCGAGCCGCCGCGGTACCTCGCCGTCGAAGTCCTCGAGCAGCATTCGCATCGTTCCGCGCAGCGCCTTCGTCTTCTGCCGGTAGAAGCCGGTCGCAAAGATGTCGCGCTCGAGCTCCTCCTGTGGCACGGCGAGGTAGTCCTCGGGCCGGCGGTACTTCTCGAACAGCGCCTGCGTGACCCGGTTCACGTTCACGTCCGTCGTCTGCGCCGAGAGCATCACCGAGACGAGCAGCTCGAGCGGGCTCCGGAAGCGGAGCGCGATCGCCGCGTCGGCGTGATCCGCCGCGAGCCGCTCGATGATCGGCCCGATGCGCTGCTTCTTCCGCCCGACGTGTCTGCGGGCCTCTTTCAGGTAGCTACGAGGCAACGGCCTCGGGCAGGTGCGAGCGCAGGCGCGGGCCGGCGCAGACGAGGTCGAGCGCCGGGCAGCCGGCACAGGCGAACTCGCTCGGCGTCGGCAGGAACTCGCCCGCCTGGATGCGGGCGATCGCGCCCGACAGCTCCGCTTCGAGCTCGGGGACGTCGGCACTCGAGAACACGGCTTCCACGGGCGCTTCGGGCCGCTCGAGGAAGTGGTAGACGACCTCCACCTCCTCGGCGCCGGCGCGGAAGCAGGCCAGCGCGTAGACGAGCCGCTGCAGACGGTAGTCCTGCTCGACGATCTCCTCCGGCGAGGCGTCCCCGAGGGCGTTCGTCTTGTAGTCCACGACGAGCGCGCGACCGTCGCGCAGATGGAGCACGTCCAGATAACCGTGCAGCAGGACCCCGTCGTGCTCGAATGTGAAGTGGCGCTCCTTCTCGACACCCGGCAAGGCCGCGACCCGTCGCGCGAGGTCGGATTCGCAGTACGCGGCGACGAAGCCGCGAACGAGCTCGTCCTCGAGCTCCGGCACGGCCGGCGAGGCGAGGTCGATCTCCTCGAGCAGCGCGTGCACGGCGCTGCCGATCTCCGTCCCGGACCGCCCTTCTGTTCCGTCACCCTCGACGGGCCGCTCGCTCATTCCCAGCCCGTAGCGGGCGTAGTACTTGTAGGCGCACTGCTCGAAGAGCGAAAGCGCCGTGAACGAGAGCTTGCGCACGCGGTGGAGGGGCGGCTCCGGGAGCGCGACGAGCGGCGGGAGCTCCGGCGCCGCCGGCGGAGCGGCGATCTCCTCGAGGGCGGTGAAGAGCGCGAGCTGGCCCTCCTCCGCCTCGGCCTCGTGCTCGGGCTCCGCGCCGGCGGGTTCGGGCCGGTAACGGTCGAGGCGCACGAGGAGCCGTGCATCCCCCCGGACGAGCTCGATCGGCGCTTCACCCGCCTCCGCCAGCTCGTCGTCGGCGTCGAGACGGTCGAGCACCCACGAGATCGGCGTCGGCACCTCGCGCTCCGAGCCGAGATCGACGGAGCCGGAGACGATCAGGCGCTCCTTCGCGCGTGTCATCGCGACGTAGTAGAGACGCAGGCGCTCGGCACGCTCGGCTTCCTGCCTGGCCTCCTTCACCGCCTCGTAGTCGAAGGCTCCGCGCCGCTTCGCGGTCACCGGATCGGCGACCCGGAAGCCGAAGCGGCCGTCCGGCAGCGCGAGGATCTCGTCCGGCGAAGGCGGCACGCGGTCGCGTCCGGCGTCGGCGACGATCACCACCTTGAACTCGAGCCCCTTCGCGGCGTGGATCGTGAGGAGGCGCACCGCGTCGGCGCCCTCCTCCTCCGCGACCGCCTCGAGCTCACGCGCGCCGACCGCCTCCTGCTCGGCGACGAAACGCACGAAGCCCTCGACGTCCGGCCCGCGCAGCTCCTCGTACGACCGCGCGAGCCGCGCGAGCTTCCGCAGGTTCGCGTAGCGGCGGCGGCCGTCCCACTGCGCGAGCACGGCGAGGTCGTAGTCGTGCTCGGCGACGATCTGTTCGCACAGCCGCTCGAGGGAGAGCCGCGGCAGCGTCTGAACGAGACGGTCGTAGCGCTGGCGGAAGGCGCGCATGAGCCGCTCGTCGCGCTCGCCGAGCCCCGGCGGCAGCGCGTGCTCGAGGCCGGTGAAGAGCGGGCGCCTCGACGCGACCCGGCGCAGCAGCGCCAGCGCGTCGTTCGAGACCCCGACGAACGGCGACGCGAGCACCGACAGGAGCGCCGAGTCGTCGTAGCGGTTGTGGAGCAGACGGAGATACCCGAGGAGGTCGACGACCTGCTGCTGGCCGAAGTAGCCCTTGCCGGTCGCCCGGTAGGTCGGCAGCCCGGCGCGGCGCAGCTCGTCCTCGTACCACTCGGCGTCGGTGCCGGCCGCGAACAGGAGGACGATCTCCCCCGGCGTCGCCGCCCCGGCGTCCACGAGCTCGCGTACGCGCCGAGCCACGGCGCGCGCCTCCCCGCGCCGCCAGTGGAGCCCGCTGTCCTTGTAGTTCTCCTTGTCGGCGACGATCAGCTCGACCGGATGCCCGAACACCGGATCCGGGAACTCCGCCGCGGCGGCGAGCTCCTGAAACTCGCCCCCGAAGTGCGCCCCGAAGAGCTCGTTGACGGCCGCGAGCACCTCGGGCCGCGAGCGGTAGTTGAGCGTGAGCGAGAGCGACCGCTCGACGGCCTCGCGCCGCTCGCGGAACACCTGGACGTCGGCGTGACGAAAGCCGTAGATCGACTGGAACTCGTCACCGACGAAGAAGAGCTCGGTGTCCGGAGTCCGCAGCAGGTCGACGATCTCAGTCTGCAGGCGGTTCGTGTCCTGGAACTCGTCCACGAGGATCGAGCGGAAGCGCGACTGCTCCCGCTCGCGGAGCTCCGGCTGCGCAAGGAGCAGGTCGCGCGCGTCGAGCTGGAGATCCTCGAAGTCGAGCGCCGACTCGCGTGCCTTCGCCTCCGCGTAGCGCTGGGCGAAGAGCGTCAGAAGCTCCTGCAGGAGCGCACGGTCGCGGGCAGCGGCCTCGTCGAGCGCCGCCTGCTCGACCGCCGCGAGCGCCTCGCAGTACGCAGCCGCCCGGTCCCCGCGCGCCTTGAACCCCGTCAGGTTCATGAGCCGGTCGGGACGGCGGTCTCGCGAGAGGAGCTCGAGCAGCTCGCCCGCCGTCCGCTGCTGGCCCTCGCTCGCCTCGGCGTCGGACGCGAGTGAGGTGGCGGCGGCCGCGAGCTCCTCGATCCGCTCGCCGAGCTCCGGCCGTGCCGCGACAGCGAGGTCGAGCTCGCGCCCCGCCGCGCGCAGCGTCTCGTACACGCTCGTGAGCATCCGCCGAAGCCGGTCGCTGCCGTACGTCGCGAGCAGCTCGAGCCGCTGCGGGTCGTCACCGCCGCAGAACTCCGCCAGCGCATCGCGGAACGCCTCTGACCGGAGCACGGCGGCCTGCGCCTCGTCGAGCTCCCGGAAACGCGGGTCGAGGCCGGCCGCGAGCGGGTACGCCCGGAGGAGCCTCGCGCAGAAGCCGTGGATCGTGGAGATCCAGGCGCCGTCGAGCTCGCGCGCGAGGTCGTGCCGCCCCCGCTCGGCGAGCGCCGCGCGGATGCGCGTGCGGAGCTCACCTGCCGCCCGGCGCGTGTACGTGATCACGAGGATCGAGTCGACGTCGAGCCCGCGGTCGCAGACGGCGCGAACGACGCGCTCGACGAGCACGGCTGTCTTGCCGGTGCCGGCGCCCGCCGAGACGAAGACCTCGCCTCCCGCCTCGACGGCGGCGAGCTGCTGCTCGTTGAGCTCGGCGCTCACGTTCTCTCCACGCGGCAGATCGACCAGAGGTCGCACCACGCGGGGCACTCGCCGCCGAGCGGGTCGTGGTGGACATCGCCGGTCCGCATCCGTTGTGCGAGTGAGCCCGCCGTCGCGCGCGCCGACTCGACGACGCTCCAGAACGCCTCCTCCTCGAGGTAGTCGTGCGAGACGTAGCCCGGCAGCGTCTCCGCCTCCGAGCCGCGGACGAGGCCCCGCGGCTTCCGCGCTCCCGCGAGCGGCCGGTACAGCCCGCCGAGCGGCTCGAGCCCGACCAGGTCGCGCAGGACGAGCATGTAGAGCGGGATCTGGAGCCGCAGCTCGCTCTCGATCTGCCGGGCCGAATGCGCGGTCTTGCCGGACTTGTAGTCCTGCACGACGCCGCGTGCGCCGAACGGATCGACGTCGATCCGGTCGATCTTGCCGGAGAGTGTGAGCCCCGGCGCCAGCTCGAGCCCGCGCTGCAGCTCCGGCGCCGCGCGGTCACTCCCGAACGAGACCTCGAAGCGGCGCGGCACGAGCGGCAGCTGCGACTCGCACTCCTCCTCGACGAACGCGGCGAGGTCCCGCCACAGCGTCTGGTCGAGCTCGCGCTCCTGCATCTCGGTCAGATCCATCCGCACTCCGGCCAGAGCCTCGTCGAGACAGCGACGCATGAGCCCGGACGCCGCTTCGACGTGCTGCGGCTCGAGCTTCTCGACTCCGAGCTCGGCCGGGATTCGGGAGAAGAAGCGGTACAGCGCGTTGTGCGCGACACTGCCGCGCTGCTTCGCGTCGGGCTCCGCGTCGATCGTCTTCGGATCGAGGAATCGCTCCACGAACCAGGCGGACGAGCAGTCGGCGAAGCGTTCGAGCTCCGTCACCGCGAACGTGGTACGCGACCCGAGCTGCTCGAGCACGAGTGGATGCGTGAGCTGCGTCGGTCGGCGGAACGCGGTACGGGCTCGCTCGAGCCTCCGCTCCCAGCCGTTCGCGTGCGCGAGCGCGTCCGCGGCGGAGGCATCTCGCGCCGAGAGCTCGGCGAGCGCCCGCAGCCGCTCCCGCTCCGTCGGCGCCTCGTCGAGCGGCCATGTCAACGCAGACAGCGGACGGCGCCGCGTCCAGCGCCGCACGTCCTCGCGCTCGAACACGGCTTGCGCCTCGTGCCAGAACGGGCTGGCCTCGCGCGGGCTGCCGTCGTCGTCCGCCGCCTCCCGCACGAGATACAGCCGCTGCGAGGCGCGCGTGCAGGCGGTGTAGAAGAGGTAGCGGTCGGTAGCAACTGGATCGGGTCGCACGAGCCTCGCCCCGTTCTCATCGAGCGCACGCCGCGCCTCGTCGTCGAGGAACGGCGAGCCGCCGCCGCGACGCGGCAGGGTGCCCTCCTCGAGCCCGAGGACGAAGACGGCGTCGAAGCGGCGCGTCCTGGCGCGCAGCAGATTGACGACGGCAACGCGGCCCGCGTCGTCGCCCGCGCGCGGAGGAAGCGCCCCCCGCTCAACGGCTGCGAGAACGTCCTCTCGGCTCAGCTCGCCGCTCAGCGCGCGCCAGCGCTCGAGCTCGGCGAGCAGCCTGCTCAACGCCTCGTACGCCCGGAGATCGAGGCGGCTCGAGGCGTCCGCCGGCGGTCGCTCGACGCCGTAGGCGTTCCGCAGCATCCGCGCCGCGAGCTCACCCACGGCCACGACCGGGTCGCTCGCCTCGCGCAGCTCCGCGAGCGCCGGGAGTGGCGTGCCGCGCAAACGCTCCGCCTCGTCGACGACGCGTTCCGGTGCCTGCACCGCCCTGCCGCGCAGCCGTCCCTCCACGAAGTCGACCGACCGCCGCTCGAGCCCCGAGAACGGGGAGCGCAGGAAGGAGAACAGGTCGTTGCGCGTCCCTCCTCCCCACGCGAAGCGCATGAGCGCCGCAAGCGCGTGCGCCAGCGGAGTCTGCGTGAGCCGAAGCTCGCCGTCGACCGCGTACGGGATCGCGAACGACCCGAGCACCGTCTCGAGGGCGCCGCGAATCCGCTCGTAGCCCGGCACGACGATCCCGATCCGCTCCGGCGGCATCCCTCCCCGGGCCAGCGCGAGCACCTCTTCGGCCACGAGCTCGAGCGTCCCCCGGCTTCCTGCTCCCTCGAAGAAGCGGATCACGCCGTCGATCGGCGGCGGATCGCCGCGCTCGTCGGCGAACAGCGCACGTTCGAGATGCGCAATCGCCGGCGGCGCCACCGCCGCGTATCGCGGCGGGAGCTCCTCGACCGCCTCTGCCGCGAGAGCGGCGAGGTCTTCGGCGGTGCGGCGAAGCGCAGCGAAGGTGGGCCGGCCGGGCTCGTACGGGAGAGAGACCGTGACCGCGGTGCGGGCGGCAAGCGCCTCGAGCAGCGCCCATTCCGCGCCGGTGAGATCCTCGAAGCCGTACGCAAAGACCGGCTCGCCCTGCCACGCGTCCAGATCGGTTCGGAGGCGTTCGACGGCGCGGCGGCGGAGCAGACCGCGGTCCCAGCTGCCCAGCCGGTCGAGCTCCTCGCGATAGGCGGCGTAGAGCGCACCGAGCTCGCCTTCGATCGCCTCGGGAGCCAGGAGTCCGGACTCGAGCTCGTCCAGCACCTGCTGGAGCGAGTCCGCGAAGCCCGCATGGGCGGCGGAACCCGCGAGGCCGCGGAGGCTCGCGCCGGCCACGACACTCCGGACGAGCAGTGCCTGCTCGGCCCGCCCGAGCTGCTGCCGTGCCTCGGTGGTTCCACGCACGAGGCCGGAGAACACGTCGTCGAACGTCCCGATGGAGCCCGCGAGCAGCGCCGGCCGCTTCGCCAGCAGTTCGAGCTGCACCCGGTCGACGTCCGCCCGGTTCGGCACGATGAGCAGCGGCTCGGGCCCACCGGACTCGAGCGCATCGAGATAGCGGCCGAGCAGAAGCTCGACCTTGCCCGCGTTCGCAGGCCCCGCAATGAGCCGGAGCGGCACCCGCTTACGCTAGCGCGTTGCTCGGCGGGCGAAGAGCTTCCTCCGGGCGAAGAGCTGCGCTCTTCGCCCGGGGTCTATCGAACTGCGCGAACGGGAGACGCGGTCTCCCGTTCGCTTCGTGCTGAGGGCACACGGGCGTGGGCGCGGTTCGCGCTGGTTGTTCTGTCGCGGGCGAGC
>Ga0308175_100000119_pt1 | contig 60306 bp, 51 predicted proteins | sample PhyCR1_3_FD_203893 | JGI IMG/M metagenome (GOLD analysis project Ga0308175, IMG submission 203893) | Soil microbial communities from UC Gill Tract Community Farm, Albany, California, United States - DLSLS.C.R1 | ecosystem: Environmental > Terrestrial > Soil > Agricultural land | place: USA...
CCCGGCGGCATGACCGAGGGCGCTGGCCGGGGGGGAGCGTCCGTGGGGCAGGAGCCTGGCGGTTCGCTGGCTCGAGGAAGCCGCGGCGGGGTGAGGGCGGCGTACTGGGTGTGGCGGCGCGAGCTGGCGGTGATGCTGCGCGCGCCGATCATCTACCTGGTCGGCGGGCTGTTCCTTCGTCCAGGGCATCGCGTTCGCCGGGCTGGTCGGCGCGCTGTCGGATCCGCGGCGGCCGGCGCCGCTCGGCGCGTTGCTCGAGGGCCAGCTCGCGGGCACGCTGCTCACGTGGGTGCTCGAGCTCGTCGTGCTCACGCTGCTCGGGATGCGAACGATCGCCGAGGACAAGCGCAACGGCAGCTGGGAGGCGCTCGTCACCGCCGGGGTCGGGGAGGGCGCCGCCGTCGCCGGCAAGTGGCTCGCGGCCACCACGGTCTACGCGCTGGTGTGGCTGCCCACGCTCCTGTACCTCGCGCTCGTCGCGATCTATCGCGTCGACTCCGGCGGCTGGGATCTCCCGGCGATCGCGGTCGGGTATGCCGGCGCGATCCTCCTCGGGGCGGCGCTGCTCGCGTGGTCGATCGCGGCGAGCGCGGCCACCGGTTCGGCGCTCGCCGCCGGCGCGCTCGGCTTCGCGTGGCTCATCGGGATCTTCCTCCTCGGCGAGCTCCCTGCGCTGTGGCCGGATCTGGCGACCGATCATCCGGCGATCGCGCTCGGGTTCGATACGATCTCGCTGCGGGCGATCGCGACCGGCTTCGCGCGCGGCGAGGTCGGCGTCCGTGCGCTGGCGGTGCTCGCGAGCCTGACCGTCGTCGGCCTCGCCCTGGCGATCACGCTCGCCTGCGCCGGTCGCCGCCGCCGCGCGGAGCTGCGCGTTCGCACGCTCGGCACGCTCGTATGCGCGGTGATCGCGATCCTCCTCTGCATCCTCGCGGCGCGGCACCCCGCCGGGCTCGATCTCAGCGCGGCGCGCCGCAACTCGCTCGACGAGGCGACCCGCGCGGTGCTCGCCGAGCTGCCGGGCCCTGCCACGCTGACGGTCGTCGAGCCGACGTACGCCGCGCTCGAGCCGGTGTACGACGAGGTCGCCCGCGTCGCCGGCCGGATGGCGGACGCCGCGCCGGGCCTAACCGTGCGCCGCGCCGATCCCGCGAGCGCGCCGGGGGGCCTCACCGCGATCGCCCGCGCCGCGGGCCTGGTGCCGGGCGACCTGGCCTCGGGCGGCGTGATCATCGTCGAGCTCGGCGGCAAGCAGCGCGTCGTGGACCTCCTGGCGTTCGCGGCGCTCGACCGCGGCCCCGGCGGCGCCCCGACCGTCGAGCGGCTCGCGATCGAGCAGGCGATCACCGGCGCGCTCGCCGCGCTGTCGGCCGCGCGCCCCGTCACGATCTGCGCGACGCAGGGCCACGGCGAGCTGCCGTTCGCGGCCCAACCGTCGGGGCGCGACTGGTCGATGGTCGCGCAGCGCCTGCGCGGCGAAGGCATGACGATCCAGGACATCGACGTCGCGGCCGCGGTGCCGCCGAGCTGCGCGGTGGTGGTCGTCGCCGGCCCGTCGTCTCCGGTCACGGCCGACGAAGCGTTCGCGATCCAGCGCTTCGTGCGCGGCGGCGGTGGCCTGGTCGTTGCCGCGAGCAGGTCCGGGGCCGGCGGCCTGCCGGCGACCGGCCTCGAGGCCGTCCTGGCCTCCGACGGCCTGGGGCTACCCGCCGCGATCGCCATCGATCCCACGCTCGGCGTTCCCGAGATGCCCAACGCGCTGTACGTGATCAACGGTTACACCGATCACCCGATCGATCGCGGGTTCGCCGGTGCGCGGCTCACCGTGTGGGTTCAGCCGCGGGCCGTCGTCGCGACCGGTGGTGCGAAGCCGCTGATCTCGGCGACCGCGGCGAGCTGGGGCGAGCGCGATCTCGTCGATCCACCGGCCAAGGATCCCGACGACCTCGCCGGCCCCGTCGCGCTCGCCGCGATCGGCAGCGCGCATCGCGTGATCGCGATCGGCTCGGCCGAGTCGCTGACCACGCAGGTCCTGGCGAGCGGTGCCTCGGCCGCGGACCTTTGGTTTGCGCGCGCCGTTCGGTTCGCGTCGGGCACGCCCGAGCCCACCATCGCGATCGCGAGCCGCGCGCCCGATCAGGTTCGCCTCGTCATGACCGCCGGCCAGCGTCGCGTGGTGCTCGGGATGTCGTACGGCGGGATCCCGCTCGCGTGGGCGCTGCTCGGCGGCCTCGTCGTGTGGTGGCGCCGGAGGCGTACGAGGTGAGCGCCTCGCCGGCCAGGATCTGGCGCAGCCGTCGTGTTCGCGCTGGTCGCCCGGTGGTGTGGTGGAGGTGTCTGCGATGATCGCGTCGTGGCGTGGGCTCGCGATCGCGGCCGCGCTCGCCGTGGGGCTGGCGCTCGTCGTAGGGCTCGATCTCTCTCTCTCTCGAGGCACGGAGAGCCGCGCGCTCCTGCCGGACTTCGATCCGGACCGCGTGACGGAGCTCGTCTGGGAGCGCGCCGGGCAGGCGGCGATCCACGTCGCGCGCGGCGCGCGTGGCTGGGAGATCCGCGCTCCGGCGCCCACAGCTTCGAGCGCGGTGGCCCAGGTCCCCGCGGACGCCGGCGCGGTCGGCGACGTCCTCGCGGCGTTGCGCGGCGCGCGCTGGCATCGCCGCGGCGAGCCTGCGCCGGTGCACACGACCCTGGCGGTCGTCGCCGGTGGCGATCGCCACGTGATCGGCATCGGCGAGCCGATCGCCGGCACCGAGCAGACCTGGATCGTCGTCGATGGCCGCGGCGTGGTGGTCGACCGCTGGGTCGCGCGTGCCCTCGATCGCGACCTGCTGGCGCTGCGAATCAAGGCGCCGCTCGCCGGCGTCCGTCGCAGCCAGACGATCGTCATCGAGGGCGAGCTCGACCGGCATGTCGCGTTGCACCTCGACGGCCACCCCCGGCAGCTGGAGGTCGGTGCAAAAATCATGATTGCCGCGGACCTCTCCGACGAGCTCGAGCGCGCCCTCGGCGACGTGACGATCGTCCGCCTGCCGGACGCCCCGGGCGCTGCGCACGGGCTGGCGATCACCACCTCCGATGGCGACTCGCCGAGCCGCGCGCGCTCCGTCGCGAACGTCGTGCTCGGCGGCAGCTGCCCGGGCGCCCCCGAACTCGTCGCGATCTCCGGCTTCGCGGGCGACGGATGTGTCGAGCGCACCACCTTCGCCGCGGTCGAGCATGCGATCAGCCGGCTTTCGCAGCCGCCAGAGGCGGTCATCGAGCGGCGCCCGATCCCGTTCGAGCTTCGGCGCGTCGTGCTCGCCGGCGACATCGTGCTCGACACCACGGCATCGCGCGTCGGGGACCGCCCGGCCGATCCAGCCCGCGTCGCCGAGTTCCTCGCCGCGCTCGCCGCACCGGCCGAAGTCGTCGCGCGGCCCGCCAAGCCCGCCACGCAATACCTGGTCGTCACCGGCCGCGACGGCGCCGCGATCACGCTCGACTTGTTCGCCGAGCACGTTGTCGCTCGTCACGGCGAGCCGCTCGCGCTCGCGCCCGCCCCCGGCGCCTGGAACCTGCTGGTGCGGCCGGCGCGCGAGCTGCGCGACGTCACGCTGTGGCTCGAGGAGCCGACCACGATCACGGCCGTGCGGATCGACGACGTCGGCTATCAGCGCGGCGCCATCATTGGCGAGTGGGCCCGCCAGCCGGCCGGTGCGACCGGCGGAAGGCCTGTCGACGCCAAGGCGCTCGAGGCGCTCGTGGGCCTGCTCGCCGCACCCCGCTCGGTCGGCTTCGTCGACGACCAGATGACGATTGTCCATCGGGTGACCCTCGTGGTCACGCCGCCGGCCGGCGCCCCCACGGAGCATGTGCTCGCGCTCGGCGCGCCGCGCGCCGCCGGTTGCCCGGCGCGTGCCGAGGGCGAGGCCATCCTCTTGCCCGCGAACGTCTGCGCGCAGGTCGCCGCCCTCGCGAGGTGACCATCGTTGCACATAGCATCGCGACACACGCCGAGGGTGCTGCGTTCACAGTGGTTTGTCTTCCGCGGCAGCGTCGACCGAAGCTTCGATCGCGGCGTGCAGTGGCGCTTGCGGACCGGGACTCGCCGAGGGCCGAACCGCGGCAGGTCCCTCTGCCGCCGCCAACGGGCTTACGCGCGATCGACGAACTGTCGCGCACGTCGATCGTGCGCCATTCTGGGACGAGCCCAAACACGGGGCCAAGAAGATCCTGTGCGTCGATCGCGTGCCGGCCACGCTGTCGCTGCCGAAGCTCCATCGGATGCTCGGCGGCGTCATCGTGCGCTCCTCGCTCGAGTGAGCTACACGTCGAGCACGGCCGGGAATCCCCACGCCGCGAACAGCTCCGGCAGCACGAACGTCGTGAGCTCGACGATGCGGTCGTCGGTGTCGAGCGACAGCACGGTGAGGCAGACGGCGTGGTAGCGACCGTCGGGTGCGCGGACATACGCCAGCGCCGCGGCCTCGCGGTTGGCGCAAACGCGCTCGGCCAAGTTCGAGAATGGTTTCTGGCGACCCGCACCGCTCGCCAAACGGTGTTGGTGGCCGTTCGGACGGTGAGTTGCAAACGTGGCATTATGCCGGGTTCCCGATTATGCCGGGTAGAGCAGCTTTCTCGACGGTAACGAGATCGCCTGACCCAGCATAACCCGGAAGGTGGATCCTTGCCCCCCACGAGCTATCAGCTGGAGATGACCGTCAGCCGGCCGAACGCCCGGCCGACCAGGTCGGCGGTGGGCCGACCGAGTCGCGCGTTCGGCACGACCTCGATCATCGTCGTTCGGCACGACCTCGATCATCGTCGCTCCGAGCTCGTCGCGGTGTCGGCCAGACGCCGCCGAGGATACTCGATCCACGGAACTCGAGTTCGTGACCGGCGACCAAGTCGACGGCGGCGATCGCCGCGCTGGCGATGTTCACCGCGCCGGTGCGCGCTCGGCCTGGCCTGGCCCCGTTTTCCACGCGCACGAGACCCGATACTACGTGATGTACACGAGCCAGTTTGCGTGCACCTTGCTAGCCGACACCTTCCGGCCAACGTGCTGCGCCCGCAAGAAGGAGAACGCGTCCTTGGCTTTTTCGAAATCTTGCCCGAAGAGATGACGGTTGCCACCTACCTCGAAAATTCCGCAGCGCGAGTCGTCACGAGGCCGGATGCGATGAACCACGTAGTCCGCCATGAAGCGATCATGTGCCGTCCACCACCGACGTCAACACCTCGATGCGAGCGAGGAGATCGCCCTACCTGCGGCAGTTGTCCTGCAGTTCGCTGTACGGAATGGTCTTTGCGTCCGGTCTCGACCACCGCGCGCTTGAAGTCGTCGCGCGCGAGCTCGCCGATTGCGAACTCGCGGCCGGCGACCAAGGCCGCAAACGAGCCGCAGGCGGCGAGCTCGCTATCAGCGACGGCGCCGTCGCTGAGGGTCGAGCGAACGGGCGGGCGTGCATGCTCGCCTCGGCACGGCCCAGCCCAGGCGGGGCAGGGACTGAACGCTCTGCTCGCCGGGTCGCCGGGCCAGCATGAGCTCTGCCTGCCGCGGTGGATATCGGCACGCGGCGAGTGCTGGGCCACGAAGCTCGCTTCTCTTACTTCTGCTTCGTGGTGTCGGGCTTGCGATCTGCGTTCTGTGGAGCGTTCGCTCTCATCTGAAGTTCAGCGCGTGCTTCTACACTGGCTCGATACTCGGGTCGCTGGTCGAAACGTGCTGCGGCGGCCCTCACGATCTCCATCAATGGCGTCTTGCTTGTGCTCATCTTGTCTCCCTGGTTGGTTCATACATACGGCCCTTAAGAAGGTTGAGCGCTTCATCCTCCTTCTCTAGGTACATATTTGGAGAAGCGGAATTCCTTGGCATCTGGTGGGTTCGTTGAATTTCCCAGTCCACCCACTTGCTGCCGTCTCGACGATTCGGAGCGGTGAACGCATCGGCATACAGGCGAGGCGCGACCCCGGTGAACGCGCGGAAAGGGATCTTTCCGTTAGCTTCGCGATCCACCACAATCGAGTCCTCGAACATCTCCGGAACGCGGCTCTTTGGATAAGGATCAATGAAGTAGACCTCGCTGATCCCGACGACGACGATGTGACGCGCACACTCGTGACAAGGAAACGTGGTTGCGTACATGACGCAACCGTCGATCGAGACGCCTCTTTTCGCTGCGGATGAGATGGCCGCCATCTCGGCGTGTACGGCCCGCATAAACTCGATGATGTCGCGAAGCAGGGCTTTCTCTGTGAGTGACGGAGGATCGTCCTGCCCTTTCGGCATCTTCTTAAGAAGGTTCTCGCTCTCGACCTGCTTTAACAGCGCGGCGAGCGGGAGCTTCGCGAGGTCGTCCTTGAGCCATCCTTTCTGCCGAAGTCGTGCGATGAGATCTGCGAGGATGTTCTCGGTGAGTGTGGCGGTGGAATCGTAGGACCGATGGTGGTCCCGCTCGTCCGGAACGTCTCTTTCCCAATACTGGCCACCATGTGCCTTAGGCACTTCATTCGTGCCGATCGAAACCGTATCCCCATCCTTCGTAGCGATGCAGGCGCCCACTTGCCGCCCTGGCGAGGCAGAGCGCAGTGACGCCCCATGCGCGAAGAACATCCCAAACTCTTGCTTGGTCGGCGTGCGAAACGGATGCCCGAACAGGATCTCGACGAAACGCGTGGCGGACGCTTTGAGTGCTTCGTTGTCCCGGCCATCGAGAAAGACATCTGCGAGCGGAAACGTATCGCGCAGATTCTGGCCGTTTTCGACGCCTCGCTCGCTCTCATCACGAAGGATCAGTGCTTCGGCCTGAGCACGAAACCCGTCCGACGCTGAGTGATGGGAATGCGCAATCTGCCGCGCCAACGTGTCGAGTTGAACATCTCGAGAGGCGTACGTAGCGATGATGTAACAGCTGCTGCCGTAGACCTCGCGAAGCTTTTTCACCTCTTCGGGGGTCTTGAGCGACCGGATAAGGTACGCTGCGCGAGCGATCGGCTTGTCCGCCTGACCGTTTCGCTCGTGCCGTTGCCGTTGGATCTCGCCGACCGTGACCAGCGCAAGCCCATCGAGACCGATCGCAGCACGCACGCCGTTACCGAAGGTCATTCGCGCGTTAGCCCGCTCGTCGTATCGCGGCGGATCCCTGAAGGGCCACGTACCCAGCGCGGCCGCCGCATCGATCACGTTGATCTCGATCGTCTCATAGCTGACAGTGTGCAGAGCAGAACGTAGCGCACCGGCAACGGCATAAAGGTCAACGCCAACTGGGGCGACCAAGCCGAGCGCGAGCTCAGCTCCGTCTGGAGATGCCGTAGCCATGAGAAAACGGGCAACCCTATGTAGAGGGTCTGACACTTTCTCCCGATGCGCAAGAAATGCCAAGAGAATCCACGATCTTCGAGCAGATCTCCCCCGTGCCTGCGATCCAAGCCCCCGAAGTTGCAGAACCGCAGAAGGGCTACCCGCGCGGGATCGCACACTGTGCGTCCGGGTGCGATCACGATGACCTCGGTTCGGTACCACTCCTCTCCCCGATGGTCGACCGCGATCCCGGCCGCCGCCCGGTAACACCCGGGCCGCAACCGCGATGCGACCTCGACTAGTCCCTAACCAAGCGCTAGCCGAGCCCGACAGCCTGCTCGTTGCGGTTCGGCTCTCGGGTCGACAAGTTTATGTTCTCGAGCGCCGCTCGCGCCGTGAGGACACGGGGCTCTCGGAGGCGCTGCGGCGGTGCGTCGATGAGTGGGCCGCGACCCAGGACGCGGTCTCTACTCCGTCCAAGCAGGAGGCCATCAAGAAGCAGCTCGTAGCAGTTGGAACCCGACCGACGTGCCGTCGCACGCGCCGGAGGACGAAGTGATGGCGACGTAGTCAACCCGTCCACGGGAGTGGATCAACCCCACCCGCGCTGATCACGTTCGTCCAGTCCAACCCGATGCTGGGCCGCAACCTAGGTCTGTTGCTCGCGTTTCGCGGCATGGAGCGGACGATGACGGCGTCGTACCGGCTCGCCTGGCACGAACCGAACCCAGAGATGTTGCAGTCGCTGCTTCATGTCAAGCCGATCGAGGGCAAGGCCGGCAAGTGGCACTGGCACTTCGAGAGTGGTGCTCAGCACGTGGATGCGCCGCTTCCGACCCCGGACGAGGCGGAGCTCAGGATCTTCGAGCTTCCGACTGGCGTGACCAACTTGATGCGGCTGAGGACGCAGATCGCCGGCGAGCTCGCGCAGGGACGGCGATCAGGTCGGCCTGATTCCAGACCTCCTGACATGCCGGCGTGATCCTCGTCGGAGAACTGCCCGAGTAGGCGGCCGGGGTGCGGCCCCAAACCTGTCCGGATTTGTCGCGGCAGTCGCGAACAGTCGGGGGGCCTGAGCAGCCCCAGCGCGAACTGTTCCCTGCTGCTCCCGAACTCGCCAACGGGGTGACGATCGCGATCAATGCGCGATGGTTGGTGAAGACGGAGGGTAGCCATTGCGTCGTGCTCGTCGCGGGCATGCCGATCGCGGGATACGCACTGGGCGATGCGACAGCTAGCCGACGACGAGCCGCTCGTGATCTCGGCCGATCGCGATCCTGCCGATCGTTCCATGGATCGCCTGCTCGCAGCGCTCGGGCTACTCGAGGACGCTGTACCTCTGTTCCGCGCTGGTGAGCACGTCGCGCGCGCCGGTGTGCTCCTGGCGCTGCCAGCGATCGCATCGAGCGGGGGCGTGGAGGTCGCCCGCAAGGTCTACGGCTCGATCGGCCCTGCGTTCTACGGCCTGCGAACCACCATCGTGGCGCTCGTGTTCCTGGCGCTGCTGCGGATCAACCGGCCGGAGGCGCTCAAGGAGCACTTCCCGCCCGGCCTCGGCCGGCTGCTCGGCCTCGACCGTGCGCCCGAAGTGAAGACCCTGCGTCGCAAGCTGTCTCGCCTCGCGGGGTTCGGGCGCGCCGTCGACTTCGGGTGCCAGCTTACGCAACGGTGCGTCCACGGCTTCGCAGACGCGATGGGGTTCCTGTACGTCGATGGCCACGTCCGCGCCTATACACGGCAAAACCGCGCTGCCCAAGGCGCACGTCGCGCGGATGCGGACCGCGATGCCGGCGACCACTGACTACTGGGTCAACGACGCGACCGGCGAGCCGCTGTTCGTGGTCACGGCTGAGGCCAACGCGGGCCTGGCCAAGATGCTGCCGCTGGTGTGCGACGAGATCCGCAAGCTCGTCGGGGAGCGCCGGGTAACGATCGTGTTCGATCGCGGCGGCTGGAGCCCCAAGCTGTTCCAGCAGCTGATCGGCCAAGGGGTCGACATCTTAACCTACCGCAAGGGTCCGCTACGCCGTCGCTGCCTGAAAACTGGACAGTTTACGTGGGGCACATGTCGGGAGGTCTGGATGCAGATCAAGCAGAGCTCTGCGCGAGGGAGGCTTCCCTGGGCCGCCGGAATGGATGCTTTACAACCTGGTCCACGTTCACGCAGGCTTTGCGGAGTTGATCGACAGGCTCAGCGAGACAGGCACCTTGTTGGTGAGGATGTCGAGAACCGGGCAATGCGCATCCACCGCCGCGCGCAGCTTCTGCAACTCGCCCTCGCTGGCGCTGGATTCGAGGTGCACCGTGCCGCGGATGCGCTGGTAGCCGGATCGCACCGATTCATCGACCGCGAAGAAGCCGCGTAGGTCGAGATCTCCGGTGAGCTCGACCGACACCGCCTCGAGTGGAATCCCCATCGCTGTCGCATAGGCGCGATAGGTGATCTCCTGGCAAGTGCCCAGCGCGGCGAGGATCAGCTCGACCGGGGTGGGAGCGGAATCCGCGCCTCCCAGGGCAGGTGGCTCGTCGGCCGCAAGCTTGTGCTGCCGGATCGAGACCTCCGAGCGGAACCCTTCGGTCTGGCGCGAGGTCGATTGGAAGGTCACCTTGGCCGTGTCCGGATTGGCGCCGAAGGCTGATTGAGTATCGGATATCAATTGTTTCAAGTGCACGCTCATTGCTTCCCCCCTCGGGGTGAGCTTCATCTGGATCCCGCGGCTTGGCAACGCCCGATCCAGCTACGGGCCAGCTGCGGGCCAGCTGCGGGCCAGCTACGCGCGCGGCGGGCGGGTGATCTGGACGAGGCGCTCGGCGGTGAGCGCGGGATCGGGAGTGTCGAGCGGCTCGACCACGAGGTCGAAGGTGCCGTGATCGAACGGGGCGCCGGGCGCGGCGGTGGCGGGCACGAGGCGCTCGCGCAGGCCCTGCTTCGCGAAGCTCCGCGCGCGGAAGTGGCAGTAGGGGTTGTTGCCGGGCCGGCCGAACACGCTGTGCGCGGTGAAGCTGCAGCCGGCCATGCAGGTCTCTGCGAACGGGCAGGTCCGACAGAATCCCCACAGGTCGTCGACGGTGCGGCGGCGCGCGAACGCGAGCTCGGGGGCGTGGTGCCAGATCGCGTCGAGCGGGCGGTCTCGCAGGTTGCCGCCGACGTATGCGGCGGTCTGGAGCGACGGGCAACCCTTGACGGCCCCGTCGGACTCGATGCCCATCACGAACCGGCCGGCCTGGCAGCCCTGCCAGTGATCGCGATCGGTGGCCGCGACCGACCGCAGCTTCTGCTCCTCGGGCCCGAAGTAGCCGAGGTTGTTACCCGGCGTGAGCGTGATGCCGTCGGCCCGCGCGCGGGCTTTGAGGGCGGCGACGCGCGGGACGACCTCGAGCAGGTCCCACGGCTGGAGCAGCATCTCGGGTCGATCCGCGGCGCGGCCGAGCGGCGCGGTGAGCTGGACCTGCCACGACGCGATGCCGCGGGCGCGGAGCTCGTCGTACAGCGGTTCGAGGTCCTTGTGGTTCTGCCGGTTGAGGTTGATGTTCGACGCGGTCGGTAGCCCCGCGGCGCGCAGGCGATCGAGGGCGGTCATCGCGCTGCGCCAGCTGCCGCGCAGGTGGCGCATGCGATCGTGGGTCGGCTCGAGGCCGTCGACCGAGACCGAGGTGTAGGCGAGGCCCGCGCGGGCGAGCTCGGCGGCGAGATCTTCGGTGATGCCGCGCCCGCCGGTGGTGAGCGCCGGGGCGATGCCGCGGGCGCGCAGCGCGCGGACGATCGCGAGGAAGCCGTCGTGGAGGTACGCCTCGCCGCCGATCAGCACGACCTCGTGGGCGCGCATCGCCGCCAGCTGCTCGACCACGGCGAGCGCCTCACCGGTGGTGAGCTCGTGGTCGCGCGCGACCCCCGCGCGCGAGCCGCAGTGCGCGCAGGCGTGATCGCAGCGCAGCGTGAGCTCCCACACCACGTACGCCGGGAACGGGCGCTCCTCGACGACGTTCAACCGGCGGCGATCGCGGCTGTCGGTCACGGGGCCGGCGGCGGGGGCGCGTAGGTGCGGCCGCTCCCCAGCCCGGGGGTGCCGGGCGGCGCCGGCTCGCGCACGCCGTCGACGCCGTCACAGTTCTGGTCGATCCCGTCGCCAGCGGGATCGGGCGCGCCCGGGTAGCGCGCCGGATCGTGGTCGTCGCAGTCGAGATCGCCGGGCGCCGGCAGGCCGGCGATCGCCTCCTGACAGCGCGCCGCGTCGGGCGCGTGCGCGCACGTCCATGGGCCGTAGGCCCCGTCATGATCCTCGTCGAGCCGCTGCGCGCCGGCCGGGCCCGTGGCAGGCGAATGGCCATACATCCCGGGGCCGCCGTAGCACGCGGCCAGGAGGATCGTCCCGGCCGGCCCCAGCAGGATCGAGAGCCGGCGTGCGAGTTGCGACCGCCGCGGCGGCGCGAGCGGAGCGTCGCAGTGCAAGCACACACCGGCAGGTTGCGGAGTCAAGCCATCACAGCGCGCGCACGTGAGCATCGACATCGTTTGTACAACGATCGCACCGAAACACGCTTACATATCTGGAGTACACCAGATGTGCGAGGTCACAGTCGCCGTGGCGATCGCGGTCCTCGAACGAGCCTTGCTGCCGCACGAGGTGGGGCGCCGCGGCCTGCGCGCGTCGTGTACCCTCCACGGCGATGCAAGCCCTGGCAGATCTGCACCGGCACCTCGATGGCTCGCTGCGCGAGGCGACGCTGCGTGAGCTCGCGGCCGGGGCCGGCGTCGAGGTGCCGCGCGATCTGCGGTTCAGGCCGAACATCGGCCTCGATGAGGGGCTGGCGTACTTCCGCATCACCGTCGCGGCGCTGCAGCGCGCCGACGCCCTGCGGCGGGTCGCGTCGGAGATCTGCGAGGACGCGGCGCACGCCCAGGTCACGACGCTCGAGGTCCGCTTCGCGCCCCAGCTGCACGGCGCGATCGAGCCGGCGATCGACGCGGTGCTCGACGGCCTGGCCGGCCGCGCGGGCCTGATCCTGTGCGCGCTGTACGGCGAGCCGCCCGCGCAGGTCGAGGCGATGGTCCGCGCCGGCGCGCGCCGCAAGGGCGTCGTCGGGCTCGACCTGGCCGGTGGCCCGGGGCCGGCGCACGCGTGGCGGCTCGGTGACTACGCGACCCCGTTCCGGCTCGCCGCCGAGCTCGGCCTGGGCCGCACCGTGCACGCCGGTGAGGGGCGCCCACCGTCCGAGATCCGGACGGCGATCGTCGAGCTCGGCGCGCAGCGGATCGGGCACGGCACGACCCTGTTCGACGATCCGGAGCTGGCCGAGCTCGTGTGCGAGCGCGGCGTCGTGATCGAGGCGTGCCTGACCTCGAACCTGCACACCGGCGCGATCCGGGCGATCGCCGACCACCCGCTGCCGGGCTGGCTCGCGGCCGGCGTGCGCGCCTGCCTCTGCACCGACAACACGCTGTTCTCGGACACCACGTCGGAGGCCGAGCATGCCCTCGCCCGTGCGCTGCCCGGCATGACCGGCGAGCTGATGCAGCGCGCGATCGAGACGGGGCACGCCGCCGCGTTCGCGCGGTGATCGGGGCGCATCGGCGCGACGAGCGTGGTATGGGTATCTGATGATCGGCTGGGTGGTCGTCGTCATTGCGTGGGGATTCGGCCTCGCCTGGGTCGCCGACGCGGCTGCCTCGCGCGGCCGGAGCCAGGTCGGATGGGTCGCCATCGGTGTCGTGATCAGCATCGCCTGCCTGTTCATCGCCGTCATGCTGCCGCTCGGCACCGCCGACCGGAGCGGGGATATCACCGCGCCGCTGCTCGCCATGCTCGCGCCGATCGCGGTGATGGTCTTCGCGCTGTTCGGCCTCGGCCTGTGGCTCAAGCGCCAGCCGGTCAAGGTCCGGACCGCCCGCGTCTGGCCGGTGAGCTGTCGGATCAATGGAACCGGCAAGCTCGAGCTCCTGCCGGACATGGTGCGGCTGGTCTGGGAAGACCGGACGCAGGACATCCCGCGCGCGCAGCTCTGCCGGGTCCAGCCCGATGGCGAGTGCCTGCGCCTGGCCTGGGGCGACGGCGAGCTGGTGCTGATGCCGATGCTCCACCCGCAGACCCGCGACGGACGGATCCAGCAGAGCCAGCGGCTCACGGGCCTCCTGTCCCAGCCGCCGCCCGTCGCGATCCAGGTCAAACGGACGCATCCCTGAGGGCCCGACCGCCGCACGGGCCGCGATCGTCGCGGGCGGCGAGGACTTCCACGCGATCAGGGGACCGGCGGCCTACAGGCCGCGGGCGGCGAGCACGGCCCTGGCGCGATCGGGGGCTTCCTTGCCCTTGGCGATCCGCTGCAACAGCTCGATGGCCTTGGGCGAGGCGACCTCGGCGAAGCCGTCGACGAGCAGGTGGTGCTGGCCGCGCAGCCGCGGGAACACCTCGAGCAGGTGATCGAGCACGGGCTCGCCGCCGAGGAAGACCAGCCGCGGGTCGGGCGAGGCCAGCCGGCAGGCCGCCTCGCGCACGAACTTCTCGTCGCTGATGACGTGGACGAGGTCGCCGGGGCCGATCACGTCTTCGTTGCGCTCGCCGCTGCGCTCGGCGCCCTTGCGACCGTTGAGCACGACGTCGAGCGCGCGGAGCAGCGAGCCGCGCTCGCCCTTGCGGGGCCCCAGCTCCTTGCTGGGGAGCGCCTTGACGCGGCGATCGAACACGGCGGCGAGCCGCGCACGCAGCTTGTCGGCGAGGCTCGCCGGCAGGCGCAGCAGCACGAACCCGAGGTGGTGCATGACGAGCGCGCGGTCGTGATCCTGGTGGTTCCAGACGTTGTTGCTCGACTTCTCGAGGGCGTCGATGATCGACGTCGCGACGAACTCGGGGCCGACGAACGCCTCGAACAGCCGCACGAGCTCCTGGAGATCCTCGTAGGAGGTCGTGTCCGAGAACATCGCCTTGAGCGTCAGCGCGACTTCTTCGGCCTGGAGCGGCGCGCCGTTCTTGAGCGCCTTCTTGCCGGCGGTGTCGAGCTCGGTGGCGCCCTGCGGCGTCCGCTTGAAGCCCTTGCTCGCGGTGATCCGGCACCACCGGATCGCGACGTTGCGCGGCCAGCCGAGGCGGTAGCTGCGGCGCTCGTAGGCGATCATCTCGGCGCGCGCGTCGTCGGGGTGATCATCGACGATGTACTCGAGGTGCGGGAAGCCGAGCGCGAAGGCGAGATCGCCGGCCTTGGTCGTCGCGAACCCGGCCTTCACGAAGCGCGCCCCCGACGCCGCGGTGGCGTGCTCGAGCGCCTGCGTCGTCTTCACCGGGGCGCCGCTCGACTTCGGCGGTTTCGGCGCGGCGGGCCTCGGCGGCGGCGGGGCCGGCTCCGGCGCTACCTCCGCGGGCGGCGCGGCCTCATCGGAGTCGGAGTCGTCGTCGTCGTCGAGCGCCGGGGCGGCCGGGCTCTCCGGAGCTTGGGCCGGGGCCGGCTTTGCCGGGGCGGCGGGCCTGGCCGCCGCGGCCTTGTCAGAGGCCGGCTTTTTCTTGGGAGCCATTGCCGACGATTATCAACGCAAACGCGCGGCTAGCCGCTGCTCTTGCCGTTCTTGTTGGCGAGATCTTGCGGGGTCGGCTTGCCGGCGCCGGACGGGGTGCCCGGCGCGCCGGGCTTGGGCTCGATCACCGGCGATTCCCAGGACTGGGTGATGTTCTTCATCTTCTTGTAAACCAGGAGACCGTCGGAGTTGCGCTCGCTGTGCGGCGACGACAGCTTCCAGGTGCCGGTGATCTCGACCTGATCGCCGACCTTGTACGGCGGGCAGACCGACTTCTTCGGATCGGCCTTGGGATCGCAGCGGTCGGGCGGAGGATTTCGGAGCTCCTCCTTGGGCAACCGCTCGAGCTCGAGCTTGTTATAGGGACGCGGTACGTCGACGACCCACAGGCTCTTCTCGGCCGGGGTATCAGCGGCATCGCCGACGTAGAATTTCGGGCGCTCGCACTTGGCCGGATCTTCGTCGATCATCTTCTGGAGATCTTTGTCCGACATGCCGGGCTGGCGAACCGCCGTCGGGCAGTCGTACGCCCAGGTGATGATGCCCTTGACGGTGATGTCGCTTTCGAGGAGCTTCTTGCCCTTGACGCGGAGCTCCTTCACCGTGTGCGAGCCGTCGGACGGCGGCGGCGGGAGATCGAACCCCGGTACCGCGGGCAGGTTGAGCTTCACGTCGCTCTTGTGCACCTCGGCCTCCGGCCCCTTGAGCTTGTCCTTGTCACACCCCCCGAGCAGGACCAGGGTGCCCAGGACAGCGGTGCGCAGGCCGTGATGGTGCGGCATGCTGGCGGTGATAACATGCTGCGCACAGCCTCTCAAGTTGCGGTGCTGGGCGCGCTCGTCGGGCTTTGGGGGCTCGGGGGCGTCGGGGGGCTCGGGGTGCTGGTCGCCTGTGACGCGCCCGCGCGCGTCAAGCCGTGGCGCCACGCGCCGGACCCGACCCGCGAAGCGGCGAGCGCGCCGGGATCGCCCGCGCTGGCCGAGGTGTCGGGTGAGCAGGAGGTCCATGCGGCCCGCGCGCACACGCTGCGCGTTCATGTCGACGCCGAGCCCGGCCGGCTGACGCCGCTCGTGACCCCGACGTTGTGGTCGCGCCGGATCACGCTCGGCACGATCTTCGAGCCGCTGGTGCGCTACGTGCCGCCCGATGGCCAGGGCCCGGGCAGGTATGCGCCGCGGCTCGCGCAGTCGTGGCGCGTGCTGCCATCGGGGCTCGAGGTGCGCATCGAGCTCGCGCCCGACGTGACGTTCCACGATGGCCACCCGTTCACGGCGGCCGACGTGCAGTTCACGCTCGATGCGGTCCGCGATCCGCGCAAGGGGATCGAGCACCTGCGGCCGATGCTCGACGACGTCGAGGCGATCGAGCTCATCACGCCGCACGAGCTCCGGCTCCGGCTCAAGCGGCCGAGCGGCTGGGTGCTGCGCGCGCTCGCCGAGATCCCGATCTTGCCGATGCACATCTACGACGGCAGCCTGCTCGGCGGCGGCGCGCTGATCGGCACGGGCCCGTGGAAGCTCGCGTCGAACAAGGCGGGGGTCGTTCACCTCACGCGCTACGACCGCTACTGGGCGGGCAAGCCGGCGATCGCCGATCTCGAGTTCGTGTACGAGCCCGACGCCGCGGTCGCGCTCAAGGAGGCCAAGCGCGGCGATCTCGACCTCATCCCGGCCCTGATTCCCGCCCACTGGCCCGAGCAAGCCAACGCCCCCGGGATCGTGGCGAGGTTTCGTCCGCTCGAGCTCGCCACCTCGCGGCTGCGCTACCTCGCGTTCAACGCGGCGCGCGCGCCGCTCGATGATCCAAAGGTGCGGCACGCGCTCGCGCTGCTCGTCGACCGGCGCACGATCGCCAAGCGCGTGTTCGCCGGTCTGGCGCGGCCGGCGCTGTGGCCGATCTGGCCCGGCGGGCTGGTCAGCGGTCCCGAACCGGCGGTGCCCGAGTTCGACCCGGCGGCCGCCGCCAAGCTGCTCGACGCGGCCGGCTGGACCGACAGCCAACCCAAGGACGGCATCCGCGATCAGGCGGGCAAGCAGCTGCGCCTCGTGATGATCGGCGGCGAGAAGCCGGTGCCCAAGGACGCGTCCGGCCCGCCGCAGCGGCTCCCGCGCGACTACTTCATCGACGCCGCGCGGCGGATCGGGGTCGTGATCGACGTCAAGACCGGCGGCGAGGCCTGGCTCGAGAAGCGGCTCGCCGACGGCAACTACGATCTCGCCGAGCTGGCGTGGACCGGCATGGTCGACGCGGATCCCGCGACGCTCATCGCGCACGGCTCGCCGCGCATCGATCGCGCGCTCGATGCGCTGGCCGCGGCGTGGGATCCCGCCGAGCGCGCCAAGCTCGCCCCCGAGCTGGCCGCCGCGTTCGCGGAGACCTGGCCGCTGGCCGGGATCGTGGCCGATGCGCCGCACGGCCTGATCGCCAAGCGGATCGAGGGCGTGCACGTGTGGGACGGCTGGATCGACTTCTCGCAGCTCAGCCTCGCGAGCCCGTGATCGGCGGCCGGTGCGGCTCTGCCGATCGCCGGGTGGGCTGAGCCGAGCTAGGGGGCTGGTTGTGTTCTCAGGGATGCGCGGAAGGCATTCACCAGCGCGGTGTGACTTTCTCCTGGGCGAACAAACGGCGCGAGTAACACGAGATCGAGCGCCGGCAGGAGCTGGGAGCGGTCGACGACCGTGTAGCGCGCCGCCGCGAGGCGATGCACGACGAACGTCCGCGTCGCGGTGCGCCACAGCCAGACCTCGGCCACTTCGAGCCCGGCGTAGACCTCGAGCTTGTCGACGAGCGGGTTCGAGAGGATGACCTCGATGGCGAGCTGCGGTGGCGCGTCTTTCGGCCCGGGACCGAGCGTGTAGCACTCGTCGGGCTCGGTTCCTCGCTTCCCCGCTTCCTTGCGAAACGTGGCGCTCTTGAAGCCGCGGAGATCGACGTTGAACTCGTCGGCCCACGCTTCCAGGAGCCGGGCGATGAGCTTGCCTTCCTCTTCATGCAGCTCCGACGGACGCATGAGCTCGAGGGTCCCCTCCAGGTAGGTCATGCGGATCCTCGCGTCGAGGACATCCCGCAGGGCCACGTATGTCCACCACGGTACGTCGGTCAACAGGAAGCGTCGGTCCGCTTCTGCGTTCTCGAAGACCAAGCTGGCCGCAGCAACCACGAGAAGCAGCTTACCACCTGGTGCACACGTGACGACCCGACGCGGTCATCAGCCAGACGGTGGATGGGGTTGGCCCATCGTGGGCGATCACGCGGAAGGGCCTCGCGGCAGTGCTACGCTACGTGGGTGGTACAGCCGGTCGCCGTCGCGCCCAGTCGGTGGGGCATGCTGGAGGCGACGCGTGCAGCCGTCGCGCACCCGGGGGCCGGATGAGCGCGCTCGATCTGCCGCCCGGAATCGGGCTCGTCGGCACGCCGCTCGGGACGTTTCAGGCGCCGCGTCGCGCCCGCCGCGGGGCACAGGTGTCCCTGGTCGTCGTCGTCGTGCTCGGGGCGATCACGTGGGCGCTGGTCTCCCGACACCCGTATCGCTACAGCTCGAGCACGCAGGTCGTGCTGCCGATCGCGTTCATCGCGTTCGCCGGCCTGGCGTTCATGGTGCGCCGGGCGCAGGTCGCGATCACCCGCGACGGCGTGCGCTGGGGATGGACCGCGTTCGGGTTTCATCAGCCGGCCGCGCGGATCACCGTCGCGCACGTCTACCGCGACGGCATCGCGCTCGAAGCGCGCCGCGGCTCGTGGTGGTTCATCGCGGCGCGCGACTGGGACCGGTTCGACGCCCTGGTTCGCCACCTGCGCCGCGCCGAGCTGCCGATCCGCGACCACCCTGAAAAGGCCCCCCTGCGCGCGCGGCTCCAGAGCTACGGGCGCTTCCTGGACCTGCTCCTCCTGGGTAGCGTGCTGGGTGCCGTCGTGGTCATGATCTGGGCCGTCTGAGGTGAACGTTCAGCGTACATCGAGCACGATCCGGGGCCGATTCAGTCGGCACGCTCACCAGAGGGCGTCTACAATAACCCCCGGCTGATTCCAGAAGTTACCCGCGGTATGACCACGTCGGCCAGCAAGACGAGGGCGCTATGCGTCGCAACACGCTGCACGAGCGTGGATCAGTTCGTGGCGACGTTTCATCGGTTCTGCGACGATGACCAGACCTTCTTCGTCGCGACGATGACGAGCCGCCCGGTGGGGCTCGAGACCGCGTTCTCGATCCAGCTCGCCGACAAGCAGCCGGTGCTGCGCGGGTTGTGCGTCGTGCTCGATGCGTGGGCGACCCCGGAGAACCGCTACAAGCGGCCGGGGATCCGGCTCGGTATCAGGCGGCTCACCCCCGACAGCCAGATCGTGTTCGACCGGCTCCGCGCCGCATCGAAGGCCCCGGGCGCCGTCGCCGAGGCCACGCCACCGCCTGGGCCCCTGCCGGCGCCGCCGATCCCATCGATCGCCCCGGCGTTGCGCCCGCCGGCATTTTCGCTCCGCGCGACGGGCTCCCCGCCGCCGTTGCCACGGCTGAACATGCCGCCTGCGAGCTCGCCGCCGGTGCGCGCCGCGACGGACACGGCGAGCCCGCCCCCGGTGTTCGCGCCGCCTGCGCCACCTGTCGTGCCTCCCCGGGTCCCCCCGGCCGGGCCGCCTCTGCCACGGCCCCCGGTGCTCCCGGTGTCTGCGCTGCTCGTGCCACGGCCTCCGGTCGTTCCGGGCGCTGAACCGCTCGTCGCCGAGCCGATGCCGCCGGCCGTCGAGGCCCGGGCGCCGGAGCCACTGATCGCGGCCGCGTTCCCTCACGCGCCGCTGCCGTCGGACAGCCCGGGTGAGGCAACGCTCGACGCGACCGAGGCGGAGCCCCACGCATCGGCCGAGCCAGGCGCCCTGGTAGATCCCGGCGCGCTGGCGGATCCCACGCCGGTCGCGGTCACGCGCTTCCAGGTCGCGCTGAAGGTCGGCACGATCCCGCCGCCGATCAGCGGCGTGGAGTTCAAGCCGACGCCGCTGGTCGCGCGCCCGCGGGCCGAGCCGAAGATCGTCAGTGACCCGGCGCCCGACGAGGGCCCGGTCGAGCCTGGCAGCCCCGCGGTGATCGTCGATCGGCCCAACGATCAGGCGATGGGGCAGGCGATGGGGCAGGCGATCGGGTCCTCCGGCCGCCCGGTGGACAATACGATGCCGAGCCGGGTCGCCGCCGAACCCGCGGCGCAAGCATCCGCCCTCGTGCCGGCTACCGAGCTCCGGACGCCCGGCTCGGCGCTCGTGCTGCCGGCCAACCCGCTGCAGGACCTCAGCGACGAATCGCTCGAGGGCTTCGTCGACTGCACGCTCTACGAGGAGACCATGAGCGTCTTCCCGCCGGCCGGCGACGGCGGTGAGGAAGACGACCCGGTCGCCGAGCCGCCCCCGCCCCGGGTGCCCCGGGCCACGTCGGCGGCCAGCGTGCCGGCGATGCCGTTCGAGACGCCGCCGAACCTGACGGTGCGTTCGCTCGGCAACACCGAGTCGCTCACGGTCTCCCCGGACGAGCCACGGCCCGAGGTCGACGCGGCCGAGGCACCGGCGTTCGCGTTGACCTCGACCGCCGCGCTGTTCGCACCGCTGCACGAAGGGCGGGCGGCGAGCGCCACGCCATGGCTCGAGGCCGCGACCTACGACCAGAGCTTCTCCGTCGAGGATGCGCACGCCGAGCCCGGGTATTCGCCGGGCGACGCCGCGGCCGCGATGACGGTGCAGGGGCACGTCAACATCGGTCAGCGCCTGGCGCCGTATCCCACCGTCGAGGCCGTGCCGTACCCGCACTACCCCGCGTCACACCCGGGGCCCTCCGCGGAGATGCTGCCCGAGCCCGATCACCGGATGGCGCCGGCCTGGCAGCGCTGGCTGGCGATCAGCGGCACCGCGGCCGTCGCGGTCGTCCTCGCGTTCGTGCTGGCGAGGTCGGTCCGCGGCTCGAACCGTGAAGATCCGGCGGTGATCGGGACCAGCGCCACGGTCGCCACCCCGCGGGCCGCGCCGGTGCCAGGGACGCGGCCGGGCGGACCCGGCGCGGGATCCGAGGCGAGCCCGGCCCCGGAGCACGACCGCAAGACGACCGCCGGCATCGACCCAGCCGGCAGCGCCGACGTCGCCGCCGGCACCGAGCCCGGCAGCGCCGATCCACCGCCCGATCAGGCCTCGTCCGATGACGACGGCGAAGCGGCGGCCGGCGGCACGCCGATCGTCGGGAGTGGACCCTGCCGGTTCAGCGTCGCGACGACGCCCGCCGGCTCGAACATCCGGGTCGACGATCAGGCGATGGGCGCGTCGCCGATCACGATCGATGGCACGTGCGACAAGCACAAGATCGACGTCGCGCACGCGCGCTACCAGAGCGTGACCCGGTGGGTGACGCTCACCGCCGACAAGCCGCAGCAGCTCGATATCAGCCTGCCGCGGCCGGTCCACGCCGTGACGGTCACGTCGTTCCCTCCGGGCGCCGAGCTCTCGATCGATGGCCATCGCGCCGGCACGACGCCGACGGTCGTCCAGATGATGGGCTTCGCGACGGTCAACCTCACCTTCACCAAGGCGGGCTTCCAGACCGTGACCAAGAAGGTCTACAGCAAGCTCCCGCAAGATCGCGTGTTCGTGAAGCTCGTCAAGTGACCGCGCCGAGGCCGAGCGCCGCGCCGAGCTCGCCGCCGGTGTAGTCGCGCTTGCCGCCGGCCTCCGCCGCGCGAACGAGCGCGACCAGGGCGCGGTTGATCGGGGCGGGGCGCCCCACGCGATCGGCCAGCGCGACGATCTCGCCTTGCAGGTAGTCGATCTCGGTCGGCCGCCTCGCCTCGAGATCGTCCCACATCGACGAGCGCGCGTGCGGATCGATCGCGACCACGCGGCGGGCGAGCCGCGAGAAGACGGCGTCGGGCAGGGTCAAGAGCCTCGGCATCAGGCGCGGCGGGATCGCGGTCAGCCGCGCGATCGCGATTCCGGCCGCCGCGAGCGATCCCAGCGCCTCGCGCTGCGCCGCGGCCAGGCAGCGCCGGAACGCGCGCTGCGACAGCTCGGTCGCCAGCGGCTGGCCGGACAGCGCGTTGATGGCGTTGTTGAGGTTCATGACGAGCTTGCCCCACTGCACCGCCGGCATGTCGCGCCGCGGCTCGATCGCCAGCTGCCCGGCCCTGCACGCCGCCAGGAGCGGCGCGTTCGCCGGATCGTCCTCGATCATGAGCGTGCCCTGCGACGCGCGGTGGTACGCGCCGGCCGCGCGGCGCACGACATTGAACGGCACCATCGCGGCGAGCACGCGCTGGGCGGGCAGCGCCGCGCGCAAGGCGTCCGTGTTCCGGACCCCGTTCTGCAGGCTCACGACCGTCGCGCCGGCCGGGAGCACGCGCGCGAGCTCGACGCCCGCGGCTGCCGTCTGGGCCGACTTCACCGTCACGAGCACGAGGTCGGCCGCCGCGGCAGCTGCCGCATCGGTCGTGGCCGCGATCGCCACGTGGGCGTCGGGTCCCTCGAGCTGGGTCACGCGCAGGCCACCCCGCACCTCGTCCATCACCCGCGCGCGGCCGATCAGCGTGACCCTGGCGCCGCCGGCCGCGAGCCGGCCGCCGACCCAGCAGCCGATCGCCCCGGCCCCGAAGATCGCGATGGTTGCCATCGCCGCGACGATACTAGAGCACCGTCCGCGGCGCTCACGATCGCGGCGACCCTGGCAGGCCTCAGCGCCCCCCTCGGGGCCCCTCAGCCCTCGCCACTCCGCCCGTCAGCGACGATCACGGACGGCAACCCCGCCACGTACCCGCCAGCCGCCCTCGACCCAGACATGGCCGCGACCGCGGCGCTCCCATCGGCCTTCGACATAGATCTGATTGGGGCGCTCGCGCTCGTAGTACCCGCCTCGCCAGACCCAGCGATTCCCGGGGTGCGTCCACCGGCCGTGGATCCAGACGAAGCCCGGCCGAGTGACCACGACTTCCGCCTGCGGTGGCGGTGGGATGTCATCGACGATGTAGGCTTCCCCGGACCCGAAGCAGCCGGTCATCGCGGGCATCGCCGAGAGGGCAGCGCCGGCAACGAGCAGCGCTGCGAGTGTGTTTCGTAATGGCATCATAGTGAATCTCCGTTCTGCGAAGGAGATGAGCAATCAGCGAGCCAATCGTTTGGTTGCGCTTCGGCGCACGACGCGCGCGGGCGCACACGGCGAGAGCCGCCCCGGCGAGCCGCAGGCGTCATCCGAGGGGCCTCCGTGCGGGTTTTTGCGACGTGCCGCGCCGCACGTCCGTTGGTCTCGGTGTGCGCGGGGCGCGGTCCACGCGCCACGGGTCGTCGCCATCGCCGGGGCGGATCTCGCCCGATCGGACCGTGCATCTTCATCAAATTCGATGAGTTGAGGGTCGGCCGACCACGGGGCACGCGGGGCCTTACCTTGCCGCGATCATACCCCCCGAGTATGGTCGGCCATGTTTGAGGACCCGAGGGAGGCACTCACCTTCGACGACGTCTTGCTGGTCCCGGGTTACAGCGAGGTAATCCCACGGGATGTCGATGTGACGACGCGGCTCACCCCCGCGATCCCGCTGCGGATGCCGCTGGTCTCATCGGCGATGGACACGGTGACCGAGGCCGCGACGGCGATCCGGATGGCTCGCGAAGGCGGCATCGGCTTCATCCACAAGAACCTGTCGATCGAAGACCAGGCGCGCGAGGTCAACCGCGTGAAGAAGGCGCAATCGGGCATCGTCGTCGATCCCGTCACGGTCGCTCCGTCGCGCACCCTCGAAGAGGCGCTCGCGCTCATGCGCCACTACCGGATCAGCGGCTTGCCGGTCGTCGATTCGGAGAAGCGCCCGGTCGGCATCCTGACCAACCGCGACGTCCGGTTCGAGAAGCGCCTGACGCTCCAGGTCGGTGAAGTGATGACGAAGAACCCGGTGACCGTGAAGGACGGCGTGCAGATCGACGAGGCCAAGGACCTCCTGCACAAGCACCGGATCGAGAAGCTCCTCGTGATCGACGGCACCGGGCGGCTCAAGGGCCTGATCACGATCCGCGACATCGAGCAGGCCGAGGCGCACCCCACCGCCGCCACCGACGAGCTCGGCCGCCTGCGGGTCGGCGCCGCGGTCGGCGTCGGCGGCGATCGCGAGGCCCGCATCGAGGCGCTGCTCGTCGCCGGCTGCGACGTGATCTGCGTCGACACCGCGCACGGCCACTCGGCCGGCGTGCTCGAGGCGGTTCGCCAGACCCGCAAGAAGTTTCCCAAGCTGCAGCTCGTCGCCGGCAACGTCGCGACCGGCGAGGCGACCCGGGCGCTGATCGAGACCGGCGTCAACGCGGTCAAGGTCGGCGTCGGCCCGGGCTCGATCTGCACCACGCGGATCGTCGCCGGGGTCGGCGTGCCGCAGCTCACCGCGATCGCCGATGCCGTGGCCGCCGCGAAGGGCTCGGGCGTGGCGATCATCGCCGACGGCGGCATCAAGTACTCGGGCGACGTGGCCAAGGCGATCGCCGCCGGCGCCGACACCGTGATGATCGGCAGCCTGTTCGCCGGCACCGACGAGGCCCCGGGCGAGATCATCCTGTACCAGGGCCGATCGTACAAGGCGTACCGCGGCATGGGCTCGATCGGCGCGATGAAGGAAGGCTCCAAGGATCGCTACTTCCAGAGCGACGTCGAGGTGCCGCAGAAGCTCGTCCCCGAGGGCATCGAGGGCCGCGTGCCGTACAAGGGTCCGCTGCGCGAGTCGATCTATCAGCTGGTCGGCGGCCTGCGCGCGTCGATGGGCTACCTCGGCTGCGCGACCATCGCCGAGCTCCATATGAAGGCAAGGTTTGTGAAGATCTCGGCGTCGGGCCTGCGCGAGAGTCACGTCCACGACGTGATCATCACCAAGGAAGCGCCCAACTACCGCGTGGAGTGACATGGCGCATCAGCTGATTCTGGTCCTCGACTTCGGCTCGCAGTACACCCAGCTCATCGCGCGCCGGATCCGCGAACAAGCGGTCTACTGCGAGATTCACCCGTTCACGCTTGCCCAGGATCCGGAGCTCGCGAAGCTGCGGGCGCTCGCGCCCACCGGCATCGTGCTGTCGGGCGGCCCGTCGTCGGTCTACGAACCCGGCGCGCCGACGATCTCGCCGGCGCTCTACCAGCTCGGTATCCCGATCCTCGGCATCTGCTACGGCGCCCAGCTCACCGCGAAGCTGCTCGGCGGCGACGTCCAGCCGGCGGATCGCCGCGAGTACGGTCGCGCCACGGTCCGGGTCAAGCAGGCCGAGGGCGTGTTCCGCACGGCCCAGGCCGGCGAGGAGCTCTCGGTGTGGGCGTCGCACGGCGATCGTGTCGCCGCGCTCCCGCCCGGCTTCACCCACACGGCCGAGTCCGACAACTGCACGATGTCGGGGTTTGCCAGCGAGGCGCGGCGCATCCACTGCGTGCAGTTCCACCCCGAGGTCGTCCACACCCCGCGCGGCGCCGAGCTTCTCGGTAACTGGCTGTTCGGCATCTGCCACGCGGCCGGCGACTGGTCGATGGCCACGTTCGTCGACGAGGCGATCGCGCGGATCCGCGCGCAGGTCGGCGCCGGCGGCCGGGTGATCTGCGGGCTGTCGGGCGGCGTCGACTCGAGCGTCGTCGCGGCGCTGCTCCACAAGGCGATCGGCGATCGCCTGACCTGCATCTTCGTCGACAACGGCCTCCTGCGCCGCGGCGAGCGCGAGCAGGTCGCCGCGATCTTCCGCGATCACTTCTCGGTCGACCTGCGCGTCATCGACGCCGAGCACCGGTTCCTCACCGCGCTCGAGGGCGTCACCGATCCGGAGAAGAAGCGCAAGATCATCGGCTACGAGTTCATCGCGGTGTTCGACGAGGAGGCCAAGACCATCGACGGCGCCCAGTTCCTGGCCCAGGGCACGCTGTACCCCGACGTGATCGAGAGCGTCTCGTTCAAGGGCCCGTCCGCGGTCATCAAGTCGCACCATAACGTCGGGGGCTTGCCGGAGCGGATGAAGCTCTCGCTCGTCGAGCCGCTGCGCGAGCTGTTCAAGGACGAGGTCCGCCAGCTCGGCCTCGAGCTCGGCCTGCCCCGCCACATGGTCTGGCGCCAGCCGTTCCCCGGCCCCGGCCTCGCCGTGCGCTGCCTGGGCCCGCTCACCAAGCCCCGGCTCGACGTGCTGCGCGCCGCTGATGCGATCATCGAGGAAGAGATCCGCGCGGCCGGCCTCTACGAGTCGATCTGGCAGTCGTTCGGCGTGCTGCTCCCGGTCCGCTCGGTCGGCGTGATGGGCGACGCCCGGACCTACGAAGAGGCGCTCGCGCTGCGCGCCGTCCACTCGCGCGACGGCATGACGGCCGACTGGGTCCTCTTGCCCTACGACCTGCTCGGCCGGATCTCGTCGCGCGTGATCAACGAGGTCCGCGGCATCAACCGCGTCGTCTACGACATCACGAGCAAGCCCCCGGGCACCATCGAGTGGGAATAGGCCCTTCCTGCGAGACCGCTAGCTCGAAGTGACCTTCGGTGCGCACGACATGGCTAGTGCGCGTACAATGCCGCGGATGGATCGTCGCCGAAACGGGAGGTGCGCGCTGGTCGTTGTCATCACGGCGCTCGCGGCCGTCGTGATGGCGGCGCGGGGCGCGGCGGCGGATCGCGACGAGGTCGACGCGGCGCGCATCGACTGGGCCGCCGGGCGTGTGACCGCCGGAGGCACCGGGATCGCCGATCGGCATGCCCCATCGCCCGCCGTCGCGCTCGGGACGTCACGGCGCGGCGCCGACGCAGCCGCCCGGCAGCGGATCGCCGCGAAGCTCGGCTCGCTGCCGCTGGCCGCGGGTGGCACGCTCGCCGACAAGCTCGCCGACCGTGCGATCAAGGGGCGGATCGACGCCGCGGTTGAGGCCGCGATCACCGTCGCCGTCGAGCCCGAGACCGACGGCAGCTGGCACGTGACGCTGGCCGTGCCGATCGAGGCGATCCGGCAGGCGCTCGGTGAGCCACGCGCGTTGCCGCCCACCGGCGACGAGGGCCCATCGATCGTGGTCGTCGAGGGCGTGGCCACCAAGCCTTCGATCGGCTGGACCGTCGGCGGCGCCGCTGCCGCGACCCTATGGGTCAAGGAGGTCCCAGCCTGGGCGAAGGACGCGCCACGCGCGAAGGCCACGTCGGCCAGGGCAGGAGCGATCGACGTCGATGCGCACGGGACGGCCGCGACGCTTTACGTGGTTGTCACCAAGTAATTCCGTTGTGCTGAGGAGCTACCCGCGTCGCCAGCGCGCGTGTGCGCGTTCTTCACGAACTCCGTAACCGATCAACCTCTGTGGCGAAGTACTAGACGCCGGGGTTCGCCGAGATCTGGACGGTCGCGGCCGAGCTGTCGATGGTGTACAGCACGACGGGCTCCTTGCGCCCGCGCAGCTCGGCGCTCGCGATCCGCTCGCCGCGCCGCGGCTCCGGCAGCTGGGTCCAGGTGGTCTCGCTGACCAGGACATCGACGTCGTGCTCCTTGGTCAGGCCCTCGACGCGCGACGCGACGTTCACGGCGTCGCCGATCACGGTGTATTCGGACTGCAGCGTTCCGCCGAGCATCCCGGCGGCGACGTTGCCGGTGTGAATGCCGATCCCGATCCGGATCGGCGCGAGGCCTTGGTTGTGGCGATGCTGGTTGAGCTCGCGGACGGTGCGCCGCATGTCGCGGGCCGCGCGGACCGCGCGAATCGCATGATCGTCGAGACGATCGGGTACGCCCCAGTAGGCGAGCAGGCCGTCGCCGATGAACTTGCCGACCACCCCGTCGTGACCTTTCACGATCTGGGCCATGCGTCCGAAATAATCGTCGAGCATCGACAGGACCTCGCTCGGGCTCATGCCCTCCGACATGCCGGTGAAGCCGCGGATGTCGCTGAACATCACGGTGATCTCGCGCTCGATCGGCGCCAGCGCGCTCGGGCCGAGGGCGAGCACGCGCTCGGCGACCTGGCGCGGCAAGAACCGCGTGAGGTTGTCGCGCTGCCGGAGCCCCTGGAACATCCGGCTCACGGCTCGGTTGGTGAGGCCGATCATGAAGCCGAGCACGAGGTATCCCCCCATCACGAACACGGTCACATGCGACGCAAACTGGCCGGCATAGCTACTGGCGATCGTATAGCTCACCAGCGCGAGCGCGACCGAGGCGACCACGTGCACGAGCGAGATCCGCGCCACCGCAAACGACATCACGATCGCGGTCGCGACGACCTGCTGTCCGGGGCCGAACGACGCGTTGCGCGCGCTGAGGATGGCCATCGTCGTGATCATCGCGAAGTCGACCACCGTCAGGGCCAGCGGCCGCCAGAACGACCTCCGCGGATCGCCCTGGATCCGCCGCAACACCAGGAACGTGGTGACCGCATACAGCAGGTACAAGGAACCCACCGCGCTGCGAACGTTTTCTCTCTCCCCACTGAGGAACGTCACGATCCCGAACATCGCGACCATCGCGAGCCGCGCGAGGGCCGCGCGCCGCTCACCGATCACCGCGCCTTCCGCAAGAATCTGCTGCTCGTTGTACCTCGCCTCGAGCGTGGCGATCTCGGTGCCCTTGGTCGGCTGGCGTGTAGTCACCGGCGCGCAACGTATCATGTTGGATGACGTCCCGGCGCCATCAACTGTGAGCACCCTTACGCTCGTGGACCCTTCCTGGGCCGGGACGGGGGTACTCCGGCGAGCGATCTACAACCGGCACCCACCACATGGCGCTGGTTGGTTCTCGCCGCGCTCGTGTTGCACGTCACCCTGCTTGTGACGCTGGCTGTTATCCTGCGTGACCAGGCCGGTACACCAGGATCAAGATGCCCTCGCCCGATCGTAGACACCTCGTCGCCGCCGTCGCCGCGACGATGATCTCGTGTGCCGCCCGCGTGGCCCCTCCGGTCAAAGTTCCATTGGTAGATGTTCAGCGCATTCCCCTCCATGGCTGGGTCGATCTCCACACTCACCCGATGTCGTATCTCGGGTTTGGCGGCAAGGCCGTGGCCGGCGGAGTCGATGTAGGTTCGATCCTTCCGGTCGACCCCGACTGCAACGCCCACGTTCGAGCGCTGACCCCCCAGCAGGCGCTCGGCAATGACGTCGCGGTCCACGGTGATTTCATCGCGATCGAATGCGGCGATCTGCTTCGCAATCAGATCGTGGGAGCCGTCGAGCAGGCCAACCAGGCCCACACGGAGCCGCCGGCACGCCACGCCGCGGACTTCTCGATCTGGCCGAGCTGGGACGACATCATGCATCAGAAGATGTGGATCGACTGGATCCAGCGCACCAGGGACAGCGGTCAGCGTGTGCTCGTGGCGCTCGCGGTCAATAACCGAACGCTGGGCGACGCCTTCTCGGGACCAGGCGACGGACCCACCGACGATGAGGCCTCCGCCGACCTGCAGACGGCGCAGATGAAGGCCTTCGTGGATCGCCATCTGGATGTCATGGAGATCGCCTACACGCCCACGGATCTGGACCGCATCGTGCGAGCGAACAAGGTGGCGATCATCCTCGGGATGGAAGTCGATGACATCGGCAACTTCAACCGTGCCGGCGAGCTCAACGATACGATCGTCGCCTCGGAGATCCAGCGGCTGTACGACCAGGGGATTCGCTACCTGTTCCCGATCCACCTGCTCGACAACCCGTTCGGCGGGACCGCTGTGTACCAGGATCTGTTCAACGTCTCGAATTATCGCGAAAACGGAAGTTACTGGAATTTAGAGTGCGCCGCTCCTGAAGACGGGATTCGCTATCGCTTCGCTGCCACGGGGTTCAATATCGAGATCGCGGGGCTGAAGGTGAAGCTGGGTGTCGATCCGTTCCGCAATCCGCCCACGCCGCCGACCTGCCCGGGCTCGGGTCATCAAAACACGGCCGGGCTGACGAAGCTCGGTGCGTTCGCGATCAAGGAGATGATGCGGCACGGCATGCTGATCGACATCGACCACATGTCCCAGAAGTCCACCAACCAGACCCTCGAGCTCGCCGAGCACATCCCGGGGCTGTATCCGTTGCTCTCGGGACACAACAGTATGAGGGGAAATCACGACGCGAGCGAGAACCAGCGGACGGTGCGCCAGATCCAGCGAGTGGCCGCGCTGCACGGGATGCTGGGGCTCGGCTCCGCGGCGATCGACGCGCACATGTGGGCGCGTGACTATGGCGCGGTGGCCCCGGTGTTCTCGGGCGGAGGCGTTTCGTTTGGAACGGACCTGAATGGCCTTGTCAAAGGCTCGGCGCCTCGGCCGGGCTCGAGCGTACACTACGACGCGACGTTTCCCGCGAGCCAGCTGCTCGACCATGTGTGGGACTATAACCGCGACGGTGTCGCTCATTACGGCATGCTCGCGGACTTCCTCGTCGACGTCCAGGCCGAGCCGCGGTATGGCAAGTCGACCTATGCCGCGCTCGACCAGGGGGCCGAGTACTTCTACCAGACCTGGCTACAGGCGACGCTCGTGGCACCCAACGTCCGGAATCCCGAAACGATCGAATCGCTGCCGGAGGTGCCGTCGCCTCAGCCCTTCATTGCCATCGACGACGTGCGGACCCAGGGCCCCACGGCGCGAGACTGGGTCGATGTCAGCCTCGACCAGGCCCACATCTTTGCACCGTCGACCACGGTGATGGGAACGACCACCGATGAGTCGGTCAACGTGACCGGCCTGCAGGTCGCGATCGGCGCCCCGACCCTCGCGGGCCCGTGGGCGGACACGCTCGCTGGCGTGAAGGACTACGCGCTCCGGGTGCGTGCCACGACCTACGAACATGCCGGGAGCTGGTCGGTCTCGCCGCTGACCATCGCGCTCCAGCGGTACTTTTCGATCGCACCCCGCCAGGTCACCCCCCTGGTCGACCTTCACGCCGGCCTCGAGGCCGCGCTGTCGACGCCGTGGCTCGACGGGGGACCGCCCACGGCCGTTCGCGTCGTGAACGGCGTCGATACCGAGCTCGATCGCGATGGGTGGAGCGTGCGGCCGCTGGGCGCGTACGTGAGAGCCGATCTCCTCGCCTGTCGTTCCCTCTATGGCGAGGTGGGCCTGTCCCCCGAGCGCTTCGTGCCCAGCGGCCAGGCGGCCGAGTACGACGTTCGCTATCGCGCGGCGATCGGCGCGTCGTTCGCGTGCCGGCATCGGGCGGATTCGGTGTTTGCCAACCTGGGGCTCGTCGCGGAGTATCGGGGGCGAGGGCGCGTGTATGCGGCCGGCGCGCCTTCCTCCTATGCGCAAGGCGCGGGCCTGGCGCTCCAGCTGGACGCGCCGTGGTTCACAGCCCAGCTGTATTATGTGTTCGATCCCGGCCCGACGATGGCCCACTACGACATGCTCGGGTTGCGCATTCAGATCGGCAGGGAAAAATGACGTCCCCGTGGAGATGGCTCGGCCTTGGTATCGCCGTGCTCGGCCAGAGCTGCTGCCCGAGCCTGTGGCTGACCGTGACCAAGGGTGACATCCCACCACGGCAAGCGATCGGGGTCCCGGCGATCGCGACCGTGCCGATCACCCTGGTGGCCACCAGGCAGAACCGCTTCGACGTGCTCAATCGTGGCGCGAGGACGATCGAAGAAGCGGCCTATTCCGACGCGTTCGAGCCGGGGGACGGGGTGGTCCGGTCGCGCGCGCGCGCGCTCAGAGGCTTTGAACGGCTGCAATCCCACTCACAAGGCAAGCCGATCGACGTGCTGGGAGACGACGCGGTGTGTGGCGAGGCGAAGGTCACCTGTCGGCCGTACGAGTGCCGGACGCTGCAGCTCGACGGATCCATGACGCTGCAGCACCCCGTGGTCTTACGCGTCGACGATACCGAGGAGCTCCGGGCCGTCGAAGCGGCCAGCCCCGACCAGGGCGGCCTGATCGTCAGGCTCGCGAGCGGGATCAAGTCACGCCGGCCCGATCTGGAGAACTATTCGTTCACGACCCAGGTGTGCATCTCCGAGCAATTTCATGTATCCAGGCCGCTGCTGTCGTTCGTGCATCTCAGCGACATGCAGATCCGCGACGGGGCGGTGACGCTGGAGGGGCCGAACCGCAGCACGCGGCTCGGCGGGCTGCTGCCGTCGTTCGAACACGATGATGATCTCGCCGCGTACAACCCGTACATGGCCGAGGCGGTGATCGCCACGATCAACGCGCAGGTGGACCGAGGCCGGGAGCGCCCGGCCTTCGTGATCCACACGGGCAACGCGATCGATGCCGGGGTGATGAGCGAGCTGGCGAGGTTTCACGACATCGTCGACCAGCTGGAGATACCGTTGTTTGACTTGCTCGGCAATCACGACGCCCTCGTGTTCGGTAACCTCGTGCCGACCGCGTCGACCAGCGACACCACGTGCGCGACGACCGCCTCCATCGCGGGAGCCGACCACTGGTTCGCGCCCGACAAGCTGTGTGTCGACCAGGCGGTTCGCTGCCCGACGTGCGTGGGCACCGAGGCCCAGCTCGTGGCCCGGCCGGAGCACGAGCGAACACGCGCGCGGTTCATCGGCCGGCTGCATCATGCCGGCTACGAGGCCGTTGCACAGCTGCCGGGCCCCCAGGAAGCGTACTGTACCGTCCCCCAGATCCAGGACGGCGATCGGATCATGGTCCCCGAACAGACGATCTACGCCGGTGCGGCATCGCGCGAGCACGGGTTCGATCTCAACGTCGATGCGGACAAGCACGCGCTCGGATATTATGCATTTGCCGAGAAGCTGGCCTCCGGCGACCGACATGCGTTGTTCATCGCGCTCGACAGCGAAGATCTCGAGGACAAGCGTGGCGGTCCACGTGGCCGCATCGGTCCGATCCAGATGGCCTGGCTGCAGAGCGTCCTCGGGTGCGTCCAGCGCGATCCCCACAAACACGATCTGATCTTCGTGGTCGCCCATCAGCCGCTGAGTGAGATCGAGCACGATGGCAACGCGGCTTCGCTCGTCTCGGTGCTCGAGGCGGCCCCGAACGTGATCGGCTTTCTCTACGGCCACCACCACGAGCACGCGATCTGCGGCGACCATCGACCCGGCGGGCCGTGCTCGCAGTTCTGGGAGATCGAGACCAGCAGCATCCTCGAGTTTCCCCAGGAGGGCCGCCTGATCGCGATCAAGCAGGTCAGCTCCGATCTGGCATTTCTCGATGTTTCGGCGTTCGGGCAGCACCTGGCAGACCCGGGGAGCGATTACGGGCGCGTCGTGGCGCTTGCGCGACGGGGCGCGGAGCGCGACTACTGCCGCTCGCACCCCGGGGCACGATGTAGCGCGGACCTGCGGCCGTATCGAAGCGATGGGCGTCACGCGGACGGACGCCTGTTCTTCCGGCTCCCTTAGCCCTCGCCACAGACGTTTGATCGGTTGCGATGCTCGCGGCCGACGCCTGATCCACCCGGCCGTGCAATTTATCTCGACCCGAACCCAGCCCGCGCCGCTGCGCTGCGCGTTGCCGTCCTCGCGGGACCAGATGGTCAATCAACCAGTCAATTCACTGATTCACTGCGGCAAGGCACCTGCCTGGCCAGGTGGTAGGGGTGGAGGTGCCGGGGGAGCGGTCGCGGGCGACAGCACGACGAGGATGTAGTGCTTCGGATCGAACATGCGCTTCGCGGTCGCCTGGACCCGCGCGGACGTGACGCGGGCGAGCAGCGCGCCTCCGTCGAGCAGGCGCGCGAGATCGGTATGGTAGTAGGATGCCTCGCGGAGCACGGCCGCCCACCACGGGTTCTCGGCGAGCTCGGTCTCGTGCTGGCGGCGGAACTGCTCGGAGACCTTGGCGAGGATGTCCTTGCCGATGCCCGACTTCGCGATCGCCGCGAGCTCGGCGAACACCGCGCGGCGCAGCTTGTCGACGTTCTCCGGCGCGCAGCCGAAGCTGATGGCGAGGTACCGGCGCTCGATCGGCTCGCGGCTCAGCGTCGCGCCGACCGAGACGTTGTAGACGCCCCCCATGTCCTCGCGCAGGATCTCGCGCAGCCGGATCCGCAGCGCCGCGCTCAAGATCTCGGCGTCGTGGTCGCCGTCGAGCGTGTACTTCGCGGGCGCCCCGAACGACAGGTGGACGCGGCTCTTGGGCTCGCTGCCGGCGAGCACGGTCTGCTCGATCCTGGCCGCCGGGCGCCGCAGGCCGATATCCTTCCACGATGTCTTGCGGCCCTTCGCCGGCAGGCTGCCGAGGTACGACTCGACGAGCGGCTGCAGGGCGGCGAGGTCGACGTTCCCGACGATCACGAAGGTGAAGCCGCCGAGATCGGCGAACCGGTCCGCCCAGATCGACGCGACCTTGGCCAGATCGACCTGTTCGATCAGGTCGGTGGTGACCGGCCGGCGGCGAACGTGGTCGCCGGTCTCGATCCGCACGAGCTCGTCGGTGAACCGCAGCTCGGGGGAGTCGGCGCGATGGAGCGCCCCCTCGAGCCGCCTCGCCTTCCAGATCTCGAACGCGGTCCGGTCGTGGCGCGGCTGGGTCAGCCGGAGGTAGAGGAGCTGCATCATCGTCTCGAGATCCTCGGCGCGGGTGGTCCCCGACACGCGCTCGGCCCGCTCGTCGAGATCGAGCGACAGCGCGATGGTCGTCCCGGCGAGCAGCTTGTGGAGGGCGCGCTCGCTGAACTTGCCGGCGCCGGAGTGCGGGATGATCTCGTCGGCGAACCGCGCGTGGACGAACTCGGCGTCGGGCACGCGGGAGGTGCCGCCGGGCTGCCAGCCCTCGAGCACGATGGTATCGTTGGCGAACTCGGTCGGCTTGACGATCACGCGGATGCCGTTGCCGAGCGTCCACACGGTCGCATCGGCGGCGGCGAGGTGGTCGACCTTGGCGACGGCGCCCGGGGCCGGGGAGGTGGCGAGCAGCGGCTCGTCGGGCGTGGAGTCTTTCCACGGCGGGAGCGTCGCCTTGGCCTCGGCGGTGGCCAGCGCCAGCACCTCGGCCTCGCTCGGCAGCGTCACCCCGGCCGGCGCGCTGATCGCGATCACGCGCCCGGTCTCGCCGGCGTGCTGCCTGGCGAGCGCGTCGACCTCGTCGAGCGTGATCGTGGGCATGAGCTCGTGGACCCACGCGAGCTCGACCTCGGGGCCGGGCATCAGCTCGCCGTCGATGAAGTTGCGCACGATCTCGCCCGCGACCTCGCGCAGCGGCGCCTTGGCGTACTCGCTGCAGATCCGCTCGTAGCGGGCGATCGCGACCTTGCGCGCGCGATCGAGCTCGCTCTGCAAGAAGCCGTGACGCTCGAGCCGGGCCAGCTCGCGGACCAGGAGGTGCAGGCCGTCGACGAGCCGCCCCTCGCGCACCGTGATCGACCGGGTCACGGCGTCGCTGGTGCGGGTCAGCGTGCGGCGGTCCGACGAGGCCGCCACGAGCGGCGAGCGCGGCTCGTCGCGCAGCTCGACGAGCCGCGTCGTGAACATCGCGTGGTAGAGGCGCTCGACGAGCGTGGCGCGGAGATCGTGCTCGGTGATCATCCGGCGGTGATCGAGCTTGTCGTAGATGGTGACCGTGGTGAACCGGGCCTCCGGATCGGTGGCGAGCGTCACCGCGGGTGGCTGATCGTGCGGCACCGGTACGGGCGCGCGCGCGCGCGGCGGGGTCGGCCCGGCGAGGTCGGCAAACCGCGCCTTGATCTCGGCCTCGACGGCGGCGGGATCGAAGTCGCCGGTGGCGACCACGGCCATCAGATCCGGCCGGTACCAGTCCTGGTAGAACCGGACCAGGGTCTCGCGCTTCGCGGTCTTGATGATGTCGGGCAGGCCGATCGTCAAGCGCTGGGCATAGCGAGATCCGGCGAACAGGATCGGCAGGCGCTGATCTTCGATCCGGAACGCCGCGCCCTGGTGCAGCCGCCACTCCTCGAGCACGACGCCGCGCTCCTTGTCGACCTCGACGGGATCGAACGTGATCTCGCCGGCCATGTCGTGGAGGACATCGAGCCCCTGGAGCATCACGGCGCGATCATCGGTCGGCACCGTCAGTTGATAGACCGTCTGGTCGAAGCTCGTGTACGCGTTGACGTCGGCGCCGAACTTCATGCCCGAGCGCTCGATGAAGTTGACGATGTCGAGCTTGGGGAACCGCCGGGTGCCGTTGAACGCCATGTGCTCGATGAAGTGCGCGAGCCCGCGCTGGTCGTCGTCTTCGAGGACCGAGCCGGCGTTGACGGCGAGCCACAGCGCGGCGCGGTGCTCCGGCTTTCTGTGCTTGAGGACATAGTAGGTGAGCCCCGTTGGGCAGCTTGCCGGTGCGGATCGCCGGATCGAGCGGCGCGGGCAGGTCGAGCGGATCGACGGGCCTGGGCGGGGGCGGATCGACGGGCCTGGACGGATCGACGGGCCCGGGCACCGGCTTCGCGGCCAAAGCCGCCGGTGGTCGAGCGGGCGCCGGGACCGGCCGCGGCGATGAGCTACATGCAAAGGCCACCACCCACACAAAACGGCGAATCATTCGCCGATCGTGAGCCACCGGGCTCCTGGCTTCAATAGGCTCCGTCATCGCCTGCGCGGCCGCGCCGGCCTGATCGTGCGACAGGTCAGGCCATCAAGCCTCGTCGCTCCCGAAGCCGCGCAACGGGAGGTCCGGGCCGCGCTGGAGCCAGTTGTCCGCGCGGTAGTGCGCGTGCGCATCGATGACGTGGAGTGAGTACGCCTGGCGGGACCGCGCCGAGCGATTCGCGCCGCTCTGGTGGGGCAGGAGGCCGTGGAGGACGATGCACGTGCCCTTCGGGGCCTCGAGCGCGACCATGCCGTCCTGCGGTAGCGCGCGGTCGTCGAGCACCTCGAAGGCGGTGCCGCCGCCGGGCACGCGATGAAACCGCTTGCGCGGCGGCTCGGCGTGGCCGCCGGGGCGCGCCCACAGGCAGCCGTTGTCGGCGGTCGCGTCCTCGAGCGCGAACCACAGGCCCGTCACGCTCGGCGGATCGGTCCACAGGAACGTGTGGTCCTGGTGCGCGGTCACCTCGCCGCCGATGAACGGTTGCTTGAAGATGTACATCGATTGCAGGAGCAGCGGATGGGCGATCCCGAGCGCCGCGGTGAGCTCGGCCAGCTTCGGATCGCGCGATAACCGCGAGAACACCGGATCCAGATCGTGCAGCGCGTGCCCGATCTTGTTGATCGAGCGCTCGACCGGTCCGCGCAGCGCGCCGCCCGGCGAGAACGCGTCCTCCTCGAAGAAGCACCGGATCTGGTCGCCCGATCCGAGGAAGTAGGCGTCCGACGTCCGGGTCTGCTCGTGGGTCGAGAAGATCGAGTAGGTCTCGGGGCGAAACGCGGCGACGAGCTCGCCCGCGCGGGCGATCAGCGCATCGCAGGCGGCATGGTCGACGAAGCCCTCGAGCAGGACGAAGCCGTCGCGTTCGTAGTCCGATCGTGGCGTCACGTGGCTAGCGTACGCCACCGCGTGCCGGGAGTCCGGGCGGCGAGATCCGCCCGCTTGCGCGCTAGCGAGGTCGAGAAGAAGCGATTGCGGCGGCGGTTTGCTAGGCTCACGCGGCGTGAGGATCTTCGCCATCGTGGTCGTTGCCGTGCTCGCCGGGGCCAGCGCCCCCGTGCGCGCCGAGGACGTGGTCGCCTATCAAACCGACGGTGACGCCGACGCCGGGGCGGCGGATGCTCGGGTCGAGGCGCTCGACGAGGCGTTTGCCAGGGCCGTATCGCAAGCGCTCGGGGATCTGCTCGATCCCGAGGTTCGCAAGCAGAACAAGTCCGTGCTCGATCGCGAGCTGCTCGGCCACGCGCGGCTGTGGATCACGGAGTTCAAGGTCACCAAGGAGGCCGTCGCGGACGATCGCAAGCAACTCTCGGTCTCGGTGCGTGTCGATCGTGACAAGGTGCGGGCACGGCTCGGCGAGCTCAACATTGCGCTCCCGCAGACCGTGACGGTGCTGCTCCGCGTGGCGAGCCCGGAGGCGGTGCATGCCACCTATGGCGCCGCCGCCGAGAAGGACGTCGCGGGCCTCGCGGCGCTGTCGGGCGTGCTGCGCCGGGCCGACATGGTGATCAAGCGCGCGTCCGCCGCGGGGCCGCCCGCGAAGGCCGACGGGGACCTGCCGGTCGACGATGGGACCGCCGAGGCGCTCGCCGCCGACGCCAAGGCCGATCTGGTCGTGATCGCCGGGGTGACGCTCGGCGCGCCGGTGCCGCTGCGCGGGGTCGACGCGAGCGGCGTGCTCATCACGGCGCACGTGCGGCTCGTCGATCGCAAGGCACACAAGGCGATCGGGCAGGGCGCGGTGGTCACCGCAGCGCGCGGCACCGATCCGGGCGTCGTCGCCTACGCGATCGATCGAGCGCTCCTGGCCGCGATGGCCGACGTGCTGCCGCAGCCGGCTCAGAAGCTTCCGGAGGCGCAGGAGTTTACCGGCGATGACAAGCTCATCGGCGAGCCGGGAATCGTCCTGGTGCGGCTCGCGCGCGCTACGCCCTGGGGGATGGTGCAGTCGGAGATCAAGCACCTGCTCGGCGCGAAGGGCGTGTCGAAGGCGACGCTGCGCCACGTCTCGCCGTCCGGCTGGGTGATCGGCGTGGCGACCGGCGAGTCGATCGACCGGATCGCGTCGATCGTGAAGAAGCCGCCGGCGGCCGAGACCACGGCTTCCGTCAAGATCGTCGGTGACGTCATCGAAGCGACGCTGTCGGGGGCGCCGTGATGGCGATGAAGCGCGCGATGCGTGTGCTGTCGGCGCTCGTCGTCGCGGGCGGGCTCGCCGCCGCGTGCGGCCCGAAGATCGGCCCGAACGGCGTGACCTCGGACGACGCGATCGTCTACGTGAACAGCAACGTCCGGGACGCGCAGGTCTACGTCGACGGCCGGTTCATCGCGCCGCTGAGCGTCCTGGGCGGCGGCGTGGCGGTCGAGCCCGGCGTGCATCGCTTCGAGCTCCGCCACGAGGACTACTTCTCGAGCTACCTCGAGCTCCAGCTCGCGCGCGCCGAGCACAAGAAGGTCGCCATGGAGATGGCCGCGATCCTTCCGTGATCGGCTTGATCGCCGGCTACGCCTGGACCAGCTTGTCGGGCGTGAGCGGCAGGTCGCGGACGCGGATGCCGGTCGCGTGGTAGACGGCGTTGGCGATCGCGGCGGCGACGCCGGGCGTCGATAGCTCGCCGAGGCCCTTGGCGCCGATCTCGTTGACGTGCGGATCGTCCTCGGGGACGAGGATGAGCTCGAGATCCGGGACGTCGGCGTGCACGGGGACGTGGTAGTCGGCGAGATCGCGCGTGACCATGCGCGCGCTCCGGGCGTCGCGGACCGAGTGCTCGTGGAGCGCCTGGCCGATGCCCCACACCATGCCGCCGATCAGGTTACTGCGCGCGGTCTTGGGGTTGAGGATCCGCCCGGCCGCGAACGCGCCGACCAGCCGATCGACCCGGACCTCGCCGAGGTCTTCGTCGACCCGGACCCGGGCGAACACGGCGCCGAAGCCGTTGACCGAGTAGGCGTCGCGATCCGGGTTCGCCTGGGTGTGGAGCTCGACGCTGATCTCGGGCAGGCCCGAGCGGGCGACGATCGCGGCGTAGCCGTCGCGGCGCTTGCGATCGGCCCTGGCGACGAGCGCGCCGTCGTCGGCCTCGATCGCATCCGGGGCGAGGCCGTGGAGCGGCGACGCCGGATCGCCGGCGGCGCGTCCGATCAGCTGCTGGCGCAGCGCGACGCAGGCGTTGTGGACCGCCGGGCCGGTGCTGGCCGCGGTGAACGAGCCGACCGAGGGGGGCGCCTCGGGCAGGGCGGTATCGCCGAGCTCGAAGCGGACGTCGCCGAGGGGCAGGGCGAGGGCGTCGGCGGCGATCTGCGTCATGATCGTGTAGGTGCCGGTCCCGATGTCCTGGGTGCCGGCTTGCACGATCACGCGGCCGTCGGGGAGCAGGCGGGCCCGCGCCGAGGCCGGGAGCTGGCGCGATCCGCGGGTCGTGGTGGCCATGCCGAGGCCGATCTGCCAGTGTCCTTCGCGCAGCGTTCGCACCTTCGCGGGCCGGCGCGCCCAGTCGATCGCCTCGGCGCCACGCCGGTAGCACTCGAGCAGCGACTTGCTCGACCACGGCTTGCCGTTCTCCGGATCGCGGTCGGCGTGGTTCTTGCGGCGCAGCTCGAGCGGATCGAGGCCGGCCGCATAGGCGAGCTCGTCGAGCGCCGACTCGAGCGCGAAGGTGCCGGTCGCCTCGCCGGGCGCGCGCGTGAAGGTCGGCGTCGGCACGTCGAGGCGGACGAGCCGCTGCACGGTCTCGACGTTCGGGCACGCGTAGAGCATGCGCGTCACGCCGGTGGCGCTCTCGATGAACATGTCGTACCGCGAGGTCTCGGACACGACGTCGTGCCGGATCGCGGTGAGCTGGCCCCGCGCGTCGACGCCGAGCTCGAGCTTCTGCACGGTCTTGGGGCGGTGCCCGACGAGCGACTGCATCTGCGGCCGGGTGATCGCGAGCTTTACGGCGCGGCCGCAGGTCTTGGCCGCGATCGCCGCGAGCAGCACGTGCGACCACGGCGCGCCCTTGCTCCCGAAGCCTCCGCCGACGAAGTGGTTGATGACCCGCACGTTCTCGGGGGCGAGCCCGAGCATCGTGGACAGCCGGCGGCGGACGTTGAAGATCGCCTGCGTCGAGTCGTAGAGCGTGACGTGATCGGCGCCTTGCCACACCGCGATCGTCGCGTGCGGCTCCATCGGGTTGTGGGTCTCGACCGGCGTCGTGTACGTCATCTCGAGCCGGGTCTTCGCGGCGGCGAGGCCGGCGGCGAGGTCGCCCCGGGTGATGTGCATCGGCGATCGCGGGCCGAGATCCGGGACGAACGCGGCCGCGAGATCCAGCTCGACATCCGCGACCGCCGGGGCCGCGTCGTACGTGGCGGTGACCAGCGTGGCCGCGTGCTGGGCGCGCTCGAGCGTATCGGCGACCACCACCGCGATCGGCTGATCGTGGTAGAGGACGACGTCGTCCTGCAGGCCCTGGACGACGCGGTCGTTCGCCTCGTGCTTGGCGGTCACGCCGGGGAACCGCGGCGCGTTCTGGTGCGTGACGACCGCGATGACGCCGGGGGCGGCCTCGGCGGCGCGGGTGTCGATCGCCGTGACGCGGCCGCGGCCGATCGTGCTGCCGACGAGCACGGCGTGGGCGACGTTGGCGACCTGGACCTCGGCCGCGTAGGTCGCGCCGCCGGTGACCTTCTTCTTGCCATCGACGCGGTCGATGCCGGTTCCGACAAGTGGCTTCATGACTTCCCCCACGCGAGCTCGAGCGCTCGCACGATCGTACGTTTCGCCAGGCCGACCTTGAACGCGTTGTCTCGGCGCGGCTTCGGGTCGACGATGGCCGCCGCCGCCGCGCGCTCGAAGATCGCCCGGCTCGGCGGCTGCCCGACCAGCACCTGCTCGGCCTCGAGCGCTCGCCACGGCCTGGTGGCGACGCCCCCCAGGGCGATCCGGGCGGCGCGGATCCGTCCGTCGGCGACGTCGAGGCCGACCGCGGCCGACGCCAGGGCGAACGCAAACGCCGCGCGATCGCGCACCTTGACGTAGTGCGCGTGGGCGGCGAACGGCGACGCCGGGAGCTCGACGTGCGTGACGAGCTCGCCTTGCTCGAGCACGTTCTCGACCTCCGGTTGCTCGCCCGGCAGCGTGTGGAAGTCGCCGAACGGGATCGCGCGTTCGCGACCGCCGTTGCGGGTGTGCACGACGGCGTCGAGCGCCGCCAGGGCGACGCACATGTCCGACGGGTGGGTCGCGATGCACGCCGCGCTCGTGCCGAGGATCGCGTGCGATCGCGTGTAGCCCTCGAGCGCCGAGCAGCCGGTGCCGGGCGCGCGCTTGTTGCAGGGCACGGCCAGATCGCGGAAGTACGGGCAGCGCGTCCGCTGCAGGAGGTTGCCGCCGACCGTCGCCATGTTGCGGACCTGCGGCGAGGCGCCGGCCAGCAGCGCCTGGGCGAGCAGCGGGTAGCGCTCGACGACGGTGGCGTGGGTCGCGACGTCGGCGTTGCGCGCCATCGCGCCGATCCGGAGGCCGTCGCCATGGCGCTCGACCGTGGCCAGGGGCAACCGGCCGAGGTCCACGACCGCGCTCGGGGTCATCACCTCGAGCCGCATCAGATCGATCAACGTGGTCCCGCCGGCGAGGAAGCTGGCACCGCTGGCGCCGGCGGCCGCGCTCGCCGCTCGGGCGTCTGCGGGCCGTACGTAGGTGAAGGGCTTCACGGCTAGACCTCCTTCCGCGCGGTCTGGATCGCCGCGATGATGTTCGGGTACGCGCCGCAGCGGCAGATGTTGCCGCTCATCTGCTGGCGGACCTCGTCGTCGGTCTTGGCGCGGCCCTCGCGGAGCAGCGCGACCGCGTTCAAGATCTGCCCCGAGGTGCAGTAGCCGCACTGGAACGCGTCGTGGGAGATGAACGCGGCCTGCACCGGGTGGAGCTGGTCGCCCTTGGCGAGGCCCTCGATGGTCGTGATCTCGGCGCCCTCGGCGGCGATCGCCAGCGTCAGGCACGCGTTGACGGCGCGGCCGTCGCGCAGCACCGTGCAGGCGCCGCACTGGCCGTGATCGCAGCCCTTCCTGGCCCCGGTCAGCGACAGGTGCTCGCGCAGCGCATCGAGCAGCGAGACCCGCGCGTCGATCCGCAGCCGCCGGTCCTGCCCGTTGATGCGCAGGACGACATCGACCTCGGCGCCCGCGTCTGTCGCGGTTCGTGCCGGCGGCGCCGCCGGCCGCTCGGGGCCACGCTCGCGGCAGCCATGGAGGAAGACCAGGCCGAAGCCGGCGACCAGGCTCATGACCGCCCAGTCGCGGCGCGTGATCCCGGGCCGCGGCGGCAGCCCCAGGAGCTCGCGCCCGGCCGCCTCCAGGGCGATGCCCAGGGTCGAGGTCAGCTCGCCGCCCGGCGCGTGGGCGAACCGGATGATCGCCTCCCCGTCGATGACGAACACGCCGTCTTCACCGGCGGCGACGCCCCAGCGCGCGTCGAGCTCGGCGAGCTCCTTGCGGAGCCGAGGCGAGGGGCCGGCCGACAGCTCGATATCATCGTCGGGCCGGAACGACCAGACGCCGGTGTCCGAGACGATGAACAGGATCGCGCCGAGCCCGCGCAGCTGCGCCCGGATCGCGCCGTCATCGACGCCGGGAGTCCAGCGGCGCGCGAACGCGAGCACCCACGGCCGCCCGCGAGCCTCCGACGACGAAAGTGGACGCCGGGCGTCGCCATGCAGGACGAAGCTCGGAGCAACCGTGCCGATCTCGATCGGCGTTCCCATGCTGCGCATGCGACCTCCGCGTAAGTAACTAGTTGAGATGCTCGTTATCACAAGCGGGCGATGACTTCCATCACGCGGCTCGACGGCCGCGCCTCAGAAATCAGAGGCCATGCGTAGGTAGGGCGAAGGCGCACCCTCGAGTGTGAACAGACGTTAAGCTCATCGCGAGCAAGCGTCGAATGTCCTCCGTTGATGACGTGCAGTAGCTCCTCGCGCAGGCCGATGGAGTCGACTGTCGGTTCGTCTCGCGAGGTGCTCGCGAGCCGCCGGCCGGATCTTCGCGGCGATCCCGGCACGTGCTATCGTCGGTACATGTCAGATGGGGTGCTGGAGAAGCAGGTCGTACCGCCACCGAAGGACGGCAACCCGGAGCTCGCCGGGCTCAAGCGCAGGATCGATCGGTTGCAGATCCTGTATGGCGTGCTGTTCGGCGCCAGCCTCGTGCTCCTCGTGGTCGGTTTCGGTGGCATGCCATTCTACGGCCACGTCGCCTGGGCCGCTTCGCTCGGTGGTGCGGTGGTCACGCGGTTGGTGCGGCAGTCGATGGTCGCCCGCTACAACCGGACCCTGGCCGGCGGCAGCCCCGCGCAGCTGACGTAGCGTAAGCTCCGCGGGCCATGCCGATCAGCGGGATGAATCATTTCACGGTCCTCACCAATGACCTCGATGCCACGCAGGCGTTCTACGTCGACCTCTTGGGGCTCTACCCGGGCTTCCGCCCCGACTTCGACTTTCCCGGCGCGTGGCTCTACGTCGATGGTCGAGCGATCCTGCATATCGTCGCGGGGCGCGGGGTGCCTGCCAATCCCCGCGGCGTGATCGATCACATGGCGTTCAGCGCGCGCGATCTTGGCGCCATCACCGCGCGGCTTTTGGAGCGCGGGATCGAGTACGACCTGCGCCGGCTGCCCTCGACGGGCGCATGGCAGCTGTTCTGTCTCGACCCCAACGGCGCGCGCGTCGAGCTGGACTTCGAGGCCAGCGAAGCGGCTCCGTGACCGGCATCCAGCCAGGCGGTGTCGAGCCCGCCGGAACTGAACCGGAGCGTGCGGTTTGCGTGGTAGCTTGCTCGCGCTGCCGCAGGTAACCGATTTTCGTGGAGAACGACGTGACTGACACAAAGCCGTTTGCGCTCGGGCTGAACGATTTCCGCGAGGTGCGCGCGCGGATCGCGCCGCACATCAAGCACACACCGCTCCTGACCTCGCGGCAGCTGAGCGAGCGCACGGGCTTCGAAGTCCGGTGCAAGGCCGAGATGTTCCAGAACGTGGGCTCGTACAAGATCCGCGGGCCGCTCAACAAGTTTGCCCTCATGCCGGACGACCAGAAGCGGCGCGGGGTCGTGTGCTCATCGGCCGGTAACCATGCGCAGGGCGTGGCCCTCGCGGCCAAGATCCACGGCATTCGCGCCGTCGTCTGCATGGCGGCCAATGCCACCCCGGCCAAGGTCGCGGCCACCCGAGGCTACGGCGCCGAGGTCGTGCTGCACGGCAACATCTGGGATGAAGCCAATGAAAAGGCCAAGGAGCTGGTGCGCACCGAGGGGCTGACGTATGTACACCCGTTCGATGACGAGCAGCTGATCGCAGGGCAGGGCACGCTCGGCCTCGAGATCGTGCAGGACTGGCCGGAGGTCGATGTGGTCGTCGTCCCGATCGGCGGCGGCGGGCTCATCTCGGGCGTCTCGATGGCCGTCAAGTCGCATAACCCGAAGGCCCGCGTGATCGGCGTGGAGTCGTCCGACGGGCCCGCCATGAAGAAGAGCATCGAGGCAGGCAAGCTCGAGACCATCGACTGCCGCACGATCATCGACGGCCTGCGCGTGCGGCGGGTGGGCGAGACGAACTTCTCGGTCGTGCAGCGCTTTGTCGACGAGATCGTCGCGCTGCCCGATCGCGACATCTTCGAGGCGATGATCTGGATCATGGAGCGCTGCAAGCTGGTGGTCGAAGGCGCCGCCGCCGCGCCGGTCGCGGCGCTGCTTCACGGGCTCGTCAAGGTGCCCGCGGGCTCGCGCGTCGCCGTGGTGCTGTCGGGCGGCAACGTGAACCTCGACCAGCTGCGCGGCCTGGCCTGGAACTGACAGCCGCGGCGGACTCATCTCGAGTACCGCTGTCGGCAAGATCTGGATTGTACCTGGCGATTCGGTGGCCATCTGTGCCGCCGGCTCGGGTGGTATTACCGCCTCGCCGGCGTATGATCGCCGGTGTCCATCGCAAGTACGCCGCCGCTCCGTGCGCTGCTCCAGCACGCGCTGAACCACGTCGCAACCTATCGCGAGTCAGTCGGAGATCGCCCCGTCGCGCCGCTCCTCGATGTGAACAGCCTCCGCGCGGCGCTCGGCGGGGAGCTGTCCGATCCGGGGATCGCCCCGCAACAGGTGATCGAGCAGCTCGTCGCCGGCGCCGAACCCGGCATCGTGACCACGACCGGCCCCAGGTTCTTCGGCTTTGTGACCGGCGGCGCGCTCGACGCGGCCACCTGTGCCGATATCCTGGCGACCGGCTGGGATCAGTGCGCGTTCAGCCCGGTGCTGTCGCCCGCCGCTGCGGTGGTCGAAGAGGTCGCCGGTGGCTGGCTCAAGCAGCTGCTCGGGCTCCCCGCGCATGCATCGTTCGGACTGGTCAGCGGCGGGCAAAGCGGCAACACCGTGGCGCTCGCGGCGGCCCGCGATCACGTGCTCGCCCAGGCCGGCTGGGACGTCGAGCGCGATGGCTTGCACCATGCCCCCGCGATCCGCGTCGTGGCCAGCGAAGAGCGCCACGCGACGATCGATCGGGCGCTGCGGCTGCTCGGCCTCGGCACGCGGTGTGTCGTCGAGGTGCCGGCAACCCCCCAGGGTGCCATCGACATCCGTGCGCTCGCACAAACTCTCGACGAGCTCCCCGCCGGTCCGGCGATCGTCTGCCTGCAGGCCGGCAACGTGAACACCGGCGCGTGTGACGACCTGCGGGCGGCGTGTGGCCTCACCCGCGCGCGCGGCGCCTGGGCCCATGTCGACGGCGCCTTCGGGCTGTGGGCCGCGGCGAACCCGGCCACCCGCCACCTGGTCGACGGCCTCGAGCTCGCCGATTCGTGGAGCGTCGATGGCCACAAGTGGCTGAACGTGCCGTACGGATCCGGCTACGTGTTCTGCGCGCACCCCGAGGCGCATCAGCGAAGCATGCAGCTCCGCGCCTCGTACCTGCAAGGCAGCGAGGCCGCGGCGCCGATGCGCACGCCGGCCGACTACGTGCCGGAGTCATCGCGTCGCGCCACGGGCTTCGCCACCTGGGCCGCGCTTCGCGAGCTCGGCCGTCATGGCGTCGCCGCGCTCGTCGAGCGCTGCTGCGCGCTCGCCCGGCGATTCGCGACCGGACTCGCCGCGATCGACGGCGTCGTGATCGGCAACGACGTCGTGCTCAATCAGGTGCTGGTTCACTTCGGCTCGGACACACGCACCGACGAAGTCATCGCGGCGGTCCAGCACGACGGAACGTGCTGGATGGGCGGCACCCACCGCCGAGACCGCCGCTACATGCGCATCGCGGTGTCGAACTGGTCCACCACGGAGGCCGACGTCGATCGCTCGGTCGCCGCGATCGCGGCGCTCATGGCGAGAACAACGTCGTAGCGCGCAACGCGCAAGCTGCGCCTGCACCTGCACCTCGATATCGAGCTCGGTCGCGCCAGCCACACCTTCTCAACTCGAGGAACCCGTGCTCGAGCGGCGCTCGCGTTCGCGTTGCCGGCATCGTCACAGCATGAGTCTGTGATGAGGTTCGATGCTCGGCAATGGCATTGACCGCGTACTCGTGACGATGCTCTCGAGGCCGCGCAAAATGCCTTTGCGGTCACACACCTCGGACCGGTTTCGAGACTGCGCTCTCTTCAAGATCTGATGTTCAGATCTCGTGCGAGTGATATTCGTGTGCGCTTTTGTTGTCTTGGCGTGGCGTCATGGCATTCTCGCCGCGGTGACGCGCACGCGGTTCGATCAGTTCGGCAAGCAGATGGTTCGCGCCGCGGTCGCGAGGCGTGGCCCTGTCGAGACCGACGCCGAGGTCCCGGCCGACACCCGCAGGATCGATCTGTGGTTCACTCCCGACTCGACCCTCGCGCCGGTGCCTGACGGCCTCGGACTGCTCGGGCGGATCACCGCCGGCCCAAGCACGCTCGAGTTCTTCCACAACACGCCGAGCGGCGACGAGCTCGCGGGCTGCCTGATCAAGCACGGCGAGTTCCGCCACTTTCTCTTGCTACGCAAGCCACCCCCGGCGATCCCGACCCAGTGGGTGATCTCCTCGGGCCGCCCCCGAGCGCGGCATCTCGGGCTTGTGGCTCCGCCCGATGAGCGGTTGGCCGCCCGGCATCTACGAAGGCCCGCCCTTGCTGTGGACCCGGCTCGTGGTGGTGAGCGAGCTTCCGGTCGTGCGGGACACGCTACTCCTACGTCTGCTCGGCGCCGGCCGCGTGCTGAAGCAAGCCATCGCCGAACTCAAGGCGCTGCCGGCCGAGGCGCCGGAGCGCGCCCTCGCGCTACCGATTCTGCTACGCTTACGCTTGGAGATCCCGGCAGACCCGGCGAAGCAAATGAACGACGACCAGGAGTTTCTCATGAACACCCAGGACATCGTAGACACCTGGCGCCAGGAGGCGGTCCAGGAGGGCGTCGAGCGGGGCACCGCTCGCTCGCTGGTCGACATTTACGAAGCCCGCTTTGGATCGATGCCAGAAGAGATCCGCGCGGTGATCGAAGACACCCACGACGAGATCATTCTGCGCGCATGGCTCAAGCTTGCGGGTACCCGCGGCGCAGACGAAATCGCCGCAGCCATCCGTACCTTTCGCGCGAGCTGACCGGGTCTGGGCGATTCCGACTGGCTGCCCATTCGTCGAGATCAAAAAGTACGTCGGGTGGCGGCGCAAGCGCATGCGGCGCAAGCGCAAGGCGGGCACCTGAAGGCCGGCGAGGCTCGACGATGGGACCGGCGCTGCTTCTACGCCCTTGGGCTGACCAAACTCTCTGGAACCGTCGCATACTCGCAGGCTCCGTAATGCCTCATCACGTCCAGCAACGGCCACCGTAAACCGTGTGCGGGAATCCGGCAGAAGCGTAGAGAGCGCCGTGCTCGGCGGTGTCGAAGGACGCTAACTGCGCTCGCGCCACGAGGCGGCGGGTTACGCCCGTCCGACCGGGCGAGCCGCGGACGTACGTCGTGACCAACGCGGCGGGCGAGCGGTTGTTCATCAGCGAGGAACTGCCGGAGCGGCCCGGCGGCACCCCGCGCAAGCGCGGATCCAAATCCGAGCCGCCCAGTCTGCGCGTGGGCGAGCCTGATCCCGATAGCCCATTCCCGCACGTCCACCAACGTGAAGGCAATGGTGCGGGGCCGCGTGTGGAGAGATGGCGGCGCACCGTCTGGGAATCGAGATCGATCAAGCGCAGCTGGCAGCCCACCCAGAGTTCGAGCCGCGCACGCTGGTCGGACATGCCTGAGCCGCTTGCGCACGACGATGCCGCGCGGCGCGCCGTGATCGATTGGATGGCGCGCGCGCAGGGCGGCGAGACCGTGGCCACACCCGTCGATCTGAGCGACACTACCCGGCACGCGAACGAGCGCTGGCCGCGGCGGTTACCGTCGGTCGCCGATCGGCCAGCCCGAGAAGCGGCGGCGGCGCAAGTTCCGATCACGGTGTCGGCGATCGAGAAGGACGCGGCCGAGCCGGGTCTCGTAACGGTGCGGCTCACCGTGGCCGGCCGCGACGCCGTCGTGATCGTCGATGTTCGTGAAGGTCCGGGACGCGAGCCACGCTTTCGGTTCGCCGAGGGCCTGCATCCCTGGCAAGCGACGTCGGCGGAGAGCGACGCGATGCTCCGCGCGTTGGTCTTGGCGGCGGCGCCGTGACGCTGCCGCACGCCACACCGCGGATCGACGAGCCCGCGCCCGATCGCTCGTGCGCGGCGCTCGATCGGCTGACCGGCCCGCACGCACGCTTCCAAGAGCTACGGCATCCGGCTTACCCATCTTGTCGAGGGCATGGGCTACAGCGACAACGCCCTGTCCATGGGATTTCCGTACATGTCGCCGTACAACAACATCTTCTTCTTTGCTGGCACCATTTGCGAGCATGTCAGCTCCCCCCACAGCAGGCCAGGTGGCTGGTCCCGATCCTTCCACTGCTGCGCTACGGCACGAAGCTGCTCGTATGGGCTCGTCCGCAACCCCGTGCACAGCTCCTTTAGCAGCTCCAAGGCGCCAGGATGGCCACCTTCGGGACTCCGAACGACGGCGCGCCGCAAGATCCAGTCGAGATCCGGCGAGAAGTCACCGCCGAGCGGCGGCACCTGCGCATCGGCGATGACCAGCCGTAACCGCCCGGTAGTCGCCGTCTGGTAGTCGTCACGAGGTTCCGTCAGTGTCCGAGCCAGGAGGGACCGATGGCAGACACGACGACGATGACGGAGCGAAGCCGCGGGGGCGTGGAGCGAGCACGTGATGGAGTGGACGCCGCCGCGCGGCCCGCGCTCGCTCGCAATGGGTCCTTCCCGCGCCGGTAACTCGACGACTCCGTCGTGAGCGGACAATTCTAGATCTGCGGTAGCGCCACCGCTCGCGGCGGTAGTGGTCGCCGGCTCGTGGTCGCCGATCGCGGCGGCGGCTTGTGGCACTGGGGACGGAGAAGCAGCTCATCGGAACGCGCGTTCCTACTTCTTCGCGGCAAGTTGGGCGCGCAGCGTTGCCGTAACGTGCTCGTGATAGGAGGTGGTGGAGAGCGCTCGCGTATCGGGGTCGATGACGTAAGCGATGCCGCTGCCAATCTTGGATGCGTACTTGTGTACGTCGTCCGAGAGCTTGAACATGCCGAGGTACTGACCAAACAGAATGATGATCGCCGACATTGGACCTGTGTTGGCGATCGCCACGATATGGTGGTCCTCACGACGCATGATGTTCAGGAACTTCTCGGCGTTGGGAACGTTTGGCCACACTGCCCCGTGCAGCTTGAGCTGCAGCCGTGCGTTCCCGTCAGGTTCCCACATCGCCTTACGTAGGAGGTCGGCATCCGCGGTGCGGCTGAAGAACTCCCCAAGTGCAAAGTGCGCAGTGCCGAGTGCAATCTTGATGAAAGGTTGCTCGAACGTGAGCACACCAAACGAGTCCTCCACCTTCATCTGCGGCTGTTCATTCGAGACGATCTTTGCTGTTCGAATGAACGCTTCTTTGTCGATCGGTGCCTTGCCCTGCGCCGAAAGCTTGCGATTCACGTCAGCGAGAATGCGATCTAGGTCCGCTAGATCGCACGCGATTCTGATTTGCTCGTTTCCGTCCGCACTCATGCTTCGCTGGACCTCGGGTTTCATCCAGAGTTCAGGCGAGGCGCTCGAGACCTTGTAGCGCGCGTCGACCGATAGCCCCTTCTCGACCTCGATCGTCCCACGCAGCTTGTAACTCGGAGCGTTGCCGGACTGTCCCTTGAGCCCGCGTGCGATGCGCTCGGTGGCGATGAAGAAGTTGTTCGTGAGAAGGCAGTCGGCCTCATCTCCGGCGCGACTATTCGCATCCTTCGATACCTTGATCGTAAACGCATTGCTACCGCCTACACTGTACGGAACCACGTGCTCAAGCGTGGCAAGTTCGTCAGGAACATCCTTCCCCTGATATGGACAGAACATCGTATGATAGCTTAGCACACCCTCCAGGGTTTCAGGTCGTTGACGCGAGACCGATCCGCGCAACGGCTGCGCCAGCGCCGACGAGTTGTCGCTGCCTGTCAGGCGCCGGTTGGATGTCGAGTGAGCTCGGGGGTGGACTGTGGCGAAAGATGACGATCCGGGTAGATCCGATCGGCGCTAATAGCTCGCGCCCACGGTCCACTGAGACAGGACTTAACTTGGACGGCGCTCGACACTGGCTCATGTGCTCTTTAGCTTCACAAGATCATCAGCAGCAGCAATCACGACCTGAAAGCCAATCCTAGCCGTGTGCTTGTCGGGTTCAAATTTTCGTGCAAGTTGCTCAGCAGGATGAACATAGTTCCGGAAGTCGCGAAGTGCGTGGCCGAATTTGACGACATTTTGGGAGAACCCACCCATGCGGCCAAGGACATCGATCCACTCCGCCAGCTTCCATTCGTAAAATGGTGGCGCCGGTTTGGAATACTGCGCCGAATACCCGCGATTTGCGAGTTCCGGATGTTTAACGCCGAAACCGAGACACATTCCTTCTAAGACGCTTCCGGCCAAGATGATCGCAGCCAAGTACGCTTGGTTCTCCACACAGCGGCCTGCCTCCTCCATTCGTGAGACAAGCAGCTTGCTCGTCGCAGCATCGACGGGCAGTCGTGCGAATACCTCGGGACGAAAAATCAGTTTGAGGAGGCCGTCCTCGTTTGTTTGCGGAACCGCAGTTGCCACACCACCTCCGTGCCGCGCTACAATTGCGGCAAAGGCAGCATGATCCGTGTCTTTCGGCAGATCCCCGTTGAGCATCCGATGCTTGAGCAGTTCAGCAAGAACTCGGCCCGTAAGTGGCGGTGCTTCGGCGCGGAGAAACCCGCGCAGTCGCTTTGCCTTAGAGGTCCCTTCGCCACAGTACTTTGTGGCTCCGATGTCGACCCCGAAGTCATAAAAGAACCCGGCGAAGGTCCGATCACTGAAGTCCAACACGTAGCCTGAGCCCATCTCGAGGACGCGCTCGATCACGCGAAGGTCAAGCTCAGTGATAGCGGCGGCGGTCATCCGACGGCCGCCTGCGCGTGTGGACAGCTTCCCGTTGCAGCCAGATCCTTTGCGGGAGTGCCCGGCGCATAGCCCGCCGACAGCCTTCTCCTTCCGGACGGTGCAGGACAGCGAGCAGCGCGCGAGTGATCGAATCCACCATTGGAGGTTGTAGTTTAGCCGCCGTGCCCCACATTGCCGACCCGATCCAGGGCGGGATCTCGCAACCACTCAAGGTGCTTGCAGGTGTGCGCCTCGGAGAGGGCGCGGCGCTACGGTCGGCAACCTGGGGTGGGCTTATAGCCGCGGCCAGATCCTCGGCTTGACGGATCAGCAACACGGCTGAGCAAGCGAATGCTTGGAGCCGACGGCCGGGTTTGAACCGGCGACCTGCGGTTTACGAAACCGCTGCTCTACCCCTGAGCTACGTCGGCAAGAGGAAGAAGTAGGTACACGAACCCCCGGCCGTTCGCAAGGTACCCCATGGCCGAGCCTTATCCGAGCGCGATCAACTCGCGCCGCAGCGCGGCCGGGGCGCGGGTCGTAATCCACGTGGCCTAGGCGTCAAGCAGTCCGCACAAAATCGCATCGAGGAAATCCCGCGCGGTTTGTTCCGCGCCATATCGAACGTTCGCGAGGGTTCGCGTGGATCCACCCCCGGGGCCCTCGGCTGGCTTCGTCGATCCACCTGGGTCCAATTGGATCCAATGGAAATCATTGGGATTACGAAACCGTTGCTCTACCCCTGAGCTACAGCGGCAAGGTAGGGGCTAACTGGTACCCGAGACAGGCAAATCACGCAAGCGCGGAAGCCGGGAAGCGGCGTGGCTGCACCGGCGATAGGTGTGGGGGATGGGAGTGACCGAGGGGCAGCTTCGACCGGCTTGGCGGCCGGTCAGGCCGGCAGGGATGGCCGCGAAGGGTCAGCTGCGAGCGCGTCGACGGTGGGCCAAGCCGGCGTTGACCGCGGCGACGAACGGGGCGAGGGAGGCGCCGGTCCAGGCAGCGCGGATGATGGCGACAGCGTCGGCGCCTGCGGCGGCGGCGAGCTGGGCGCGCTCCGGGGTATCGATGCCACCGACGGCTACGAGGATCGCGGCGGCGTGAGGCCAGGCGAGGGCGGCTTCGCCGAGCGGGGTGGCGCCTGGCTTGGAAGGGGTAGACCAGATCGGGCCGAGCTGGACGAGGTCGGCGTCCACGTCGAGAGCGAGGTCGAAGTTGACATCGAGCGTGGCGTCTCGGGCGTTGAGCTTGATTCCGGCGGCGTTAAGCTTGATTCCAGGGGCGTCAAGGGTGCCAGGGGCGGCACCGGGGGGCAGGCCCCGGGCGTGGCGCGACACGCCGATGACGAGGTCGGGGGTGAGGGCGCGGGCGTCGGCGAGGGGGATGCCGCGCTCGGGGAGGTGGACGCCGTGGGCCGAGGCGGCGAGGGCGACGTCGACGCGATCGTTGACGAGGACGGGCGCGTGAGGCTGGGCCGCGCGAACCAGCTGGAGGAGCGGGCCGCCGTCGAGGTCCTTCTCGCGGACCTGGACGACCACGCTTCCGGACGGGCAGCCAGAGACGGCGCGTGCGATGGCTTCGCCGAAGGCACGGGCGATCGCCGGCCAGTCGCCCGCGGCGAGCAGGGCGTCGGGCACCATCAGCCGGCGATCGGTGATCGCGACGACGCGCAGGGCACCGCGCAGCGAATCGGCGGCGGCGCGCAGCGAATCGGCGCCGCCGGGGGGGGCGCCGGCGGGTGGCATCACTCGATCAGCTGGGTGGTCGGCGAGGAGGCGTTGGCGTAGTCGCGGCGGGGCATGCGGCCGGCGAGGAATGCCTTGCGGCCGCCGTCGACGGCGAGGCGCATCGCCTCGGCCATGAGGACGGGCTTCTTGGCGCCCGCGATGCCGGTGTTCATGAGGACGGCGGTGCAGCCGAGCTCCATGGCGATCGCGGCGTCGGAGGCGGTGCCGACGCCGGCGTCGACGATGACCGGCACGGTGAGGTTCTCGATGATGAGGCGGATATTGTGGGGGTTGCGGATGCCCAGGCCCGAGCCGATCGGGGCGGCAAGGGGCATGACGGCGAGGCAGCCGGCGTCCTGGAGGCGCTTGCAGGTGACGAGGTCGTCGGAGCAGTAGGGCAGGACCTTGAAGCCGTCCTTGACCAGGCGGTGGGCGGCCTCGACGGTGGCGGTGTTGTCGGGGAACAGGGTCTTGGGGTCGCCGATGACCTCGAGCTTGACCAGCTCGTCCATGCCGAGCTCGCGGGCGAGGTAGAGGGTGCGGATGGCCTCGTCGGCGGTGTAGCAGCCGGCGGTGTTGGGCAGCAGCACGTACTTGGTGCGATCGATGGCGTCGAGCACGGTCTGCTTGCTCGACAGGTCGACGCGGCGAAGCGCGACGGTGACGATCTCCGCGCCCGAGGCCGCGAGGGCATCGCGGGTCTCGTCGTTCGATGCGTACTTTCCGGTCCCGACGATGATGCGCGAGCGGAACGGCTTGCCGCCCAGGGTCCAGGTGTCGTTCATCTCAGCCTCCTCCAACGAAGGTGACGACCTCGAGCCGGTCGCCGGCGGCGAGCACGGTGGAGGCGTGCTGGGCGCGCGGGACGACCTCCCGGTTGCGTTCGACGGCAACCGGTCTTCCGGAAAGGCCGAGCTCACTGATGAGGGTCGCCACGGTCGTCCCTTCGTTCACCGGCCGTGGCTGTCCGTTGATGACTATGTCGATGCTGGCCGACATCGCGGCGAAGCTACCACCACCACCCCGGGGTGGCTCGCCCCAGGGCAGCAAGCCTCTGAACCTCATGACGCAGCCCGCCAGGTGTAAGGATCACGACATTTACGCCGTGGTGTTCCACCAGGTTGTGAAGTAACAGTCACACTGCTCGCGTGTAGGACAAGCGACAAGTGACTGAAATCTCGTTTCGGGGTCGCGATCCCGATCACGGGCACGAGCTTTGTAGAGGAGAAGGCCCTCAGTAGCCGTCACCCCTAGGAGTTTCGCTTTATGACGCTAGGAATCGCACGTCCGGTCATGTCACCCGCCTCGCTACCCGCCCTGCGGTCAATCGACCCCAGGAACGGGGGTGAGGACCCTGCCCGGATCAGAGCCACGATCGCCCGGGCGCCGCTATTTGCCGCGCTGCCCATCACGGCGATCGAGGATCTGACGGGGCGCGTAACGGTTCGCAAGGTTCCGGTGGGGTCGGCGGTGGTCGCGCAGGATGAACCGGGCGACGCGATGTTCGTCATCATGTCAGGCCGCGTGAAGGTGGTGATTTTCGGGGAGAGCGGCCGTGAGGTGACGCTATCGCTGCTCCGCTCCGGGGATTCGTTCGGCGAGATGTCGCTGTTCGATCAGGCGCCGCGCTCGGCGCACTGCCTGGCGATCGAGCCGACCACGCTGCTCGTGCTGTCGCGCGAAGATCTGATGCGCCACATGCAGACGCACGCGCGGACGGCGATGAACCTGCTCGGCGAGATGGCGCGCCGGTTGCGCCGTGCCGACGAGACGATCGCGCAGCTCGCGCTGTGCGACGTCAACGAGCGGTTGATCCATCGCCTGGTCGGGCTCGCCCGCGAGGAAGGGGCCGCGGGCCCCGATGGGCTGGTGGTTCGCCGCCGGCCGACGCAGCAGGAGCTCGCGAACATGATCGGCAGCTGCCGCGAGACGATCTCTCGCGCGTTCAACCAGCTCGCCCGCGACGGGCTGATCATCCCGCGCGGCCGGTCGCTGGTGGTGACGCCGGCGCTGATCGAGCGCGCCGAGAAGAAGAAGGCCGCGTAGCTCCGAGATCTTCCGTCGAGGAATCGCCTGGTTGGCTTGACATGCGCGGGGATCCAGCGCGTGATCGCGTCGCCATGCAGTCGTCGACGATGATCCGGCGCACCCGCGTCGAAGTCGACCTCGCGGCGATCGTCGGTAATGCGCGTACGGTCGGCAGGCTGACGAACACCGACGTGTGCGCGGTGGTCAAGGCCGACGGGTATGGCCATGGGGCGATCGCCGTGGCGCGGGCCCTGACCGCGGCGCGCGCCGTGGCGGGGTTTGGCGTGAGCCTGGTCGAGGAGGGCGTCACGCTGCGCGATGCCGGGGTGACCGCGCCCGTGCTCGTGATGGGCCCCAGCCAGCACGGCGGCGAGGACGACATGGTGATGGCCGGGCTGACCCCGGTGATCGCGTGCGCCGAGGATCTGGCCTTGCTCGCCGCGGTCGCGCGGCGGCGGGCGCGAACGATCGACGCTCACCTGAAGGTCGACACCGGCATGGGCCGGCTCGGCGTGCCGATGGCGGAGGCCGCCGAGCTCGCGGTGGAGGCGGGCCGGGTGGGCATCGCGATCGTCGGCCTCATGACGCACTTCGCCTGCGCGGATACCGATGACCCCGACGATCCGCGCTCGATGACGCGCGATCAGCTGCGCCGGTTCGGCGAGGTGGATCGCGCGGTGACGGCCGCCGGCGCCCCGTTGCGCGTGCGGCATGCGGCGAACAGCAGCGGCGCCTTGTTGTTTCCGGAGGCAAGGTTGGATCTGGTGCGGACCGGAATCGCGATCTATGGCAACGGCCGGTGGCCTGCCGCCGCGGAGGCCGCCGGGCCCCGCCAGTCGGCGATGCGGCTGGTCACCGAAGTTGCGCAGCTGCGGACGATCGCCCTGGGCACCAGCGTCGGTTACGGCGCCACGTGGCGGGCCCCCCGCACGAGCCGGGTGGCGATCCTGCCGCTGGGGTACGCAGATGGCTTGCCGCGGCGGGCGAGCGACCGCGCGCTGGCGGCGATTCGTGGCCGGCGGGTGCCGCTGGTCGGCGTGATCAGCATGGACATCGCCATCGCGGACGTGACGGATTTGCCCGAAGTTGCCGTGGGCGATGCCGCGGTGCTGCTGGGGCGTGCCTCCGGGGGGGCGTCGATCTCCGTCGCCGAGTATGGTGCGTGGGCCGGACTCTCCGAGTACGAAGTGACGTGCGGGATGAGCAAGCGCGTGCCGCGTACGTACGTCGGAGATCCGCCGTGACCACGCCGGGCGATCCGGACAACGAGCCGACGGATGTTCGCGACGTTCGTGATGTCCGCGCCGCGGACGCCGGGCACGCGTTGCCAGGACCGGTGGTGAGCGTCGCCGGTGGCCCGGAGCCGATGGCGGTCCCGCCGGCGGGCGGCTCGAACGGCCAGGCCAGCGGCGAAGGCGCCGAACCGGCCGCGCGCGCACCGGATGCCCATGGCGCGAAGGTGGTCGGCGACGCGGTCGCGGCGGGTGTGAAGGACGCCGGGGCGCCGGTCCTCCGGTTTCTCCAGATCCTGGGTGACCACTTGATCCTGGTCGGCCAGGCGCTGGTCTGGCTGCCGCGCCGGCCATTTCGCCTGAAGAACTACCTCGACGCCGCGGATTACATCGGGTTCGGCAGCTTGCCGATCGTGCTGCTGGTGGGGGCGTTCACCGGGATGGTGACCTCCCTGCAGTCGATCTACGCGTTCAGCCAGTTCGGCCTCGAGTCGTTCTCCGGCGGCGCGACCGGCAAGGCGCTCGCGATCGATCTGGGACCGGTGCTGACCTCGCTCATGCTGGCGGGCCGCGCCAGCTCGGGGATCGCGACGGAGCTCGGCACGATGCGGATCACCGAGCAGATCGACGCGCTCGAGTCGATGGCGGTCTCCCCGGTCCAGTACCTGGTGTTGCCCCGCCTGATCGCCTCGATGGTGGTCATGCCGATCCTCGCGCTGACGTTCTTCGTGGTCGGCATGGGCGGCGCCTGGCTCGTCGCGGTGATCATCATGCATGTCGATCAGGGGCAATGGATCGCGAACCTGCGCGACCTGGTCGATCCGATCGACGTGGTCCAGGGGCTGATCAAGAGCGTGTTCTTCGGCTTCCTGGTCGCGCTGGTCGGCTGCTACCAGGGCTACAACGCGAGCGGTGGTGGCCGCGGCGTGGCGATGGGGACGACGCGCGCCGTGGTGATCGCCTCGGTCTCGACGCTGGTCGTCGATTTCTTCCTGACCGATGTCCTCCATGCGGTGTTTCGCTCCGGGGCGGCCTGAGCGGCCGAGGAAGCAGCAACGGTGGCGGTCACAGGATCTGAGTTGCCGCGGGTGGGCCTGTACGATGAGCTGACACCCACGTCGACCTCGTCACGCGGCGCGTTCGCGGCATGTCGCTCGGCGGCTGCGAGCGGTATAAGGTCACCCAGGTGGTGATCTCGCGTGACAGCGCGTCCGTGGCGTGGGGCACAGCCGTGCCGAGGCGCGCGGGAGGTCGCGCGTGAAGTCGGTGTCCGCAGGCGTCCGGGTGGCGATCCTCTTCGTGCTGCTCACGATCGGCAGCTACCTGGTGTGGAAGAACCTCGGGCAGAACCCCGCGGGCAAGGACAACTACACGCTGTTCGCGAAGTTCCGCGATGCGTCGGGCCTGCCGCAAGGCACCAAGGTCGTCGTCGCCGGCCTGCCGAAGGGCGAGGTCATCGGGCTCGAGATCGAGGGCCGCTACGCCAAGGTCACGTTCAAGGTCGACGACGAGATCGCGGTGTGGACGAGCGCCGTGATCGTGAAGAAGGCGCGCTCGTTGCTCGGCGACAATTACCTGGAGATCGATCCGGGGGAGGAGATCAAGCAGGCGCCCGATGGCAGCCGCCAGTCGTTCACCAAGCTGGGCCCGAGCTGCGCCGGCTACAAGGATCACGATCGCCGCAAGTCCGATCCGTGCCGCCAGATCTCGAACGTGATCGAGGCCACCACGCCGGATCAGCTGCTGCACCGGATGGAGCAGACGCTGCCGAACGTCGATCGCGTGCTCGAGAGCGTGCGCGATCTGTCGGAGGACGTGCGCCGGATCGTCAACGGCCCCTTGCAGTCGGTGGCGACCCGCGTCGACGGACTCGTGCAGCGCGAGGCCGGGACCGTGGGGGACATCATCGACCGCGCGGATCGCTCGATGGCAAAGATCGAGCAGATCACGAACGACCTGCGCTCGATCACCAAGGGCGCCGATCCGCGGATCGACCAGATCCTGCACAACCTCGATGACGCCTCGGCGGAGGCCAAGGATCTGGTGGGGACCGCCCGCAGCGAGCTCACCCAGACCGGCGCGGCGCTGCGCGGCAAGCTCGACAAGCTCGATGGGGTGATCGGCAACACCGAGTCGATCACGCAGAAGATCAACGACGACAAGGGCACGCTCGGCCGGCTGGTCAACGATCCCGCGATCGCCGACAACGTCGAGCAGATCACCGACGACGCCAAGGGCTTCCTCGGCACGCTGTTCGGCCTCAAGGCGTACGTCGGGCTGCGCAGCGAGTACAACGTGTTCGCCGGGCTAGCGCGCCACTACATCACCGTCGAGCTGCATACCCGGCCCGATAAGTACTACTTGATCGAGCTTGAGAAGGGCCCGCGCGGCGGGTACCCCGACGTCACGCTGGCGTTCGATCCGACGGTCGATCCCAATCACTGGATCCGCAAGACGACGATCGAGGACAAGATCCGCTTCACGTTCCAGTTCGCCAAGCGGTTCTCGTGGCTGACGCTGCGCTACGGGCTCAAGGAATCGAGCGGCGGCATCGGCGCGGATGCCGATCTGCGCTGGTTCGATCGCGATCTGCGGCTGTCGGCCGACGTGTTCGACGCCTCGTTCGATCAGTACCCGCGCGTCAAGCTGACGGCGGCGTTCGAGGTGTTCCGGCACATCTACGTGCTCGGCGGGGTCGACGAGCTGCTCAACACGCCCAACACGCTGCCGATCGTCACCGGCAACTCCGGCGTGCCGATCCAGTTCGACACGTTCCGGTACGGCCGCGACTACTTCCTGGGCGGCATGCTGCGGTTCAACGACGAGGACCTCGCCGCCCTGCTCACGGTCGGCGGCTCGGCGGTCGCGGGCGCGGCGAAGTAGCCGGCAAGTGATCCGCCCCGCGAACAAGCGGAGTGTGCCAGCATCGATCAACGTGGCACCTTGCTCGTCCATCGCGGTCGTCCTGGCGACGTTCATGATGATCGGCGCTGACCGGAGCGTCGCGGCCGCCCCCGAGGAGGCACGTGCCGAGCCCGTCGATCATCCGTTCGCGTTGGCGATCGGGCCATCCGCGGAGCGCGACGTCGGAAGCGGGCCGGCGCAGCTTGGCGCCGAAGCTTCGTTCGAAGCCGACCTCATCGAGCACTGGCTCGAGGTGGAGGCCGGCGTTCAATGGCTGGTCGGTGCCGGTGGCCATCAGCTCTCGGTAGATGTTCTGGTCAAGAAGCCGTTTCAGCTTGGCCGTACGCTCTCGATGATGGTGGGAATGGGGCCGCAGGTGGTGCGCTCCGTGGTGCGTTCCGATGGTGGCCACGTGACCAGGACCGACGTCGGACTCGAGGTCGCGGTCGACGTGATGTGGTGGGTCTTCACGGACAAGGTCGGCCTGGGCTTCGAACCGAGCTACGGTCTGACGTTCGGTCCGACGCAGCAGTCCGTGGGCCTCACCGTTGGACCGATCTTCGGCTGGTAGCGGAGGTGTGCGACTCGCTGGCGACCAGATGGCACAAGTTTATCTGCGCAAGCTGACGGCGGCGTTCGAGGTGTTCCGGCACATCTACGTGCTCGGCGGGGTCGACGAGCTGCTCAACACGCCCAACACGCTGCCGATCGTCACCGGCAACTCCGGCGTGCCGATCCAGTTCGAC
>Ga0308175_100000120_pt1 | contig 59774 bp, 38 predicted proteins | sample PhyCR1_3_FD_203893 | JGI IMG/M metagenome (GOLD analysis project Ga0308175, IMG submission 203893) | Soil microbial communities from UC Gill Tract Community Farm, Albany, California, United States - DLSLS.C.R1 | ecosystem: Environmental > Terrestrial > Soil > Agricultural land | place: USA...
TGTGAGACGTTGTAAAGACTGATGGGCAGGTGATAAAACTCGCTTGTCGGTTGTGCAGTTGCCCTTGTGCGAAGAAAATTGGTTGAATAGATTGCGCCGATCTTCTTATTCGCCAAATAAGCCTGCAAATCCATCGCCTGCTTTTGTCCCAAAGGCGTAAGCGGCGGATCATTGCTCATTGTGTTCCCGGATTTTTCTGCGTGACGGCTGATGTAATACGTAGTGGTTTTGCAGGAAAGAAAAGAAAGCGCAAAAGCCAGCAGAAGGTAGCGTATCATAACCAAAGACTTTAACCTTTTAAAGGTAGTTGGATATTGCATTTGAATTTTATCGGGTGTAAATTGAATACAGAAAATTCTACGGCTATGAAACAATTATCGGAAACCTGGTTTGCCGAAGGTTACATTGATTTTGAACTAAAGAAATACACCTTGCTGGCTTACTTGCAACAAATCAACAAGCATTTCGGCGAGAACAAGTTGTATCCGCAACTCGCTGACCTTATTTTTCACTACAACAACATCGTGGCTTTTCGCGAGAACAAAAAATACTTGCAGGAGCATTTCCCCAAAAAGCTCACCGGCGTTCAAATTGAAAAACTGCAAGTGCTGTACGAACAAATGATTGAAGACACAGAGTTGATGCAGGAACTCGAAGACATTATTCATTATGCCGCCGATACGATGAAAACGACAATCAGCAGCGGTGCGGAGATTTATGAATTTGTCGAGGGAAACCTCACCATCTCACCCGTCGGTTTGCTTCCGTTGGATGTACATGAAGGCTATTTCTTTTTAAGCGCGGGCAAGAGCAAAGCCACCCGTGTTTACCAATACCGGCTCTCCATTTTTGAAAAGCACAACGAAGCATTCCGCAGCATTAAAACGACTTACGTTGAGTTGCTGCAACGCAGCATGGTAAATACTTACGAAAATATCAAGTACGATCTCATTCGAAGCCGCGGCCATTTGCCCAACCCGGCGGTGTACAGCATCGAAACCGAATTGAGCTTTCCGGTGGAAGAAACGCTGTTGCCGATAGCAAAAAGAAGTTTGGTGAAGTACATCAGTGTTGGTTGAATTGTTGATTAGTTTATTGGTTGATTAGTGAAAGCCTTACCTCTCAACCAGTCAACTAATCAACACTTTCAAGTCCCCAATCCTTTCCCTTCTTCACAGCAGGCACGCCTTCGGTGAGCCACTTGGCCGGCTTTGCACCCTTCAGTTGCCAGTCAAAAAATTGCTGTTCGCGTATCTGAATGTCTTTACGGTTTCTTCTTTCAACCAGGTTGTGCGCCTCTCCATTATAATTAAGCAACCAAATGGGTTTTCCCAAGCGCCGCATGGCCGTAAAAAATTCAATGCCTTGATACCAGGGCACAGCACCGTCGGCATCGTTGTTCATAATTACAATAGGCGTTTTTACGTTCGGCAAATGAAAAAGCGGCGAGCTTGCAATGTATAAATCCGGACGATCCCAAAGTGTAGCGCCGATGCGGCTCTGGCCTTTCTCGTATTGAAACTGGCGGTTGTTGCCGCTTTCCCAGCGAATGCCGCCGTAAGCCGATGTCATGTTCACCACCGGTGCACCGGCCCATGCGGCTTTAAACATGTTTGTTGCTGTGATTAAATACGCGACCTGATAACCGCCCCAGCTTTGTCCCTGAAGGCCGAGATTTTTTCCATCAACCCAAGCGTTTTTCAAAAGCGATTGAACGCCGCTGACAATATAGTTATAAGCGTCCTTGCCCGGATGACCTTTTGTGTAGCTGATATCGGGTGCGAAAACCAAATAACCACGGCTGACAAAAAAGGGAATGTTCAAGCGGCTGGCCGTGGGCGCAGGCGCACTGTATTGGTGCAAACCGTCGCTTAACTTTTCATAGAAGTAAGTAATCATTGGATACTTCTTTTTCGGATCAAAATCTTCGGGCTTGTATAAAATGCCTTCCGAAGTTTTTCCGTCAAATGTTTTCCAATGAACCAGTTCGGCCGTGCCCCAGTTGTATTGTGATTGTTGAGGGTTAATATCGGATAGTTTCCAATCCGTTCCCGAAGTATAAACATAAACGTCGGGTGAGTTGACGTGGGTTTCTTTTGAATAAAGAAATGCGTCGGCGTCTTTTGCCTTTTTATAAACAATGTAGTCAACGGGTGCAATTGGTTTTGTGTGAACAACCCGTCCTTCTTTGTATTCAACAAAACCGCTTTGTTTTGTCTTGCGGTTAAACAAATCAAAAAAGAGATAACTGTTTGTTGCAATGAAACGTTCGTCTGGATTGGTACGGACATAACGTGCGACAATCTCTTTTTTCCTATCGCCTATGTTCATTGCTTTTGCAGTGGCAGTTGCTGGATCCACCTTCCACACATCATATCTATCATACACGTACACCGCTGAGTCGCCTTCGTGCCAGCCCATCAAGCCATAAGGATTCGGCTCATCGGGCACATCGTTTTCTTCGTTGTACAAAGGCACGGTAACTTTTGACGTGATGTTTTTCAACGCCGTTCCATTCCAGGCAAAATAATTTTTAACCTTGCTGTCGTAAAGCAAAATGTACTTGCCTGTAGAAGACGGATAAACAAAGCCGCGCAGGTTTTTCTTCACCAGTTTTCGTTCGCCGGTTTTGGCGTCAACGGAATAGACATCTTTCAGCGTCATTCCTTCCCACTGGCTTTGCATGCGGCGGCCCGTGTCGGTTACGGCAATAAAAAAATCGCCGTCGCCTTCGTTCGTTGGGATAATTGCCGGCACGCCCGCAGAACCCAACGGAATGATTTTGTTCTGTGCAAAATCATAAGCCGTGAGATAGCTTTTCTTTAAGTCATTTTGCAAATTGAAAAGCTGTTGCGATTGCAGGTAATCGTCTTTGTAATTCCAGATGTCAAGCTTGGCCAATTCAAAATCCACCAGCGATGTGTCCTTTATGGCTTGAATAGGCGCCACGCCAAACAGCAAACGGTTGCCGCTTTTGCTAAAGCTCAAAGCTCCGTTTTCGCTCACGGTCAGGCCCGTGTTCATGCCCGTACTTTTTTTATCAAGGAGCAAGATTGCCGAATCATTGCCGCTGCGGTACAAATACAAACCGTAAAATTTTTGTAAGGCTTTTGCATTGGTGTCGCGTTCGGCCACAAAAGCCAATTTGCTTCCATTGTCAGTAAACGCATAGTTGCGAAAATCATTGCCACCTTTTAAAACGGTATCAAGCCTTTGCGTTTTTAAATCAAACAGCGCCACGCCGGCTTTGCTGTTGCTGTCTTTCGGTGCTTTGGTAAATTCAATTACCAACTTTTGCCCGTATTTGTTGAAGGCGTACTCGCTTACGTTTTTAAAGGTTCTTTCTTTTCCGGTAACCAAATTGCGCAGCACCAAATCACTTCCCGCATCGGCGGATGAACCCGTTACCGGATCTTCGTCGGCATCCGCCGCATCTTTGTTTCCGCCTTTGATGTTTTTTAGTTGAACAACCAATTGCGTAAGCGAATCAATCTTCAGCCGCAAACTGTCCACTGTTTTTTGCGTCGGCAATGAAGATGGCTTCATCGTTGCCGCATCGCGTTCTTTGTGATAAGCCACCAAGCCAAAACCTTTCTCCGGCGTTTTGTACGATTTCACTTTGGCAACTTTCACCACTGCATCTTTTCCCAATTCCACAATGCCAATGGAATCCTTCGGCATGTCCTCCGGCTTTTTCTTCTTGATTCTTGCGTCTCTCGTTTCCTTGTAAAGCGGTTTAATGCGAAAAACCACGAAGCGACTGTCTTCCGTAATCACTGCATTGTAACCACGCGGCACTCGTTTTTTGCTCTGAGCGTTATCGGTTGATTGAATAAACAAATCCGCATCGCCTTCCTGTGGCGTAACGGTATAAACAACCCATTTGCCGTCGTTGCTAATCAGGCGTTCACCGATGCTTTTCCAGCCGTCGTACACGCTGTGGTCGAGCGGCTTCTTTTGAGCGAAGAGAGTAAAAGGAAAAAAGAGGAAAAGAAAAAGTATGCGTTTCATGTGTGGTGGTTGAAAGGAATAAAAATAGGGAAAGAAAAAGTTGATAAGTTAATAGGTTGCTACGTTAACAGGTTAATAAGTATCGGCGAAAAAGACTGACGAAGCCGTACACCGTAACTTATTAACCAATCAACCCATCAACCCTTCTTCAGCAACCGCCGCGTGTGCACTACCACTGCCACCGAAATCAGCGCAAAGCCAACGTAAAACCAGCGGCTTACTTCGCGGTTCTCGTGATAAAGGATAAAAGCGAGAATGATGCCGTACACCGGCTCCAGCGTCAGCGTCAGGTTTACGGTAAAAGCGGAGATTATCTTCAACGCACGGATGTAAAGAAAGAACGTTAGAATGGTGCAGACCCAACTTAAAAGAAACAGCCAGAGCCAATCCCAGCCCGCCGGCGCAACAAAGCTTTCGCCGAAAAAAATTTGAAACAGCGGCAGCAAAACAGTTAGTCCAACAAAGCCACCGCTGAGTTGGTAAAGGGTGATTTGTTCGGGCTGATAAGTATCCACGATTTTTTTGTTGAGCACCGAAACCAACACGGTAAATACCGCGGCCGCCAATCCCACAATGATGCCAACGGAAAATTGCAGATGGTTGTAATAAATGATGATGATGCCCGCAACGGCGAAAAGACCCAGGAAAATTTCAACGCGGTCAAACGGTTTCTTCAGAATTAAGGGTTCTATTAATGATGCAAGCAAAGCCGTTGTGGAAAGGCAGGTCAGCGCAATGGTCACGTTGGCCAGTTTAATACTGGCGTAAAAACAAACCCAGTGAAGCGCAAGAATGGTCCCGATCAAGGCAATCTGCAAACCGGCTTTTGGGTTGATACGTCTTGATTTTCCCTGCGCCAGGTAAAGCACCCAAAGCGAAACGGCCGTAATGAGCAAACGCCACCACACCAGCATGGTAGAGTGAAGCGTGATAGCTCGTCCGAGAACGCCTGTGAAACCCCACAAAAACACGGCTGCGTGCATTTGCAGCATCGCTTTTTTCATGGCCGCAAAGAAACGGAAAAACAACCGTGCGGGGGGGGGTCATGCCAAGATGCAAAGTGGTAAAGGCGCATGGAATTTTTATGTAACCAGCGGCAATAATTCTGTTCAACGTCTGTTGCGTCGCACACTTCAGCATTCAGAACAATAGTGAACAAGGCGTTGAAGAGTGCGACTCAAGTAAAGCTCAATGGATATTCTAGCCTCTGGTCCATAAAAATAATTTCGCATAGAGCCAAGAAGCAAAGGAGGAAAGCACCGTCGCACATTACGCCAGCCCCGAACCCAAACTCCAAACACCAAACTCTATATTTGTCTCCATGAACAAAAGGCCGCTTCGTTCCATCGGGTACAATTTTATTGCGCCCCCTTACCTGCCCGCCGGCAGAGACGAGTATCACCTGCGCAATTTTCAAAACCGCAACGGCATCCTCTACCGCAACCTGAGTGCCTACGAAATTGAAGTGCTGGTGCGCAACCGTAACACTTCCGACGACTGGAACAAAATTCAGGTGTCGGATGCCTTTAATCCAGAACTGGTGAAGAATTGCAAGTTCTTCGGGCTCGTTCGCATCGGTAAACTTGAAAGTATTGCCCTTGAATACCACAACATCGTGTTGCCTGTAGGCTTGTACGACAGTACCATCATTAGTTGCGATTTTGGCGATAACGCGGTCGTGAACAACGTCAACTATATATCTCACTACATTGTGGGCAACGAAGTGATGATTGCGAACGTGAATGAATTGCACGCCACCGATCACTCCAAGTTTGGCAACGGCATCATTAAAGAAGGTGAAACCGAAGACGTGCGCATTTGGCTGGAAGTATGCAATGAAAACGGCGGCCGAAGAATTCTTCCGTTTAACGGCATGCAACCGGGCGATGCTTACCTGTGGAGCAAGTACCGCAATGACGAAGCGTTGATGGAACGGTTCAAAGAATTTACCGAACGAAAGTTTGACAAGCAACGCGGCTACTACGGTAAAATCGGCGACAACTGCGTGATTAAAAATACCGCCATTATCAAAGACGTTTGGGTAGGTCCGCACGCTTACATTAAAGGCGCTAATAAACTGAAAAACCTGACCATTAATTCATCTGCAGAAGCGCCGTCGCAAATTGGCGAAGGCTGCGAGTTGGTGAACGGAATTGTGGGCTTTGGCTGTCGCATTTTCTACGGCGTTAAAGCCGTTCGCTTTTTCATGGCTTCGCATTCGCAACTGAAATACGGCGCACGACTGATTAACTCTTACCTCGGAAACAACAGCACCATTTCTTGTTGCGAAGTGTTGAACTCGCTCATCTTTCCTTCGCACGAGCAGCACCACAACAACTCGTTTTTGATTGCGGCAACCGTGATGGGACAAAGCAACATCGCCGCCGGTGCCACCCTGGGCTCTAATCACAACAGCCGCGCAGCGGATGGTGAGATGATTACGGCACGCGGCTTTTGGCCGGGCCTGTGTGTCAGCATAAAACACAATTCTAAATTCGCTTCGTTTACGCTGATTGCAAAGGGTGATTATCCTGCAGAATTGAATATTCCGCTTCCATTTAGCTTGGTGAGCAACGACGTGGCAAACGACAAGCTTGTTGTAATGCCGGCCTACTGGTTTATATACAACTATTACGCACTGGCCCGCAACTCAGCCAAGTATGTTGACCGGGACAAACGCACAAAGAAAATACAGCACATTGAATACGATTATCTGGCGCCAGACAGTGTGAACGAAATTTTTGGAGCGCTTCGTCTGCTGGAAAAATTTGTAGCAAAAGCAGCAGGCAAAAAAGGCGATGAAGCATCTTTGATTGACGAGGGGGAAGCTTTGTTAAACGCGACAGGCGTTGATTTCAAAAATACAGGGGTTTATGCCGAAGGCTTTGAAGGCGCCAAGCGTCCGGTACAGATTGTAAAAGTGCAGGAAGCCTATTTTATTTACAAAGAACTAATCGTTTATTACGGGATTGAACAACTGATTTCGTTCGTTAACCGGCACAGCATTTCTTCCTTCGAAGAGATGATGCAAGCGCTGCCGGCATCTCCGCAACGTTTCGCCTTCGCGAACGTTGGTGGCCAATTGCTGCCCGAACGTTCAGTGCAAACACTGCTGGAACAGATTAAGCAGGACGAAATAAAAAGCTGGAACGAAGTGCACCGTTTTTACCAGCAAAACGGCAAGGCGTATGCCGAGCAACAATTACAGCACGCCTTCGCTTCTTTACTCGAAATTTTGAAGATTGGCAAGATGGAATTCACACCGGAACGTTTTGCTTCTTTGTTGAAACAGGCGCTTCAAACCAAACGCTGGATGGTGGATCAGATTTATGACTCAAGAGCGAAAGATTACAACAGCGAGTTTCGGAAAATGGTTTACGATGACGAAGCAGAAATGGAAAAAGTTGTGGGCACATTAGAAGACAACGTTTTCATTAATCAGCAACGCGAGGAACTGCGGTCATTCAGCGAAACGGCACAGGAAATTGCAGAGCGGTTTCAATTAGTAACTCTCGCTTCTTGAAACAGTCCATATCTGGCAGATATGGACTGTTTGCTGTCCGCAAGATCAACTGCCGGCTTATTTCTTCCGGAAAAATATCCGCACCGGCACACCGGTAAACGCAAAATTTTCCCGCACTTTATTCTCTAAATAATTCCGGTACGGCGTTTTAATGTCATCGGGAAAATTGGTAAAGAAAGCAAAGGAAGGCACGGCTGTTGGTAACTGTGTAACGTATTTTATTTTGATTGGATGTCCCCTCACCACCGGCGGATGATAGGCCTCAATGGCCTTTAATAATTTGTCGTTGAGTTCCGAGGTTGGAATTTTTCGTTTGCGGTTTTCGTACACGTCAAGTGCCGCTTCAATGGCTTTAAAAATGCGGGTCTTTTCTTTTACCGAAACAAACAAAATGGGCACGTCGTTAAAAGGAGCAAGACGTTGCTTCAAGGTCTTTTCATAATCGCGGGCCGTATTGGTTTCTTTGGCAACAATATCCCATTTATTCACCAGCACCACAATGCCTTTTCCTTTTTTAGCGGCCAAACTGTAGATGGTTAAATCCTGGGCGGTGATGCCTTTTTCCGCATCTAAAAGCAACAAACAAACATCGGCTTCATCCAATGCTTTAATGGCACGAATGACCGAATAAAATTCAAGATCTTCGTGCACTTTGGCCTTCCGGCGAATGCCCGCGGTATCAATTAAAACGAAATCTTTTTGAAAGAGTTGGTAGCGGGTATGAATCGTATCCCGCGTTGTTCCCGCAACGTCGCTAACGATCGTACGCTCCTCGCCTATCAAAGCGTTTAGCAACGATGATTTGCCTACGTTTGGCTGACCGATAATGGCGAACTTGGGCAAGTCAGTTTCTTCTTCCGCATCTTTTTCTTCTTTCATCAACGCAGTAACGTCATCCAACAAATCGCCGGTGCCACTGCCGCTAATGGCAGAAATAAAAAACACCTTATCAAAACCAAGACTGTAAAACTCCGAAGCCTCCAGCAATCGTTCGTTGTTGTCAACTTTGTTTACAACCAGGAAAACCGGTTTGGTAGAACGGCGCAGAACGTCCGCCATCGAATCGTCCAAATCCGTCATGCCCGAAGCCGCATCCACAACGAATAAAATCACGCTGGCTTCGTCCATGGCAATGCGAACCTGCTTGCGAATTTCGCGTTCAAACACGTCTTCGGTGTCGGGCACAAAGCCACCGGTATCAATCACGTAAAAATTCTTTCCGTTCCAGTCGGCAATGCCGTACTGCCGGTCGCGGGTCACGCCGGGAATGTCTTCCACAATCGCTTTGCGTTGTTCCAGCAAGCGGTTAAAAATAGTGCTCTTGCCCACGTTTGGTCGTCCTACAATTGCTACGGTAAAAGCCATTCAATTTTAGATTTGAGATTTATGATTTCAGATTTAGATTGCCTAAAAATTGGCGATCTAAAATCGTCATCTGCAATGTTTAATATCCGTACTCTTTTAAATACAGATCGTTTTCACGCCAGTTTGGGCGCACTTTTACAAAGAGTTCAAGAAACACTTTTTGTTCCAGAAATTTTTCAATCTCCACACGTGCCATCGAACCGATTTGCTTGATCATTTTCCCGCCGTCGCCGATGATGATGGCCTTTTGCGATTCGCGCTGCACAACGATCTCGGCCCTAATTTTTATCAGCGTTGACTTCTGTTTGAATTCCGCCACAACAACGGTTGTTTGGTACGGGATTTCTTCTTCAAACAAGGCATAGATTTTCTCGCGAATGATTTCGGCGACAAAAAACTTGGTGGGCAAATCAGAGATTTCGTCCTCGGCGTAAAAAGGTTCGCCTTCGGGCATATAACCCACAATTTTTTGGAGCAATTCCGCAACGCCGGTTCCCTTCAACGCTGATACGGCAATGACTTCTTTTGCGTATTTTTTTTCCTTGAAAAAAGCCGTTGCTTTTTCAATTTGTTTTTTGCTTCCGTTGTCCGTTTTATTAACCACGACAAGCGACGGTACTTTCAACCGCAAGGCCGAAAAAATTTGATCTGCTTCGTTCAAATCGTCTTTTACGTCAACGAGCAGTAAACCAAGGTCGGCGTCTTCCAATGCACTCTTTACGGCCTGCATCATTTTTTCGTGCAGTTTGTATTTTGGATCAATGATGCCGGGTGTGTCGGAAAAAATAATTTGATAATCTCCCGTGCTTAAAATGCCCTTGATGCGGTGCCGCGTGGTTTGCACTTTTGGCGAAACAATGGCCAGCTTTTCCTGCATCAATGCGTTAAGCAAAGTGCTCTTTCCTGCGTTGGGCTTACCAAATATGTTAACAAAACCGGCTTTCATTATCGGCTGCAAATGTAACCGAATAAAAAATGTTTGGCGGTAAAGGATTGCGCTCCTATATTTGCACTCCGCCTTTGAAAAAAGGCAGAAAACAAAAGTTCTTTCAAACAATTTTATATCGCGAAACAACAGAACAAAGCTTGTTTCAATTAACTTTATATCGCGAAGTAGAGCAGCGGTAGCTCGTCGGGCTCATAACCCGAAGGTCGCTGGTTCGATCCCAGCCTTCGCAACACACGTGCAAAGCCTCCAATCGGAGGCTTTTTTTATTTTACTTCAATGTTTGCGTTTTGTTATTTTTCCAATTTGGTTTTTAGGTTTGTTAGGCCCGTGTTGAAGTCGTCGCCAATCATTTTATCCATGTCCATAAAAAGACGCATCACGTTGAAAGGGTAAGCCATCTTACTGTCGAAGCCCCAGTGAACTTTTGTTTGGTTCTCCGAAACCGGTTCGGTGATCATGTACGAAGTCGCCATGGATTCCATCGGTTTGATGAAATGAATTTCGTAATCAATCCGCTCTCCTTCTTTTAGCGCCGTAATTTTCTGTTCGCCCTTTCCCACGTTTTTGTTTTCACTTTCCCAAGCCGATACAAAACCCACCGTGCCGTCCGTACCGCGAAATTCCTTTTTCATCGCCAGATCCATGCCCGCCCATTTGCTGTAATCGTTTTGGTTTTTCAGGTACTTCACGTAATTGAACACGTCTGCTTTGGATTTGTTGATGACTACTTCACGTTCGGCGTGCAGGTCTTTTTTCACAAACAAAGCCGTGATTAAAACAAGAGCTATCAGGCCCAACAAAAACAGCCCGGTTCTTTTTAAAATTTTCATGACGATTGATTTTGATTTTAGCATTCAGGTTTTGAATGAAGCTAAAAGAAAGAAATGTTACGAAGTTTTCCAACGAATCCCTTCATTTTCTTTTGATCATGCAAACAACGTCCTTTTCTACAATGGATGTTTGCATTGTTCTTTATTTTATTGATCCAAACCTATCGTCTATTTTCTTATTTACCATTGTACGCCTGCGGTGTTTTGCAGGGCCGCTTGCGGCAATTTTTGTTGTAATTTGACCCCATGAAGCACATCTCCATTCTTGTTCCGCGCCGCGCCATTTTGGGCAGCCTCGAAGGCACGAGACAGTTGTTTACACAAGTTAATTTCTTTTTTAAAGATCGCGGCGAAGACGCACCTTTTAACGTGCAATTGGTGGGATTAGATGCCGCCACTTCCCTCACCGGCGGCTTGTTCACGGCACACAATCACGCAATGTTGCACAACGTAAGAAAAACTGATTTGATTATCATACCCGCTGTTGACGGCGACGTTCAACAAGCCCTTGAAGACAACAAAGAATTCATTCCCTGGATTGTGGATCAATACAAAAAAGGCGCGGAGGTGGCCAGTCTTTGCATGGGCGCTTTTTTGCTGGCTTCGACAGGATTATTAAACGGGAAGAAATGCGCGACGCACTGGATGGCGGCGAATGATTTTCGCAGAATGTTTCCGGATGTAAATCTTGTAACCGAAAAAATTATCACCGACGAGCACCGCCTTTATTCCAGCGGCGGCGCTTTTTCTTATTTAAACCTGATTTTGTACCTGATTGAAAAATATGCAGGCCGCGAAATGGCTATTCTTTGCGCCAAAGTTTTTGCTATTGAAATTGAGAGAGACAGCCAGCTTTCCTTTACAATTTTTCAGGGGCAAAAAGGCCATGCCGACGAACAAATAAAACAAGCGCAAAGCTTTATTGAAAAGAACTATGCAGATAAAATCAGCGTTGACAGCCTTGCTTCAATGCTTGCCATTAGCCGCCGTGCTTTTGAGCGGCGATTTAAAAAAGCTACCGCCAACACCGTGAACGAATACATCCAACGGGTAAAAATGGAAGCGGCAAAAATGAGCCTCGAAAGCACAAGGGAAAACGTGAATGAAGTAATGTACAAAGTAGGTTACAACGATACAAAAGCCTTTCGCACAACGTTCAAACGCATCACCGGTTTATCACCGTTGGAATACCGCAACAAGTACCGCGAGCTTTCAGAAAAACAAATTGCGTAAACGCTTTGTCGAAATAAAAAAACGACAGGCTTTTTGACCTGTCGTTTTTTTATGTTCCGCGTGATTTAATACCCTGGATTCTGCCCGTACAATCCCGGTGCGGCATCTAACTGCGACTGCGGCACAGGATAGATGACGTAATTATTGGTTACTTGCTTCATCCGGTTCTGCGTGTCTTCCGAAGCAATCCATGCGTTCATAATCGTAACCAGATTACCGCTGCGCTGCAGGTCAAACCAACGCAAACCTTCGTCGGCAAACTCTCTTCGTCTTTCATCGAACAATTGCGCCAGCGTCACATTGCTTTTCACAGGCAAACCAGCCCTTGCTCTTACCTGGTTCACGATGGCGTCCACATCACTCTGCGAACCCGGTGCGCCGTGCAAAATGCATTCGGCTTTCCACATCAACACATCTGTATAACGAATGGCGATAAAGTTCTCGGCCCAATCAAAGCGGCTTGCTGTTGGAATTTTGGTGATGTCAAGCCATTTTTTATAGAAAGGACGTGTCTCCGTTGTTCCCTGAAAAGTATAACCGGCCGTGTAAATCGTAACGGGCTTGCGAACATCCCCGGTCTCGTATGAATTTAATAAGTTGTTTGAAACAGGAATGATCTCCAGGCTGCCGTTTGCGTTTGAATTACTTCCCAACGAACTGAAATAGGTGTTCGGTGTAAGGCCCCAAACATAAGTAGCGCCCAATGTTGGATTTTGCCCCGACATGTACATCACGTCAAAGATGGCTTCTTTGTTTCCGGCAGGCGTGGGACTTTGATTGCTGTACGAAAAAATATTCGCATAGTTTGTATTGAAGCCATAACCGCTGCTTGTAAGAACGTCCTGGATCAACGGTAGAGCAAGACTCCATTCGTTCAATCCCAGGCCCGGCCCTTCAACGTTATAGGTCGGACCTGAGCGTGTCATGTACACCAATGCCAACAGCGATTCAGCGGCCCATTTTGTTGCCCTTCCCACATCCGTTGAGGTATAAGACGGGAAGGTTCCGCTGTAATTGGCCGGCAGGTTTGCCGCGGCAAACTGAAGGTCGGCAATGATCAACTTATATACATCGGTCACAGAGCTGCGGGCAATGGCATTTGCTTCTGCCGCTGTTACGGGATGATCAATAACCGGCACTTTTCCAAAGTATCTTACCAATTCAAAATAATAGAAGGCACGCAGAAATTGCGCTTCGGCCTGCAGGCGCGTAGCCAATGCAGCAGAACCGGCGTTGGCACCATTTTTCTTCAACTGGTCAAGAACGGTATTGGCTTTGAAAATGCCGCTGAAATCCGAACTCCAGGCGTCTTCCACGTAAGCATTGGAAGCAATGCCAGGAAGGAAGTTGTTGATTGGATCCCAGTCGCGTACCGTTACCGAAACGCCGTAAATATTGTCGGAGCGGATTTCGGAAAGATTCAGCAAACGGTCTGGATAACCGCGAAGCGAATTGTAGGCCGCGTTCACCGCCTGAATAAAATCGGCGGGAGCGGCGTAGAAAGTTTGCGTCGTTGCCGATGACAAAGGCGTTTGATTCAAATCCTTTGTGCAGGAAACAAACACAAAGGCAAAAGCTATGATTACTAAGTATGCAAGTTTTTTCATGGTGATGAAGTTGCGCAGATTAGAAAGTAATGTTTAAGCCCAACACAAGCGACTTTGGCAAAGGCAAACCGCCGTAATCACCCGCTTCGGGATAAGAACCGTTGGAGCTAATGGTGGTGTTGGCTGCTTCGGGGTTTAAGCCGTTGTAATATTTATCCCAACCAAAAAAGTTTTCCAGCGAGAGATAAATTCTTGCGCCTTGAATTGCCGAGGTCTTCCAGGCCGATTTCAGGTTGTAACCAAGTGTAATGTTGCGAACGCGAACGTAATCGGAGGAATACAACCAATCGGTGTTAGCAATGAAACCAAAGGTTGAATAAGCCTTGCTGAAACGTCCGGCGCCTTGATTGTCGGGCGAACGCCAGCGGTTGATGTAAGCCTCCGGTGCGTTGTCGGTAAAGCCCTGACCCGTACGGGTAATGGCCCGTCCCAACAATGAATAAATAGAGCCGCCGGTTTGCCCTTGAACCAGTACGCTCAAATCAAAACCTTTGTAGCGGAAGGTGTTGGTCATTCCGAAAATATAATTCGGGTTTGGATGCCCAACAATTTGCTTGTCAGCTTCGGTGATTACACCATCGCCGTTTAAGTCCTGGTATTTGGGATCGCCAACGGTTTCAACGCTGTTGTAAACTGCAACTTTTTTGGCAATGTCATCGGCCGTGAGGAAACCGATTTGCTTCACCACGTAAATGCTGTTCAACGGCTGCCCCACGCGAAGGATGGCATCGGTTACGTCAAAGCCGTTTGGAATGATGATTTGCGTTTGGCCTGGGCCCAAAGCTTCAACGGTGTTTTTATTGTGGCTTATGTTCAAGGTTGTGTTCCATTGAAACTTGCCTGCTATGTTGCGTGAGGTGATCTCTAACTCTTCTCCAATGTTCCGAACCGCACCGATGTTTTGCAGCGCACTGGCAAAACCTGTTACCGCCGGAACTTGTACGTTCAGCAAAAGGTCTGTGCTGAGTTTGTTGTAATAATCGAAGGAGCCGGTAATGCGGTTGCGCAAGATGCCAAAATCAAAACCGGCATCGTAGGTTTTCGATTTTTCCCATTTGAGATCGGGATTTGAAATAACGTTCGGTGCCTGTCCAATGCCAGCTGTTGGTGTTGAACCGAAAACATAGCCATAAGAACCGAGTGTGGGAACGTCGTAATCGGGAATCTGGTTGTTTCCGTTTTCGCCGAAGCTAAACCGCAGTTTGAAGTCGCTAATGATGGGCAATGCCTTCATAAAGTTTTCTTCCGTCATGCGCCAGCCAAGAGAAGCCGATGGAAAAATGCCGTATTTATTGTTGGAGCCGAAACGCGACGAACCATCTGAACGCAAACTTGCCGATACAAGGTATTTATCCTTGTAGCCGTATTGTACGCGGCCGAAAGTTGAAAGCAAAACGTTCTTTGTTGAAGTGGTGTTGCCGGTAACGGCTGCCGCTGCGTTCAGTGTTTGCACGGCCGCGTTGGTATAACCGCCGCTTGAGTTCAACTGCGTTCTGTCTAAGCGCTCCATGTTGTACGAATAGCCTGCCAAAACACTAAGGCTATGCGCTTCATTGAAACGCGTTGTATAAGTGAGCGTGTTTTCGTTTACAAAAGTTTGGCGGCGATAGCTGTTGTAAGAACCGGACGTTGCAGACAACAAATTGTTTGTTCCGTTGAAAGTTCGGCTGGCTTGCGTGCCGGAAACGATGTAAGGCGTGTAACCGTTTGAAATATTATCGGTGTTGTCAAGGTTCAACGTTGTTCTGAAGTTCAAACCTTTGATGATTTGCAGTTCACCGTAAATTGTACCGAGTGTGCGGTAACGTTTGGTGAGGCCCACAATGTTTTCAAGTTTGCCCAGCGAACCATTTGAGCTGTTGCTCCAGAAATACGTGGCGTTCTTACCGATGTTGGGATACTTGCCCACTGAATCTTCCTGCACCGGCGTCATGCTCAAAGCCTGGTGAAAAATATTGTCTTTTCCTTCCACACCCGGATCATGCGTAATGGAATACGTGGGCGCAATGTTGATTCCGAATTTCAAACGTTTTGAAGCCGTGATGTCCACGTTGGCTCTTGCCGAATAAGCCTTGTAATCCACATCGCGAATGAAGCTTTGTTGATTGGCATAGTTGCCCGAGAGATAGTAACGCACCGATTCGTTGCCGCCACTTGCCGACACGTCGTAGTTCTGCGTCAATCCTTTTCGTTCAATCTCGCTTTGCCAATCGTGATAGGTTAAGCCCGGATGGCCCGGAACAGCCCAACGCGGATCAATCATATAAGCCGTGTTGATTTGGCCGGCAGCCAAACCGATTTTTGCACGGCGTGTATCGGGATCATCATTGGCCGTTGCGCCTTGAGCGCCGTACTTGAGCACATAAGCCGCGTTAATCATTTCCGTAGCGCGGTCAATCCATTGCACGTCGTTCAGCATCTTTAATTTCTTGCTTGCTTCCTGGTAACCAGTGTATGCATTCACACTAATCCTTGGCTTACCAATCTGCCCTTTTTTTGTAGTGATGAGCACCACACCGTTTGAGGCTCTCGAACCGTAGATAGCGGCTGCAGCCGCGTCCTTCAATACTTCGATGCTTTCAATATCGTCGGGATTAATGTTGTCAAGCGGGTTGCCGGTTGAATAGTTTCCGTTGCCCGCATTGCTTGAGTTTTGCGCCAGCGGAAAACCATCAATGACGTACAACGGTTCGTTGCCGCTGCTGATGGAACCGGCGCCGCGAACCTGCACACTAAACCCTTTGCCGGGAATGCTTGTGTTTTGTTTTACCGTAACGCCTGCCAGTTGACCAACCAGGGCTTGGTCAACACGTTGAATGGGACGCTCATCAAGATTGCGTGCGTTGAATTTTGAAACCGCGCCGGTTACGTCTCTTTTCTTTTGCGTGCCGTAACCAATGACAACTACGTCTTCCAGCGAACCGGCCGATGGCTTCAACGAAACCGAAACCTGCGATTGATTGTTCACCGGCAATTGCTGGCCCTCAAAGCCAACGGAACTTAGTTGAAGAGTTGCCGATCCGGAAGCCGTGTTAATGGAAAACGAACCATCCTTTTTTGTAACAGCAATGTTTTTTGTTCCGCTTTCCTGCACGGTTACGCCTTCAACGGGTTGGCCGTTGTTGTCGGTAACTCTTCCTGTTACCGGGAACTTGTTTTGTGCGAAAGTGAACGTTGTTGCAAAAAGAAGAAAAAGAAAAACGAAGGTTCTTTGTAGAGAAACGATACAGTTCTTCATATAGCTGCATTGAGGTTATAAATGCGCAACCAAATTATTCAAGCGGGAATCCCTTTTCGTCCTGTTCCATCCTGCGCAAACGTTTCTGGAAAATGCGTTTCGGCGATTTTCCAGAAACGAAAGACGATGCATTTTTATGCCGAACAAAGCTGCACGAGCTTCAACGGACTGTTCTTTGCAATTGCAGGGCAATTGAAACTCCCTTCTTCACAGACAGCGCTATTGCTTTATTTGATGCACCACTTTGAACACAAGGAAAAACTTCTGCCTTACTGAAAGCATTGAGTAAAGAATGGTCTAAGGGCGAGATTGCGTTGAGCTGGCTTAACCTGTGCACGAGTTCGTCTTCCGCTTTCGCAAAACAAAATTTTATGGTGCATCAAAGAATGACGCGGCCAATCTGCGTTGCAATTAATGCTAAGAATACCGGTTACCGGGAGTGCTTTGCTCCTCTGGCTTTCTTTACCTCATTGGCAGTGACGGCGCTGCCTTTGTTGCCAAAACTGTTGCGCACATAGGTTGTTACACCGGCTATTTGTTTGTCGGTTAAGTAGGCAAGCGGGGGCATCACGCCGCTGTACGTTTCGCCGCCAATTTCTTTTCCTTTCATGCCCTTTAGCACGATGTTGATGAGGGTACTTTTGTTTTGTACGTAAGACGATTTAACCAGTGAAGGATTCATGTTTGATGCGCCGCCCCCGTCACGTTGATGACAGGTAACGCAGATTTGCATGTAAACTGCTTTGCCCGCAGCCAGGCTGCCTTTTGTGCCGGTGCTGGTTGTGACTTTTGAAGACGTTGTTTTTGTTACGGCTTTTGCCGAAGTAGAGGTAACAGAATTTTTTTCAATCGTCTTCATGCCCGCGCCTTTTGTTTTTGTAGAGACATTTGATGCCGGTGTTTGCGGCGCAGCAGAAAGGTTGCTGCTTGTTCGCTTATCTCCACTATCATACGTGATTTTGTAAATCGTTCCTTGGGCATCGTCGCTCACGTAAAGCGAGCCATCTGGCCCCATCGCAAGTCCACAGGGACGGTGTTCCGCACGACCTGAAGCTGTCTTCTCCGGTGAGCCGGAAAAGTTGTCGGCAAACACTTCCCAAGCACCGGAAGGCATACCTTCTTTGAAAGGTTGAAACACCACAAAGTAACCGGCTTGTGGTTCGGGCGAACGGTTCCATGAACCGTGAAAAGCAATAAAAGCGCCGTTGCGATAACGTTCGGGAAACTGCTTACCCGTATAAAACATCAACCCGTTTGGCGCAAGATGACCCGGATATGCAGCGGCCGGATCGAGAAAAGCCGTTGTATCGCGTTTGGCATCACCGCCGTATTCCGGTGCGATCATTTTCTTTTTCTGCAACTGGTCGTAATAGGTGTAAGGCCAGCCGGCATCATCGCCCATACTTAATGCATACATGCATTCAGCGGGAAGTTCTGCGTTGTCTTTTGCTGTGTATAAATCCGGCGCAATCGTATTCAACTGATCGCGGCCGTGCTGCATTACAAAAAGCTTGTTGGCCCCGTAATTCCAATCAAGGCCAACAACGTTTCGCAAGCCCGTTGCGTAGCGTATTCCATCGGCATAGGTTTGATCTTTTTTATCTGCTTTAAACATCCACACGCCACCCGCAGTTGCAAGCAGTGGACAGCCTTTCATTCCTTTTGAACCCATTTGCCGGTCTTGCTCCTGGCAGGAATTTGACGGACAACCAACGGGAACGTAAAGATTGCCGGCACCGTCCATCATGATGGATTTCGTTTCGTGCTGGTTTTTGTTGACAAGACCTGTGACGATTCTTTCGGGGTTTGCCGAATCAATTACGCGGTTATTCGCATCAAGCTTGTAGCGAAAAATTTCGGAGTTAGAAGAAGTGTATAACCAACCGTCGCGGAGGTAAACACCGGTGCCGCCAAAATTGCCGAAGCCATAAACTACGGTTGCTTTGCTATTCGCCTCGTGAAGCAGCAAGGTGCCTTTTCCTTTTACGGGCCTTGCCAATCGAACATAAATGTCGTTCTGCGGCGTTACCACAAGATGCCTTGTCTTGCCCAATTTTTCCGCAACGACAACGGCAGAAAACCCGGGTTGCAATTTCAATCCGGCGTTTGCCGGCGGTGCACTTTGCGCAAAGGAAAATTGCGGCATGGCAAGAATTAAAGTGAGCAGTGATGCATAACAGAGGCCAGGCAATGATTTCGTAAAAACGATCTTCTTCATCATTGGAAAGAATTGTACAAGGGTGAAACAAAGCGGCAAATTAAACAAAGACGGGATTTAAAGCATCGCAGGTTTTTGAATGAGTTTAACCAAGTGCAGACATCTCTTTGCAGAGGCTTTCAATTACCGTTTAATCTTTGACAAGTTTGAACCAACAAAGCCGAACTATCAAGGAAATCTGTAAGCACGTTGGCGAGAACGCCAACGTAAGTGAAATTTGAAAATCATCAGAAAAACAAATGCACCACTTACTTGCTTACTGAAACAGCTTTTTTGCCGTTGTCTATCGCTTCATATATATCTCTGCTTCAATAATGCTCAAGGTTCCTTTTGCCTTTGCATCATCTCTTGTCACGCCGTCGTCCAATTTTTTGCCGTTAACTTCTACGCCGCTGTTATTGCCTTTGGTAGAAGCCGCACCCGTCAATTGGATTTTGACTTTCTTTCCTTTTTGTGGCTTGCATTGAATGGTGTAATAACCTAACGTAGTTTGCGTGGTGCCGTTGAAAACTTCTTTGTCATCAACCGTTATTCGTAAAGGATAAATCCGTGAACGGAAATTGTTTAGCTTGAGTGTAATCTCGTTCACGGTTGCTTCCCGATTCAAGGTGTATTCAATCCACGCCGTTGATAATTTTCCGTCGTTTACCCAGTCCGATAATTCGTTGTCGTCATAGCTCGCAAAAGCGCTGTCGGCGTGTGCGCCGGCTGTGGCGCTTACAATGTTTATCGGCGTTCGTGTAACGCTATAAGAAGGCGTTGAAGGCGTTGGCCCTCTGTCCAAAAGCGAAGGCAATTCAGCCGAAGGCAAAACTTTCGACAACCCGTTTTCAACGCTGTACGGTTTTGTTGTCAAGCTTAACGTTGCTTCTTTCAAACCTTCCGCGTTTGCTTTTACGATCACTGTGCCGGGCTGCGTTGTTGAGCGAATCAAAAAACGATTCACGCCGCCTTCCACCGGAAAACTTTTTGCAAGAATGTAATTGTCCGGCCCCATTGCCATTCCGCCGCGCCATTCTGCCGGACCGTCAATACTGTAATGAACCGTATTCAAAACAATCGGACAACGCTGTCCTTTTGCGTCAACCACTTCTGCTTCCACCAATGCCAAATCGTGCCCGTCGGCAACAAAGTCTGTTGGTCTTTTAATAGCCGTTAAACGAAGCGCCACCGGCGCACCAACTGTAGATATCGTATCGCCGCAAATGGGCTTGCCCGCTGCATCGTAGCCAACGGCACTGATGTTGCCGGGTTTCCATTCAACGTTATTGAACGTGAAAAGAAAACCGTCGCTTTTTGCTCCGTATCCCAAAGATTGATTGTTCACTTTCAGTTCCACCTTGTCCGCGGTTGAGACAACAAAAACATCCTTCTTCACACCGGCTTCGTAATTCCAATGACCAATGATGTGCAGGTGCTGTTTTTCAGGATTCACCCAGCCGTCCCACATCACCTGGTTTGCAAAAAAGTTTTGCTTCTTGATGCGGAGCGCATCCACTTCGCCGCTGCGGCGATAATTTTCGGCACCACGATGATGGGTATTGCTTTCGGACCAAACAATGTTCACGCCGCCGCTGCTTACCCGCTTACCCGTGCCCGGTCGTTCGCGCCAGAATTCATACCAACGCTTTACATTTTCTACGGCGTGCGATTCCATGTTGCGGTTGTATTCTTTCGCCGCCTGGCCGTTGTGCAAAGGACCGTCACCGTCTTTGTGATAAGGCGGTGTGTAATCGTCCCAATATTTTCTTGAGCCTTCGTCCCGTGAATATTCCATGGCCCACATCGGAATGCGTGCACTCTTGTTTGTGTACAACATTTCACCGCCGTATTCGGCAATCTTGCTGTCGAGCATTTCTCGGCTGCCGACCGCCCTTCCACCGTGGGGGTCATATTGGTCGCGAATGTTCTTCATGTCCTGCATGTGTGCTTCGCTAATGGACTCGTTGCCGCTTTCGTAAAAAACAATGCTCGGATTGTTGCGGTTGTAAACAATGGCGTCGCGCATCAGGGCTTTGCGTTGCTCCCAGCGTCTGCCTTCCACATCGTGTTCGGCATCGCCGGCTTGCATGGATTGCATGAGCCCTACCCTGTCGAGTGATTCAATGTCCTGCTTCCAAGGTGTGATGTGCATCCAGCGTACGAGATTTGCATTTCCTTCTACCATTAAGCCGTTGCTGTAATCGCTCAACCAGGCCGGAACGGAAGCGCCAATGGCCGGCCATTCGTTGGTGGTGCGTTGCGCATAACCATGCACCATGATGACGCGGTCGTTCAGGTAAATCATCCCGTTTTTAAATTCTGTTTTGCGAAAGCCAGTTTTTGTTGAAACAATGTCAACGGGCTGATTGTTTAAAAGCAAACTTGTTTGCACATCGTACAAATAGCCATAACCCCAACTCCAAAAATTCAATCCGCTAACCGTTGATGATGCTTTCAACATTTTTGTTTCGCCGGGTGCAATAGCTATTTTATCGCCGGTGAAAGTCTTGCGTGTTTTGCCGTTAGCGTCAACAATAGAAACCTGATAAGTTAATTGTTGCGGGTTGCCGGTTTCATTTTTTACTTCACTTTCTGCGTGAACCGTCGCTGACTTGCCGTTGATGTTGTAGTTATCGGCGTAGATATAAACACCGGTTGTTTTTAAATTTGAATACAGCGGAAGCGTTTGATAAAGTTTCGACGCAATGTGCAGGTAAACGTTTTTGGTAATGCCCCCATAATTAGCGTTGAAATTTTTATCCTCCCATTGAAACTTGGTACTCGTCGCTTTCTCTTTGTAGTTCCAGTCGTTGTCAATGCGTGCTGCCAGCACATTTTCTTCGTTGCCGAATTTTGCAACGTCGCTCACGTCAAAACCAAAAGCCATCGCGCCGTTTTCGCTTATGCCAATGAGCTTGCCATTGAGGTAAAATTCACCGGCCTGGCGGATGCCTTCAAACTCCAAAAAAACCTTTTGTCCTTTGGCCGCTGCGGGCAACTTAAAATGCTTGCGGTACCAGGCAATGCCGGTGGATAAATCAGCGATGTCTTTCTTAAAAGCATCGTCTTCGTTCCACGCATAAGGCAGGGTTACCTTTTTCCATTGGGCGTCGTCGAAACGGGGCATGGAGGCTTCTTTTGCATCGCCGGTAAATACTTTCCAGCCGCTGTTGAAATTGTACTTTGCGCGAGGAAAAGTTTTTTGTGCAAACGATCCGCTGGCGACGACGATAAAGGCAAAAACAAAAAAGAAAGATCTGGGAAAAAGTGATGAAGTCATGATAGCATTTCGTTAACGGGCAAAGTACTCCTTACCTTTTCACAGCCTGTCATGCGGCATCCTGAACATTGCATTCAAAACCGCTAACGACGGTGCAGGACGGAGTTTTTTTTATTGTGATTAATTTTTCGCTCTTGCTTTAACTATGAATTTTTTTACATCGTTTTCCAACCAATGACCACAAAATCTTACTACCGCTTGTTGCTCTTTTTTTGTTTGCTCCTTTTGCTAACGCAACTCTCTGCGCAACAGCCAACGGCAAATCCGAGCGAAGGCTTCAAGTTGTTTTTCGAAAAAGTTTATTTGCATCTTGACCGCACGTATTATTCCTCGGGAGACGACATCTGGTTCAAGGCTTATCTTGTTAACGGGCAAACGAACCGGCCGCTCAACACAAGCAACAATCTTTATGTTGAGCTGGTAGACCCAAATGCTTCAATTGTTTCGCGAATTGTAATTCGCCTGGACAGCGCCGCGGGCATCGGTGATTTTAAATTGGATGATTCGGTTGCTACGGGAACGTACCGTGTTCGTGCTTATACAAATTGGATGCGCAACTTCGGCAACCACTTCGTTTTTGAAAAAGAAATCCAAGTAAGCAATCTCCCGGCTGCGGGTGGCGGAAATTCTTCTCTTGCAAAAACAGAAAGAAAAGAACAAAAAGAAAACCGCGTTAAAAAGGCCGCAAACGCATCGGCATATAAAGTTCAGTTTTTTCCGGAGAGCGGAGCAATGATAGAAGATGTGCCTACTGTGGTAGCGTTTAAAGCAGAAGACGCGAACGGCAGCGGCGTTGATGCCAACGGGTACATTCAAACGGCAAACGGGGCCAGGATCATAAGTTTCGCGACAACGCATGCCGGTATGGGAAGCTTTGCGTTTACACCGCGCAAAAACGAACAATACAAAATAATGGTGCAGTACAGGAACAATTCGTTTACAGAAGTGCCGTTCCCTTCTGTCCTGCCAACCGGTTATGTGATGAATGTATCTACAGCCGACACGGCAAACATTGTTGTGAACATTCGTTCAAACGAGGCAACAACAAAACTTCTTCCTTCAGGCATTGTAAATATTGCGGCGCGACATGCCGGTAAATCCTATTTCAAACAGCAAGCGGTTTTAAAAAACGGCGCCGCTACGCTCAGCATTCCAACCAAAGATTTTCCCGAAGGCATTGCCTACATTACCCTGTACGACGAAGGCATGCGGCCTTATTGCGAACGTTTGGCCTATGTTGAAAAGAAGAATGATTTGCTCGTTAGCGTTTCGCCCGATAAGCAAGCCTACAATTCGAAAGAAAAGGCATCGGTTGCAATTTCGCTACGCGATGCAGAAGGACGTCCGGTAAAAGCAGATCTTTCCTTTGCAGCGGTTGATGACAAGATGGATAAAAAGAGAAGCGGCAACATTCAATCCTACCTTTTGTTGGAATCAGACCTGCCCGGAAAGATTGAAAATCCTGAAGCGTACTTTGACAAGAGCAACGGCAAAAGACGCGATGACCTCGACCTGTTGCTTCGGGCACAGGGATGGCGAAGCTTTTTGTGGCGGCAGATTGCCGATACTAATCTCCGCATCAGCTATTTGCCTGAAGCTGGCGTTACTGTCTCCGGAACCGTTACAAAACCCTGGTCGAAGAAAGGCCTGCAAGGCATGAACGTTACGCTTTTTGCACCCGACGCAAGAGGCGATAAGATCTACACGACAAAGACCAATCAATCCGGCAAGTATTTTCTGGATGGCTTGCCTTTGTTTGGCGTACAAAGCGTGAAGCTGAACGTTGGCGATGCGGTGGGCAAAACCATTGGCGCCATTGCCATGGACAGCCTTTACAACAAACCCCTGCCGGTGACGCTGAGTCCATACGAAGCCGTTGATACATCGGCAGCGATGACGGCGTTTACTGCGGAAGCGAACAAGCGATGGTCGATCTTCAGGAAAACAAACCTGCTGCCCGGCGTTACCATTACAACAAAGCAAGCTTCAATAAAATTGGAAGACGGAACAATGACCACCAGTTTCGGTTATCCCGAATACGATTTTGACGTTACCGCCAAAGATTATCAATACCAGAGTTTGCAGGATTTTCTGGTGCAGAAAGTGCCCGGCGCCATGTATGATGAAGACCTTGACGGCGTGAACTTTTTATCGAACGGAAAACGCGTACGGCCTACCATTCGCATAGACAACCGCGAAGAGATTTTTGGCCGCCTGGATTATTATCATCTCCCGCTGCAACAGGTGGAAAGCATTCGTGTGAGACACATGGTGGGATCGAGGCCGCATACGGGTTATAGCACGGACGAGGAAAGCTTTTCAACAACGATTTCAACGGGCATAAAAGATTATTTTCTGATCAACTTGAAAATAAAACCCGGCGCCGCCGATCAACAGCTTTCGAAAATAACCACTAGCGTAACGGGCTATTACGAAAGCCGCATGTTCTATGCGCCTAATTATTCTGCCGAGGATGCAACAAAACAAGACGAACGAATTACCATTCACTGGTCTCCCTTTGTGAAAATAGATGAAAACGGAAAGGCTACAATCAACTTTTATAATGCCGATCCGAAAGGCAAAATCCGGCTTACAGTGCAAGGGCTTACGAACGACGGCGTTCCTGTTGTGGCCAGTGCTGTATATGAAGTGAAATGATTTTTGTCGTCAGCGGGTTTCGCAGAAGCAAGGAGGTTGATTCAACAAGCAAAGATTTTGTGTTAACCTTTGTTCATTCTTTTGAAGACGGTGAGTGTCTCGCTTTCAATTGACTCCGGTGCATTTGAAGTTGATGTTTCGATGAAGGATTGTTGTTTCAAGTAAACAAAAAACGAACCGGGCAGCCGGTTCGTTTTTTCAATGCATTCGTTGTCATAAAGTTTACTGCAACTTCAGCGGCAGGTAATATTCCTGCCGCAGGAGTTTCGCTCTTGCGTTAGCTGCATTTCCGTTTCCTTCTTTTTGTAGTTTGGCGTACACTTTATCGGCAAGAACAGAAGGGTCGCTCCTCCTGATGGCAACCCGTAACAAGTCCGACCAACGCTGGCCTTCGTAGGCTAATTCCAATCCACCTTCGTCAACCAATTGATTCTCCACCTGGGTTGTGCTGTCGCTACCAATTACGGGACGAGAGGTTAAATTGGCTCTTCCGCGAAGCCCGTTCATATCGCGGTAAACGGCCCGGAACTGCGGATTGTCACCGTTTCTTGCATCAAATTGATACGGGTCAGGGTAGAAAAAGGTGTTCATAATATTTGTCACATTAGAGGGAGCATTGGGAGGCGTATATGTAGTCTTTATACCTTGATTGACGATGGCATAACCAAGTGTAGGGAAACCGTCACGGTTAGCGGCTTCGCCGAAATGCTGCCACAAAGAAGCAGCGCGGTACAACCACCACTCGCCGCTCCGGCCATTCGAATTAATGGTCGGCGTAAATGTATTCCCATCCAGGAAATAGTACAGGTATTTCATAATGACGGGCTGCCCACTGATGGTTTTATAAGTAAGGCGGCCCCGTGCATCAAACGGAAAACCGTTGAACTGCGTTTGGCTGTTCCAGTCATCAATTGCCTTTTGCGAAGGCTTTACCAGGTAGCTTCCGCCAATGGGAGAAAACAAATCAATGAAAGGATTCTTCGGTGCAAAATTGCTGTTGAAGGGCAGCACCCAAATCCACTCCCAGTTGTACAATTGATCGTAGCTAATCTTACCGCGTGAGAAGATAGAACGCCAGCCTTCTGTGTTGCTGTCGTACAAAGCATTAATATCGCTTTCCCGGTAGCGGGTGTAAGCAACAGCCAATGAGTTTGTACTTACGTTCGGGTCAAAGTTGCCCACCAGGTGGTAATAATTTTTCTGTGTGTTGCCGTTGCCGTCGTTGTCATACGTTGAAATGATTTGCCGGTACATCGCTGCCGCCTTGCGGTAGGAAGAAGGATCGTAGGCTCCGTTCCACAAATACAAATCACCCAGTAAAATTTTCTTGTTAATGAAGAACTTGTTGGTTGGATATTGATCCACAGTGGTCAACAACGTTGTACCGGTAACATAATCGTTCGTTGTCGGCAAGGCCTCCATGGTTTTAATCAACTGGGCCAGCAACTGCCGGAACGGAAGGTACTGCACATTGACTCCGTCTTTCACATCGGCAACGGTTGCCAACGGATTGGTCACGTAAGGAACGCCGACCGTGCCTTGCGCATCCTTGCTGAAATGAATGCCCAATTGGAGGTAAGTCCAGGTGCGAATGGAAGCAATGTCGGAATAGCGTTGGTTGTATTCATCAACCTTCAGCTTTTTATCCGCAAGCATCTTGTCGAAATTGGACAGCACGTCGTTGCAGTTCAGAATCACTTCGTAAAAAGGCGTTGTGCTGATATAAGGATTGTCGGCCGTGGTTGTATGGCTGTTCAGTTGTTGCAGGTAAAAATCAGCGTTCACCGTCGGCGACATCAGATCTGCCCGCAGTTCATTCAGCAACACATACGGCTTTGCTAATTGCATAAACTTACCGTACACGCCAAGCACGGCGGCATCGGCATCGTAAACGTTGCGGTACGTTTGGCTGGAGTTAAGCACACTTTCGGGCTGTACGTCCAGAATTTTTTTGCACGAGGCCAAGGCCATGGTACCCGCCAGCACCGTAAACAAAAGGCCTCTTTTTGAAAAATTGATTTTCATATTTCAGTGTCTGATTCTTTTAAAAATTATAAACCAAATCTGATCCCCGCCTGAACAGAGCGGAACTGCGGCTCAAGCGTTACGTCAACGCCTTGTCCGAACGGACCTGTTGCAGCGCTCATTTCCGGATCAAAGCCAAGGTATTTGGTAAGCGTAAACAAGTTGTTGCCGGTGAGATACAAAACAGAATACCGAAGGAAGCCTGCTTTGATGGGAAGATTGTAAGAAAGCGATGCGGTTCGAAGCCGCAAATAAGAACCGTCTTCAATCCACCTGTCAGAAAAGCGGCTGTTACCCAGGGGATCGCCAAACGAAGCACGGGGCAGGCTGGTTACCTGTCCGTCATTGCGCCAGCGGTTCAGCACGGCGAGAGTCTGGTTGTTGTAATTCGATTCTCCTTCCAATTGACGGCGGGTATAATTATAAACGTCGTTGCCTTGCGAGAACGTAAACAACATCTCAAGGGTAAGGCGCTTCCATTCAACGCGGCTGGTGATAGAGCCAAAATATTTCGGGTTGGGATTGCCAATGATTTGCCGGTCGTTGTTGTCAATGATTTTATCGCCGTTCAAATCAACGAAACGCACATCTCCCCCACTGAACGGAACAATTGAGCCATTTGCCTGCACGACGCTTAAACCATCTGCCGCGGCTTCGGCGTTTGAAGTGTAAACGCCCATTGTCTTAAAGCCGTAAAACATATTCGGACCACCTCCCACCATCGTAACATAGGACCCGCCGGCATAATCCGTCACGATGCTGCTGTTGGGTAAACCCGTTACCGTGGACTTATAATGTGCGGCCGTGAATCCCAAATCCCATTTCAACTGCGGCCGGTTAATGATGCGGCCTGTTAACGAGAGTTCAGCTCCCGTTGTCTTCATGGAACCCGTGTTCGTAAATGCATTCGTAATGCCCGCAACGGTGAACAAGGCTTCGTTCACCAACATATTTTCAGTCTTGTTCTGGTAAACGTCAAAGGATAAATTAATGCGTTCGTTAAACAACGCAGCGTCCACGCCCAGGTTTGCTTTGCGCACGGTTTCCCACTGCAATTGATCGTTGCCGAAATTGGCTCTCACCAATCCTTGCGTTCCCAAAAAGTTTTGCGACGTGTAATATTTTTGCGCGGTATAGTTTCCAACGTCGTCATTGCCGGACAACCCGTACGATGCTCTCAATTTCAACAGGTCAATGGCTTTATTATTGGCGAGGAATTTTTCTGAAGAGATCAACCAGGCGCCCGCCACAGAAGGCATGACCGCAAAACTGTTTCCGCTGAGATGCAAAGCACCGGGAACATTCTTGCCAAACCTTGACGAACCATCCAGGGCTGCGTTAACAGAGAAGATGTATTTATCCAACAAAGCATAATCCGCACCGACGTAAGCGTTAATCCACCTGTATTTTTCTTTCTCTCCGCTCGTTGTTCTAAAGGCTGACACGCTGTTGCTAACACTGCGCAACTGATCTATCGCTGTATTGGCGCCGCCAATGCTGTCCCGCTCTGTTGTCGGTTGCAAAAAACGAAAACCTGTCCGGGCCGACAGATGGTGAACGTTGTTGAAAACCTTGTCGTACGTCAAATGCGTATCGTTGTAAATGCTCAGCAATCTTTTTGTTTGTGCTGCAACGCGGCTGTCTATAATCGCGCCGTTGTCCAATTTCATCGTATCGTTTACCACGCCTTTGCGGGGAATGAACAGGTTTTCGCGAACCTTGTCCAGCGTGATGGCTACCGTTGTGCTCAGGTTCAGCGTTTTTGAAAAAGCATAGTTGAAACCAACAGAGCCCACAAAGCGGTAATTTTTGTTGATGCTTTGCATGGTGTTAATTAAGGCAACAGGATTGCTGACGTTGAATGTGTCAACGTCGGTAACAACCGGAGAAACAGCGCCGGTTGACGACACTTCGTTTATATTAATCAGCGGCGATTTAATCAGGGCTACGTACAAAGGATTTGTTTTAGCCGCGATGCCCTGGTCTTTTAAATTTTGTTCGTTGAATGTAAAACTGAGATTCGTGGATGCGGTGAGTTTCTGGCTAAGATTAAGGTCTGCGTTGAAACGTGTGTTGTAGCGGTTAACGTCCGTTTGCCTTAACACGCCGGCGTTTGTTGAAACGCCCATGGAAAGTGCATACTTCGCGATGTTGTCGCCGCCCGTAACCTTTAAATAATAATCTTTGAAGGAGCTGTTATGCAGCACTTCTTTTTGCCAATCCGTATTGTTGTGGTAGCGATAATAATCCGGGTTGGAGAGATTATCGTTCATGTATGGATACGCTTTGATTTGAGCAGTTGTGGCGCCGCTGGATTGCAAAAGATCAGAAAGATAAATCCGGTATTGCGCAGCATCCAATACCGGCAAGCTTTTCGGTGCAAAGTTCACGCCTCCGTAAACCGCTGCGTCAATTCTTGTTGCCAGTTCTTTGGCCCTGGCCGTTGTAATCACAATAACACCGTTGGCGCCTTTTGTTCCGTAGGTTGAAGAACCGTCTTTAATTACAGTAATGTTGTCAATGTCCTTGATGTCTATATAAGCCAAAGGATTTGTGTAATTATTTGAAATAACCGAATTGCCGTAATCCGTATTATCGTAAATAACGCCGTCAATTACTACCAAAGGTTGGCTGGTTGTGTACAAGGAAGAAAAGCCGCGCAAATACAAATTGGCGCCGCTGTTTGGCGTTCCCGAACGGCGAATGGCATTTAAACCCGCTACTCTGCCTTGCAGGAATGCGTCTGGCGTTTCAGCAGAATGTGCCCAGTTTTCCGTTGCCTGTACCGATGTTACCGCATACGGCGTGCGGCTAATTGTTTGCGTACCGTATGGAAAAGCCGCCACATCGTAGAAAGAAGTGTACGTGTCTTCATACAAAGCTGCCGTAATTGTTTTTCTTCCCTTCAAGGCGATTTCTTTTGTTTGAAATCCTTCCGCCTGCAACACAACGGTCACATTTGCGTCGGGCACTTTCAAAACAAAATGACCGGCGCTGTCGGTAATGGCCGCTGAATAATTCTGGTAACTAACGCTGACGGCACGCAACGGTTGATGGGAGGCCGCCTCGGTAACCATTCCACTTACTTCAACTGCGTTTGCGAAAGCAGCTTTTGTGTTGTTGGCACGGCCGGCTGCTGGCTTTTTGGTTTGCGCTTTGGCTACCAAAACACCCAACAACATTACCGGTATAACCAATCCCTTTTTAAAAATATACATCACAAGCGTGGTATTTGAATTTTAATAGTTGTTTACAACAAAAAGGTTGAAGAACATTTATAAATCCGGAATGAGTTTGATGTAATCGAGGTTCATCCGGTTTTGGGGTGCGGCTGTAGAACTGTTTCCTGTTAGAAACATGTTTAACGTGCCGTAGGACGATTGAACCCAATCTCCTAAATAAACTTCGCTGTAATTATTAATGGCAACCGATTGTCCCGTTGCGTTCGGGAGGTAATTGGTTCCCAATGCTCCCATTGCTAAGCGCTGGTTAAATGCCTGCGGCACAACCGTGCCGGCGGAATTCAATGTATCGTTTGGCGCCACCCAATACACGTGGTATTTGATAGAAGGCAGGTTCGGCGCACGATACAAGGCGCTTAAAGAAGGCGTTGTGTGGTTGTAAACAAACAAATCGGTGAAAGGCTGGCCCGTGGGTGTGGCACGCGAACGAATTAATGCTGCCAGCGGCGATCCGCTGACGTTTTGCCGCGGCGTTACAACGTTGCCGTTTGCATCATAAAAGCGAACGTAGTTCTCGCCTTGCACAACCACAGTTGGAATTTTGTCCTTTACATCAAAGTTGATTCCGCTGATCACATACGCAATACCGTTGCTCATTCTTCGTGTTTCAACAATCTTGCTTTTGTCAATCGGAATCTTTACACCAAACTTTGACGTTAACACAGCGGGCAATTGCGCCAGCGAGTATTCTCCTTCTACAATCAGGTCTTTTGCCACAGCGAACGAAGAAAGATTTTTTGTACTGTCGGCCCTGCTGGTTTTAAAGTAAGGAGTGATTTTTGTGATCTCGGCATTGAGGCCGGCATCCGTTAAAATAAAATAAGTGTATTGTTTGTCTTCGCTTTGCAAATCGGTTACGTCGGTGTTGAAAGCATTGCGAAGAACGCTGTCAGTGCCGGGACGGTAAATGGGCTGGCCTGTTTGCGAACTAATGCTATCAATGATTGCATTGGTTGGATCAAAAACCTTGCGGGTTTGCGTGAGGATAAAAGCGCTCTGTTGAAAAGTTGTGCTGGTGTTATTTGTCAACTCCCAGGCATTGGGATAAGCCAGGGAAAATTTGTCAATCACCTGCAAAACACCGTTGCTTTCGTATTTGTCTGCTTCGGTAATGTTTGCATCATCAAATTTCGACGCCGTAAAGGTTACCCGCTTGCCGCTTAACATGGGCACACGTACCGGCGTTTGTGCATTGCGGGTGAAATAAGCCTGATAGGCAATGTGGTTGGCCACAAATTGTCTCAGCTTGGCCGTGTCTGCAACAATTGCCGGATCAAGACTTTGCAGGGCATCGTTTGTGGGCGCCCAAACCGTGTATGTTTTTGAAGAAGCCAGCTCCTTGTCTAAACCGGTTGACTTCAGATACCCGTAAAATTTGCTCAGGGCCGAGCGCTGGCTGATTTCGTCCAACAGCGTCTTTGTTAGATCCTGGTTATCCACTTTGTTGTGCTCATCCCATTTTTTACAGCCCGCCATTAATAGGACGATAAAGAATGCCCACAAGAGCGTTTTTTTCAAATGCATTTTTTTCAATTTAAAGGCAATGCGTTTATTGGTGTGTTGCCCGGATGCAGTCAATCGCTGCATTGTATTTTTTTAATTCTTCTTTTCTTTCTTAGAGATAAATTCAAGTTTTTGCCTTTGAACTTTTTCTCTGCTTCACGCATGAAGCTGCGCAAGCTTTCGCAGAACTATTGAATGACGCTGCCGTCTCTTCCAAAAATTGGCCGTTGTTGATTGTCGTTGATTGGAATAAACTGAATCATGTCGAGGTAGTTAAGCTCCTGGCCCGATGAGTTTGCAAGAAAGGTTATTCTTATAGAATGCCGGTCGGTTGTCGGAACATCTGCTACGCCTACCATTCTTGAAACGTTATTCAAATCCTGTCCGCTATTGGTAAGAGGAACTTCTGTGTATTGTTTATAGCCCAGGGCCTCCAATTCTCCGGGTGTGCCCACAGGCTTTTGCTCGGAAAAGTCGAAGGTTCGCTGCAGCGGCAGGCCGTCAAAATCAACACGGTTGGGGAACGCAGGGTTGTTCGTGGACGCCCTTCCCCTGTAGTAGCAGATCCACACCTTGTACTTTCCTTTAACGAGTAAAGGCGTACGGAATTCAACCCAGATGTTTCTCGAAGTGTTTCCCATGGGTATGCGGATATAATCGTTGCGCCAGCCCCATTGCGTGGTGTTGGTGGGCGATTGACAGCAATAGGAAACATAACTGGTAGTGGACGTGTTGCTGCTTGTGGTAATGTCCGCAAAAGTTCCCCTGGCAAATGAAGTGCCGCCGCCCGTAGAAGTAATGGCGTTGGCAGTTGTTGCCTGGCGGTAAACGTTTGGCATTTTCCGAAGCTCGGGTTGATCGGCTACGTCAAAGTCAATGCGCACTGGCACTCTCAGTTTGAGCGTAAAGTGTGACGTTGCTGTGTGAACGACGCCATTGCTGGCTGTAACATCGCTCGTAGAGCGGTCAAGCGGCACGCCTGCTTCGTGATTGCCGTTGAAAACAATATCGTTCAGCAACACCGTTTGATCATCCAGTTTTGGCGTTACTACTTCCAGCGGCTGAAGCGTGGGAACGGAAACCGTTGAAACGATATCGGCAATGTACCTCGCATCAGGAAAGATGTGATAAGCAACGTACATGTGCAAACTATCATCCGCCCTTTTAGGATCGCCGGTCTTCGAATATTTCGCCTTCAGTGCTGCATAACTTGTAATACCGGAATCGGCCAGGGCTTTGTTTGTCTCCGCAACCGCAGTTAGAAAACGACGTGTAGTGTCGGGATTATTGACAACGTTCAAAGAATCGTAAAAACCTGTTTCTTTCAAAGCCTGTGTAAAAATTGAAAAGTTCGGGTTGGCCTCGATGGTTTGCGCCACGGTTTTAGTAGCTGCCTTTAAAACGTGGTCAATGACGTGTACGTCGCCGTTTGACAAATAGATATTCGGTTGAATGATCAGGGCCTGCTTATTTACGGTATAGCTCGAAACGCCGTTTACGTTTGTAACGCCGGTTACAAGGTACTGTCCCAACATGGTTACCTTGGGCAGCTTACCGTCTGTAAAATAACTCGTGTTTACCGTGTCCTGAATCAGATGGAATTTTACGATGTCCTGCAATTCATTCACCGAAAAAGCATCAACGGATGCTTTGCCCATATCCTGCAAAAAAGCTTTCACTGCATCGTTCGTTGGTGCAAATAGCGTGTATGCTCCGTAAGCGTTCAGAAAACCGCTGTAGCCTGCCTTGTCAACCATTTTTGCAAACTCCGAAAATTGATTCGGGTTCTTGACCAGGTAGTCGTAAATGTTTACGTCGCTGGTTGTGGCTGTAACGTATTCCAGCTTTTTACAACTGCTTAGTAAGCTCAATGCAAATACAAAGGCTAAGAAGGCTGCCGTAAAAGAATATTTTGTCTTCATTTCAAATGTTATTTATAAAATGGGTTTTGCACCAAATTCTTGTCTGTTTGCAACTCGTATTGATAGATCGGGAAGTAATGGCTGTTCGGGTCTTTGTATTTTGCAATGGCCGATTGCTGACGGCTTCCCGGAACGGTTTTGGACACCATCTCCAACAAAATATCCAGGCGCTTGTAGTTGTTTCGCTTTGCATGACGGAGCAAGTCGTACCAACGCTTTCCTTCAAAGGCAAACTCTCGTCCCCTTTCCTCTAAAATATAATCACAAACGGCTTCGGTATTTGACGGGTCAGGGCTTTGAGCCGTTTGCGGCAAGGCATGGGCACGCTGGCGTATGACGTTCACCAGATCAAGTGCTTCTTGTCCCCTGCCTGTAAGGGCAAGCGCTTCTGCTTTCATGAGCAGCATATCCGCATAACGGTAAACGATCCAGTGTGCATAGGATTCCGACGAGGCACGGGCCGTGTTGTCGTCAAGGCCGATGTACTTCCAGATGCGGCCGTCGCCGAACGTGGCGGCAGCGCCATCGCCGCGTACATCCTTCGCGTTTGGATTGTTTACGTCGGCCTGATAAAGTCCGTTATCCGGGTCAGTAACGAGCGGCGAAGCAAGAAACTGCGGCGCAGAACGGAACATGGTATAAAAACTGTTCTGTTTTGTCTTGTCAAATTGGATTTCGAAAATTCCTTCGTTTGAGTTGCCGTTTACAAAAACGGTAGTAAACCAATTGGCCCCGGATATCAAACCATACCGTCCGGAGTTCAAAACTTTGTCGCAGGCGGCAATTGCTTCCGGGTACTTTTCCATCCACAGATAAACGTCGGCCAAAATAGCGTTGGCAGTCCATTTTGTAATGCGGCCCTTGTCAAAGGCTGTACTGTTATAAGTCAACGGCGCTGCGGCTTCTGCTTCGGTTAAATCTTTTACGATTTGCTGCAACACTTCCTGGCTGGAGTTCTTTGCAAGCTGTTGCAACTGATCATCGCTGGAAGTAGATTTTACAACCAGTGGAACGTCGCGGAAACTCCTTACTAAGTAGAAGTACATCAAAGCCCGCAAACCTTTTGCTTCTGCCAGATAAGCGTCCAAAGCCTGCTGGGTAAACGTGGGGTCGTTTTGCTTGGCTTGCGGAGCAAAGTCAATCACCGTGTTGCAATAGTTGATCGTTCTGTAAACCGACCGCCAGTTAACAAGACTGTTGGTTTCAAGAATGTTTACGTTCATGATGTCCGTCTCGTCGTTGTAAACACCGGTGGAAGGCGTCAGCAAATCCGCCCGGAGCTCGCCCCACAGAAAAAGATATTCTGGCAGCGGCCTGTCCTGTGTGTACGTGCTGGTGCTTGAATTCGGATCTCCCAACAAAGAAGCATAACAACCAAATACGGCGGCCTGCACCTGCTCCTTCGTTTGCCAGTAATTCTGGCGAATGATTCCGTTCTCCGGCTTGAGGTCAAGCCATTTTTTGCAGGAACTTGCCGAGAGAACGAGAACCAGCAGGCCTAAAATTTTGAAAACCTTTTTACTCAACATTTGCATCGTTTCTAAAATTTTTTCGCTTTAAAAAGAACCGGTCAAACCAAAGGTGATTGTCTTTGCAGGCGGTGTTCTTGAATTGTCCAGGGCAACGCGGAACGGATCGCTGCCGCGTGTACTTACTTCCGGATCTTGTCCCGTATAATTGGTCCAGGTAAGCAGGTTTTCTACAGTTAGGTAGGCACTCAGGTTTTTAATCTTCATTTTACGAACAAGGTCCGGCGAGAAGGTGTAACGTAGCGTGGCCGTGCGGAAGCGCAGGAACGAAGCATCTTCTACATAGCGGTCGGAGCCAAGCCAGTTGTAACCCGACTGAAAGAGAGCTCTTGGAATGTCTGTTTCATCGCCCGTGTTCTTCCATCTTCTCAGTACGGCTGTACTTTGATTGTCGTAGCCGTACATGTTTGTCGTCGTTATTTTCGTTCCGTTCACGACATCATATTTATAACGGAAATTGAAAAAGGTCGTCAACTTCAATCTTCCTTTGAACGTAATGCCAGTACCGAAGCCGCCCGTGAGTTTGGGGTTACCGTTGCCGAGGTAAACAACGTCCATGTAGTTGATGTTGCCATCATGGTTCACGTCTTCGTAAATCGCATCGCCCGGCTGGAATGTATAGTCAACGTTGGGGTAATTAAAGCGCATAAAAACACTTTGCCCGGTGGGTCCAACAATGGGCTTGCCGTTCGGGTCTCTGGCAACGGTGGCCGCCTGGTCTTTGTAAACGCCCAGGTAACGAAAGCCGTAGAACGAGCCAAAGGGATTGTTTGTTTGCATGTAGGTTTTGTACTGACCGTTAGCGGTAATGTTTCCTTTTTCAGTTGGATAGAACGGCGAAATTTCACGAATGATGTTCTCGTTCTGCGCAATGTTCAGGTTGAAATCAACGGTTAGATTCCTTGATTTGTAGGGCGTCGTGATCAAACCAATTTCAAAACCCTGGTTGTCCATTACACCCACGTTCATGTCAACGCTGTTGAAACCCGTGAATGACGAAATCTGCAGGCCGTTAAAGAAAAGATTATTGGTTCTTCTTCTGTAAACTTCTACATCGAGATTCACCCTGTTCTTAAACATGATTAAATTGAAACCGGCGTTGTTTTCCGTCACCGTCTCCCATTTTAAGTTGGTCAGTTCCATGTTCGAAGGATAGACGGCCGCTTGTCCCAGGTAGCCCCAATCAAAATTGCTGTAGATGTTGTAAAACGAGTAGTCGCGGCGGGGCGCATTGCCGCTAATGCCAAAACTGTATCGGAAGCTTAAATCATCCAGCCATTTTTGGTAACGTTTCATAAACGGTTCGCCGGAAAGTCTGTACCGTGTGGACACAGACGGGAACAATCCGTAGCGGTGCGCTGGGCCAAACCGAGAGTTTCCATCGCCCCTGGCGGCAACGTTTACGATGTAGCGGTCAAGGAATTTGTATTGGGTACTGAAGGTTAAGCCAATGCTTCTTGTTTGCGTTGTGCCCGATGTACTGGTAAGGTCGGAAGTGCCGTAAGTCCTTGAAGGGTTTGACGGATCAGTGAAAAGCGAGGATGCGGTATTAGACGTACGAGCTTCCTGTGAAATTGTTTTGTTGTCGTACGTAAAGAAGATGAGTGAAGACATCAACTCGTGATTCGGATTCTTGATCTGCGGCGTGTAGATCAAACTTGATTTTGTCTGCACGATAAAGGCATCCAGATCGCCGTCGTAGGCGCGGTTCACCGAAAGGTCTGTCCACGGACGGCCCGTTGCGGTTTGCGGAAGGAAAGCTTTGTTCTTTGTATTGGCAATGTCAAACTCTACGTCAAACACCGATTGCAACACGTTACGGACAATTGAATATTGCAGGTTGAAGTGCGGTATCACCCTTTCCGTTACAATGTTGAAGCTGGCGTCATTTGCCATTGCCACCGGGTTGACCGTGCCGCCAACTGTACCGCTGCTGCTAACGCTGCCGTACTGGCCTTGAATGTTGAAAGCCGGGGAAAAATAATTCGGCGTTCGGTTGCCAAATTCGTCGTATTCATACACGCTCATGTTGGGCATTTTGCGGTAGGCTATGTCGCGAAGGTTGGTGGCAAACCCGCGATCATTATTGGTGTGCGTGAAGGATAAATCGCTGCGGAATTTTATGCGGTTCGAAACGTTGTAATCAAGGTTGATGCGTGCACTGATGCGATCCAAACCGGTTCCGATAGTGGTTCCTTGCTGATTGAAATATCCCAACGAAGCATAATAACGTGCCTTTTCGCCGCCGCCGGTCATGGAGATGTTGTGATCCTGCGTGTAACCCAACTGCGTAATGGCTTTTACCCAATCGGTGTTGTTGCTGTAATTGTAATACCAGTAAGGATCATTCGGATCGTATTGAAACTCCTTGATGGTTTGTGTGTTTAGCGGAACACCGTTTCGGTTCATGTATTCCTCCGGAATTAGCGTTGAGTACTGGTTACCCGTAAGCATGGGAATGGAGTTGGGCTGCTTCGACAGAGAACCTTTAAACGTGTAAGTGAGAACGGGCTTGCCGATGGCTCCTCTTTTGGTATTGATGACGATTACGCCATTCGCAGCCCTTGAGCCCCAAACGGCTGTTGCCGCCGCGTCCTTCAAGATGGTAATGTCCCGAATGTCTGTAGGTGCAATATTTAACAAAGAAGCGTATCCGGTTTCATCGGCCGTACCGAAATTAAAATCAGACGGTATTTGCGTTTCGTAAGGCATACCGTCAACCACAATTAACGGATCGGTAGCCGAGTTGATGGAAGACGTACCGCGAATACGGATTTGCATACCTGCGCCGGGGTCGCCGGAAGATGCTGTAATATCAACGCCGGGAAGACGGCCTTGTAAGGCCTGGTCAATGGAAGCTGCTTGCATTTCTTCCAGGTCTTTGGCACTGATTCTTGTTTGTGCCGTTGTCAGGTCGTTTTCTTTGATGGAGAACATGCCGTTGTCTGTTCTTCTTTGCGCCGACACGATAACAACGTCAAGACCCTTGTTGTTCGACATCATCGTGAGGTTGACCGTCGTTCGGTTGCCAATGCCCTGCATGATGGTTTCGTTACCAATAAAAGAAAACGACAACGAATCATTTTTGTTTTGAATCTTGATCGCGTAGTTGCCTTCGATGTCCGTTTTAACGGCCCTGACGGTTCGTTGGTCAGCGTCCACTTCGGCCACGGTTACCCCGTGAAGCGGCTTTCTGTCCTGGTCAAGAACGCGTCCTTGAACGGTAATTGTTCCCGGCGTTGCCTGCGATTTTGCCGCAGAAATCCCCAGCAAGAAAGCAAGGCAAAAAGCAGTCAATTGCACGAACAATTTTTTCATGTCGCAGTTTATGAAGTTCACTAATTATACTTTAAGTAATTATCTATTAAATGGATGACCGCCCTGTTGGAAAGGTTATTGCTCTTTGCGATAATGACGTTGGCCTTCCTGCTTTTTACGTCGGTAACCTGCATGCTTCCGGGTTGGTTAATAACCGTAAGGGGAATGACTTCGCCCACCGAATTTTTCAACAAGGTTTCAAAAGCGCCGGATTCTTTTCCGTTTGGCACCAGGGTTTTCTTTGCAAGTATGTGATAGAGAATAAAACTGTTGACCTGATCCTTCTGGGCAGCCGTCCACGTTGATGCAGTAAAATTGGGAACGCCGGTTGTTGTATTGCCGGGAAGAACACCATCTTTCACGGCTTGAGTTACAGCTGCGTTGGAAGGCACAAATACCGTGTAAAACGTGCCGGCAACGGTACCGGTGATTTCACCCGTGGCGGTTGAGTAAACTCCGGAGCTCACCAAATAATTAGCGAAGTAATTAAAGTCGGAAGCCGTGGAAGTGCCGCCCAGGTTTTTGATGTGTGTGCCAATGTTGAGCGTTGTGGGCGTCAGCAGACCGTTTAGATAATAGACTTTCCCGTTTTTGGTCGTTCTTGAACTGTCCACTCTTACCACTTGGTTGTTGTCCTGTGTTCCAACGGATATAACCTGGTTGTTGTTCCACTTTATAAACTCACCGTTGAAAGACTCTGCAATCCCTGATGTGTTGGACAGGTCTGGCAAATCGCCCGGTATCACGCTTGCGTTTAAGATTCGCAACAGCGCTTGCCGTATGCTTTCGCCCGATGTTGTTGTTGTGCCGGAGGTGAAGGTGTACAGGTTACTGTTTAAATTGTAATCATAGCCAGCCGCCCGAAGAACAGCATCGGGCATCATAAACAAGGTATAGCGTGAGGCCGGATAAGAGATCGTGAACTTCAAGTCGGTGTTCAATAACCTTAACATGATCGAATACTTCGGATCAAGATAGGCCCGCGAGTAAACGGTAGAGAATACGTTTGCATCCTGCACTTTGTTGGTTCCGTAAAATATTCCGTTGCTCAATATTTTGCGGTCAATTACGTCTGCTTGGGGATCAAATCGAGCTTCTTCACCCACGAAATTTGTTGTTGACTTAAACTTGCTCGGCCACACGGGCGCCTGCCACATGTGCGCATTCATCAGGTCCAAAAGAATCGAAGTCGGAGCGTTGTCGAAAGAACCGTAGTATTCAAGAACAACGTTCTTCTCATAGGCTTGCAACGCAGCATTCGTAGGAACAAAAATTGACCAGCAGCCTTGCTGCCCGTCGTTGTCCTGCAGCTTGAAATAGTTTTCGTTGTTCAACGAAAAGGCAAGCGAACCGTTGTACGCTTTTACGTAAACCTGGTCGCCTTTGCCCGATACCAATTTATAGCGGTTCGTCGCATCCGCATTCAAAAGAAAGCTGATTAAATATTTATCGTAGAGTTTTTTAAACTCGCTGTATTCGGGTTTACTGCGCAGGTATTCATCAATGGAAGGAAGCGGGGTAAGAACGCGGTCAATTTCGTGTATGGTGCCGTTCTCGGCCGCAATGTCTTTGGTGACCACTTTTCCTTCGCCCACATTAAAACCGGCGTATTGCGAAGCCGGATAGAAGTAATTGTAATCAGTTGCCGAAAGACCGACGGTACTAAAGTAAACGTCGGTGAAATAAGTGATGTACTTGTTGTTGTTATCGGTACTTACGTACGGCGTTATTGTTCCATTTCTGTTTGACTGGATGGCTTTAACAACCTGGCCGTTTTGCAGGGTGTCGTCGTAGAAGCCCGTATAATAAGCTGTGCGGCGGCGGAAGGCGGCGTTTGGCAACCAACCGGCGGAAGACTGATAGTCGTCAAGAGTTTCTTTTGTAAATGAATTGTACACCAGCATGAACTTGACAATAGCCTGCGCAGTAGCAGAGTCAATCCGGTCAACGCCGGTTATTCCCCTATCTTGAAAAAACTTCGCGAAAGCATCGTCGTTCGGCGCAAAAAACGTCCAGTAGCCGGCGCTGTTTAAGGTTTGTTTGTAACCCGATTTATCAATAAGAGCCAAAAGGTTTTTGAAATTACCTCTTGTCTGTAGTTGCTGGTAAATCGCGGGAGCCAAGTTGTCGGGACGGGCATAATATTCGTCAAACTTTTTCTTACAGCTTGCAAATAGCAGGCAGACCGTAACCAAAGTTGCCAGGCACTTTGTGGTATAATTCATGGCGGAATTAATAAATGGTTTTAATTGTGTTGAGAGAAAATAACAAAGCAATTTCTTCGACCAGATGTCCGTAGGCCTTGCATCTCGAAAAATGGAACGATGGGGAAAGGTGAAAAAAAACGGGTAGGCAGTCGTTGTACATATAGCAGCACTTTATGGGTCAGAAGAAAAGCAGTCGCAAAAATTACTTCCTAAATCAGCTTAAAAGTATAGTTGTCACCAGCGTTAACCATCCTGAAGCATCCTGAAAGATTAAACTTTTTTTAACCCTTTTCAGGAAAATTTACGCAAACGATTGCAGGAAAACAAGTATGGCAAATAACCGCGGATGCTTGGTAAGCAGCAAAGCTTTTGTTTTTTGATAGGTGCACTACTGTCGCTTACACAATCGCGTCTTGTGGCGCAGAAAAGTATTGCAGTGTAATAAGCGTGTTGGGAACAGGCTTTTTGTTCCATGACTTGTGAACGGCCAGCGCAGCGCCAAGCGCTGTTGCCTGCGCCATTGAAGCCGCATAGACTTCAAGATTTGGGTATGCCAATGCCAGAAGGTTCATGTAGATTTTGTTCTTGCCAAAACCACCGTCAACAAACAAGCGTTTAACCGGCGAACCTTTCAGAACAAGGTTGGTTGACTCCACTTGTTGCCCAACAATGTCCAGCATCAACTGATGATAGGCCTTTTCATAAGAACTGAAAGCAGAAAGATCTCTCTTTTCAAAAACGGCTTCGCCGATCGCTGGTAATTTTTCATTCGCCGTCTTTTTTTGAAGCGCTGCAACGATCTCCGGATCAAAATCAACACTGCGATATTTGATTGCATCGGTGTTGAAATGTTCGGCTATGCGCTTGATGCCTTCTTCGTGTTCGCGTCCCGCAAAGAGTCGTGATGCTTTCACCGGTGAACCCTGGTATTGCAAATACGCAAGGCAATCCTGCTTTAATTCATCAGCCGTTAACGGTGAATTGTTGAACGGATTCAACGTAATGCACCAAGTGCCCGTTGAAATCAAAATGAAAGGCTCGTGAAAATTTACGAGGTAAGGAATGAGCGCAGCGGAACTATCGTGCAGGCCAACACCAACAAGGTAATTGTTGCCGGGAAAAGCGGCCTTGCTTACTTCGTCGTAAGCCGCCAGGGGTGCAAGTTTCGCATCAATGCCTTCTTTGCGCACCCACTCGTGATAACCGTTGTCTACAAAATCCCAAAGTGCCGTGTGGCAACCAATACTTGTTATATCGGAGCAAGCTTTTCCGGATATGAGATAACTCAAATACTGCGGCAGGTGCAGTGCATATTTTGTTTTTTGAAAAACATCAGGCTTCTCGTGCTTCAGACGATAAACCTGCAAGCCCGAATTAAGGCTGCCCAATACCGGCGAGGCGGTGCGCAGCGAGAAAGCTTCTTCGCCACCGTAAGCGGCGTAAAATTTTTCGCTTAGTTCTTTGGGATAAACTTTAAGATAATTGTACAGCGGCGCCAGTGGCGTGCCCTCTTCATCAAGGTAAACAAAGGAAGCACCGTAAGCCGAAAAATTAATAGCCTTTATGCAGAATTCCTTTTTTGCAAATACGCGGCGCAATGAATCAAAAACGGAAAGACGAAGGCTCTCGATGTTTTCGCAAACGTCGCCGTCTTCGTCAATGGTTTCCAGAAAACGTGCCGACTGTTCGTACACGATGTTGTAATCCTGGTCGAAGAGGAACAGCTTCTTGTTGGTTTTGCCAACGTCAATGACGGCTATGACGGGTTTTGAGCGCATTTTTTAAATCAGCAACATGCAATGAGCAATAAGCAAAAGATGAAGGCGATTGCCGATTGCCGATTGCCCATTTTAGTTTTTATAATCCCGTTGCTACCGTTTGCAAACCTCTTTGTTTGATCAGGCTTTCACGCACTTTATTTTGACGATAGAATTCCAAGGGATGCAAAACACCACCGGCACGCAATCTTGCTTCCGCCACCAACGGGCGAACATCATTGCGGTAGGCTTCCTGCAAAATTTCCTGTGCTTTCACTACGTCGTTTTCTTCGCGAGCCGCAGCTAATGCTTTTGCATCTACCAACAACGCTTGTGCGTATGCGATTTTGATAGCTTCTACCGATTGCAGCAAATCTTCCAGCGGGTCTTTAATGTTGTGCGATGCGTCAATCATCCAACCCAAATCAGTGGCGTGATTCATGCCTTTTGCGTCCATGCCTTCCACCAGTTCGTTGAAAATTAAAAACAGTTGGTAAGGATTGATGGAGCCAACCGTCAAATCATCGTCGCCGTATTTTGAATCGTTGAAATGGAAGCCGCCAAGCTTTCCTTCCATCAACAACAACGAAACAATTTGTTCGATGTTCGCATTTGGAAGATGATGGCCCAAGTCAACCAGTGTGTAGGCTTTCTCGCCAAGCTTTGATGCGTACAAAAGCGATTGGCCCCAATCGCCAACGGTCATTGAATAAAAGTTGGGTTCAAAGGCTTTATACTCAACAAACATTTTCCAATTGTCAGGAAGCGCTGCGTAAATTTCTTTTAAGCTTTCCAGCGTATTTTGAAAAGCCTTGCGGAAGTTAAGTTGGCCAGGGAAAGAAGAACCGTCTGCAAGCCAAACGGTTAATGAATCAGAACCCAGTTCAACGCCTTGCTTAATCACCTCAATGTTGTGTTCAATTGCTTGCTTGCGCACGGCTTTATCGGTGTGTTGCAACGAACCGAATTTATAGCTCTGCTCCTGCCCTTTCTGGTCCTGGAAGGTGTTGGAGTTTACTGCATCAAATCGCAAACCGTTTTGCGCGGCAAGTGCTTTAATTGACGTTGCGTTTTCCGGAATGTCCCAGGGAATGTGCAAAGAAATGGCGCCGCTTGAACGGTTGAGCGCATGAAGCAGACCAACGTCCTCAATTTTTTCTTCGAGGTTGCGCGGCTCGCCGCCAATAGAAAAACGGCCGAAACGCGTGCCGCCTGCGCCCAGGGCCCACGAAGGAATGGCGATCTGAAAGTCCTGAAGCTTTTGCAAAAGGCCTTCAACGTTGTTGATGGTCGAAGCGGCAAATTCAAAACGTCTTTTGTGGTCGGCAGTAGCGCCGTCGTTGGCTTTCTGCACCTTATATTTTTCGATGAGCATTTGTTTGTTATTGGTTGATTAGTTGATCAATTGCCGTTGCTTAAAACAATGATTTAAGGTAAATAAAAAACCTCACGCAAGGGAATGGAAACCGGCGAATTATCAGAGTTGCTTTCCATGATATCGGCCATGTATTTCCACCAGCGTTGCATCACTTCGTTTTGTGGCAAGTCGTCCAGATTTTTTGAATCGGTCACCTTTAAAACGCCAAACAAAGCGTTCGTTTCTTCGTCTATAAAAATGGAATACTCGCTGATGCCGTTGTCTTTCAACAACGCACTTAACTCCGGCCAGATTTCGTCGTGACGCTTTTTGTATTCTGCTTCCTTGCCGGGAAATAGTTTCATTTTAAACGCAACCCTTTGCATGGTTTGTGGTTGGTGGTTTGTAGTTTGTGGTTATCGTGCTGTGCGATGAGTTCTCATCAAAAACGACAGAATAAAAATTTGTGATTTTTAATTGAAGAAACGTTCACTATGGAACAGCTTTCTTGTTGTAGTAAACGTTGTGCTTTTACGAAACCACCAACTACAAACCACAAACAAATATTATCTCACAAAAGCCGTTGCCACTCCACCGTCAACGTTCAACACGTTACCGGTTGATTTGCCCAGCAAACCGCCGGCAAAAGCAAAGCACGCATTGGCGATGTCTTCAGGATAAATAATCTCATTAAGCAAAGTACGCTTGGCGTAGTAAGCCGGCAATTCTTCAACCGAAACTCCATAAGCTTTTGCACGACCGGCGGCCCAACCACCACTCCAGATATTGCTACCCGCGATAACGGCGTCAGGATTCACCACGTTCACGCGAATTTTATCAGCGCCCAATTCGGCTGCATTCAACCGTGAAAGATGGAGTTGCGCCGCTTTTGCCGAACCGTAACCGGCGTTATTCGGTCCGCTTACAAGCGCATTCTTGCTTACGATGTTCAACACATCGCCTCCAAAGCCTTGCTTGCGCATGACCGCAACGGTTTGCTGCGTTACAATGAATTGACCTTTTACCAACACGTCGTACAACAAGTCCCAATCAGCTTCCGTATGTTCTTCGATAGGTTTTGAAATGGAAAGGCCGGCGTTGTTTACCACAAGGTCCACACCGCCAAAAGCAAGGATTACGGCATTCACAGTATCCTGAATCGTATCGGCTTTGGTAACGTCCAGAACGTTTGCGGCTACAACGTCTTTTCCAAACTGTTTCAAAAATTCGGCTTTAGCCTCTTCTAAGCGTTCGGCGTTGTTGTCGTTCAGTATCACGCAAGCGCCTTCCTGTGCAAATTTTTTAGCGATGGCTTTGCCGATGCCGCCGCCGCTACCGGTAATCAAGGCCACTCTCCCACTCAAAGATTTAGGCTTTGGCATACGCTGAAGTTTTGCTTCTTCCAGCAACCAATATTCAATATCAAAAGCCTCTTGACGTGGAAGCGATGTATATTCCGAAATGGCTTCCGCGCCGCGCATTACGTTGATGGCATTGATGTAAAATTCACCGGCAACACGGGCCGTGGCCTTGTCTTTTGCAAAGGTGAACATACCCACGCCGGGATAAAGAATCACCACGGGATTCGGGTCACGCATGCCTGGACTGTTGGCGTGTTTGCAAGTGTTGTAATAACCTGCGTACATCTCGCGGTAGGCGTTGAACTGGGGTTCCAGCTTTGCCTTCAGTGCTTTTGCATCCGACAGGTCTTCGCCCGGTTCAAGGGTTAAAACCAGCGGGCTGATTTTAGTTCGCAAAAAGTGGTCGGGACAAGAAGTGCCCATCGGCGCCAACTTGTCTAAATCATTTGAGTTCACGTACTGAAGCACTCTTTCGTCATCGGTAAAATGACCGATCATGCGGGTGTAAGAGCTGCACAAACCACGCAGCACAGGAGCCAGGGCAACTGCCTGCTTTGTGCGGCCCTCTTTCGATAAAGATTGGACCTTGGCTCCGCCAAATACTGCGGGCTGCTTGTATAGAAAGTCTTCAATGTATTGTGCGCAACGCTCAATTACTTCCAACGAATTGACATAGCATTCATAAGCTGTATCGCCCCATGTAAACAAACCGTGTGAGCCGAGCATGATGCCGCGAATGCCTGGATTTGCATCAAGACAAGCCTTCAGTTTTAAGCCAAGATCGAAGCCCGGACGCTGCCATTCTACCCAACCAATCGTGCCGTTGAAGAGTTCTTCAGTGATGCGCTTGCCGTCTTTGGAAGCGGCAATGGCAATGGCTGCATCGGGATGAAGGTGATCAATGTGCTTGAAAGGCAGGAAGCCGTGCAGCGGCGTATCAATGGACGGTGCCTTTGAATTCAAATCGTAGATGCAATGGTTGAACAATTCCACCATCTCGTCTTCGTACTTGATGCCGCGGTAAACGTTTTTCAGGTTGCGAAGCCGCTCCACATAAAGCCCCGCAAGACCACTTTTAGTAAGGGTTCCAATGTCGCCACCGGAACCTTTTACCCACATCACTTCTGTTTCTTCACCGGTTAAAGGGTCTTTCTCGACGGTTTTACACGAGGTGTTGCCGCCGCCGTAATTGGTTAAGCGCAGATCCGCACCAAGCAGGTTGGAACGGTATATCAGGAGGGCCACTTCGTCGCCAGCCAATGCCGCGGCTTTGGCATCATCCCACAAATAGCTTACGTGTTTGAAAGTTGCTGTAAGAGACATGTTTGTTCAGTTGATAAGTTGATACGTTAATAAGTTAACAGGTTACTGCGTTAGCGAAGCGCTTACGGGTAGTTAGCCATAGTTTTTTGTTCAGTATTGTTCTGAACGTACAAGTGAGTGACACAACAGGCGCTGACGGTAGCCGTGCTGCTGGTCACCAAAAAATAATTATTGTAAAGAACTTTTCTTTTCAATGACGGACGTATTTGCACTTGCCGTTTTTGTGTCGGTTGCCGGTTTTAAAGAATTGCCTTTGCCCACAATCAATACCGCTACAATAACCGTAAGTACACCAAGCACGATGGTGCGCATTGTTCTTTTGCTTACCCCTTTCCATTCGTTTGAAACGAGGCCCCACATGTTGGCGACGAGAATGATGAATGACATGTGCAAAATCCACGATGATGCGCCGTTGCCCAATTTGCTTTCGCCCATGCCGTAAAAGAAGAACTGGAGAAACCAGGCCGTTCCCGCCAAAGCACACAAAAGATAGTTTTTCAAAAGCGGCGATTTCGTATTTGTGTAATCGCCAAAGGTTTTGTTACGGGCATTTAAGATGGCGCACCAGATTAAGTTGGTGGTTAAGCCGCCCCAAAGTATCACGACAAAAATGACGTTGTTGCCAAACAGAAATTTACCCTCGCCGGGATGCCCCGCTTCCCAAAGCCTGTTGGCTACTTCGGCCATGGGCTTTCCGGCTTCGATGCCGAAATTAAAACAGGCGCTGAGTACACCCGAAACGATGGCGACGGTTAAGCCCAACGCAAATTTGTATTCAATGCCAGCAACGGGGCCGCCGTGTGCGGACGTAGCCCCGTCCTGCACGACGCTTACGTCTTCTGTGCTGATCCGTTCTACTTCAGCACCGCCTACAGTTTGCAGTGCGGGTTTGCGGTATTTAACGGGTTTGCCATTTCCACTTCCGTTTGCTCCGAAGGATTCTTGGTCCTTCAGTTCTTTTTCTTTCATCGTTCCGGCCCTGCCACAAATGATGATGCCGATGACGCAAACAAGGAGGCCTGCCAAAACCGTAAGGCCCCAAGTGCTGCCCGTATAAGTGCTAAAAGAATCTTTGCCGGCAACCGGGTGAAACTGGTAATAAAACGTTGGAATGAGCGAACCGAAAACCATGCACAAACCAAGGATAATGCTGCTGCCAAGCGATACACCGAGGTAGCGAACGCCAAGACCATAGGTCAAGCCGCCAATGCCCCAAAGCAGGCCAAAGAGATAAGTGTAAACGATGGTGGAAACGTCGGTTTGCGAAATGATGTTCCAGAAGTTTGGAATGGTAAGCGCAGCGGCAAGCGGCGGAACAATGAGCCAGGAAAACAAGCCGCCAATGATCCAGTAACTTTCCCACGCCCAGCCTTTCACTTTCTTGTAAGGCATGTAAAAACTGCCCGATGCAAAGCCGCCGATAAAATGGAAAATGACACCTAAAATAACTTGCATAAACGATGGATATAGCAAACAAATGAGTACTTAAAAATAGAAGTGCCGAATTCCTCCGCCGTCATGGACTATCATGCGAAAAAAAGCCGGAAGCCGCAAGTTCAAAGTCCAACACTACAGACTTTGAACCCCGAACTTTTGAAGGGCGGTTTCCGTCGTTATGCTTCCGACCGCTTTTTCTTATTTTTAGCAAAATTTATGACCGCCATTCTAAAAACGTCCGCCACATGATTGCTTCGCCATTTTATAAACTGATTTATTTCGACGAGTTTTCGGCCACGCCCAAATACCAGCAGCTGGCTAATTCGATCATCAAAGCCATTGAGGACGGCAAATTACAGGTGGATGACATGTTGCCTTCCATAAACGAGTTAAGTTTTCAGTTTGAGATTTGTCGCGATACGGCAGAGAAGGGTTATAAATATTTAAAGAACCAGGGCATTATCGGCTCGGTACCTGGCAAAGGTTATTTCATCAAGAATGTGGACGTAAACCGCACGATCAAGATTTTTCTCATTGTCAACAAGCTAAGCCCGCACAAAAAAATCATTTACGACTCGCTGGTAGAAACCTTGGGCGACAAGGCCGCCGTAGACTTTTATATCTACAATAACGACCTGGCTCTCTTTCGCAAACTGCTCGAAAACAGCAAGACCGATTATCATTATTACGTCGTGTTACCGCATTTTATTGAGGGCGGCGATACGGCACACAAGATCATCAACACGCTGCCGAAAGAAAGGCTCATCCTGCTCGATAAAATCATTCCCGGCGTAACCGGAAACTTTGGGGCAGTGTACGAAAATTTTGAAAAAGACATATTCGACTCGCTTGAGCAAGCCCTGCCGCACCTGGCAAAATATCACACCATAAAACTCATCTTTCCCGAGAACAGTTATTATCCCGACGAGATCGTTCACGGCTTTATTTCTTTTTGCCAGGAATACACTTTCAATTATAAAGTTGTACACGACATTACTGATGAACCCATCAACGCCGGCGAAGTATTCATCAATTTAATGGACAACGATCTGGTGGTGCTGATTGAACGCCTGGTGGAATCACATTTTGAAGTGGGTAAAGACGTTGGCGTGATTTCATACAACGAAACGCCGCTGAAAAAAATCATACTCAACGGCATCACCACCATTTCAACCGACTTTGAGGCAATGGGTGTAGAAACAGCAAGAATTATTTTGGAGAACCAATTGCGTCATGTGCACGTGCCCTTCTCGCTTACGCTGCGTTCGTCGCTTTAAATGCTTATCTGCCCATTCGCCTTTTCTCTTTTCAAGGCTGTAATGAAAGCAAGGAATTTACTTTGTTCACAAACGAAAAATCAGCAACGATATTTTTCACTTTGTTGATGTCATTGGCGAAGATGCGGTCTTCTTCGGCAAAGCCTACAAACTGCCGAACGTAATCGTGTGCAGCTTCTAATACGGCGCTGCACTTCAACGGCCTTCTAAACTCAATGGCCTGGCAAGCCGAAAGCAATTCAATAGAGAGAATGTACTCAAGATTATCCAACACGCGGTTCAGTTTCCGTCCACTGATGCTGCCCATGCTCACATGGTCTTCCTGTCCAAGCGAAGTAGGGATACTATCGGCACTCGCCGGAAAGCAAAGCGTTTTGTTTTCGGTAACCAATGCCGCCGTTGTGTATTGAGGAATCATAAAGCCGCTGTTTAAGCCCACGTTCCTCATCAACAACACCGGCAAGCCCCATTTTCCTTCGAGCAAAAGATAACAGCGCCTGTCCGAAATGTTTCCAATTTCGGCCGCGGCAAAGCAGCAATAATCCAGTGGCAGGGCAAGCGGCTGGCCGTGAAAATTTCCACCACTGATGGTATCGTCTTCACCAAAAACAACGGGATTATCGGTAACGGAATTCGCTTCTATTTCTGTCAACGTTTTTAAATGAAGCCATGCATTGCGCGAAGCACCGTGCACCTGCGGCATGCAGCGCAAAGAGTACGGATCTTGTACGCGGCCGCAGTCGACATGGCTTTGCATGATCTCCGAATCCGCAAGCAGCAAACGCAATCGTTCCGCAACGATTCGCGAACCTTCAAACGGACGCAGTTGATGCAATCGTTCATCAAAAGGCGCTTTTGTTCCCGTTAAGGCTTCAAGACTCATTGCGCCGATGATGTCTGCTGCGTCGAGGCAATTGCTCATGCGCTGCACGGCTTTGATGGCATAAGCCAGAATGAACTGCGTGCCGTTAATCAAAGCCAGGCCTTCCTTAGGGCCAAGCCGTATGGGCTGCATGTTTAAGGCAGAAAGAACCTCCGCTGTGTTTTGCCGCTTTTCTTTGTAGAACACTTCGCCTAACCCAATTAGTGGCAAAAACAAATGTGCCAGCGGCGCCAAATCACCCGAAGCACCCACGCTGCCTTTTTCTGGCACAACCGGAATGACATCGTTATCCAAATGCCAAAGAATGCGTTCAATGGTTGACAACTGCACACCCGAATAACCTTGTGCCAGTGCGTGAATTTTTGTGATCATCATCAGCCGCACAATTTCTTCCGGAACCGGCTCGCCTACACCCACGCTATGGCTTTGCAGGATTTTGTATTGAAGAGTCGTTGTTTCTTCTTCACTGATTTTTGTGTTGGCCAATATGCCGAAGCCGGTGGTAATGCCGTAAACGGTTTTGCCCGCATCGGCCATGTGCTGTACGTATTGCTGGCTGCGGTTTATACGCTCAATGGTCTCGGGATGGAGTTCGCCGCGAACCGTCTTTTGAACCAATTGAACGGCCGTTTCAACCGTTAGCTTATCCCGTCCGTAGAAAAATTTTGTCTGCATATTGGGCCGCCAAAATAATTTTTTATTTTACACGGGCAAGCCACCAATTACAAACACTATGGAAAACCTTTTACTCCTTTTTGCCACCAGCCTTGCGTGGCGCATCTCCGCACCAAAGTTTAAACGTTACATCATCGGAAGAACGGGCTGTACCTCGCTCCTGCTTTCTACCGAAACCACGTTGCACGTTCAGTCAACCAAAGACGACGAACGAATTTATTTTTATGAACACGAAGTGGCTGGCGTAACCTACGGCGTGATCACGGTGAACATGAAGGAACTTTACACCTTTGAGCAAAGCGAAAATATCCTGGTGCAGTATGCGAACCGCATTCGCAAACCCTTCGGCATTTCGTACAACGTTTCGATGGAGATAGAGCACAGTGCCGACCGCATTACGCTTACCGATTACTGGCAGGACGAAGAAGGCGTTGACTGGAAAGTAAAAGCTCATACCAACGGCAAAATCGTTGCGGTGCTGTACGTGAAAAATATTTCTGCCGCGCCGGTGAAAGAACACGACGCGTTTTTAAACGGCTTCAGATTTTCTTCTGTAAAGTAAAAGTTCAAATTCCCGATTCCGCTATCTTTGCTGCCGTTCTTTTAGGTCCGGTAGCTCAGCTGAATAGAGCAACTGCCTTCTAAGCAGTAGGTCACAGGTTTGAGTCCTGTCCGGATCACTGATAAAATGTTAAAACCCTTGTCAGTAGGCACTTTCAAGGGTTTTTTCTTTTTTAGGGGACGGCTCAGGGGATTTTCTATCGTTTTTCTATTATGTCTATTTCCTCTGGGGTTAGCTCGTAAAGTTGGTAAACGGCATTGTCTATTTGCCGATCTAAAGCACTGCATTTGTTTTCTAAGAAGGTTCGGTCACGGTCAGTTTTGGCAGTATGTAGTTGCGTTTTGCCTTGCAAGATTTGATTCACTAAGGAAGAAATCTTATCAAGCAATGCCTTGCCATTTGTAGGAATTGGAAACTGTAAAATATCCCGAATCATTATTTGGGGAAAAGTATCGTCCGAAGCTATTTGAAACTTCTTTTTGAAAAACCAACTTATAAATTTAGAATTTAGTATGCCTGTGCAACATTGATAAGTAAAAGGGGGATATTCCTTTAATTTCAATACAAACAATAAGGTGTTACAGTAAGATGTTTTTTCGATGTATGTAGCAATTAAAGTTTGTCCTACAATCTTTCTTATTAAGACTTTTTCTCCATCAAAATTTTCTGCATCTCTGGGAGCAGCTAACCATTTCCCGTATTTTATCCAATTATTATCTTTCCAAAGAAGTTCATACCTGCCAATATGTTTGCCATCGTAAAACGGTTCCCACTCATTACCTTTCTTTATTTCTGAAGTAAAAGGTTTTGTATCTCTTGTTTGCTCTGTTTGTGGTGGTTTGCCTTTGCCAACCTCATAAACCTTGATGCCTGAAAACATTTCAGCGTATTCACTTAGGCATTTGTATTTACGTTCAACAGAGTCAATAATTTTAATTTCATCATTATTGGATTGCACGTTAAAGCTCCCAAACTGTTGCCATAATGTAGTGGAAATAGTAAAAGCCCTTTCCGGTGTTTGCAAGTCTTGAATGATAGACTTCTTCCCATATAACTTTACAGAAACATCAGTTGTATTGATTTCAGCTTTTGCTTTCTGTTTATTATAAATCAAAATGGAGGTATCAACTGTCGCCCCGCTAAATACATTAGAGGGCAGTAAGATAACTTCCTCCAAAACAGCGTTTTTTAAAAGCATCTCCCTTATAGGTCTTGTAAATTCCAAATTCAAATAGGTATCGGGAACAATCATCCCAAAAGACCCTTTTTCTTTAAGCAGCAAAAGAGCCTGTTCTATGAAAACGACATAGCTTTCACCTCGCGATGTGAATGTTTTTAAACGACCTTTCAAATAGTCCTTCCCTTGTTCAGAGAATAGAGCGCCATATGGAGGATTTCCAACAATCGCATCAAAGCCGCCCCTGCGCATAATATCCGGAAACTTTGTGTCATAGTCCATTGGGTTCAGCTTCTTTTCTTCTTCAAACGAAAAAATACGGCCGGTTAAAATATCCGAACCTATTAAGCTGTTTCCGCATACAACGTTTTTTGTCAGGTCGGGCAGCACCTTGCTAAACATTGCTCCTTGCCTTATTTGCGTGCTGCTTAAGCTTTCATCTTCCAGCATCTTCAAAAAAAGGCTTAATTGCGTTACTTCTACGGCTTGCGCATCTATGTCCACACCGTAAATATTATTGAGTAAAATATCCTGTTTAAGCTTTAAGGTTAATATCCATTGGCCGTCTTTATATTCGGTGTTTCCAAAGTTTTCATTTCGGCCATCTATTTCGATCTTATCACTTAGCTTATCATTATAGTATTTTTTGTGGTACTCTAAAAGCAAGTCGTACACGCCAATTAAAAAAGAGCCAGAGCCGCAAGCGATGTCGGCAAAGTGCATTGCAGCAATCTCTTTTGGTGCTTTGCCTTCAATCAGTTTGCCGACCGTATTGGCAACGATGTAATCAACGATGTATTTAGGCGTATAATAAACACCGCCTGCTTTGCGTACTTCTGGCTTTTCTTCAATGGTTACTCTTTTGGCGGTGCTCACTACCACCTTGCCTAAAAAACGCTCGTAAATAGAGCCTAAAATGTGTATGGGAAGATAGTTGAACTGATAAGGGCTGTTAAGGTTGCTGATGTCGCTGCAAATGTGTTTAAACAGTTTTTCTTCCGCACCCGCAAAGTTTTGACCGTCTATAAAATGCTTCTTAAATACAACACCGTTATATTTTGCGTCCAGCTTTCGGCAATCGGCAATAAAATCTTTCCAGCCCGTCCATTCGCTTACATGGTTTTCCGGTTCTATTAATTTGTCCTCTAAAAACCGGATGAACACAAGCCGGTCTATTGTGCGTTGCACGGCTTCGGTTAATTCTTCGCCGTTTAATGATTCGTCGTTCTTTTTAAATGCTTTCGCTAAGTCTTCGCGGATAGCGTCAATGTATTCTAAAAAGTCCTCGTCAATGGGTTTGTAGCCGCCTTTGAAAAGGGTTTTTTGGACGGCCTTGCCTTTGGGCTTCGGCAAAGCCGCTCCATACTTTTCTAAGCTGCCAGTCGCCGCCGCCTCGCGGCTGAATATCCAATAGATTTCTGCGAACTTCTCTTTGTCTAAATAATCTGTATAACGGTATTCTTTGTGCTGCCCGTTAAACACATAGCGTATATCTGGCTTAATTCGGCAGTCTATAATGTGAAACTCTTCAAAATCGGTGAGGATCGAAAGCGGAACGTTGGCGCTCCAACCGTAACGAATGGTTTGAAAATAATGATCGGGATTTCTTAGCCCTACTGATGGCTTTTTGGCTTCAGCAAAAAACTTTTCGTCCTTGTAATTGGGAGCCAGGTAGAAAGCATAGTCAGCCCGCTTTTGCGCTTTGGCTTCCTGCTGCTTTTGGCTTTTTTCTATTTTTACTTCCTGTTCATAAGGGTTCTGCTGTTCTCTATGCCGAACGTCCCAGCCTAAAGCGATAAAAAAATCATCAATAAAATCTTGTCGGGCTTCGCTTTCTTGATAGGTCGGAGAAGTATAATGTTTGATTCCTTTTTCGAACCTTTCAACAAGTGTTTTAATTTCTTCATAAGCAGCGTCAAACTTGGTCATCAGGGCAGTTTTTTCACAATTATCGTTCAAATACTTATCAGAACAAAAAAAGAGGCCTTACGCCTCTTTCTCTTTTATGAATCCTAAGTTGTCGCAGTCTTCACAATTAACAACCCACGCCTTTTGTACGCCTGACATGAGTTGAAAAACTGTTCGTGTTTCCTGATCGAATTCAGAAATGTGGACAATTTCGTTCCAGCCTCCGCACATGGCGCAGAAGCCGTAATTATCCATGATATGTTTGGGTATTTGTTTCTTCATCTTTAAACATGTTTAGAATTTCTAAATCGGTTGGAATAAGAAAATAGATCTGACACTTTTTGCAGTGCAGCAGGAAATCTAATTCGCAATTATAGTCGCAAAATTCGTCTTTGAGGTTTTCCGGCAGTTCCTCAAACCCGATAATTCTGCTGTTCCAGATACACGGCTCGCACACCTCGCGGTGGTGATGCCGTAGCTTTTCCATGCAGTTCATAGGTTGTTTAGCTTTTTTTGATTTGTGTATAATTTGATGTAAGTCACTGCTTCCAAGACGTGCTTCGATATATCTTCCTCTTTCCTGATTGTTTCGATTGTTTCAATCAGCTTTTTAAAGAAGGCAAAGACCTCGATGTGCCGAGACAGCACGACGATCATTAGTGTGAAGAGTTCAAAACAGTAGCCGGTAGTTAGTACCCTGTTTCGTCCGTCTTTAGAACGATAAACGGCAAACAGCGTATCGGCCTCGCTAATCTCTTTTGCCACGTTTTCGCGGTCTTCCTCAAAGAGTTCTTCTTCGTGCAGGCGGGGCATGCGGAAAATGTTAGTTGACACTGAACACCTCCTTTCCCGTTTTCCACAGCTTTCTATTCTCTGCGTGCATCTTTTCGTAAAATCGTGAGGTAATCCGGTTGAGGGGATAAAAAAGAATGGAGCAGTACTCTTTTGAAACGCTGGTGATTTTGCCGCCCAGCATGTCTTCAGCTTCCAGCCTTCTTAGATTGTCTAAAAAGCCGGTGCCGGAATAAAAGGCCGTGTAAAGCCGTGACACGCCTTTGGAGCAATGCCACACCCGGCAATCAAACGTATCGTCCGATTTGGATAGATAGCCCGCGATATACCCGCCGATCTTTTTTGTTTCCGAGGATTTGATCTTCTTTACGTCAAAGGCACTGGAAGCAGCGCTAGTGCCTTCTTCCCGCAGGATGCCAAACTTTTCTTGTACTTCAATCCAATACGTCCACCACCGCTTAATGTCCCAATAAACATTTGTAATTAAGTGAAAATGAAGGTTGTCTTCGAACTTCTTGTTCTTGCCTTGTTTCTCGGCTACCCACAGATATTCAGCGTCCGGCCTTCGCTTTCTGACGTTGTTTAGAAAGGTTTTTAAAACTTTCACCCCTTGGCGGTCTTCCACTTTGGCCTGAAACGTAAGCGTTACAAAGACCAGGTGCGGCAGTACGCCCGTTAGCGAGTGAATCTTTGCCCTGATCTTCATGCGCGAGCGAGGGGAAAGGCGGTTTTCCTGTTTCTTTCGTTCTTCCTTTACTTCCTGCGCCCTTTCTTTTCGATTCTCTTTGCTTTTTAGCGGCTTTGCTGTTTTGCGGTTAAGCGACGACCCCCCGAACGTGCCCAAAAGTGCGTAACCGTCCTTCTTCGCGTTAAAGGCATAGGACACGCCGTAAGAGTTTTTGACGAGGTTCATAAGCTTAAACCCCTCCCCGCCAGTGTCAGATTAGTTGAAAGATTATAAATACCATAAGTAGTGGTGCCTGCGGCTGCTATCCTAGAGGTGTTTTTCATAGGGGTAGCGGCTTGCGCCGGTTGCTTCTTAAAGGTGCATTTTGACGTTAACAGGCTAACGCAAGCAAGCAGCAGCAACGGCAACACTTTGGGAACAGGGTTATCGGGATAAAACCGCTTTAAATAAGCCTTTGTGCCTTTTTCGTACACGTTGAAATACTTCCAGCCATGATGAGACTTGGAGAGAAAGGCGGCAAAGCTTTTTAAGTCCTTGACGTACTTCCAGCGCTTGGGATGGCCTTCAGAAAAGAAAGCGGCGCATTCGTACATCTTGCCTTTCTTTTTCAGGATAAGCTTAGACATACTGCACCCCCTTTTTGTGCTTGAAAGAGAGCACTTTTTCCAGCGTGGCAACCACTTCGCTTTCTTTGTACAGTACACGAGCGCCGATTTTGTAGGACTTGAGATAGCCCATCTTTGTCCAGTCGTGCAGCGTGGGAAGCGTGATCTTTAGAAGCGAAGCCACTTCTTTTCGGGAGAGATAACCAGATTGAATGTTTTCGTTGTGTGGGGTACGAGCGCTAACCTTAGCCTCGAAGAGTTGCTCAATCTGTAAAAGCAAGTCGTTTACCGTAATGCCGGTAAAGAGAATTTGCCCCGTTTGATTTGTTTGAATCATGGAGGCAAAACTCAAAATTCGGCCTTGCTGTTTGGGTACGCTGTAGGACTACAATTTTTTAGAATCCGCTTCCAGCTTGAGTTTGCGAATGTCGGTTCTCACCTTTTTTGCAATTTTTTCAAGTCCTAATTCTTCAAACAATGCGTTTACTTCTTCCAAATCTGCCAGCAGTTTTTTCTTTTTTGTCTTCTCTTTCGGTTCAAATAAATCATTGATGGAGGAAAAACGTTGCCGGATACTGTCAAAATCATTGCGAATAAGGTACGATAAGAATTTGCCTTGCTTTGTGTTGTTGCCCGCTTCCATTACCTCGGATAACGCACCCAGATAACGAAGAACTAAAAGGCGGTGGTCTAAAGATATTTCTTTGGCCTCTTTTGTAGGTTGCTTGTTTATTTCTTCCAGCCTTTGCGTTAAATACAGCCGGTATTGGGCAAGCGTGAAACCGTTGGAAACACGCAGGATATGCTGAGTGCTTAAATCAAGAATCCCTTTAAAATCGGGTTCTATTTCATAGTCCACGTAATCTCTAAACGTTTTATGGTCGGCATTGTATTCAAAACTGAAAAGGCCAGTAGGCAAAGCGCGGTCATGGTTCAAAAAAGAAGGCACTTCCTTAAATGATGCATCTATCTTTTTTAATGCCGTCTGAATACTTTTCTTCCTTTCTCCTGTTTCTTCCTGGCTTTTAAGTTCCAATTCAAGTCTTGCTTTCAAAGCCCCCAAATCCAGATACATTTTTTCTTTGTTCGGGTGCAATGAATAATGCAAAAAGTTCTGCTGAATCCAAAAACAAAAGCTTTGCCTTTCCTCCGCATTGGATATGTGAATTCTGAAATTTGTTAGCTCGGGGTAGTCAGCTTGCATATCATCCGAAAGGGAAAAGTCAATGTAATTAACGGGAAGGTGTTTGCACCAATAATTAAGTTGTGATTCTATGCCGTCAAGGGAATTAAACGCTTCAAGGTGTTTGTTTATGTCGCTGTTCATAGGATTGTTTGTTTCAAGCTGGCGCAAAGAAAGGGTGAATGATTCATCCCTTGCTCTTGTTTCTAATCCAGAATTTATAGGAACTTGTTAATTGCGGGACATAAAAAGTATTTTTACTTTATCTATTATCAGTGCGCAAGCACTCATAAGCAGTTAGTTTTGGTTTCGGCCTCCGTTTTTACGGAGGCCTCATTATAAAAACAGCCTCCCAAGAATGGAAGGCTGAACTTAGTGATAGCAAGCGAATAGACCGAGTTTTAAATATAAGATAGTTCCTGATACGTTCGTTAATTTCCTAATTAAAAAATGGATGATTAATTAGTTTATTGGCATTGTCTTCTTGGGAGATTTTAATGTACTGCAAAAAGCTTTTTTCCGTCCGGTGTCCGGTGATCTTCATGATTGAGATGGTAGGAACGCTTCCCAAATAAGCATTGGTGGCAAAGCTTCTTCGTGCCGTGTGTACCGTAACCAATTCCCATTTCTTCAAAACCTCCCTTTCTCTTACGCCGCCTTTTGTGTAAATGATTTCAACCGGATCGTTAAACTCGGCTTTCTTGGCTACTTTCTTAATGTAATCGTTCATCTTTTCGTTGCTGATAACCGGAAAATGTCCCTCGTATTTATCAATTAAACGGCTCACAACCGAGCCAATCGGAATGACAACGGTTTCGTCCGTCTTTTGTGTTCTGACTTTAAGAACCCTTTTCCCTTTTTGGATATTCTCAATTTTGAGCTGCGAAAGATCAGAAAAGCGGAGGCCTGTATAGCAGCCAACTAAAAATACGTCCCGCACCCGGTCAAGGCTTGATTCATCCGTTAAATCAAGCTTTTCCAGTTTATCCAATTCATCTTTGCTGAGGTAAATGCTGATGGATTCTTCTTGGAGTTTTTTAAACCGTTTGTTTTGAAAGAACGTGTTTTTCGTAAGCCCTCGATCAAAGGCCTCCTTCATAAATACCTTGATGTTCTTAATGTGGCTGCCGATGGTGTTTTGGCTGTAGCCTTCGCCCTTGGCATATTCCAAATACTTGTCGTAAAAGTCCAGGTCAATCGCATCAAAGTGGAGGCTGCTGCCTGTTTTTTCTTTAAAGGCTTTCAGGTTGCGGATCATTTGCCCGATGGCTCTTTTTGTGGAAGCCTTTCGGCCTGATGCTTCCAGCACCGTTTCGGCGAAATGAGCTAAATCTTTGGAAGAACTATCTTCTTTTTTAAGCTTTTGGTTCAAGCGAACCCGAAGAAGTTCAGGAGTAGGCGTATTGCCTTCCAAAAGAACGGTTCTGTAAACATTTTGAATATCACTTTCCAAATCGTCCAACAGTAAATTAAGCGTCTCGTGGTCCTTGGAAGTTCTGAGTTCTTTTGCCCGTTGTTTGCCTGCGTTCCATTTGCCGGGGTGAATTTTTTGGCCGGTGGAATACTTGAGAAGTGTGTTATTAAAGCGAAAGAAAAGGTAGATCAATGTCTCGTCTTTTGACGTGGGTTCTTTGAGTACGAATGTCACTTGAGGCATAGGGTAAAATCTTTCGCCAAATATACAGGGGACGGCTCAGGGGATGGAATGTTTTGCTCTAAGAAAATTAAAATTTATTTGGTGGTAGCGTGAAAGCCTTTACAGATAATGGTTTGGAAGCAATGTGAAATAAAATAAGGTAAAAAGAGATTGCTTAAACAATAGTCCTGTCCGGATCACGACTAATTTCTAAAACCCTTATCAGGCTTAAGTTTGGTAAGGGTTTTTCTTTTGAGGATACAGTTTAAGAGCGCTTCTTTCTATCGTGAAAGAATGGCACTACGTTTTTCAAGTTGTTCACTTTACATTTGAGAGCTTTCTTGTTCAGTTTTGATTGATAATCAAATCGAAGTTGAACAAGAAGGTGCGTCAATACAACTGTAGGACGGCAATAGCCTCGCTGCATAGCCTACAATTGGCTTCATTGCCGCTAATCACAAGGCCAGTGCGCAAGGCAATTCCCGCCAATTTATTGCCGTCCTACGGCTCCGG